>Ga0206900_1090_pt1 | contig 23726 bp, 16 predicted proteins | sample Alteio_BWOrgHeat_46_FD_153235 | JGI IMG/M metagenome (GOLD analysis project Ga0206900, IMG submission 153235) | Enriched cells from forest soil in Barre Woods Harvard Forest LTER site, Petersham, Massachusetts, United States -... | ecosystem: Environmental > Terrestrial > Soil > Temperate forest >... | reverse complement strand
ATTTTGAATGTTGAATTAAGGTGAACGTGCTGATGCCAGTTTCCCTTGAGTAAACAGAACATTCAGGCCTATGGCAATAATTATAACTGTTGCCCGCCTTATCTTTGCCTTTTAAACAAACCTAAAAAGTAAAAGGCATGCAGATATTAGACGGAAAAGCCCTTTCAGACCTGATCAAATCCCAAATCAAAGAAAAAGTATCCGCGCGTGTGTCAGCGGGCCAGAAACAACCTCATTTGGCCGCAATTTTGGTGGGCAATGATGGCGGTAGTGAGACCTATATCGCCAGCAAAATCCGTTCTTGCGAAGAAATAGGGTTTGCTTCCACGCTCATCAGATTGGAAGATACGATCACCGAAGCGGAACTGCTGGGTCATATAAAAAAGATCAATGAAAATGCAGATATTGATGGGCTTATCGTGCAGCTTCCCTTGCCCAAGCACATGAATGTAGAAAAGGTGATTGAGGCCACTGATCCAAATAAAGATGTGGATGGGTTCCATCCGGTGAGCGTGGGTCGCATGGTACAAGGGCTGCCCGGATTTTTGCCCGCCACACCTAATGGCATTATGAAAATCCTGGAACACTATAAAATAGAGACCTCTGGCAAAGAATGCGTTGTTATTGGCCGAAGTGATATCGTGGGCACGCCAGCAAGCATTCTTATGTCGCGCAACAACAACCCAGGCAATGCAACAGTGACCCTTTGCCATAGCCGGACCAAAAACCTAAAAGATCATTGCCTGCGCGCGGATATTATCATATCTGCCACCGGTATTCCCAATAGCGTTACGGCTGATATGGTGAAAGACGGTGCCGTAGTGATAGATGTGGGCACCACGCGTGTACCCGATGCCACCAAGAAAAGCGGTTTCCGCCTGAGCGGTGATGTGGATTTTGCAAACGTAGCTCCCAAATGCAGTTATATCACCCCGGTCCCTGGTGGCGTAGGCCCAATGACCATCGCCAGCCTGATGCTGAACACCTTGTTGGCAGCAGAAGGGAAGTAGAATTGGTTGGGTTGACAAGCGGGTTAAGAATTTGAGAATTTGCCCATTCAGACAATGATAAAAAGCACTAAAGTTGAAAACTGCACTGCGCTAGTTCCCTTCTAAAAAGAGGGGCTAGGGGTGTGTCGTTGCCTAACAGATGAAAGTAACCCAAAAAGAAGAGGAAATCACCTCCCTCCCCGTCATGGAGCAATTCTACACCATACAAGGTGAGGGAATCCATGCAGGCCGTGCGGCCTATTTTATAAGGCTGGGTGGCTGCGATGTGGGATGCGTGTGGTGCGATGTGAAGGAATCCTGGCCCATAGATTCCCACCCAAAACATGAAATAAAGGCTATCGTTGACCAAGCCATGCGATTCCCTGCCCGGCTTATCGTCATTACTGGCGGTGAACCGTTGATGCACAATTTGGACCAACTCACTGCGCAACTTCAAACAGCAGGCTTTGAAACCAATATCGAAACATCTGGTGCCTATCCTTTATCAGGTTCATGGGATTGGATATGCCTGTCTCCGAAGAAATTCAAACAACCCTTGCCGGAAATATACCAAGCCGCCCACGAATTGAAAGTGATCGTGTATAATAAAACCGATTTCAAATGGGCAGAGCAAGAGGCCTCCAAAGTATCCGCTCATTGCAAATTGCTCTTGCAACCGGAATGGAGCAAACGAGCGCAAATGATGCCTTTGATCGTGGATTATGTAAAAGCACATCCCCAATGGAGGGTTTCTTTACAGACACATAAGTACTTGGATATACCTTGAGGAGGCGTATTGTGAAATGGAGCATCAACTTTTTACTTAATTTGCTTTGCATAAAATCAATTAGGATCGCGAATAGCATTTTATTCTTCCTTTTGGGTTTTGTCATTGTAATGGGACTATAAGGGTGCGGAAATAATTCCAATACTACTGCTACCAATAATGCAGGCGACTCAAGTAATCCATCTTCTCCATTAAGAGACACTCTCCACGATACCACGATCACTCTTCATATTCAAGGACAGATTAAAACACTCAAATTGGATAGGGATTTTGTAGATGCCTGTTTGAAAATCGAGAAACTGGCCTCAAAATTCAAAAAAGGACCTATTGACACAACTTTGGTTCGATATATTGACATTACTGGGGATGGAATCCCTGAAAAAGTAATTGGTCATGTATCTATTGCCAAAGACTCCATATTTGCCACCCGAACCATTTATCAACAAAACAAGATCATTTTTGAGGATACCAAAAGTGATCAACTAAGTGATACTACTAATGATGACCCGGATGGGAATGGGGTTAATTCGGTTTTGGTTCCTTTGGAGCCATTTGCTTCTATTTTCCAGGCAATCAAGTTTATTGATGTATTGAATGATACAATGGTGTGCAATTTGTCTGTTTATGCAAGAGATACAGCCATCAAATATGTAACTATCGAGGACATTTTGGATCAGCAAGGGGTATCATATGCGATTATCGAAAAACAGAAATCAGCATTCAAGAGATATGCCATCAATTTTAAAGGGGCGATTCTTAAATCCAGTGACGAGGATGATCAAATCCCTGAAATCTGGTATGAGCCGCTGCATCAGTTTGTGCAGGTATATTGATGTTCAAACAAACATTCTCCAATCTGAACTAAACCAAGCCGATCTTTTGTTCTTAACTTTGCACTGATTTGACCTGACAGGTTAACGCCGCACATAAACATAAAATAATGGAAACAACGACAATAAAGGAAAAACTCATAACGGTATATGCCGAAGCAACTCCAAACCCTGATAGCATCAAATTTGTGATGAATAAGGAGCTATTGCCCACGGGATATAGCTTCGATTTCCCAGATGCACAAGCGGCCCAAGATTCACCTCTTGCCGCCATGTTGTTTAAGTTCAGTTTTGTGAAGGGGGTATATATCAGCCAAAACTTCGTGACGGTGAGCAAACAGGCGGATAGCATGTGGGCTGAGCTGATCCCTATTCTACGTACTTTCCTCAAAGAATACATCCAAGCGGGCGATCCAATCATCTCCATGAAAATGCAGGAGGACTTCGCACCGGCAGAAAACGAAGAAACCGATGGCAACGAAGTGATTGCCAAAATAAAGGAGATACTGGCCAACAGCATCAAACCGGTCGTGGAAATGGATGGCGGCAATATCGAGTTCAAGTCCTTTGAAGATGGTATTGTCACGGTGGCACTCAAAGGCTCGTGCAGTGGCTGCCCTTCCTCAACCATCACCCTGAAAGCCGGCATAGAAAACCTGCTGAAACGCATGGTGCCTGATGTGAAGGAAGTGGTGGCGGAATCGCTTTAAGTAGCATATAAAGCTATTCCAAACTTGATTTCGAATAGACAATATCTTTGTCGAGGTTAGTTCATACATAAGGGTTGGGTTGCCTACTTTTGCACAAGTATGGTATCCTTCAAAAAAATCGCCCCTATTCATGCCTTTATCCTCATTTATATATGGTTGATGGTAATGGGGGTCATGTTGTTGTCGTTGCCGGGTATGGCCATTCGACAGCTTTCAAATATGGAAACCCTATTTACTTCCATCAGTGCAGTTACGCTCACGGGACTGCAGATATGCAACTTTGCTGAGGTATTTACAGCGCAGGGACAGATAGTGGTATTGTTTCTTATCGAGTCGGGGGCAATTGTCATCATCAGTTTTTGTCTGTATTTCGGTTGGCTAATCGGGAAGGGAAGCTTGTTCACGGAGAGCGAATCATTGTTGGGCACTGGAGTAAAACCCATACATGCCTATCTTGCCCTCCTAAAAAAGACCATCATCTTCCTGGTTTGTTTTGAGTTGATCAGTTCTGGGATATTATATGCATTCTGGAATGGGGATATACACTATACTATCAGCGAAAAGCTCCAATATGCCTTTTTCCATGGGGTTTCGGTATTCACGCACTCGGGGTTCAGCAACCTTGATGGCAGTTTTTCAAACCCCCACCTAGCCCATTCCTATTTATTGTTGCTGGCTGTCACTGGGGTCATTGTGCTGGGCTCTGTTGGCTATGCCACTATCTTTGACCTTATATCCATCAAACGGCTACGGGAAAGGATGCTGAACCCGAAAATGGATTGGATGTTACAAACCCGCATTGCACTCTATTCCACCTTGGTGCTTATAGTTGGTGGCAGCATCTATTGGTTCATCAGTGAGCAGCACAAATCCCTGGAAGGCCAGAAAATGGTGGAATCCGTGTTCACCAGCATTTTTAACGTAGCGGGTGCCAGAAGTGCAGGCTTTTATAGTGTGCATGTCAATGCTTTTAGCCAACCGCTGCTATGGGTGTATCTGTTCCTCATGTTTGTGGGCGTTTCTGCCACATCTCCCGGCGGCGGCATTAAATCCTCGGTGCTCTATGCCAGCTTCTTTGGGAAAACCACACGTATGGACTGGCGGGCCAAGGCAGCACCCTTTTTTGCCGTGATCATTATCATGCTCAGCTATTATCTCTTGCGTCATACGGATCCTTTTTTCTCAAAGAGCGCCTTGCAGTTTGAGGTCTTTTCAGCCTTTACCAATACCGGGCTCAGCTATGGCATTACCCCCGAAATATCCGACCCAGGCAAATATGTATTGATGGTGGATATGATCCTCGGTAGGGTGGGGTTGCCTATTTTGCTGTATACGCTGTTGATCAAGAGGCCGGATGCCGGGAATGGAATATTGATGATTTGAAGTATCAGTTATCGTATCATATTAAAACTGCCCTTTTTATTCACCAATTTGTCTGGCAACATTTTATAACGCATAACCTTTTCATTCACTGGGGCGAACATTAGGTAAGGATCGTAGAAAAGGCCGTTGTCAAGGTTCAAAACGATGTTTATTTGAAATTCGGGGAATTTGCTTTTGAAGCCGAACTTTATCTTTCGCCCACTTAGCAGCGTCAATTGCCTCAGCTCTATACTATCAAAATGGTTATAGTCCAGCACCGCCTTGCCCATGCTATCTGTATAGATGTTTTTAACCCCCGATTTCGCAAAGTCCCAGCCTTCTACATCGCTGTCCGTCCTGAAACTGTAGGTAGTATTGTGGTTATAAGGCATAATCATCAAATGGCTAATCGGCTTTCCTGATTTGTCCCTTACATACAGGGTACAGGTCTTTTCGATGCTTTGTGCTTTGGCGCCTACTTGCTGCACATTGCAGAACAGATCATTACGCGTACCAGTCTTAAAGCGTAGCTCTATGCTATCATCTATGGCTTTCCATGTTCCATAAGCGTATTCCCCTTGGCCCTCGCAGCTTTTGTAGGCTGAAAAAGTAGAGTCGTTATCCAGGGTGATGAGCGTATTGCATTCGCCCCCCGTATCCTGCATATAGGCATGTGAGGCAACGGGATAGCTACAATCAGATACCGGTCTAAGCACTTTAAACAGAGCATCTTGCCCCTTGTCTTGGGCATTGCCCAATTGACAATACAAGCAAGCAGCAAACAGTAGTAACATCCACCTCAGGTTTCCCACTGGTCTATAGCGCATTACACTGGGGATATGGCATAGCTGCATGGGTTAGTAAAACATGGGATACCGAGCAGGATCTGCTTCATTCATCATGGCATATACCGCCTCAAACACATCATCGGCATTGGGCTTTGAGAAATAGTCCCCATCTGACCCATAAGCCGGGCGGTGTGCTTTGGCCGTGAGCGTCGCGGGCTTGGAATCCAGGTACTTATAGCCCTCCTGCACTTCGATCACCTGTTGCATCATGTATGAGGTGCAGCCCCCCGGTACGTCTTCATCAAAGAACAATACCCGGTTGGTTTTCTTCAGCGAACCCACGATGGAATGGTGGATATCAAAAGGCAGCAGTGTCTGCACGTCAATCAGCTCTACGGATATGCCTGTCTCGGCCAGTTTAGTCATGGCAGCTTTGGCGATATCAGTGCATGCCGCATAGGTTACAATGGTGAGGTCCGTTCCCTCTACGAGTACTTCCGGTACGCCCAAGGGCAAGGTATAGTCAGCCAGGTTATTGGGCATTTTTTCTTTGATTCGGTAGGCGTTCAAGCGCTCGATGATCAAACCCGGTTCGTCTGATTTGAGGAGCGTATTGTAGAACCCCGCTGCTTTGGTCATGTTCCTTGGCACACAAACGTACATGCCGCGCAGGGCACTTACAATCATGGCCATGGGTGAGCCCGAGTGCCAAACCCCCTCCAGCCTATGGCCGCGGGTGCGCACGATCATAGGGGCTTTTTGTCCCCCCTTGGTGCGATAGTACAGGGTGGCAAGGTCATCGGTAAGTACCTGCAGGCCATACGCCAGGTAATCCAGGTATTGTATCTCGGCGATGGGTTTCAGGCCGCGCATGGCAGCCCCGATCCCCTGGCCCATGATGGTCGCTTCGCGAATTCCGGTATCGGTCACCCGAAGTTCCCCGAATTTCTCCTGCATCCCTGCCAGTCCTTGGTTCACATCGCCGATCTTGCCCACATCTTCCCCAAAGGCGAAAATCCTTGGGTCGTTGGCAAAGGCCGTTTCAAAGAACTTGACCAAAACCTCACGACCATCTACAATGGGTGCATCTTCGGCGTAGGTGGCGGGCACTTCGGTTATTTGCAGGGCCGTGCCTTTATATAGGTCAGAGCTGTATCGGTCTTCATTGTCGTCCAGGGCTTGTTTCTTCCAGGCCAGCAATTGCGTCCGAGCCTCCGTTCCGGCATCGTTCCGGGTGAGGAACAGAACCTCTTGGCAGGCTTCCACATTGGTGCGGTTATCTATGTCCAGAGACGTTTTCAGTTTTTCAGCGGCTTGGTTGATGGCTTCTGCAGCGGTGCTTCCTGCGGCCATGGTTTCAAAAAGGCCCAACAGGTTTTTGCGGTCTTGCTTTATTTGTGCCGTCGCCTCGTCTGATGCTGCCTTTTGCTCTTGCCGTACATAGGCCTTGGTTTCCTGGTCTATGGCATCCAGGGTTTCGGCATTGGCTATTTCGGTGTCAATCATCCATTCACGCATCTTTTTCAGGCAGTCGAAGTCTTCCTCCCAGGCCAGCCTTTCCTTGGACTTGTAACGCTCGTGGCTCCCAGAAGTGGAGTGCCCCTGCGGCTGGGTCATTTCCTTGATGTGGAAGATGGCCGGGATATGGTTTTCGCGCACCCCAGCGATGCCGTCTTCATATAGCTTTACCAGCTCCGGATAGTTCCATCCATGCCCAATATATATGCTATAGCCTTGCTTCTTTTCATCGCTGTAAGCAAATCCGCTCAATATCTCGCTCAAGTCTTGTTTGGTCACCTGATACTCATTCGGTACCGAGATGCCATACCCATCATCCCAGATTGACACAGCCATGGGGCCCATAAGAACCCCGCCTGCATTGATGCATTCCCAGAAAGGCCCTTCCGCAGAGGATGCATTGCCGATGGTACCAAAAGCCACCTCGTTCCCATGGTCAGAAAACGTGGTCATACCTTGCAGCTCCGGGTTGTTCCGGTACAGTTTGGAGGCGTATGCCAGGCCCAAAAGCCGAGGCATTTGCCCGGCAGTGGGGGATATATCGGCCGAGGAGTTTTTGATCTCCATCAGGTTTTTCCATTCGCCGTTTTCGTCCAGGCTGCGGGTGGCAAAGTGCCCGTTCATCTGTCGGCCCGCCGAAGCAGGTTCCCGTTCTATGCTTGTATCGGCATATAGCTGGGCAAAGAACTGCCGCACGGTGAGCTCACCGATGGCCATCATAAAGGTCTGGTCGCGGTAGTAGCCCGACCGGAAATCCCCTTTGCGGAATGCTTTGGCCAGGGCGATCTGCGCCACCTCTTTCCCATCCCCGAATATGCCAAACTTGGCCTTGCCCGTAAGCACTTCCTTGCGCCCCAAAAGGCTGGCCTGACGGCTCGTTTGCCCCAAGCGGTAATCATCCAATACCTGTTGTTTAAATTCGTCGAGGCTTATCTCTGGTTGTGTCTCCACGGCTGTTTCTTGTGTCATCTGGCAAATTTCGGCAAAATTACGGAAAAAGGAAGACAGGGTTTTGGGTCTCTGGTCTTGGGTCGTTAGTCATGGGTCGTGGGTCGTGGGTCATGGGTCATGGGTCGTGGGTCATGGGTCATGGGTCGTGAGTCGTGGGTCGTGGGTCACTGCTCACTGTTCTTTGCTCACTGTTCACTGTTTTTTGCCTTTACATGCCTTTACACTTTTTTTATGCGAATTCGTGACAAAATGTTTGTAATCAATTATTTACTCCTTTACACTTTAGGAAAAAGCCCAAAAAGTGTAAAGGCACTTTATGAACGGTGTCATGGGGCATGGGTCTCTGGTCTTGGGTCATGGGTCGTGAGTCTTGGGTCGTGGGTCTTGGGTCATGGGTCTTGGGTCATGGGTCTTGGGTCATGAGTCGTGGGTAGTGGGTCGTGAGTCACTGTTCACTGCTCACTGTTCCTTGCTCCTTGTTCACTGTTCCCTGCTCCATGGTCACAATTTTGCACGCACTCACCTCTTGTGCCATCTCGAATCCCTGAGGCACGAGGGGTGAGAGATCTATTTTGGACACACCCAATCACCACAAAAAAATCTTACCCGTCTAAGCCCGAACCCTGCCTCCCTGTTCTCATTGCAATAACAGGCGAAAAAATTTTTTTTAAATTTTTCGGTATTGATATACAGCAAATTACACGTAACTCATTGACAAATATCAGGCGAAAGCAATGAAAATACAGGCCAAAATGCTGGAAACGCCATCTTTTACAACGCGTTTTCTGAGCCGGCCCGCAAAAAACCTGACGCGCTTAACCCGCCATATCCCGCATTGGGCGGGGGAAGGCATGGCCTTAGGGAAAGAAATCACAATACATTAAAGAACGAAAGGCGCAATGTACGTATAATTTGTCAAATATCCAAATATCTGGTCGTGTTTTTTTGTATTGCGTATTGCGAATAGCGTATTGCGATTCAAATACCTATTCCGTGGACGGTAGGGGCGGCATGTCTGTCGACAGACAGGGCCTTGCGTCCGCCCATCTCGCGCCAGCCATCCACGTAAGAAAATGTCTGAATCGCGGATGGAACGGATTTGCAGATGAACGCTGAGGTCCACCGACGATCCCTGCGCCATGAGTACCGGTTTTCCCTGCTTCGTCGAACTTTCGCTTGGTTAAAGAAACGAAAGAATCATCCATGCGCCGTACGCGCTAAAAAGCAGTTCGACGAAGCTAATTGCCGCCCTTCGGCCCCTTCGCCCCCCTTGTTCTCTCGAGTGTTAAGCCCGCCTTGCGGGAGTCACTCGGGAGCAAAGAATAGTTGAAAGTCTATTGACTTTCTACAGGATTTATTATTATTGCCATAAAAAACCAACAAATGAGCACCGCTTATAAATTCGCTAATCCGGATGGGATTTATTTTACATCATTTGCCTGCGTGCAATGGGTTGATGTATTTGTGAGAAGAAAATATTCTGAAATAATACTGGAAAGCCTAGAGTACTGCCAAAAGAAAAAAGGACTTGTTGTCCACGCCTGGTGTATCATGCCCAGCCACATGCATTTGATCATATCAAGGAGCCAAACACCCACATTGTCAGACATTATGCGGGACTTCAAAAAATTCACATCGGGCGAAATAGTACGTATGATAAAGGAAGAGGCTGGGGAAAGCCGAAGGAGTTGGATGATGTGGCTTTTTTCAAGCGCTGGGAAAGAAAACCCAAACAATATAAACTATCAATTCTGGCAGCAAGACAATCACCCAGAAGAACTTATCACCAACCGTTTCACTTTACAAAAATTGAACTACCTTCACTATAATCCTGTCGAGGCAGGATTCGTGGACAAACCCGAAGATTATTTGCTGTCGAGCGCAAGGGATTATGCCGGCATCAAGGGTCTTATCGATAATATTGCTTTCTTACTGTAAAGCGCAATATATGAATAAAATAGGTCCCTGCCTCTCTTGCCCTACGATGATGAACACTGTAGGAAGTCAATAGACTTCTATCCATTCTATTCTCACAAGTGACGCTATCGCTTAACACTTGCGAGAACCCGGCAGTGATAAGAATAACTATGAGCTGGATATAAACACTTTGCAAACAGGGATATATTTTGTGAAAATAGTTTCTGATGCAGGTATTGCGTATCCGGTATACAAGCTCAATAAGTTAAAATAGCTTGTCAAAGCCAAATATGGAGAAGTCCGAGAATAAACACCTCGGGCTTCTTTTTTTTTGGAAAGTGTAAAAAAACAAGTATAGCAATTCTTAGAATCAATGGAATTGCATAATCTTGTAAATCAATTGTCTTAAGAAAATGCGAGTGAATATCTCCATTCAACCTGCTCTTTGGCGTGAATTTACGTATTACATTAGAGTGCCCATGCTATGACCATACGTTTCCAAAAAAAATCCTTTTTTGTTTCATGCATATTATTGGCGTTTTGTCTAACGGTTGTCCAATCTTCTGGCCAAAAAGTAACGACTTTCCAGGCCCAGGTTCTTGCCAATAACTTTGGTATCCCTGCAGCATTATTTCAATTATCGGACAAAGGTTTTTTTTATGTGGGAAGCTCTGATATTGCCAGTAACCCAAAGTATTTGATGACATTATTCAGGACAGATAGCCTTGGAAAATTGAAATGGGCAAAATATTTTGGCAACAAGAATAGGCAAGTCCAGAATCCTCAGGCAATCCAAGCACCAGATGGCAATATTATGATAAGCTATTCAGTAAATGATAGTGCTATTCTCATGAAAACAGACCTTTTGGGAAATATCCTTTGGATTAAAAATTATGGAAATTGGGGTTTCCTATTTCCCCAAATGGCAATCTGCAATAGTGTGGGAGGGGGTTATTTACTAGGGTCATTTGGCGCAAAGGGGTTAAAAAACTTTGGCGGCAGTGGGAATTATTCTGTTTTTATGAGAACCGATGATTCCGGCAAAATACTTTGGGTACATGCCGATAGTTTTTTGTTTAAACAATCAGGTTATAAGTTGAAAAATGTTAACCTCCTAAAGATAAAAATGGCCCATGATCATTCAGGTTACTTGGCTTGCGGTACAGTACAGGTAAAAACGGGGCCAGTTCCCAATACAGACCTACCCGGGTATTTTGTGATACGGCTAAATCTGGATGGCACTGTAAAATGGAGCCATGCATATCGGATTAAAGTTCAACCGAATAGTAGCATTGCGGAAGGGAAAGGCGGTATTTATATTGCGAATTGGATCAATACGGGTATCACGTCCGTTGGTGATTCGTTACTCATTACAAAGTTAGACGGCAAGGGAAATTTGATTTGGTCAAAAACATACGGACATCTGAACTATGGAAATACAACGATGATATATGACAGTATTAGGAATGCACTTGTTTTAACTGCGTATGAGGACATAACGAATGGAACAGGTTTGTTGTATGCGGGCTTGTATAAATGTGATACTTTGGGCAATATGTACAAAGTACTTACCTATACTTACGCATTTGACGTCTATAATCTTGGGCCTTCTGCAAACGGAGACAATATTATACAAATACCCAATGGTTTCGCGGTAGCGTCCGTTGGTCCAACCCTAACTAATCCCGGCGGCTATTTTATCATCAAAACTGATACAGGCGGCAATACAAATAATTGTCAAATATCCCGATATACCCCTAAGAGCCAAAAAGCCAGTCCCATAGAAATTACCCATACGGATTCTTTATGGTCCATGAATTTCAAGACCTATCCCACCAGCTTAAATTCGGGCAGCCTAAGTTCAATAGACAGTGTGTATTGCCTTCCCTTCGTGGCTTGGTTCACCTATAAGGATACCTGTTATGGCCATGCCACCCAATTTTTTGATTCCACCTATCTGGGGGCCAAGAAATGGCATTGGGATTTCGGGGAGCCTTCTTCGGGCACCGCCGATACCTCCACGGCCAAAACCCCTGTCCATACCTACCAAAAAACCGGGAAATACACCGTTACCCTTATCGTGGGCAATGGCAGCAATACGGATACTCTCCAGCGCAGCCTCACTATTATCGCCTTACCGCCGCAGTTCCATAAAGACACGACAATATGCGCCGGGGACAGCGTGCAACTCATTGCCTATGGGGGCAGCCAATGCCTTTGGAACCATACAGGCATACTGAGCCCAGATTCTGTTTCGCCTTCAGTATGGGCCTATCCTTACAGGGATACGGGCGTCATCGCCCGGGTCACCAACGCAGGGGGATGTACGATATACGATACCTTCAGGATAAAATTGGATACCAGTGGTACATGCCATAGCTTCAATAAGATATCAGGCATCATCAACCAGTACGCTTCCGTTTCGGTGATAGATACCTGCGCCAATGCCTTGATCGTGGATACGGGTTCGTTCTTTGTTGCCGGAGCAAAAGCCTTGCTGATAGAAATGCAGGGTGCCCAAATGGACAGCTCTAATACAGCCAGTTTCGGAACATTGAAAAACATCAACAATGCCGGGAACCATGAATATGTGACCATAGATTCTGTTTCTGGCAATAAAGTCTTTCTCAGGGATAAACCGCTCAACACCTATGATGTAGCGGGTAAGATGCAATTGGTCACGGTGCCGCAATACTATCATGTCCAAGTATCCGATACGCTGCGCGCCCGGCCTTGGAATGGAGCCAAGGGGGGAATATTGATGTTTGAGGCGCAGGGCAATGTATTTATGACTTCCGCCATCTATGCGGACGGACAAGGTTTTAGGGGCGGGCAGTCAGATTCGGGCGGCACGGGCTGCCATAAAACGGATTTTGTGAACAGCCATACCAGCCTGCTCGGTGCCGCCAAGGGCGAGGGCATTGCCAATAATAGCCTCAGCTTGGCAAAGGGCCGCGGCGCACCCATAAACGGAGGTGGCGGCGGGGACGGTTATGTATCGGGCGGTGGCGGCGGGGCAAATTTTGGTACCGGCGGCATGGGTGGCAAGGAATCTGGTTTTTGCAGCGGGGCCACGGCCAATGGGGGCATCGGCGGCAATGGCCTGAGTGCGGTCATCACCTCGGGCCGCATTTTTCCCGGTGGCGGTGGCGGTGCGGGATTTGCCCAATCCAGTGGCGGCTCCTCCGGGGGCAGCGGCGGGGGCATCGTCATGATCAAAGCATCAAAACTGATTTCTTATGGACATACCATACAGGCCAATGGAGCAGATAGCAAAGGCGGGTTTGGGTTTCAGGGCGGCGGCGGCGGCGGCGCGGGCGGTATGGTGGTACTGGACATCCCCAATTTTGTGATGCCTACACCCATCTTGGCCCAGGGCGGCAAAGGGGGAGATGCTTTCCATACCCACTACTGCATGGGGCCGGGCGGGGGAGGCGGTGGGGGGGCCTTGTTGCTCACCAACCAGCCAGCCTATGTGCAGTTCTCGGCAAAGCCGGGTTTTTATGGCACCAATACGGCCCCATCAAGCCTATGCTACCGATCCGCGAACGGGGCAGATTCAGGCAGGGCAGGCGGCATGGTGACCGGGGCAAGCCCGATAGTAATGGGAACGGTGGCCATAGTAAAGCCAGAAGCCGATATGATCAGCGTATCCATCAACGATAGCGGCCATGTGCAGGTATGGTTCAACAAGTCAACCGACCCACATGTGAACGCGTATAAAATATACCGCAGCACCAATAGTGGAGCCTTCACATATATCCATACCGTCAGCCAGAAATCGGTATTCCCATTCAGCTATATTGATACCATAAACACGCAAACAGATACGTTTTCCTACCGTGTTTTTGCCACGGATACCTGCGGCAATACCAGCACGGTGACAGAAACACATCGCAGCATGCATCTTTCCGCAGCAGTGAGCGGATGCAAACAGGCCATATCCCTACACTGGAGCGGGTACAAGGGCTGGGCAACCCTCGGCAAATATGATATATACCGGGCAGTAAACGGTGGGCCGGAAGCATTGCTGGCAACGGGACTGTTTACTACATATACAGACAGTACCTTAGACTATCATGACCGATACTGCTACCGCATACTTGCCCATGAAGGGGGCGGTACAGGACTATCCTGGTCCAACCAAACCTGTGGCCAGACCTTTGCACCTGACATCCCCAAGTTGGTCTCCGTGAGCAAAACAAGCACTTCCCCTACCAATGGCGCGGTGGCCCTGCACTGGCAAAGCATTGCCAAGAAACCGCACCTGGCCTATACCGAAGTGTTCTATTCGGGAGACGGGAAAAATTTTGCACAGATCGGCAAGGTGCCTGCCCTACAGGACAGCTTTGTGCAATCGGGCATCAACACGGCCACTGCCGACGGGTTTTATTATATCAAAACATTGGACAGTTGTGGTACGGTGTCAGACAGTTCCCTGATCCACAAAACCATGGACCTGACCGTGAGCGTGGGGCAACTCTTGCACAAACTGAACTGGACACCTTACCAAGGGTTCAAGATCAAAAACTATAGGATCGAAAGATGGGAAGGAGGCAAGTTTGTGACAGTGGATTCGGTGCCGGGAACGGATACTTTTTCACGGGAATTTCCAGCCCCTTGCAACTATGCCATCCGCTACCGGATAGAGGCAGATGGATATAACTCTGGAGAAATATCTTATTCTGATACCATGGGCAGGCAGGCATTGGACACAATAGCCCCCGTCAGTGCCGCACCCACTGCGCTGAGCATCAATGGCACAACGGCCACCATCAGTTTTACGGGTTCCACCTCGCCCGATGTGTACCAATATATGGTGCAGCGTTCCGTAGGCGGGCTATGGGGCACGGCAGGCACGGTGAAATTCACCCATCCCGGCGACAAGATGGCCTATACCGATAATATCACGGGCCTCAACCCCGAGATATGCTATACCTTGGTGACCTTGGACAGTTGCCTGAACGCCACCACCACCGATACCGTATGCGCGATACAGTTGGGTGCCAGCTCCCTGAGCTGTTTCAGGCAGGTGCAGCTAAAATGGGAAGGAGGATGTAATGGGTTGAAAGCTTGCGCGGATTCGTTCCTGATATACCGATCAACAAATGGGGTGGATTTTATCAAGATCAAGTCCCTGATCGGTTCGGCCACCTCATTTACGGATACGGGGGTGAACCTTGGCACGAAATATTATTACCGGATAACAGCGGTGAACAATAAAAATGGCTACACCAGTACTTCTGATACTTTATCCGCTCAACCTCGCCTCATTCCCCAGGCCGACAGTGCCCAACTGGTCTATGCCACGGTATTGAAAACCGATACCAAGACCGGGGAAATATATGTGCAGTGGGACCGCGCCCCCCTAGCTGATACCAATGCGCGGGGCTACTATGTATATTCTTATGACACGACTAACAAAAAATATACCCTGATCCATGACGAAACCAACCTGAACACCACCAATTATATACAATCGGGCTTAAATACCCAGTACCAGAACTATAAATATTATATCATCACCTATAATGTTTGCGATATCGGTGTCAATTCACCGTTCCACAAACCCGTATTACTGAAAGTATCGAACGGCAACCTCAGCGCCCAGCTAACCTGGAGCGATTATCTCGGCCAAGGGGTGAAGGACTATAAAATATATAAATCAAAAGACGGTGGCCCAGCCTCTTTATGGAAAGATGCGGGGACAGATTCTGCCGCCATTGACAGCAATATCAGTTGCCACCATATATATACCTATCAGGTACAAGCCCTGCTCGCCAATGGCAAGATATCCTTTTCCGATTCGGTGACGGTGACCGGGCAGGATACCATAAAACCGGTTACAGGTAGCATATATCATGTATCGGTGACCCGTACGGGAACGAATAGCGGGGTGATGTCTTTGCGGTGGCTATCGGCAAGGGACAAGAACCTGAAGGCCTATAATATCTATCGGAGTGAGGATGGGGTGAGTTGGCAGTTGGTTTCGTCTGTTCCGGTTACTGCGATCGCTTCGACAAGCTCAGCGACCGCAGTAACCGAAACCGACTCGGGTCTTGATACCTATGACAAACCGTATTATTATCGAATACAGCCGGTGGACAGTTGCGGGAACCTGGGGGATATGACGCCCGTGCATGAAAGCATCCACCTGAAAGCAAGTGCGGGGGATCAGTTTGCCATGCTCCGTTGGAACGCCTACCAAGGTTGGAAGGTGAAGCAGTACAGCCTGTACCGCAATGGCAACCTGATAGCTACCCTGGGCCGGGATACCCTCCAATTCAAGGATACATCCACGGTATGTGGGCAAATATATCAGTATCAAATCAGGGCAATAGCAGATTCTATCATTGATACTTTGTTCTCTCAATCCAATACCGATAGTATCCGCGCATTTGACCATCAGCCCCCACAAAAAGTATATATCAAAACCGTGACGGTGAGCGACCCGAACAGGGCTGCCACCATCACCTGGGCACCGTCAGCCTCATTCGATGTCAAAAACTATTATATCTACCGCAAATCTCCCAATGGGGATATCCACTTGGTGGACAGTACGGACCAAACGACATTCACGGATTCTACCTACCTAATCAACCCAATTGACCCGATCAACCCCATTCACGATGCTGACTGCTACTACGTCTTTGCCCGCGACCACTGCGGCAACCAAAGCCCCGGCAGCAACGAAGGCTGTATCATAATCCTCAACGCGAAAAACCAAGGCGGCCATAACGATCTGGACTGGAACGGGTACCGCACCTGGTTTGATGGAATAAGGAGCTACAACGTCTATAAAAACGAGGACAACCAAGGCTGGAACCTGATCGGCACCACCACGAGCGGCATCACCCAAACCTATACCGATAACAACCTTTACGATAGTACGATAAGCTTCTGCTACCAAGTGGAGGCGGTGGAAAACACGGGTCAATACAACCAACTCAGCCGCTCCACCACTGTATGTGTGCACCAAGATGCGACAGTCTTTATCCCCAACACCTTCAGCCACTACCATATAGATGGGCTCAATGATTATTTCGCCCCTAAAGGACTATACATCAAGAGCTATACCATGCAGATATACAACCGCTGGGGGGAATTGGTGTTTTCCAATTTACCGGGGTCCCCGAGCCTGTCGAATGGCGCCCTTCGGCAAGCTCAGGGACCAGCCATTCGACAGGCTCAGGGACCGGGATGGGACGGCACTTTCCATGGTGCCGATGCCTTGGAAGGGGTATATATCTATCTCATATCCGTGGAAGACTACAATGGCAACATCAGCCATTTCAGCGGGAATGTAACGGTGCTGAGGTAGGTGGTTATAGAAGTCGGTCCGCAGGGGATGGCCTTTGCAAGTCATTCACTTTCAAATTATTATAGGTATATTAATCCACAAGTTGCAACAAAATGCGTGCGCTTGGGTTTCACTATCAAATAAATAAGATGATTATGAAAAAGATATACATTACTTCGCTGTTCTTGATTTCGCTACTGCCCATGGCCTCGGCCCAAAAGGGTTTTCATATAGGTTTGGAAGGCGCGTACAATGCCTCGTTTATCATGAACCAGGATGCATACGGGGAACAAGAGCTTGACTATACCGCTACCATGAAATGGGCGGGTGGTGCAGAAATCGGCTATAATTTCGACCGGCATTTCGGCCTCCAGGCAGAAATAATAACCTCCAACCAGGGCCAACACTATCTCAAACAAGTGGCGGGCCAACCCACCATTTACAGAAACGTTGACCTGAACTACACCAATATCCCTTTCTTTATAAAATACAGCAGCAACGGAAATTACCAAGCCAGGTTTTACCTGATGGCTGGCCCGCAACTGAGTTTGTTGAACACGGCCAGCATCTACTATAAAGACGCACAATCAGAATACACCATTGATGCCAAACCCCGGTTCAACAGCCAGGACTGGGCGGTGGCCTTTGAGTTTGGGGTGGATGTGACCTTGATCAAGAATATGTATGCCAGTGCCGGGCTGCGGTTCAATTATGGGCTTACCGATATCAATTCACCCGATTACCGCATCGTGAACCATGATGGCATATACCAAGGTTCCAGAAATGTGATCGGTGGCATCAACGTAGGCCTGCACTATGTATTGTTTGGTCGGGAAAAATAAGGATGAACAATGGATGGGGCGGGCCGTGATGGTCCAAGCCACATAACCTACAAAGACCTACCGTGCCTATGCCCATACACCTACCAAAGAAGTAGCGAATGGGGATTAGGCACGGTTTTTTATAAAAACGCGTATCTTTGTACAAAGAAGAAAAGAGGAAAAAGAATGGCAAACGTGAAGGTGAAAGGCAGTGCCAAGTTGTTTGACAGCAAAGTGTTGGAGTTGCTTACCCGTACCCATCCGCTGGTGATATTGGGCATGTACATCCCCCTTTGCGCCTGGCTCATGTGGTATTTCCATGGCCATATCAACCCATCGGCACTGGTATTGACGGGGGTTTTCTTTGCGGGCCTATTCAGTTGGACATTCTTTGAATACATCCTGCACCGCTACGTGTTCCATTTTGTGAACGATACCAAATGGGCGCAACGGTTTCACTACTATGCCCATGGGGTGCACCATGAATATCCGAAAGACAAACAGCGCCTGGTAATGCCACCCATCCCGAGCATCATCATCGCCGGTATGTTTTTTCTGCTGTTTTGGTTGATCATGGACAGCTATGGATTTGTGTTTTTCAGCGGGTTCATGATCGGCTACCTTTGCTATGCCATGATCCATTATTCCATGCATGCCTTCAGGCCCCCGCACAACTTCACCAAGTTTTTGTGGGAATACCATAACATCCACCATTTTCGCTATCCAAACAAGGCTTTCGGGGTATCCAGCCCCTTGTGGGACCATATATTCGGCACGGTGCCTCCCAAAATCGAAAAGAAGCAAGCGGTGACCGGCAAGTAGGGGAGGATTCGCTAATGTTTCCCGGCTATTTCGTATAGGATGATGAGTATCAGCAAGACACCAGCCCCAATGGCCACCCATTTCCAGTAGTTTACCTTAGGCCGGAACATCTTGTGCAGCACGATATTGTTGATAAGGTACTGCAACTGAATCGGCGCATACTCATACTTGATGATATAATCCTTTGCCCCTTCGCGGATGGCGGTATTGGCTATCTCCACATCGGTTTCGCCGGAAAGCATGATGAGATGGATATCGGGCAGGGCATCTTTTAGCCTTTTGATGAGCTGTATACCATTCATGAGCGGATGCTCTGAAGCCGAACCTTCTTCAGGGTTGAAATAATAATCCACCACAATGATATCAGGTGCCAGGCTAAGGTTGGACAGGCATTCTTCCCCAGAGGTAAAAGTATAGATGTTTGCCTTGAAAGACAGTTTTTCTTGAAGGTGGTCTTTTAACCGGAGCAGGTATAGCTCATCATCATCTACCAAGAAAATTACGGCTTCTTCGTTTAGCATGTTTAGCGATGGTTCTTTATCTGAAATGAGGGCAAATATCCTGAGTTACAGTTATCGTTTGGGCGGCAATGCAATGGTCCAATGCTTCGCAATGGTTATCCGCGTTCTAAGTTATACCTTTTTTTCAGGTACTCCGCCAATACTTGGAATTGTTGCCGCAACTGTTGGATGCTCGCGCTGTCCAACGGCTTGTTTTCGCGTACAGAATCCTCTATTTGGCCGGCCAGGTTTTTCAGCTCCACGGCGCCTACCACCATGGAAGAGCCTTTGAGCTTGTGGGCATGTTGCCGGAGCACTTCATTGTTCCCTGATGACAGATCTTTCATCATGTTGTCTATCAGGTTTGAGGCGTTCTTCAGGTACAGGGTGAAATAGGTCTGTATTTGCTGGGAGGAGAATTGTGCCACCACATTGGCATCTAAAGGGGAATCATTCATTATTCAGGTTTTAGCTAGGCTTCAAATCTAATGAATTCAAGAAACATATAGGTATGCTTTCTGGTAAATCAAACTCAAAATATAACCCTGAACGTCGTTCCTTTGTTCAATTCGCTTTCAACTTTTACTTGTCCGCCGTTTTTCTCTACCAGTTCCTTGATGATCCAAAGCCCCAACCCGGTGCCTTCGGTCTCGTTTTGCAGGCGTTGAAATTTCTTGAAGAGCTTGTCGCTGTCCTTTTCCAAATCTATGCCTAACCCATTGTCGGCCACAATAAGTACAGGATGTCCATCCACAATGTCAGTGCATATGTTGATGATAGGGTCCCTGCCAGGAAACTGATATTTGATGGCATTGCTGAGCAGGTTTGACAGGATGCTTTTCAGGTCTTGGTACGGGTAATAGATGGTACGGCAGTTGGAAAAATCGGTAACTACGGTAGCGTGTGCCGTTACAACGGATTGTTCCATGCTGATGGCTACCTCGGTGTACAGTTTATCGAACTCAACGGCTACTACTTGTTGTTCCACGGCGATTTCTTCCCGGATGGATCTGAGCAAGTCATCAATCATTTTTTTGAGTTGATTGGCAGAGTATCCCAATTTTTCGACAATAAACCTGCTTTTTGCCGAATCTTTATCCGTTTCGGTTTCAAACATGGCCAGGAGCCCGATGATATTGGCGGCAGGTTTTTTGAGATCGTGGGAAATGATATGTACAAAGTTGTCGAGTATCTTGTTGACGCGGGTAAGCTCTGAATTGTTTTGGCGCAGGCTGCTTTCGGCCCGTTTCAGGTCCACTTCCATTTTTTTGCGTTTTACCGCATAGCGTATGGCACGGGAAAGGATGGGACTGGTGATCTCTCCCTTCACCAAATAATCCTGCGCGCCTGCTTCCACCACTTCCACCGCAAAATCTTCCTCGCTGGTCCCTGTCAATACAATGATGGGGGTTTCTGGGGCCGCATCATTGGCATTTTGCAGGGTTTCCAAGCCTACGGAATCGGGAAGGGACAGGTCCAAAATGATCAGGTCGAATGGCTCGTTTTGCAACATGTGCAGCCCTTCCATGAAGGTGCCGCAGCTCTTTATCACATATTTTTGATGTTTGCTTTCGCGCAGCAAAAACCCTATGAGCCGGGAGTCGGCCATATTGTCTTCTATCAGCAAAAGCTTTACAGGTTCAGCCATAATTGAATGTAAGAAAGCACGAATTTCTGTTTAAAACCCAACTCCCCGCAATGTTAAATGTTTAAACATGGAAATTGTTCACGACTATTTGCAATAATTTGGCGATTCCTTCATTTTGCCTAATTTTGGGTAAATATTAGAGCCATGCCCATACAAGACGCATTTGATTTCAAGACCTGGATAGACGAACACCGCGATGTCCTAAAGCCACCCGTTGGCAACGCAGAGGTGTATCATCATAACAAAGACTTTATCATCATGGTAGTGGGAGGGCCCAATGCCCGGAAAGACTATCACTGGAACGAAAGCGAAGAGTTTTTCTACCAGTTGCAAGGGGATATCACCGTAAAGATCATTGATGAGGGAAAGCCCAGGGATATACATATAAAAGAAGGCTCTATTTTCATGCTGCCGGGCCGTACGCCCCATTCTCCCCAACGCGGGCCAAACACCATCGGCATGGTCATAGAAAAAGTGCGCCAAGACCATGAACTGGACGGGTTCCTTTGGTTTTGCGAAAACTGCGGCAACAAGCTGTATGAGGAGTACTTTGAAATGACGGATATCGTTTCCCAATTGCCCCCGGTGATGAACCGTTTCTATGAAAACAGGGACTTGTGCACCTGCGGCAATTGCGGCACGGTAATGGAACGACCGAAGCCCGCGGCTGTTTAATTATTTGGGTCCCGCAAGTGAGGGATGGGAATTCAATTAGGATCTATTATATGAATATAGGGCCCAACAACTACAAAGCAAGAACATGAAAATTGATGTCCATACACATATACTTCCAGAAAAGTGGCCCGACCTGCGGGAACGCTATGGCTATGGCGGCTTCGTACGCTTGGAGCACCATAAGCCCTGTTGTGCGAGGATGTTGATAGACGATAAGTTTTTCAGGGAAGTGGAATCCAATAGTTGGGACCCTGAAGTTCGGATGCATGAATGCGACCATGCCCGGGTAGATGTACAGGTTTTGTCCACCGTGCCTGTCATGTTCAGCTACTGGGCACAACCCGACCATTGCCTGGACCTATCCAAATTGCTGAACGACCATATTGCCGATGTGGTGCAACGATATCCCAAGAGGTTTATTGGTCTGGGCACTATACCCATGCAGGATGCAAAATTGGCTATACAAGAACTGGAACGTTGTGTGAATGAGCTTGGCCTGGCTGGGGCGCAGATCGGCAGCCATGTGAATAATTGGAATTTAGACGAGCCAGCGTTATTCCCGATTTTTGAAGCGGCCCAAGACCTTGGCGCTGCGGTTTTTGTGCATCCCTGGAACATGATGGGACAGGAGAAGATGCCCAAATACTGGCTCCCTTGGCTGGTGGGTATGCCCGCAGAGACCAGTAGGGCGATTTGTTCCCTGATATTTGGCGGGGTATTGGAACGCTTGCCCAAGCTTAAAGTCTGTTTTGCCCACGGTGGCGGCTCATTCCCATCCACTATTGGGCGAATTTCGCATGGATTTGAGGTGCGGCCAGACCTATGTGCCATAGATAATGATGTGAACCCGCGGGAATACATCGGCAAATTCTTTATTGACAGCTTAGTGCATGATCCATCGGTATTGAAATTTGTGGTTGACCTGTTTGGGGCCGACAAAATCATGTTGGGTTCCGATTATCCTTTTCCCTTGGGCGAACTGATTCCCGGAGAATTGATCGAATCCATGGATTTTACCAGAGAAACAAAAGACTTTCTCCTTTATAAGAGTGCCTTGGATTGGCTGAATATGCCTTTTGAGCAATATGAAAGGCTTGGATTGGGCAATCTTTGGCCAAACGCAGGATTCAGGAAAACTGCTGGTTGATAACGGATCCCCTTAATTCTTTTGCTCATACTTCGTCCTTCAAAATAAGGCGGTAAATTTGCTGCAACATGAGCCATATTAGGCGCATTGCAGTTATGTTTAAATATCAAAACTCACTTTCCTTTGCCCGCTCGCTGGATGCGGCAGACCCTTTACAATCCTATCGTTCCCGGTTTTTTATCCCACAAAAAGATGGGAAAGACTTGGTATATCTATGTGGCAATTCCTTGGGGTTGCAACCCAAAAAAGTGAAGGAATACATTGATATTGAACTGGAAGATTGGCAGATATATGGTGTGGAAGGGCATTTCGAAGGGAGGAATCCCTGGTTTGGGTACCATAAGCCTTTTGCGGCCCCGGAAAGCCGCTTGGTTGGCGTCCATCCCCACTTCATCGAATATTTCCAAGGATGCACGGTGTGCGGCCATGGGTAATATTTGCGCATTGCTCAGTTGCCAGCCATCTGCACCATAGGATGGTTTAAACCCCTTTTCCATATTGAATCGGGTACTTTCTTCATAGCCCCACCATCCGGCCAGGCGCGGCAGTTCAGGGTTGTTGGCCCACCGTTCGTGCACGAAAGCCCCCGATACGCCACCAGGGCCCGAATTGAGATATTTGTACCCGCACCAAACAGCAAAATCCACACCCCAATCGTGCAGGCTCAGTTTTAGGTTACCGGCCGCATGTGCCAGGTCAAACCCCACCATGCAGCCAGCTTTACGCGCAGCTTTCGTAATGGCCTCCATATCAAATGCTTGTCCGGTATAGTAGTTTACCCCACCCAGCATTACCAAAGCAATAGTATTGCCCTCGGCTTCGATCAGGGAAAGAATGTCTTCCGTTCGCATCGTATGTTCCCCGGGCCTTGGAATCAGTTCAAGCAATGCATTTTTGGGGTTATATCCATGGATACGTATCTGACTTTCCACGGCATAGTAATCGGACGGGAAAGCACCGC
>Ga0206900_1086_pt1 | contig 23910 bp, 18 predicted proteins | sample Alteio_BWOrgHeat_46_FD_153235 | JGI IMG/M metagenome (GOLD analysis project Ga0206900, IMG submission 153235) | Enriched cells from forest soil in Barre Woods Harvard Forest LTER site, Petersham, Massachusetts, United States -... | ecosystem: Environmental > Terrestrial > Soil > Temperate forest >... | reverse complement strand
GTTGCAAATTTGAAGATAATAAGAAAAGTCGCAATGAATTTAAAACTGTAAACCAAAAATTCTCTGGCGATTGGTCATTGAATTCTGAAATTAAATATACTTTTGTTTTACACTTGAATCAAAAGCGTGATTCAATTACAGGAGGATACTATGCTGCTCCATTAAATTTAAGTAGAATTGACGGCAATACTGACAAAAAATCTCCTCTTTACTGTGAAATTACAGGTACAGTAAAAGGTGATACAGCGTATATAAATTTTATCAGCTGCTATTCTGGGGATACAGGACGGGCCAAACTTTTTTTCAAAGATAGTATTTTGTGCTGGAGAACAATTTTCAATCCTTCTGCGATAACCAAACGTTGGAATGGCGTACTTTCAAGTGCTGATTTTTATCGTGACTATGGAGGAATGGCAGTCTATGATCCTAAAAGTGAATCTGGATTTGCTGGATTTTGGAAAATTCCAACGAATAAAAAGTTTGATTTTTGGATGCTTTTATCTCAAAACGGAAGCCAGCTCAAGGGAAATTACGGTTCAGATTCTACAAATAAAGTATTCTGTTCCGATGAAGATGATACAACACTTTGTAAAATATGGGGAATGGAAAGAAATGATACTGCGTATTTTAGATTTAATTCTTGCATGACCTGTGATACAGGAACTGCGATCGCATTTTTCGTTAAAAAGGATAAAATACTTCATTGGAAGACAAATATTGAATGGAAAACAAAACACAAAACGAATTGGAATGGTATTCCAGATGACATTGACTTGGTTAGAGTTGAATAATTTTGGAATGGGACTATGTAAATCGAGGTCGGTGGTAGTATAATAGATTAGTTAGTGTTACAGATTATAAGATGGCGAAATAAAAAGGGCAATTGCTAGGTAAAGGCCCTAAAAAACAGCCCAATAAAGGTGGGTAGATTCTCGTAGACTAATAAGTGCCACAAAGCCCGCGACAAGTATATAGCGCAGTGCCCACTTGGTGCAATGAGAATGTAGCGGTCTCGGACCGCCGGATTTGCAAATACCACCGCAATGCCTAACTTGCATTCATGAGCAAGAGATTTGAAATGGCAGATAAACAGGGCCTGGAATTTGATCCTTATGGTAATTCATAGATTGACTCCGGTCTGGAGACCGCTGAATTCTGCCCCTGTCTGTCGACAGACAAGCGCACCAAGTCATCGCTGGGCTATAGACTTGGAGCGAGCGGGGAGAAAACCCACAATTAACCCATAAAATAAATATTATGAAATTCAATGGCCATTTTGATTTAATTGACGCCCACAGTTCGCACCATATGCTTCTGCTTAGGAATACCACAATATTGGAAAATGCAGAGACAATAAATATTGATATTCTTTTTGAAAGTGTCAAATATATTGATATTCCTACTTTCTTTAATGGATTGACAATTGAAGAGGGTGCGGATGATGACAAATTGTTCTTAAAGTCCAAATATTTTGATGGGACGGTCTTTGATTATTGTAAAATATTTGTGCTTGAATCTCAGGGATTAAAATTCTACGTCATTGCCGTCAGGTGTGTAATTACAGAGAATAGTCTTGGGGTAGGTGTAACTTCAATCGGTTTTTTTAAGAGTTACGCAAAGCCAACTAACACCAAGAGTATAAAGGTATGGTAGGAAATTGGTAACCCCATCCAAATCGCGTCCTCTGCGTTTTACCTTGGCATCTTTGCGGTTTATTTTTTTACCGCAGAGATGCAGAGAGAAAACCGCGGAGATCGCAAAGCCGAACCAAGTAGGCGGGAAGCTTTCCGGGTAGGGGTTCAAAATTTTGAACCCTATATGCGACAACCTTGATCACCAATGCTACTCGCTCTAAGTGTATAGCGCAGCGGCCCCTTGCTGCATTGAGAATGTAGCGGTCTCAGACCGCCGGATTTGCAAATACGACTGCAATGCCTAACTTGCATTCATGAGCGCACCAAGTCAATGCTGCGTTATAGACTTGGCGCGAGCGGTGGGAAATAGAGAGATTAAACTTTTTAATATGTAAATACAACATGAAGTATAACTACCTAATCCCATTCCTGTTCTTACTGTTAAGTTGCAAATTTGAAGATAATAAGAAAAGTCGCAATGAATTTAAAACTGTAAACCAAAAATTCTCTGGCGATTGGTCATTGAATTCTGAAATTAAATATACTTTTGTTTTACACTTGAATCAAAAGCGTGATTCAATTACAGGAGGATACTATGCTGCTCCATTAAATTTAAGTAGAATTGACGGCAATACTGACAAAAAATCTCCTCTTTACTGTGAAATTACAGGTACAGTAAAAGGTGATACAGCGTATATAAATTTTATCAGCTGCTATTCTGGGGATACAGGACGGGCCAAACTTTTTTTCAAAGATAGTATTTTGTGCTGGAGAACAATTTTCAATCCTTCTGCGATAACCAAACGTTGGAATGGCGTACTTTCAAGTGCTGATTTTTATCGTGACTATGGAGGAATGGCAGTCTATGATCCTAAAAGTGAATCTGGATTTGCTGGATTTTGGAAAATTCCAACGAATAAAAAGTTTGATTTTTGGATGCTTTTATCTCAAAACGGAAGCCAGCTCAAGGGAAATTACGGTTCAGATTCTACAAATAAAGTATTCTGTTCCGATGAAGATGATACAACACTTTGTAAAATATGGGGAATGGAAAGAAATGATACTGCGTATTTTAGATTTAATTCTTGCATGACCTGTGATACAGGAACTGCGATCGCATTTTTCGTTAAAAAGGATAAAATACTTCATTGGAAGACAAATATTGAATGGAAAACAAAACACAAAACGAATTGGAATGGTATTCCAGATGACATTGACTTGGTTAGAGTTGAATAATTTTGGAATGGGACTATGTAAATCGAGGTCGGTGGTAGTATAATAGATTAGTTAGTGTTACAGATTATAAGATGGCGAAATAAAAAGGGCAATTGCTAGGTAAAGGCCCTAAAAAACAGCCCAATAAAGGTGGGTAGATTCTCGTAGACTAATAAGTGCCACAAAGCCCGCGACAAGTATATAGCGCAGTGCCCACTTGGTGCAATGAGAATGTAGCGGTCTCGGACCGCCGGATTTGCAAATACCACCGCAATGCCTAACTTGCATTCATGAGCAAGAGATTTGAAATGGCAGATAAACAGGGCCTGGAATTTGATCCTTATGGTAATTCATAGATTGACTCCGGTCTGGAGACCGCTGAATTCTGCCCCTGTCTGTCGACAGACAAGCGCACCAAGTCATCGCTGGGCTATAGACTTGGAGCGAGCGGGGAGAAAACCCACAATTAACCCATAAAATAAATATTATGAAATTCAATGGCCATTTTGATTTAATTGACGCCCACAGTTCGCACCATATGCTTCTGCTTAGGAATACCACAATATTGGAAAATGCAGAGACAATAAATATTGATATTCTTTTTGAAAGTGTCAAATATATTGATATTCCTACTTTCTTTAATGGATTGACAATTGAAGAGGGTGCGGATGATGACAAATTGTTCTTAAAGTCCAAATATTTTGATGGGACGGTCTTTGATTATTGTAAAATATTTGTGCTTGAATCTCAGGGATTAAAATTCTACGTCATTGCCGTCAGGTGTGTAATTACAGAGAATAGTCTTGGGGTAGGTGTAACTTCAATCGGTTTTTTTAAGAGTTACGCAAAGCCAACTAACACCAAGAGTATAAAGGTATGGTAGGAAATTGGTAACCCCATCCAAATCGCGTCCTCTGCGTTTTACCTTGGCATCTTTGCGGTTTATTTTTTTACCGCAGAGATGCAGAGAGAAAACCGCGGAGATCGCAAAGCCAAACCAAATAAGCGGGAAGCTTTACGGGCAGGGGTTCAAAATTTTGAACCCCTACATGCGACAACCTTGATCACCAATGCTGCTCGCTCCAAGTGTATGAGCGCAGCGGCCATTGGTGCAATGAGAATGTAGCGGTCTCAGACCGCCTGATTTGCAAATACGACTGCAATGCCTAACTTGCATTCATGAGCAAGAGATTTGAAATATCAGATAAACAGGGCCTGAAATTTGATCCTTATGGTAACTCATAGATTGACTTCGGTCTGGAGACCGTTGAATTCTGCACGCACCAAGTGGCCGCTGCGTTATAGACTTGACGCGAGCGGGGCACATGAGGTTGCAAACTCCGATGGCAGGTAAGATACCTGGAACAGCACACACATCCAAACAGGCTTTTTCGAACGGGTTTACAGACACCCTAACATTCACGCAGACAGCCTAGTGAGAAATCCATTCTACCCATCCAAATCGCGTCCTCTGCGTTTTACCTTGGCATCTTTGCGGTTTATTTTTTTACCACAGAGACACGGAGCCAAAACTGCAGAGATCGCAAAGCCAACCCAAATAGGCGGGAAGCTTTACGAGTAGGGGTTCAAAATTTTGAACCCCTACATGCGACAACCTTGATCACCAATGCTGCTCGCTCAAAGTCTATAGCGCAGCGCCCACTTGGTGCAGTGAGAATGTAGCTGTCTCAGACCGCCAGATTTGCAAATACGACTGCAATGCCTAACTTGCATTCATGAGCAAGAGATTTGAAATATCAGATAAACAGGGCCTGAAATTTAATCCTTATGGTAATTCATAGATTGACTTTGGTCTGTAGACCGTTGAATTCTGCCCCTGTCTGTCGACAGACAAGCGCACCAAGTCAATGCTGCGTTATAGACTTGGCGCGAGCCTTAAAAAATAAAATCATTCTCAAATGATAAATATTTATCCGCTATCAATCATTATTTTGATTTTTTTTCTTATTGTATTAGCTTATGTTTTGGCAATTTTAAGATTGAATTACGATCAAATAAAGAAAAATGATGCGACAAAATCTTATTTTGATTTTCTTTCGCAAGTCAATTTTTTAAAAACAGGGATATATACATTTATTCCGATATTAGGCAAGGTTTCGGAATCTAAATTAGAAATTCAAAGAAAAAAGTTTAATAGGGTGCTATTGTATTATTATTTATTATTAGTTATTTTATTTGCCCTTCTTGGAATTGGTAAAATATATTCTTTTGATCTTAATTTTTAAAGGTGGAATACGGGTCTCGTTACAGATTATCATCGTTCCTTGTTCCCTGCTAACTATTCCTTGTTAACTGTTAACTGTTTTCATACACATTCAATATGCCTTGCAGCGTTTCAATGCTGTCTGCATCCTGTATGGTTTTGTCCGTGCGCCAGCGCAGCATACGCGGGAAGCGCAGTGCTACGCCTGACTTGTGCCTCGAAGATTTTTGGATCCCTTCAAACCCTATTTCAAAGACCAGTTCGGGTTTTACGGTCACTACCGGGCCAAATTTCTCCAAGCTGTTTTTGCGCACCCATTTATCCACTTCAATGATCTCTTTATCCGTGAGGCCGCTATATGCCTTGGCAAAAGAGACCAGTTCGGCGCCTTTCCATACCCCGAAGGTATAATCGGTATAGAGGTTGGCCCTCCGGCCACTGCCTTTCATGGCATATATCATCACGGCATCTATGCTCAGCGGATCAATTTTCCATTTCCACCAATCGCCACGTTTGCGGCCTACCTGATAGCCAGAATCCTTTCGCTTCAGCATCAGGCCCTCAGAAATATGTTCCCTGGCTTGTAGCCGCTTTTGGGTCAGTTCGTCCCAAGTATCAAAATCCAGTTTCGGCGAGAGTTGAAGCCATGGGTTGGCATTGGCCTGCTTCACCAGCTCGGCCAACAACAATTGCCGCTCTTGCAGCGGTTTTTCGCGGATATCCTGGCCTTCCCATTCCAGCAGATCATAGGCAAACAGGACCACGGGTGCTTCTTTCAATATTTTAGGGCTCAGGTTCTTTCTGCCAATCCGTGTTTGCAGCACATTGAATGACAATATTTTGCCGTCTTGAAACGGCAGGATTTCCCCGTCAATCACGGTACCGTTGGGCAGGTAGCCTTTGAGGGCTTCCAGTTCCGGGAATTTTTCCGTGACCAATTCTTCCCCACGGCTCCAGATAAAAATATGTCCGTTCCGCATGATGATCTGAGATCTGATCCCGTCCCATTTCCATTCCGCCTGCCATGCCTCCGGGCTGCCCAAAGAATCAACTGCCTCTTCCAGCGGATGGGCCAGGCAGAAAGGGTAGGGCTTGGATAGGTCGTCCTTGGGGTTTTCGGTGCCCAGCAAATCATGGTATGATATCGTTATTGGGTCCCATTTGCCCATCAGTCGGTGGGCCAGCACATTGCCCGGTATACCTGAATGGACGGATAATGCCCTGATGACCAATGCCTGCGAAACCCCAACCCGGAAGGTGGAAGAGGTGATTTTATTGAAAACAAAACGTTCTTGTTTGTTCAGTTGCTCCCAGGCTTGGAAAATCGCCTGTTTCCGTTCTTCTTCGGTTTTGCTGGCGAGGGACATCACATACTGCACCCAATAGGCGAGGGGCTTGTTGCTTTCGGTTTTGGGATTGGGTAGCAATAGGGCCACTGTTTCTGAAAAATCGCCCACGGCAGAATAACTTTCCTCCAGCAACCACAAGGGAATGCCCGCTTTTTCGGCGGCCCAAGTCCTCAACAAAGTAGCATTCACCACCCTTTTTGGCCGCCGTCCCGTGAACAAGGCCAACATATGCATGATGTCTTCATCGGTCACGCTTTTGAAATACTTGACCAGCACATCCACCTTTTCATTGGTTTTGTTGGTCTGGTCCAGTTCATAAAACAGTCGGGCGAAATGCTTCATGCCTATTCTTGAATATTTTTTTCCTCCAATCCCAAATCCTGTATTTCTATATTTTCGGGGGTATCTGTTTCTTCTTCAGATATATCCGGGCCTTCCCCCACAAATTGGGTTTCCACGGTGCGCGAATCGTATCCGTTTTCACACAACCACTTGCTGAAAACGGCGGTGTACCCATGGGTGACGATGACCTTTTCAGCCCCAGTCGCTTTTATGGCGGCATTCAGCCCGGGCCAGTCGGCATGGTCGCTCAGGGCAAAACCTTTATCAGCCGCTTGGCGGTGCTTGGTGCCGCGTACCGCCATCCATCCGCTTGCCACGCCCACGGAATAGGGCAAAAACCGCTTGAACCAGGAAGTACCCGTAGCACCAGGCGGTGCAATGATCAGGGCTTGCCGGAAATGCTCTTTTTTCATCGAAGCATCCACCTTGGGGAAATTCGGCAGGTCATAACCCGAGGAACGGATGGCCTGGTTCATATTATGTATGGCCCCATGCAGGTACACCGGGCCGATACCCTTATCTATATTGTGCAATATCCGTTGTGCCTTGCCCAGCGAGTAGGCCATGATCACCGTGGCGATTCCCCGCTCTTTGTTGTGTTGCCACCAGGCGTTCATATCATCAAAGATCTCTTGTTGCGGGTTCCAGTTATATACGGGCAGCCCAAAAGTGGATTCAGTGATAAAAACATGGCATTTTACGGTTTCAAAGGCAGGGCTGATGCCATCAAATTCGGTTTTATAATCCCCGCTCGCCACCCAAACCTGGCCTTTGTATTCAAGCCTGATCTGGGCCGAGCCAATGATATGCCCAGCCGGATGGAAGGAAACCTTTACCCCGTTTATCACCCTGGTTTCGCCATACGCCACCCCATCATACAGGTTGAAACCCAAACGAGCTTTCATAATCGGGATAGAATCATGATGGCTGAGATAATATTTGTGGCCGTATCGGGCATGGTCTCCATGGGCATGGGTGATCAAAGCACGTTCTACGGCCCGCCAGGGATCAATATAGAAATCCCCTTGTGCGCAGTACATGCCTTTTGGGGTAAATTCAATCAGGTTATCGGCCATTGAAGGGTTGTTTTTTGGCAAAAATACAAGATTTTCCGCATGGCTCGGTAGTCGTCAGGTTCTGTTTAACAATACCCTCAAAAAATGGTTGATGGACACCTCACCCTGAAACACCATTCGAACGCTCTCGCGTCCGAATTCCATTTTGAGAGGGCAGCTCATTTCTGCAAAATGAAGGATTTTGTTTTTTTGCGGAACATGTATTTGCTCCCTCTGCAAATGCAGAGGGCTGGGTGAGGTAAAAGTGGCAAACATTATCCTTATCCACATGGTAGCCCGTAAGGCTTCCATGAACAAACAATATTTTCATTCCTTTACTCAACGACAGTTTACCATAAATTGATCCCGGCTTCGTACCTTAGCATCAAAATTCAACCATATCAACCCATTTAAGAATATAGCGCTCGCTTTCGCCTTTTCCCCAACGCTGGAGGGCCTGATCGCCGAAGTGAAAATGCTGGCCGGCCTTTTTGAGTCGGATATCGTCTTCATCCATGTGGGGGTGCACTTCCCCGAGCAGATGAAGCTGTTCACCAGCCTGTTGGAAAAGCATAGCTACCATGACCTTAACTATAAGATCATTTTCCGGGAGGGAGACGTACAAAAAGTGATCTGGGAGGTGTGCAAGGAAGAAAAGATAGACCTCTTGGTTTCGGGGGCCCTACGGCGGGAACCCTTGCAGAAACAATATTTCGGCAGCATCGCCCGTGGCTTGGCGCGCAACCCCAAAGGACCGCTCATGTTGGTTCCCGAGCCGCAATTGCCCTCCAAACGCATTGAAAAGATCATTGTTTCGGTAGAAGACATCAACCCGGCACATGTCATAGAGTCCGGGATTTTGTTTGCCCGCAGGACCCCCGGTTGCAAACTCTTTTTTGTGAAGGAATCGGTCTTGAAATCGGCCCCTCAATCGCTGAAGCAATACTATAACGAAAACGAATACCGGGAGGCATACAACAAGCTCATCACCCAAGAGAAGGATTATGTAGATCAAATGCTGGCCCCATACGATACGACGGGGCTTATAATCACCTCGCAAATCGTATTTGGCCAAAGCGGCACGGGCTTGGTGGAGTTTGCCCGCCAAATAGAAGCAGACCTGATCATAGATGCCCACCCAGACGTAAAACAAGGGATATTGGACCGCCTGTTCCCCCACGATGTGGAATACATCCTGCTTAACCTGCCCTGCAACCTCATGTTATTTGGCTAATTCCATTTACAAGTATATATGTTATTTGGTGTTTAAACCATTTAAGGACAATAATATAGCACAAAAATGGCTTCAATCCTCATAAATCCCAAATTAACCTAATTGACCCAATAACCCAATAACGTCATACATGCCACGTTTAATACATGACGATTTTCTGTACCTCCTCATTCTCCTTTGTGTCACACTGGTGGTATCGAGGCTGTTTGGCGAATTGTTCAAAAAGTTCAAGCAACCAGCAGTAGTCGGGGAAATTCTGGGCGGGGTGCTGTTGGGTCCTTCGGTATTCAAGAATATTTCTCCCAGTCTGTTCCATGATCTTTTTCTCAGCCACCCCAATGCCACCATGAGCATGGATGGGATATTCTCGGTGGCCCTGGTGATGCTCTTGTTTATCACGGGTATGGAAATAGAATTGCCGCTTATTTGGCGAAACGGACGTGCAGCTTTGTTTATCAGTTTGATCGGGATGGTGATTCCCTTGGCGATAGGCTTTGGCTCCGGTTGGTTTTTTTACCATTTCTTTTCCAATGGCCCAGAAGACCAGAAAACAGTTTTTGCGCTGTTCTTGGGCACGGCACTATCCATAACTGCGCTGCCGGTCATTGCCAAGATATTGTTTGACATGAACCTGCTGAATTCCAAGATCGGCAGCCTCATCATCGCCTGTGCCATGTTGAACGATTTTGTGGGTTGGAACCTCTTTTCTATCGTGTTGAGCATGATGCCCAATACAAACAGGCACATCCCCATGTTATCCATTTGGCAAACGGCCTTGCTCACTATCGGCTTTGCCATACTGGTGCTCACCGTGGTCAAATTCTTTATAAACAAGAGCCTCAAATTTGCCACTGCCCAGTTCAAAGGCCCCGGAGGATCGGTAACCATAGCTATGGCCATGTGCTTCCTGGGGGCAATATTTACTGAATTTGTAGGCATCCACGCCGTTTTTGGTGCTTTTTTGATGGGGATAGCCTTTGGGGATTCCATCAATTTCCAAGGCCGTTCCAAAGACATTATCCACCAATTTGTGGCCAATATTTTTGCCCCATTGTTCTTTGTTTCCATCGGCCTAAAAGTGGATTTTGTAGCGCATTTCCATCTAGGCATCGTATTGGTGGTATTGCTTATTTCTTTTGTGGCCAAGATAGCGGGGGGGTATATAGGAGGACGGCTGGGGCTGCTGAGCAATCGTGAATCGTTGGCTGTGGGTTTCGGCATCAATGCCCGCGGTGCCATGGAGATCGTTTTGGGGCTTGTGGCTTTGCAGGCAGGCCTCATCAGTGACGAGATTTTTGTGGCACTTACCATTATGGCCATAGTCACCAGCCTTACAAGCGGAAATTTTATCAGGTATTTTTTGGGGAAAGGCGCAATGGATTCGGGATCAAATGTTAAAATCCGTTAACTATTTATTTCAATCCCTTTACCGACATTTGCGGTATGTTTCTGGGGTTTAGAACCGAACCTACCAAACCAAAGACAGGGAAATACGGCAAAGGGATAACTACAGCGTGGAAAACTGGAAAGACAAGGTCATTGAATTCTACATTCAGACCGGCTCCTTTTTAAGGGACGAGATCATATATGAAGGGCTGCTCAAGGGCCTGGTATTGCTGAACGAACTTACGGGGGCAGATTATGCGATGTACCTCCAAAAAGACAACGCTGGCAATAACCAGATCGTTGAGCTATGGCCGCCCATTATGACCCATTCCCGATCATTGCGGCCTGCTTTTTTTGAGGCGTACCCAGATAGGAAAGATGCCGTGGTCCTTACCGACTACCTGCAATCCGAAAATCCGGAAAAATTGTTTGTCGATCTCGGCGCACAGACCATCGTGTTTGTAAATATACTGAATGGGACATTTGATGGAGGTTTTTTCCTGCTCTGGCAGAAACCCGTCGATATTACTTGCGATTTCAAGGATTTTTTGGACAAAATAGCCTCAAGGCTTGAGGAACTGGTACGCCTGAGGGTGGAGCATGGTTTTATTGAAAACCTACGCATGCGCTACAATGCCATATTGGGAACGGTACCACAAGGGATAATTTTTATCGACAATGCCGAGGCCCAAGGATGGATCAGTGACAATGCAGCAGAAATCCTGGAACTGGACAAAACCGGAAATGTACCGCCTGATATGATCAGGAAGGCAATACAGTCATTGATAGATGCGGCAGCCAATAAAAACGAGATCGAGATTACCTTGGCCTCCGTCGCTGCTAACCCAAACAAAGAAATAAGGAACTGGTACTGGCTCTATGGCAAGCCCGTACACAAAGCACTCATGGTATCGTCTTCACCCACTTCCTATGCGGATGTGGTGGGTAGGCTTTGGATGTTTGAAGATGTGACAGAGCCATATCTGGCCCAGTTGGAAATAAAAACGCTGAACACGGAACTGGAGAAGAACAGCCGCTTGGCGAATGCAGAGAACCGGGCCAAATCGGAGTTCTTGGCCAATATGAGCCATGAGATACGCACCCCTATGAACGGTGTGATCGGTATGACAAGCCTGCTGAACAACACCAATCTGGATGAAGAACAGCGAAGCTATGTGGATGTGATACGGGTAAGCGGGGAATCATTGCTTACCATCATCAATGATATCCTCGATTTTTCTAAAATCGAGGCGGGCAAATTGGAACTGGAGCACCAGACATTTGCCCTGTACACCGTAGTGGAAGAAACCTTTGATCTTTTGGCCAACTCTGCCAATGAAAAAGGGCTAGACCTGGTGTATACCATAGACCCAGCCGTACCGGAATATATCAATGCCGATATCACCCGCATACGGCAAATCTTGGTAAACCTGGTTTCCAACGGCATCAAATTCACTGAAACAGGTGATATCTTTGTCACCATCGGGCAGAGTGGGGTGGAGGATGGCTTGCTGGAGCTACAGTTTTCGGTAAAGGACAGTGGCATAGGCATTGCGAAAGACAAAATCAACAAGTTGTTCCAACCTTTTACCCAAGCCGAAGCATCCACTTCGCGCAAATTTGGGGGTACTGGGCTTGGCTTGGCCATCTGCGCCAACCTGGTACGCATGATGAATGGCAGGATATGGGTGGAAAGCGAATTTGGGAAGGGTTCTGTTTTCAATTTCAGTATCAAAGTATCGGTACCCAATAAAAACGAAGAGATATCAGAACCAGTAGAGGAAGACTATGTGGCTGGGAAAAAGATATTGATCGTGGACGATAACCAAACCAATCTCACCATCCTTCAGAAACAATGTGAGATATGGAAGGCAGAAGTACACGCATTCTCTAGTGGACAAGAAGTAATAGACACCATTGCCGACAACATTGAATATGACTTGCTGATCCTTGACTATAACATGCCAGGTATGGATGGGGTGGATGCAGCCCGAAACATCCGCACATTGCCCAATGGCGCCACCAAACCCATTGTACTGCTCAGTTCCAGCATAGGATCAGCCGATATGCCCCTTTATAGGAGCCTTTTTACGGCCATCCAGCAAAAACCACTGAAATTCAAATCCCTGTACCATTTGCTTAACGAAGCCTTGAGCAAGGGTAGTTTGATAACGGATACTAAACCTGCACACCCTTTGTTGGCCCATGATTATGCCATGTTTGGCAAGCTGATGCCATTACGTATCCTCATGGCAGAGGATAATACGATCAATCAGAAACTTGGCTTGAAAGTATTGGAAAAACTTGGATATCAAGCAGACTTGGCTGCCAATGGCAAAGAGGTAATTGCTGCTTTTGAGCGGCAACATTATGATTTGGTGTTCATGGATGTGCAAATGCCGGTAATGGATGGGTTTGAGGCCACCAGTGTACTTAACCGCAAATTCAAAGGCCGCAGAGACAGGCCTATTATCATAGCCCTAACGGCAAATGCCCTGGCTGGCGAACGCGAAAAATGCCTGCAAATGGGCATGGACGATTACCTATCGAAGCCCGTGCGGGTAGAAGAAATGAAAAAGGTGATCGAGAAATGGGGCTCGCAGATACTTGATTGACAGGGCCAACGGTTGTTAAAAAACGTTAACGATGCCTAAATATTGTTAACCAAATTTGCGCTATCTTGGTCTCAGTAAGCAGCAAACAGGTTCTCTTTCAATATTCTTTCAAAACTTTAATGCCTTTATGCAGTTGTTCTTGCAATAAACAAGTCATTGGTTAGCGAAACCAAAGCACCCTATTTCATGTAGATTTGGAAATAATTGTTTAAACATCTAATTTCACTTCGTGTTGGTAAAGGTAGTTTTGGAAAGAATGACTGAGCGAATCACTAAATTAGCCATGTAAAGGCAAGATATATGGAGAGGGCACACCAAATACCTGATATTTATACCTATAGGAGCCAAATGGCCGCAGTGGCCGTATTGAAGGTGCTTGCCTATTTTGATATATTCCAATATCCCCTCACCGCGGCGGAAATACATGAATACATGAATATCAAGGGTATTACCATGGCCGACCTAAAATTTGAGCTGGAAAACCTGGTGCAGCGCCATGTATTGAAAAGGACCGGAACCTATTACTATTTTGATGATGCGACCTGCGTGCTAAGGAGGGAGCAGGCCAATGAATATTCGCAACAGCTATTGAAAGAGACCCTGAAGTACACGAAAATCATTTCGCGTTTCCCTTTTGTCAGGGGCATTTGTATCTCTGGTTCCCTTTCCAAGCAAAACGCCCATCTCGATGCCGACGTGGACTATTTTATCATCACGGCAAAAAACCGGTTGTGGATATGCCGGACCTTATTGGCCTTGTATAAGAAGATATTCTTGCTCAATTCCAGAAAGTACTTTTGTATCAACTATTTCGTGGACATGGAAAACCTGGCCATCATAGATAAAAACATATATACGGCCACCGAAATCGCATTCCTCCTCCCGGTGTTCAACAGCGAGACATTCTTACAGTTTCTGGCCGAAAACACTTGGGTGAGCGATTATTATCCACACAAGGAAATAGAAATACCAGAGCCTATAAAAGGGGAGAAGCCCACTATGGCCAAAAAGCTGATGGAAGGCCTATTGAACAATGCCTTTGGGAATATGCTCGACAATGTTTTTCTTCGCCTCACGGTACTGTACCGCAAATTGAAGTTCCGCGGCCTGAATGAAAACGAATTCAAAAACAACCTTAGGGCATTGAAGGGGGTTTCCAAGCACCATCCCCATTCATTTCAGGAGCGCGTCTTGAAAGCCTATCATCATAAACTGGCCCAAATGGAAAAGAAATTTTGGTTTGACCTGAATTGAACATGGCTAAAGTACTTTTCACACATTCCTATTTTTTGAGGTTCGATCCCAAACAATGGAAACAACAACAGCCCTTCGCACCCCTCGGTACCATTACCGCGGCTGCGTTATTGCGGGAAAATGGATATGATGTTTCGCTGCACGATAGCATGTTCTGTATCGGGCCAGATGATATTATCCCTGTTATAGCCAAAGAAAAGCCAAAGTACCTGGTGATATATGATGATGGGTTCAACTATCTCACCAAGATGTGCCTGACCAACATGCGTGCCGCTGCGTACCGGTTGGTGGAAATCGGCAAACAATATGGCTGTCAGGTCATTTTGTCGAGCTCTGATTCTACCGACCATTTTGAACAATATATTGGCAAAGGGGCAGATTTTGTGATCCTAGGCGAGGCTGAAATTACCCTGAAAGAGGTTTTGGATAACATAGAACAAGGTAAAACGGATCTTGGGACTATTCCCGGTATGGCCATCAACGATGCAGGAATTGCCAAGAAGACAGCTCCAAGGGCCAACATGCAAGATCTGGATACCTTGCCAATGGCTGCATGGGACTTGGTGGATTTGAAAGCCTACCGTAAAATGTGGATGGACCGATATGGCTATTTTTCCATAAACATGGCTACCACCCGTGGTTGCCCTTTCAAATGCAACTGGTGCGCGAAACCCATATATGGCAACCGATATAATTCGAGATCTCCACAACAGGTAGTCTCAGAGCTTGCCTATCTCAAAAAACAGATTGGGTTCGATCATGTTTGGTTTTGCGATGATATTTTTGGGTTGAAACCAGGTTGGGTACGTGAATTTGGCAGGCTGGTAAAGGAGGCAGGGCTAAAATTCAACTTCAAAATTCAGGCCCGTGCCGATATATTGCTCAAGGAACATGTTTTGGAAGATTTGGCAGCAGCCGGTTGCGACACCATTTGGATGGGTGTGGAATCTGGTTCTCAAAAAATACTGGATGCCATGGATAAGGGGATAACCTTGGAGCAGGTGTACCAAGCCACGGCCAAAATAAAATCCCTTGGTATGCACCCTGCATTTTTCCTGCAGCTCGGCTATCTGGGCGAAACCAGAGAAGATATTGCTGCGACCATGAAAATGCTTTCAGACCTGATGCCGGAAGATATTGGCGTATCAGTGGCTTATCCATTGCCGGGAACAGGGTTTTATGAGAAAGTAAAAAACGACCTATCTGGAAAAGCCAACTGGACCGATTCAGATGACCTGGCCATGATGTTCAGGAACACCTATCAGCCGCGCTATTATAAATCGCTGCATAGGTTTGTGCACAAGAATTTTAGAAAAAAACAGGCGTTCAAGGCCATCAGGGATATACTTACATTCAAGGGAATGCCTTCCAGCAAATTGATCTATAAAGCCATGTCCGCCGCTTGGTATATCCCGGCAGAAGCGATGGCTTCCATTGGCTTAAAATGGTCTGGCAGGTAAGAATATGGAAATCGCCGGACAACCTGAAGCCGAAGAGGCATTTACAAGGCAATCTGCCATTTTTGATGCCGTAGAACAACGAAACCCCATTTTGAAATGGATGCGGAAGCAGGTTCGCGACCATGTCCTAAAGCTCCTGAAACCAGGCAGCCATATCCTGGAACTGAATGCAGGAACCGGGCTTGATGCCCTGTTTTTTGCCTCATTTGGCCATACGGTACTTGCCACAGATATTTCGGGTGGTATGATCGGCCAAATCAAGAACAAGGTTGCCGAGCTGCGGCTTGAAGATAGAATAGAGGCCCTGCAATGTTCCTATACCCAGCTGCAAAACCTCCCTTCACAAAGCTTTGATTATGTGTTTTCCAACTTTGGGGGCTTGAACTGTATCCCAGACCTGGCACCCGTGATCCAAGAATGCAAAAGGTTGTTGAAACCTGGTGGCCGATTGACCGTAGTGGTGATGCCCAAGATGAGCCCATGGGAAATTTTGGCTCTTTTGAAAGGAAACACCAAATTGGCATTCAGGCGATTCAAGAAAGCAGGTGCGGTTTCACATATTGAAGGGGTGTATTTTACGACTTGGTATTTCAGCCCCCGGAAATTGATCAGGCAGTTCGGGTCAGATTTTAAATTGATCGGCTGGCAGGGCTTGGGAAGCTTGGTGCCACCGCCACATTCTGAAAAGTTCCCGGCCCGGTTTCCTGTAATATTCAGGTTATTGGTTAATATTGAAGAACGGTTTTCCAAGTCATGGCCATTAAGAAACTGGGCCGACCATATCATACTGAGCATGGAGTTGAAACATTGGGCGCCATTGAATGAAAGATAGGGAAGTGTTGCAATGAAAGAAATGATGAACAAAGAAGATAGGCCAATAGGCATAGAATTGATCAGGATAGCCTTACGGCACAAAAAAACCATCGGGCTGCTGGTGGGGATAGCGGTGCTCAGCAGCATCATATTCACCTCACCCTTCTTTTTGAAGCCCCAGTTCAAAGCGGAGACCACCATTTTCCCCACCGCAGCCAATACCAGCATCAACTTGCTGAACTCCGACATGCGGTTTGGCTCGGAAACTGAAATAAACAATGAAATACAGATTTTGCATTCCAATATCCTGAGGGATTCCCTGATTAAAAAATTCGACCTTTTCCGTCATTACAATATTGATACTACAAGCCCCGATAAGATTTATTATTTCAATAAAAAATTCAACAGCAACGTAAAAACAGATCAGACCCGGTACAATTCCATTGAAGTAAGCGTGTATGACGAGGACCCTGCCTTTGCCCAAAAAATAGCCAATGAAATAGTGACCATGGGCGATAGGGTAAAGTCTGGGATCATCAAAAAGAACCTGAAAAACGCATATGACTTGATATCGGAGGAATTGAATTCCAAAACAAAAGAAATAAGCGAATTGGGGGATACCATCAACCGGCTACGTCACCAAAACTATGACGATGCCATTGGCCTGAAAAGCAATCATTTCAATTCCACCAAAAACACGGTTGACGATTTGCGCAACGCCTTGGCAAAAATAAGGACTGACGAAGGGGTTTACAATACCGAAAACCAGTTCAATTCCATTTATAAAAGCTATCTCAAAGCCAATGCCGTTTATCTTACAGATTCGGGAATGCTGGCCATCATGAAAAAGCATTTGAAGGAAAATGATACGGCAATGGTGAAGAAAGAAGCCGAATATGAAGGTTCACGGATACTGGTTGGGCAGCTCCGGGCGCAATTGGCCAAGCTGAGCAGAACCGATAATAAGTACAACACGCTGTTTGACAACTATAATTATGAGAAGGGCATTTTGGGTGAATTGAAGTCACAATATGAAATAGAGGCCAGCACATTTGAAAAAGAATACCCCAACCTGAGGCTGGAAACCCTGAAAAGCAAGTACACGGCTGAATTACAGTTATACAATAACATAAAGGCCCGGTATGAACTGGCATTGAGCAACTTGACAGACCAGGTGCCCTCAGCCTATGTGGTGAGCCCCGCGGATATCCCTACCCGAAAAGTATCCCCGCAAAGACTTTTGATTACGGTAGTGACAGCAATTAGTGTTTTTGCGCTTTCAGTATTGGCTTATTTTCTAATGAGCTATGCCCGTCAAATTTCTGGGATGCTAAAGGATTGATATGTACAGGGCAATCAATACAACAAAGTACTTAAAATGGCTTTTTTTGCCCCTTCTAGTATTGTTTGTGTATCTGTTTAATGTCAGTTTACCGTTTCCGGTGTACAATATGCTCGCGGTTTTGCTGGTTGCCCTGGGCATCGTGTTTGCGTTTGGCGGATTGAAATTGATAGTGGGCACGCTGTTTTTTGTTATCCCGCTGTCCATGGAACTTCCGATCGGACTGGGTGACAGCAAAATCTTGTTTCCCTCTGAAGCCATCGCCCTTGTGCTTTTGGTGGCATTTTTTGTCAGGGTCTTTTTCCTGCAAAAGTTCAAATCCCGCTTTTTGAAGCATCCGGTCACGGTCATCATCATATTCTATGTGGCGGTGTTGTTTGCCACCACCTTCACATCCACCATGTTCGTTGTTTCTGCCAAGTTTGCGTTTATCAATGTCATGTACATCTCCGTTTTTTATTTTTTGGCCAACCTTTATCTCAGAAACAAGGCCAACCAACGGCTATCCCCTGCTTTTCTATATGGTATTTCCCTTTTTTTTGTGATCTGTTTTGCCTTGTACAAACATGCAGGATATGATTTCACAAAGGGATATGTGAACCTGAGCATGAGGCCGTTTTATAGCGACCATGCTATCTACAGCGCTTGCATAGCCATGCTTTTGCCCATATTTGCGGCATTTGCCATTAAGGGCAAGCTGCTGGGTTTAGGAAAGTTGGCCCAAACGGCTGCTTGGTTTATATCTATAGCCCTGGTGGTGGGGATCGTCTTTTCCTATAGTCGTGCCGCATGGGTCAGCTTGGCGGCTGCATTTGCGATATTTGTATTGTTGCTGCTCAAGTTGAAACCAGTTTATTTCGTGCTTCTTTTTTTAGTGGGCGCCGCGTTTTTTTTGTCGCAAAGGGACAGTTTGATTTCTGGATGGAAACTTAACAGGAGCAATTCCAGCGTTTCCAACCCCACTATAGAAGAGCAAACCAAATCCATCACCAACATTAGCAATGATGTGAGCAATGCAGAACGGCTGAACCGCTGGAGCTGTGCCTACAGGATGTTCCTTGACCGACCTTTTACGGGCTTTGGACCGGGTACCTACCAATTTCAATACCTGAAATATCAAATTCCCAGCGAAATGACCCGGATAAGTGTAACCACTGCCTATAACAACCCGCTAGGCAAAGGGGGCAGTGCGCACTCGGAATATCTTCTCGCATTGTCAGAATCGGGCATTATGGGTTTTTTAGGGATTTTAGGCATCGTATTGTCCTCCATTTTTTATGGGATGGTTGCCTATTACAGGGCTTCTGGTGGCAAAGATAAAATCATTATCCTGGCCAGTTTGCTCGGTATTATTACTTATGGAGTGCATGTGTTTTTCAATAATTATCTGAATATTGATAAAACGGCCAGTTTGTTCTGGATATTGATCAGCATACTGGTAACCATAGATTCAAGTAGAAAAGACAAGCCTTTAACCTACGGAGCTTGATGCGTTTATTCATGGCCAAATATCAGCAATATGTCATCGCTTGTGCTGCCTTTGGGCTATTGTCATTATTTGTTTATCTATTGCATTTCAATGGGTTGTATGGCCAAGATGGCTATGAATACCTGAGATATTGCAATGCACTGCACGGCTATTTTCAAAAGGGCATAAACCCGGGAGACATGTTTTTCCCAATGTTTTATTCTATGGCAGGCAGCCTCATTTGTTTTGTGTTTCCAAGCCCTATGTTGGTCATGCAGGGCATCAGCATCGTTGCATTCTGCATTGGTATGGTCTATATTCAAAAAGCCATACAATTGATGTTTAACGAGGATAACAAAATGTTGGTGTCTATATATATCGTTGTTTTTTTTATTCTTTCTCCTTATGTGTTCCGCTTTTCAGTTTTGGTGATGTCAGACATGCTTGCCATGATGTTTTGCCTGGCCACATTGTTCCATGCAGTCAGCTATTTCAAGTCCCGAGCAAATAAGGACTTTGTTTTTTGTATCATGTTCAGTTTGGCGGCTATTCTTACACGTACCCCATGTGCTATAGTGGTGTCGATTCCTGTTTTTCTCGTTTGTATTCGTTTTATCAAGCAATTCGATTTGGTTACGTTTCTTATTGCACTTGCCACCGCCGCCATTCTCCTGGCACCTGACTATTTGCTCAGGCACCGAGTCCTTTTTTTTGAGCTTGTCCATCAAAGGCCGAGGCTCGTGTATCTGCGAAATTATCCTTCTTGGTCGGTATTAAACTTGTTCATGCATGAATTTATGACCAATGATGGTCATTTGACCTTCAGGCAATGGAATATTTTTCAAGTGTTCTTTAATTTTATACATCCTGGCTACCTGTTTGCAGGGATTGTCTTTGTGATGTTTATCCGGAAAGTGGATTTTTCAAGTCTATGGTTCAAGATCATTTCCGTTGTTGTTTTGGTGTACGCAATTTTCTTGGCGGGCTTCAATAGCCAGAACATGCGGTATCTTCTCATTGATTTCCCTTGGATATTGATTCTTTTCTATCCTGCATTTAAACGCATCGCTGCTTTCCTGGTGCAAAAAAAAATCGCCTTCGTTTGTCTCTTGCTTACTGTAGCCGTGCAACTCATCTTCACCGGGTACTCCTTTGCCACGGTGTACCGCTACAATAAAGCAGACCGTGAATTCGTGGGGGCAATAAAATCATATCCCGGCCGTACTGTTTATTGCTTTGGGCCAGATGGTGCCCTGAAAGCTTATGGACTACCCAACAAGATCATCAATATCTCAGACTACAAATTGGATCATGTAGAACCAAATTCGCTTATTCTTGTTAATCCTGTTTCCTTGGGGAGTCAATTTTCAGGGACAAACCCCGGCATCAACTGGAAGTTCATACAAAAACAAAAGACCTTTCGTCCATTAGAAAAACTGGCCGATGGATGGGAACTGTACGAGACAAACGATGATAAAGCCTGGTAAACATATCCTTATCCTTAGCCCAGGCTTTCCCGCGGATGAGCAGGACAGTACCTGTATCCCCATGTTGCAAAACTATATCAGGGCCTATTTCCAACAATACCCTGAAGACACCATATCCGTAATCAGCTTTCAATACCCTGCCTATAAAAACCAGGTGCTTTGGCACAATATCGAAGTATTTACTGCGGGTGGGGGAAACAAAAAATTCCCAGGGAGATTGTTGACTTGGAAACAATGCCTCGATTATTTCAAGCAGCTCCACAAAGTGCACCCTGTTGATATCATCCATTCCTTTTGGCTCAATGAGTGTACCCTATTGGGGCAGTATATTGCCAGTAAAAACAAAATAGGGCATATTGCGACGGCAATGGGCCAAGACTGTCTGAAGGAAAACAGGTACCTGCGTTTGTTGAAAATAAACAAAATGAGTGTAGTGAACCTATCGGAATCAATGGATGCCCGGCTTTCTTCCTCGGTTGGCAAAAAAGCGGACCATATCATCCCTTTTGGACTGTACAAGCCGGCTGCCCGCAAAACCCGGGAAAGGAACATTGACATATTGGGTGTGGGCTCAATTATTCCGGTAAAAGACTATCCACTGTTTATGGAAGTAATTGCAGCCTTGAAGCAGGAATTCCCTGCCCTTTGCTGCATGGTCATCGGCAACCAGCCAGACCCTGATGAACTTGCCAAAGTGAAAAGTATCATAGCGCACGAAAACCTGGGAAACAATGTAATACTTAAAGGCCAACTGGAACCTGAGGCCGTATATGACTATATGGTGCGGAGCCGCATATTTTTGCATACCAGCAAGTATGAAGGACAAGGATTGGTGCTGATGGAGGCTCAATCTTCAGGCATGACCACGGTTTGCTTTGATGTCGGTAGGACATATCCAGAAAAAACAATCATTTGCCGCGACAAAGAGGAGATGATTGTTGCTTTGAGAAGCCTGCTCCTGGATAAAGAGCTTAATTTTGAACCTATATTCCACGAAACGATGGAAGACACTGCGGCAGCCTACCATAAACTCTACTATAAAAACCACTGATGGCCAAAATATTGCTTTTCAACCCCCGCAGCGCCAATTATAAATTCAGAGTGCCCAACTCTATTTTATCCGTGGCGGCATCCATTGATGGCAAGTATGATTGGGTGATCGTGGATGGGAACCGGGAGATAGATCCTTATAAAAAGATCGAGAAATACCTGAAAACAGGGGAATTTGGTTATTTCGGCTGTACGGTGATGCCCGGGCCTCAACTGAAGCAGGCCATACCCTATACCAAACAGATCAAGGAGCAGTTCCCAAGCATTGTTACCATCTGGGGCGGGTATTTCCCATCGAACCAATATGATGTGGTGCTGGATTCTGAATGGGTGGATTATGCGATCAATGGGCCTGGTGACAGGGCGTTCCCGGCACTGATCCATGCTTTGGAAACGGGGGAAGGTGTCGGATCTATCAAGAACATCATCTATAAAAGGGATGGCAAGATCATCCTCAACCCGAAAGAAGACCTTTTAGACCAAGATAGTTTGCCTGAACTGCCCTACCAAAAACTGAACGCCTTTTATGATGTAGAAAAGTACCTGGGCAAAACCTATCTGGGCAACAAGACCCTTGCCTACCATGCCAGCGTGGGTTGCCCCTTTACGTGTTCTTTTTGTGCCGTGGTGCCCATATATGAGGCAAGATGGAAGGGGAGCTCGGCAGAGAAAATATACCATGATGTGAAGCAGATCAAAGACAAGTATGGTGCCGATGCCATTGAGTTTCATGACAACAACTTCTTTGTTTCGGAGAAAAGGACGGCTGCTTTTTCCAAACTCATCAAAAAAGAAAACATGGTATGGTGGGGAGAAGGCCGGATAGATACCATTGACAAGTACAAGGATGAAACCCTGGCACTGATGCGAGATGCCGGGTGCAAGATGATATTCTTTGGGGCAGAAACCGGCAATGATGAAGTCCTGAAAAAAATGGACAAAGGGGGCACGCAGACAGGTGCGCAGATCAAAAGCTTTGCAGCACGTATGGCAAAGTTCGATATCATCCCCGAATATTCCTTTGTGCTGGGAACCCCAGCCGAAACACCTGAAAAGGTAATGCACCAGATAGATGAAGACATCAGGTTTATCCGGGAAATAAAGGAGATCAACCCCAAAACCGAGATCATCATCTACGTATATAGCCCAGTGCCCACCAAGGGATCTGAGCTATATAAATCGGTTTTGGAATCGGGCTTCACCTTCCCGGAAAAGCTGGAAGACTGGATTGCCCCGGCCTGGGAGAATTTTGACCTACGGCGAAACCCCCTCACGCCTTGGCTCACCCCTGCCATGATAGACAAGATCAGGAACTTTGAAACCGTGTTGAATGCGTATTACCCTACTGTATCGGACATAAAACTGAGCCCGATACAAAGGAAAGTGATCCGCTTTTTCGCTGCTATACGATACAAGATGAACCTCAACTATTTCCCCATGGAGCTAAAAGTGCTGCAACATTTCTGGCTCCGCTACCGTAGACCCGAAACCCAAGGATTTTAATGCGAAGAAAGGTATTTAAGGCCGTGATGCATAGGTTTTACCGTCCGTTGGTACAGTGGTACCTGAGAAAAGAGCGGATGTACAAGTATCGGAAAATAACCCTGCACGTGCCTCCGGGGGTGTTCCATCCGGGCTTGTTCTACAGCACACGTATCATGAGTAACTTCATTGCCGAACAGCCCATAGCAGGCAAGACCCTTTTGGAACTGGGTTCTGGAGCCGGGATGATCGCCATATATGCCGCAAAGCAAGGAGCCAAGGTAACGGCAACCGATATCAGTCAGGAAGCAGTGGTCACCATAAAGCGCAACGCCGCAAAAAACAATGCGGATATAAACGTCATTTGGTCTGACCTATTCCAGGACATACCACAACAGGCTTTCGATTATACAGTGGTAAATCCGCCTTACTACAAGGGGAAACCCAACCATGAGCATGAATTTGCCTGGTACGCGGGCCAAAATCATGAATATTTCCAA
>Ga0206900_1088_pt1 | contig 25021 bp, 25 predicted proteins | sample Alteio_BWOrgHeat_46_FD_153235 | JGI IMG/M metagenome (GOLD analysis project Ga0206900, IMG submission 153235) | Enriched cells from forest soil in Barre Woods Harvard Forest LTER site, Petersham, Massachusetts, United States -... | ecosystem: Environmental > Terrestrial > Soil > Temperate forest >... | reverse complement strand
GAGCGGTATTCAGATGATATGCGGCGCTCAGTGGACAAGATGCTACTCACCAAGCACGGGGAATATTTCATCAAGTTCTTCATGGATTCTACGGGCGTGTCCATGCTATATGCCGTGCCCGACAAGGACAAAAAGCTGACGCAGATCATGTTGAAAAAGATCGGCCCCAGCCTGAACGACATCGGCAAGGATACTGCTATCTTTTCGGTGGAAGGGAATGACCCTGAACAAGCCATGATCACGGGGTATCGTATGAAAACGGACCCTGATATCTTGGTCACTTATACTTCAGAGAAAAACGATAACCCTTCCTCTTATAATTATATCCTGTTTGACAATGAATTCAAAAAGTTGTTTTCTGGGATCCTCAGCATCGGCTCTGCGAACAAATCATCCATTGAACAGGTATGCTTTACCCGGGATGAAATAGCCTTGTTGGTACATGAGGAATTGAAAAACAAAGGGGCAGGACGCGGCTACAGGTTCTCCATCTATGACAACCGGTTTGGCGAAACAGAACTGAACAAAACCGAACTCTTTTCGGATTCTTTTTCGGTGACCGAGGGCATCTTGAAACCAGATTTCAAAAACAATACCCTCGTGTTTGGTGGGCTGTTTGCCAATAAGGACTCGACATATGTAAAAGGGTATTATTTCTGGCAAAAAGACCTGAAAACCAATAAGTCATCCTATAACTACACACGTTTCAGCCGGGATATCATAGCAGAAATGGCAGGCAGGAGCAACCATCTGGCAGGTATTTTCAACCTGCGGGCGGGTGATCTTGCCCTGCGCGGGGATGGCGGTATGATCCTGAGCGCAGAAGAATACCAGGAAACCCATGAAACGGTGACTGATATCAATGCGTATGGCGTGGCTCAGCCCAATGTGCGGAACTTCTTCTATTACCAGAACCTCTTGGTCCTTTCCATCAACCCCAAAGGGGGGGTGGACTGGCATACAGTGCTTCGCAAAGACCAAGTGACCGTGAACGATAACGGCACCTTTTCTTCCTATTTATTGACGGTGACCCCCGATAGGTTATTATATGTGTTCAATGACCTCTCCCGCAAAAACTGGAACCTGAGCGTGACCGAGATCAATGATAAAGGAGAAGCCACTACCGGTATTTTGGTACGCCCCCAAAATTATGAAGGGCGTATGATCCCCCAATATGGAGACCAAGTAGCCTATAATGAGTTTTTGATCCCTGGCATTACCCCAAGGGGAATAGTGCTCCTAAAGGTGACGTATTAGTGATGGGAGTGCATCCTATGACTCAAAACGAATTGTATGAATACCTGGAAACGAAAACAAGGCAGTACAATTGTGTTGACTTTATAGCCGAGGACCCGGTTTCCATACCGCATTTATTTACCAAAAAGCAGGATATTGAGATCTCGGGGTTCTTTGCGGCCACACTGGCCTGGGGCATCCGGAATTTGGGCTGATGGATTGGGCACCGCACGATTTCATTGTGAACCATACCCCTAAAGAAGCACTGGCTCTCCTGCATTTCAAGCATAGGACATTCAATAGTACAGATCTCAGCTATTTTCTGGAATGGTTCCGCTGGTATTATCAGACCCATGATAGCTTGGAGGATGCGTTTGCCGATTCCATGAATGCTGGCGATATGAATACCGAAAAGGCGTTGGTAGGGTTTCACAACCTTTTCTTTTCCCTTCCTGAATACCCCGCACGCACCCGGAAACATATAGCCACGCCAGAGCGAGGGTCAAGTTGCAAGCGGATAAACATGTACCTGCGCTGGATGGTACGGAAAGACAATGCAGGGGTGGATTTCGGGATATGGGAGAGGATAAAACCTGCTCAGCTTTTGTGCCCCATTGATCTACATGTGGAAAGGGTGGCAGAAACCTTGGGACTCATCCAAAAAGGTCAGGCCAACTGGAAAGGGGCTTTGGAACTGACCAACCGACTCAAGGAATTTGATGCGGAAGATCCTGTAAAGTATGATTTTGCCTTGTTTGGATTGGGAATAATGGAAGGTATTGGAAAATAGACTGTTAATCTGCGATGATCATTATAGAATCCTTCCTTTCATCTCAGCAAATATTACCTTCTTACATCACCCGTCCTGCCTTGTAAAACCTTTGTTTGTAGTAAGGTAAGGTAAGATCCTCCACCACAATGCCCCTATAGCTGGAAGCATGGATGAATTTGTTGTTTTTGAGGTAGATACCCACATGTGATATACGGCTGCGTTTGCCGTGGATCTTGAAAAAGAGCACATCCCCTTCGCGTAATTCATCCTTGTTTACACATTCGTGCATTTGGGTGATCATGCTACATGCGGAGTGGGTGAGATCCAGGCCATATACGTCTTTATATATCTTGGATACAAAGCCGCTGCAATCGATGCCTTTTTTGCTATAACCTGCATGGTGGTAGGGGGTGCCCAGCCAACCGGCCAAAGTGAGCATCAGCTTGGTATCGCAACAAGTATCCAGTTGCACACCCAGCATGCTGGAAAGTTGGGCAATTTCGTCAGAAGCACAAGAATCCATGGCTATCTTTGCAACTGCAACGGTATGGCGGCGGTGATGATGCCTATGATGGCGATGCCTCGCAGAACTCGTTTGGGTACCAGTCAACAACCAAAACGCTAAAAACGCACCAATGAAGGTAAAAGCAAACTTTCTTTCCATAAACTTCCCTCTTTTAAAAACCTAGAAATTGAATACGCACATATATCAATATCTAAATATGTCGCAATCTACATATATCGCCTGAAAGATGCAAGACTCCCTTGAAAATTTTTATCCGGCCCTAGTCACCGATCTTGCCAAAACCTTTGCCTACGATATCGTGGAGGCCGAAAATGATGCTAAATTAAATTTTGTTAATCTGCGAACAAAATTGGCTTTACATATTTACGACCTGATCAGAAACGATTACAACCGGCTCCTCACCATCCTATATCGCATAGATGTGGACGAAACAATCGTGGAAAATTGCCTCGGCATACAAGATATTAAAAAGGCAAGTGAAGCCTTGGCTGATGCCGTCATAGAAAGGCAAATCCAGAAGATCCGATATAGGAAAGCGGGTACGGGCTCTTGAGTGATGCCAATATGAAACCGGAGAAGTATATTTGCACCCTATTAAAAAAGTAAACAACCTATCAATGAACGTGGCTCATGCTTAACGTTTATTAAATAACGATAACGACACATGGGAAGAGCATTTGAATTCAGGCGTGCCCGCAAAGAGAAAAGATGGGACAAAATGGCCAAGGCCTTTACCAGGCTCGGGCGAGAAATAGCCATATCTGTAAAACTGAGTGGCCCAAACCCCGACACCAACCCGAGGTTGCGTGTGGCCATGCAGAATGCCAAGGGCGTGAACATGCCCAAGGACAAGGTGGAGGCTGCTATCAAAAAAGCATCGAGCAAAGAGGAGAAGGACTACGAAGAAATGGTGTACGAGGGATATGCTCCCCATGGCGTGGCTATATTGGTGGAAACCGCTACAGACAACCCCACCAGAACAGTGGCCAACGTGCGCCTATACTTTAATAAATATGGAGGGTCGCTTGGCACTACCGGTTCCCTGAACTTTATGTTCGAGCGGAAAGCTGTCTTTAAGCTACCTGCTGCCGGATTGAACCTTGAAGACCTGGAACTGGAGTTGATTGATTTTGGGGCCGAAGACATTTACGAGGAAGAAGGTGTGATAACCATATATACACCATTTACTGAATTTGGTGCCATGCAAAAGGCTTTGGAAGAACGAAAGTTGCCCGTAACCAGTTCAGAACTGCAGCGGGTGCCAACCACCTATGCCGCCAGCCTCAGCGAAGAGCAAGAGGAAGAGGTGCTGAACCTGATAGACAAGATGGAAGAAGACGATGATGTGCAGGCCGTGTACCACAATATGAACCCAGAGGGCAATTAACCATAAAGACCAAGTACTATGTTAGACATGTTTAAGATGCTGGGCAAGATGCAAGAAGTCCAGGGCAAAATGAACGAAGCCAAAGAAGCCATTGCCAAAATGACCTTGCAGGAAATAGAAATGGATGGCGTGGTCATTATTGATATATCAGGAGACAAAAGGATACTGGCCATAAAAACCTCGCCAGAGTTTTATACCGATTATAGCATTGAAGAACGCGAGTCCATGCTGACTGAAGCAACAAACAACGCCATACAACGAGCAGAATCCTACTCCAAAGGCTATATGGCCGAAGCGATGAAAGACGTGATCCCCAATGTGCCAGGCATAGACTTGGGCAGCATGATGGGTGGATTTTGAGGGAGAAATCGTTGAGTGGGTTAATTGTGTGGATTAGGTTAATTAGGGGAATAAGCAACTTAAGTGGTCTCGCGTAAGCACCCAATTAACCCAGTTAACCTACTTATTTAATTACCAATCAACCCTAGCTTTCAGCGTGTTCCCTTCCTTTGTCAATGGAACGTTGGATGATATCCCGGAACTTATCCATGTTGACATCTGATAATTTATTGATATACAGACAGCCTTTCCCGGTTTTGAATTTGCCCAAACCCTCCATGATCGATGGGCTTTGAACAATATAACCGCTTAGATATAAGGTAATATTGGCTTTGCGGGGGGAAAACCCAACCAAACACATATCCCCTTCGTGCCCGCTGGCATATTTATAATGGTAGCTCCCAAACCCTACGATGGCAGCACCCCACATCTTGGCATCAAATCCGGTCAACTCTTGCATGATATCAACGATGGTAAAACAATCTTTCCGTTTCTGCTCGTCCTCTATTTTGTTCAAAAAGCTTGCAACGCTGTCATCTGTCTTTTTGGTTTTTAATTCGTAAGCCATGTGATTAGATGATTCTTGGTTATTGAATATGGTTTTGCAAAAAGGTTTTTAGTGGGGTGAGGTATTCGTGATTTAGATTCCAATGGTCGGGGTTTTGGTAATTGCGGTTTTTCGGATGGGCAATATCCCTTCCATCAGACCATTTATTCTCAACCAAAGTATCTACATATACATACATTTTCGTTTTGTCATCCGGCAACCGATAATCTGGATTTACAGAAATGCAGTCGCGAAACCCATCAAAGCACTCTAATATTTTTTTATGTTTGGGATTGACTATTTCACATAACAAGGTTTCGAGATTCCCATTATCCTTATCATTTGGAAACAAGAAAAGTTCGAATTCAAATTTGGCTTTTAGCGCGGTGAGTTCATTCAATCTACCATCGAAATCGTCGTCAGCATCAAAAACGACAACATTTTTATAACCCAATGCTTTGCTGCCTGAAAGTTTGCTTGAATAATTATCAAGAAAATCTGCTTTGACTTTGGCTTTTAGATTATCCTTGCCGCCAAGGTTCTCTACTACCAAATCATCATTCAAAACAAAGTCTAAGTGGTTTAGATATTGATTAATGAATGCCTCATCAGACTGACCTTCGAGATAAATTCTGACCTTAGCCATTTTGTCCTCCTCTTATTTCCACTTCACGATCAACTGCAAATTCGAATTGCTTGAAGCTATATTTGTAGGATTCAATATGGCCATTGGGGAGTTTAAGCAACGTATAGCTTCTCGTCTTCTCTTGATATTGAACCATGTCTTCCTCTTCAAGGACTTCTTTTAAGTATCTTAGGCATTCCACATTATGGGTAGTCATAAATAGCTGCACATTGTTGCTGGCAGCCGCTTTGATGATTGTCCTCCAATAATCCTTGAACCGGCTGTAGTGGATGCCTGAATCTACTTCGTCTATCATGAGACGATAACGGGCTGTTTTTGTAATTTCAAGTAAAATCCTGGTTAATTTTATTGCACCGTCTCCAAACATAGCCAAAGGCATCATTTTCAAAAAGTTTTTCAATCTTATACTCAGAATCGGTTCTGATTTAGGATGGGGCAAACTTATTTCCATGTCTTCCAAGTTATCAATAAATGTAGCCAACTGACTAAGAAATTTCGATTTTGTTTCTTTGCTTGGCTGGATTCCCTCTGAAAAAAAAACGACTAAATCATCACTATAAAGAAGGTTTGAGAATATCATTGGTCCATTGCTAGGAAGAGTGGTTGCATGACTATATATGTCTAAAGTGTTATAGTCGTCTTTTGTGTCTGTTTTAAGCCTGACCAAGTTTGTAGCATCTGTCTTTTTATTTGTCCTACCTATTAAAAATGCATTTATTTCTTCGTCTGTCGGATTTTGCAAGAATTCAAGTGATAAATTAAATTTCATTCCTTGTCCCGATAGGCTATATTCAGTTGTAATCTTTGGATTATCGAATTTTTTGTTGAATATATATTCTAAATAGTTCGTTTGTACGAAATTATTATTACTAACAGAGCTTAACTTTTTGTTATACAATATATTATCAATGGCCGTAAGATAAACTGTCAAATTTTCATCAAACAACAACGCCTCCAGCACACTCGTTTTCCCAACGTTATTGTCACCCAGGATCAAATTGAACTGGCCAATATCCTCCATCTCAAAGGAATCGAAACACTTGAAGTTCTCGACCTTGAAATACGTAAGATGTTTGCTCTCTTCTGCCATTTCTGTCTATTTTATCTCAAAGATTGCCATTTTTCTTCAATCCCCCTCAATAGTTCATCAACTCATCCACTATTTTCCCTAACCTGCCTACTGGCAGAAAATTCTCTTCCAGTTCCGGGGCAAAAGGCACGGGGGTATCCAGGGACCCTAATCTGCGAACCGGGGCATCAAGGTATTCGAAGGCATTTTCACCAATCCAGGCAGCTATTTCGCCACCGATACCTCCGGTAAGCGTGTCTTCATGCAACACCAATACCTTTCCGGTTTTCTTCACGGTTTCCAATACAATGTCCTTGTCCCATGGCAATAAAGTACGCAGATCAATGATATCTATATTGATGTCGGGGTTTTGTTCGGCATACTCTACCGCCCATACCACGCCGGCCCCGTAGGTGATGATGCTGAGATCATTGCCTGAGATCACCCGTCTGCCCTTTCCTATTTCTATGGTATAGTAGTCATCATATATTTCCTCGCTCACGCTGCGGTATAGTGCTTTATGTTCAAAAAACATTACCGGGTTGGGGTCTTCGATGGCAGCATTCAGCAGTCCTTTGGCATCCATGGGCGAAGATGGATACACTACCTTCAGGCCCGGGACATGGGTAAACCATGCTTCGTTGCTCTGGGAGTGGAACGGCCCTGCCCCTACCCCGGCACCCGTAGGCATACGCACTACCACATCTGCGTTTTGGCCCCAACGGTAATATATTTTCGCCAAGTTGTTCACGATCTGGTTGAAACCCACGGTCACAAAATCAGCAAACTGCATTTCCACCATGGCTTTGTATTTTTTGATGGACAAGCCAAGGCCAATGCCCACAATCGCCGATTCGCATAGGGTGGTATTGCGTACCCTGTCTTTGCCAAACTCTTCCAAGAAGCCCTCGGTCACCTTGAAAACCCCGCCATATTCTGCTATGTCCTGCCCCATCAATATCAAGTTGGGATATTTTTTCATGCTCTGGCGCAGGGAATCGGATACGGAATCCACCAAGCGCTTTTTGGTTTTGGAGGAAGTGGCCGGGTATATATTAAAGTTATGGGTATCGTCAATACTGCTGGGTGACAGGTTCTTATTGGGCACAAAAGGGGCATATACATCCCTGATTTCCTTAGCGGTATCAGGAACCGGGGCGGGTTCGGCCAGAATATCTTCCAAGGCTTTGTTAATGTCTACCGAATAACTGTCCCTTAAGCTTTTGATAGTTGGCTGGTCTATAATCTTTTCGTTGAGCAGCCAGCGCTCATATTGCTCCAAGGGATCTTTCTTCCCCCAAAGATCAAACAACTCCTTGGGTACATATTTGGTACCAGAAGCTTCCTCATGTCCACGCATCCTGAAAGTCATGCACTCAATCAATACAGGTTCCGGATGTTCGCGCATCTTCTCTGCCAAAGATTTTATGGTGTTATGCACTTCCAGAATATTGTTTCCATCTATTTTGTATCCTGGCATTCCGTAGCCAATGGCCCTGTCCACCAAGTCTTTGCAGGCATATTGTTCTGAAGTGGTGGTGGATAGGCCATACCCATTGTTTTCAATAATAAAAATGACCGGAAGTTTCCAAACGGCTGCCGTGTTCAATGCTTCATGAAACTCTCCTTCGGATGTCCCACCCTCACCCGTAAAAGCCATGGACACCTTCTTTTCCTTGCCCAGCTTATATGCCAAGGCAACACCTGCAGCCACGCTCAGTTGAGGTCCCAAATGGGAAATCATCCCCACGATATGGTGTTGGTTGATCCCGAAATGAAAAGACCGTTCCCGGGCTTGGGAGTATCCGCTTGTTTTACCTTGCAGCTGCCCGAATAGTTTGTGCAGATCCACACCCCTAGAGGTAAATACGCCCAGGTTGCGATGCAGCGGCATGATATATTCATCTTCGTGCAATGCCATCGTTGCACCTACAGAAATCGCCTCCTGCCCTATCCCTGAAAACCATTTGCTCACTTGGCCTTTCCGCAGCAAAAGCAACATTTTTTCTTCGATCATGCGGGGTTGCAACATACCCTTGTACAAAGCAATAAGGGTTTCATCGGTCAAGGAACCCCGGTTATAGGTCATATTCAGGCTTGTTGGCGCGGCTTTTGCTATGTCTTCAGTCATGGTGCAAAATTAGTCAATCCCCAAACAGCCAAGACAAGTAATATTCCTCTTTTGTTATCCCATAAAACATTAGACTGCCTTATCCCGTACCATAGTACAGTAACGCACAAACACTTTGGGTGGCTGGTATTAGTTATTTGTTGCGCAAGTACCATTCTTTTGCCTTTTTACGTTAACTTGTCCGGTTTATAGATAGACAAATGATTGGAATGAAACTAGAATGGAATGATATCGAGCAATATATGTTCGACCGCTTTGATAAAGACGCGGACGTGAAGGCCGTTTTGTTCGTGATAGGGATGCGCGAGTTCGGGCATAAAAAAGTAAAATTCACCAAAGAAGAAAAACAGGATTTGATGAACTTGGCTGCCTGTAAAGTTATGAGCCTGAACGGATATTTTGAAGTAAGCCATTTGGATGGGGAAGGATGGCCCGTATGGAAACAATCGAAACCCATGCCCCAAATGAGCCCTGGCGAACAGGAATCCTTTTTGAAGGAGCATATCATACAGTACTTTCAGGATGAGCAACTCATTGACTCCATAAAATGAACTGGGTGAAAAGGATAGCTGGCTTCTTCTTTTTTGCCCTGATCTCCGGGCATATATTCGCCCAACAAACGGTAATAACCGGCAAGGTAACCGATGCACAAACCGGCGAGCCCGTTCCATACGCCAAGGTGTATTTCAAACATCTGCATATTGGCAACTCCACCAGTTTTGAAGGGTTTTATTCTATTACCACCAATACCCCGGAAGATTCGCTGACGGTGGATTATCTTGGGTATAAGCCAAAATCAAAGTCAGTGATCAAGGGCAAGACCCAAGTGATCAATTTCCAGATAGAGTCTTCGGAAATGAAGATTGATGAAGTGGTCATCCACCCCGGGGAGAACCCTGCCTGGCGCATCCTCAGAGGGGTATGGGCACATAAAAAGCAAAATGATAAAGCGAGCCTGACCGCCTACCAATACAAGAGCTACAGCAAAATAGAAATATCGGCCGATAACATCTCCGAAAAGTTCAAAAAGAGCGCGCTCATGAAGCCTTTTCAGAACATATTCGACAGCCTGAAACTCATATCTGGAGATGATGGCAAGACGTATATCCCATTTTTCATTTCAGAAACCATCTCTGACTTTTCTTACCTGAAAGACCCGGAACTCAAAAGCGAAAACATAAAGGGCAGCAAACTGATGGGCGTTGGACTGACTGATGGCAGCTTGGCCTCCCAATTGGTGGGCTCTTCGCTTCAAGACTATAATTTCTATTCCAATTGGCTCAATATCATAGACAAGGGCTTTGTGTCTCCGTTGGCTGATGGCGGGCTAGGCTTTTATAGATATTACCTGATAGACAGTATGACCATTGATGGGAAATACTGCTACAAGATCGAGTTCAAACCCCGGCATGAAAAAGACCTTGCTTTTACGGGAACCATGTGGATCAATGATACCAGTTTTGCCCTGAAACGAATCATCGTGAACATCGGCAAGACGGCAAACCTGAACTATATCCGTTCCCTGCATATCCAGCAAGACCTGATGCCCACGAGCGCCGGGGCCTGGATGCCCGTAAAAGAACGCATTACGGTGGATATTTCTGAAATATTGGGCGAATCCTTCGGCGTACTTGGCAAGCTATACATTGCCAATAGTGACGTGGTGGTAAACCAGCCCAAAAAACTGTTGGACTATGAAAACCGCATTACCCAAGAAGAAGATGCCCTGCACCGGGATGACAAATACTGGGTCACCAACCGGCCCGACAGTCTGACAAAAGAAGATAAAACCGTGATGCACATCATTGACACCATTGTGAACATGCCCAGGATTAAAACGGCAGTGGATGTGGCGGAAGTCATCGTAAATGGATACTATACCCCCGGAAAACATGGCAAAATTGATATCGGCCCCTATATCCTGGCTTTGGGTGACAATGTGGTGGAAGGCTTCCGGTTCCGGATGGGTTTCAAAACCAATGAAGATTTCAGCAAGTATTGGATTATCAAGGCATACGGAGCGGTAGGCACCAATGATTTTCTAAAGAATGGATTGAAGTACAGTGCTTCCGTGGAAACCTTCCTATCCCGGAAATCCTGGACAAAAGTGGGAATCCAACATCAGGTGGATATACAGGGACTGGGCGTGCCCGATGATTTTTTTGAGAACAACAACCTGCTCACCGCATCTGCACAACTTGGGTTCCTTACACGATTGAACATGGTGAACGTGAACCGGGCCTGGATAGAATCAGATATCGTGAAAGGCTTCAATGTGAGGCTATACCTGATGCAAAAGGACTTTTGGCCCCAAATCAACAACGATTATCGCTTTTCCTATTATTATCCTAATCCTGAAACAGGAACCAGCAACCTAACCCAAAACATTCATATCACCGAAGCCGTGGTAGAGGCAAGGTTGGCCTTTAAAGAAACCTATATCATCAATGGAAATAAGAGGGCGAATATCGGGTTTGATAAAGCGCCCATATTCACTTTCCAATATGCCCGTGGGTTCAACAATTTCTTGGGGGGGCAATTCAATTATGACCGTGCGACAATTACCATGGATCAAACGGTGAAAATGGGCACTTTCGGCCATGCGGATTACACCATTTCTGCCAACAAGATATTTGAGCCATTGCCCTATCCATTGCTCGCCGTCGCCCCAGGGAATGAAACCATCCTTAGGACGTATGGCACGTTCAACATGATGAACTTCTTCGAGTTTGTTACCGATCAGTCGCTTACTGCCTACTATACCCAGCATTTTGATGGGATATTCTTCAACCGGATACCATTATTGCAAAAGCTAAAATGGAGAGAGGTGGTAGGTGCCAAAGCTGCTTGGGGTTCCCTGAGTGCGGCAAACCAATTAACATCCAACCAATATCCTCAAGACCAGCCACTGTCTACCTTCCACACTTTTGATCCTAAAATACCCTATCTTGAAATATCCTTGGGTGTAGAAAATATATTCCGGTTTTTCCGGGTAGATTTCCTGGAACGTTTGAATTATTTGTATCCCGGCGCACCTCGTTTTGGTGTGAAAGGATCGTTTTACTTCGCTTTCTAAGTATTACCAGGCCACTTCCCCTTTGTCGAGAAACGCAGCTATTCCTTTTTTGCAATCCTCGTGCATGCGTACGCGGGCATTCAGTTCGGCAGCATAGTTCATGGCATCAAATGGGCGCATGTTCTGTATTTCGGCAATCATGGCACGTGTGGCAGCAATGGAATTGGCAGAGGTTTCGGTGGATAACCTTTCCGCAAAATCCAGTACAAAAGCCTCCATCTTGTCAGGTTCAATGATCTGGTTGACAATGCCTATTTTTTCCATGTGTTCGGCTTTCACCAACCTGCCGGTGAGCAAAAGATCCCTGGCGCGCGCCTCCCCTACTTTACGGATCAGGTAATACATCACTATGGCTGGGATAAAGCCAATCTTCACCTCGGTATAGCCAAACATGGCGTCTGGCACACTGAACGCAAAATCGCAGACGGTCACGAGCCCGCAACCTCCCGCTATAGCATGGCCTTCCACCTGCGCGATCACCAGCTTTTTCTGCAAATAAATAAACTTGAACAGGTTTTTCAACATGTTGGAATCTTCCATGTTGGCCTCCAAGGTGTTGCTCTGCAGTTGCTGCAGATATTCCAGATCTGCCCCGGCACTGAACACCTTGCCTTTGGCCTTTAGCACAATCACCCGTATCTCAGGGTCTTTGTCGGCTTCCAGAAAAGCAACCGTAAGTTCTTGTACAAAAAGACTGTTGAGCGCATTCCGTTTCTCAAACCTGTTGAGAATGATTTCGAATACCCTGCCCGTTTTACGTGTGATCACAAACTCCATCCCTGTGTTTTTGATTATTGTATTTGCAAACTAAAATGACCTGCCTGAAGGTTGGTGAAAGGTATGTTATTTTCAATACATTCTGTTTCCCAATCCCTTGTTTTTTTTAAATAGTTGCCTCCACCATCTATAACGGCCTTAAAGGCATGTTTCTTGTACAACTGGCTCAATGAAATATTTGGGTTGCCGTCCAATAATATAGCATCCACATTTCCTGCTGTTTGCAGTACCTCATACATCGTTTTCCGAGATAATACAACGAGCCTTTTATCATGAAACTGTAGATAAGGAAACTTGTAAAGAACATCGTCCGTACTGAAGGCCTTGGTAGTATCCAAGTTGATAAGGGTTATATCACCCGGCCGGATATAGTTCTGAAAGGCATATCCGCTGATATGGAATTTCATCTGTTTTTTGTCGGAGGCAAAACTGCTATCTGCTAAGACATATAAATGGTCTTTCTCTTTAAGGGTCAATACAACATGATCCTTTCCCGTGGCCAACACATTCAACTCGTCGGTAGCATACTTTTGAAGCATATCATAGTTCCTATCTACCAAGAAAGCGAGGGCTGCAAACAATGCGCCCATGAATGCCATTTTGTTCCTGTATTTCAATGAATAGACCGAAAGGATAATCAAAAGATATAATGATATGACACCGATTCCACTTACATAGAGACCCTGCCAATTGGCCCCGGGCAAGTGGTTAATGAACTGTACGATCCTGTTCAACCAGGAAATACTGCCCCAGAGCAGCCAACCCATGGCGTGGTGAATCCATAAAAACGGCAAAGCATATAGGGCAACATAACAAATGCCCAGCCCCAGTACTAAAAACGAGGCCGGGATCACGATCAAATTGGCCGGCAGGAAGTACAGCGACAGTTGGTTGAAATACAAAATGCTGATAGGCAGGGTGATCAACTGGGCGGCAAGGCTGGCAGCAGCAAGTTCCCAAAACCAGTGACCGATTTTATGCTTAGGTTGCCACCATTTGGCTATTTCGGGTTGTATCCACACAATGCCCGCCAAGGCTATGAAAGAGAGCTGAAACCCCGCCTGAAGGATCAACAATGGGTCAAACAACAACAGGATAAGCGCTGCTGCACAAATGGAATTGTAAATGTTGTATTCCCTAGCCGCTTGGGTACCCATAAAGACAATAGAAAACATGATGACCGACCGGGCAATGGGCGGTGAAAAACCCGTAAAAAAAGCATAGGCCCAAATAAGGGATAGAACCAGGATGGTCTTGATCGCCCTGCCATAGGGGATACGGACCAGAAACGAGAATATCGCATTGAGCACCAACAATATGATGGCCACATGAAGCCCGCTTACCGATAGGATGTGGAGTGTGCCCGTACCTGCATATTCCGTCATTACCTCATTGGGGATATCCGCTTCATCGCCCAACACCAAGGCTTCTGCAATACCTTTTTCGCTATCGTTTGGCAGTTCCTCGGCTATGGCAGCTTTCAAACCAGCCCTGATTTGATAAATGGTAGCCCAAAGCGCATTGCCACCATGGGCACTGGTGCTTTCCCAATCTGCCGGTCTCAAATAGGCAGAATGATAGATATTCTGCGAGGCCATAAAGCGGGCATAGTCAAACTCACCGGGGTTTTTGGGAGCTTGCAATGGGCTGACCCTGTTCTTGATCTTCACGATGTCCCCATATTTGGGATAGGTTGCCGAACTGTCTTTCTGGAAATAGAGGATCAGGTTGCCGCTGGCTTTGTGCCCAGCCTCCATACTATCCAGGTACAATACCTTGGCAAGGGCTTTTATGGACTTCTCTTTGGTTTGTGGGGGTTCTGTGATCTGGACGAACAATGCCGACTTGGGCTTTAGTTTGTTGGCGAAGAAGCCCGCCCGCAAATCCTCGCGATGGATATAGACATCCGAGATGCCCAAGGCCAACAGCAACAACGAAATGCCGAGACCATTCAGATACCGCAATCCATAGTTGCCAGCGGCCACATACCTTTTACAGGCGAGGAAACCCAGGCCAGCCACAAATACCCATGGGCAGGTCTGTATCCAGAATACAGGTTGAAGCGTGCATTGGGAGAGTAAAATACCAACCACAAAAGGCAACAAGACCCTAAATAGCGGTACCCTTCCCAATGACTGCTGGAGGTTCACGGGATATAGACCATTTTATGGTGCAGGATATTGGCCTCTTCAAATTCCCCACCCGAAACCTGAAAGTTGTGCTTCTCGTAAAAAGGGATCACCTGGTTTTGGGCATGCAGGTAAATGACCCTGCCCTCTGGGGCACCGATATCGCGGAGCAGGTGCAGCATCAATGCGGTACCCACCCCCGTACCCCTGAATTCCTGCAAAACGGCAAACCGCTCCATCTTTATGCCGTTCCCGGTCTTGCGCCAACGGGCGGTACCGGCGGGCAGCCCATCCACATTTGCTAAGAAATGGTGCGAAACCTTCTCATATTCATCGTATTCTATCTCGGGATCCACGGCTTGTTCTTCCACAAATACGCGCTGGCGGATGGCAAAAGCGGTCTTCAAGTCGGTGTCGTTTTCGATGGGGCGTACCTGGATCATTTTTTTTTTGAAAAGTTAGGATTTTGTTTGGCAAAGTAAGATATTTGTCATGCAAAGAACAAAACCGACCCCAAAATTTAGGAAACGGTTGTTTTGAACCCGTAAGAAATCTCGAATTTTGTTTGGGATTCTGAAGAAAAGAAACGTACATTTGATTTACAGAAGAGAACTTAAAGATTTTTCATAGGCAGTTGTAGTTTTGATATTTTGGCAATGGGAGAGGGCAAAACATTCGGTTTTGCCCTTTTCTTTTGTAGCTGGGCCAATAATATTAAAACTGATGATGTTTGGGGCGAAAGCAAGGTGCCTAAACAGCCCGATAGGCAAACATTTCCCTTACCAGCTCCAACAGTGTTTCCTGAAAGAGAGGGTCTTCAAATATGCCTATTTGCTTGATGAGCTGGGTATTGTCCACCGCTCGCATTTGATCTAAGGCCAGTTGCCCCTTTTTTCCATCGAATAGGCAGTTGATACGGGTAGGATAGCTCCGCAAGGTACTGGTGAGCGGTACAATGATCACCGTTGCCAGGTATTTGTTCATCTCTTTGGGCGAAATGATCATGCACGGCCTGGTTTTCTGTATTTCGGCACCTATGGTAGGATCCAGGTTCACCAGGTATATGCCAAATTGTTGCGCTACCATGTCCATTCCTCTTGGTCGAACAGGTTGGGCAACCCATCTGCCAAAGCTTGTTCTGATGGGGCAGTTTTGCTCCCTGACAGCTCGAACTGCTCTTCCCAATGGCTCCGGGCCAGTTTGGGCGCCGAAATGATGACCTGCCCTTCCAGATACGTCAGGTCAACCTCATCTTTCAGGTCGCACATTTCAATGATGTTTTTGGGAATGATAAGCCCTTTTGAGTTTCCTATTTTTTGCAGTTTTACGATCATGGCATACAAAGTTAGTACATTGTTATAACATTTTTGGATATGAAATTAGTTCGGCATGTTGTAGTTTTGTCACACAACTTTCATCGGAAGATCGGTTTTGCCCTTTTCTTTGTAGGTGGGGACAGTCGGTAGGCATCCGTCCATAGGCAACGAGCCTTCCGACCTTCATAAATTCATGCTGTCATTTTGCGCACGCCCGCCAGAATCCTAACTTTGCCCTAAATAACCCATGCTTCGGCAGGCTCAGCAACCCATGCTTCGGCAGGCTCAGCAACCCACAAACTCACTCCCGATAAACCGGGACAAGCAACTCACTAACTCACTCCCGATAAACCGAGAAAAGCAACTTACAAACTCACTATCTCACTATATGTTCCAGCAATCCACCCTCGATTTTCTTGCCCACCTGAAGGCGAACAACAACAAAGACTGGTTTGAAAAAAACCGCAAAGCCTACGATGCCGCCCGGGCAGATCAATATGCCTTCATAGCGGCACTGGGAAAGGAGATGCACAAGTGGGACGACCGGATTACCATCCTCGATCCCAAAAAGCATACCATGCGCATCAACCGGGACATCCGTTTCTCCAAGGACAAAAGCCCCTACAAGAGCAGCCTGAGCTTTCATTTCAGCCCCAGCGGTGACGGGCCACATGGGGGATACTATTTCCATCTGGAGCCCGGGGCCACCTTTGTGGGCGGGGGACTGTATGCCCTGGAACCCGACAAAATAAAGGCCGTACGACAGGAAATTGACTATAACCTCGACGAGTTTTCAGGCATCATGAACAACAAAGGGTTCAAAAAGTATTTCAGCCTATTGAAGGGCGATGCCTTGAAAACCGCACCCAAAGACTATCCCAAAGACCACCCCGGCATAGAATGGCTGAAGCACAAGGATTTTATCGTGAGCCACCACCTCAGCGATGCAGAACTGCTGGCCAAAGACCTGATCCCAAAAGTAAACGATATCTATAAAACCATGCAGCCGTTTATGGTTTTTATGGACAGAGCCATTGGGCAGTGAGTTGCTTGTCCCGGTTTATCGGGAGTGAATTGGTGAGTTGCTTGTCCCGGTTTATCGGGAGTGAGGGAGTGAGGGGCTCGCTGAGCCTGCCGAAGCGTGGTGAGTTGGTTCTTGGCTTTTCCTGGCCATTAGATACGTGTGAAGTAGGTCATGTAGCACTAAGCAACAAAAGGGCATCTCGAACGGAGGCACGAAGAGAGATATCTATTCGATGCACAATGCACAACGGTAACCTATCATAGCTCCGCTCTTTCGCAATCATCGCCCGCCGCTCACGCTCTTTCGCACTCCGCTCCCCTCTTGTCCGCTCCACGCTCTTTCTCTTTACGCTCTCCTCTTGTCCGCTCCACGCTCTTTCGCACTTCGCACTCATCTTGGGGCTGTAGGAAGTCAATAGACTTCAATCCATTCGCTTCTTCCAAGTCACGCTATCGCTTAAGGGTTGAAAGAACGGGACAGAAAGAAAATCGGATACAAAAGGGAAGGCTGAGTAGAGGATTCTGCCGGTTAAAAATGCGTTAACGAGAAGGGCTACTGGCAATTCTCCGCTACGCTTCTCCGGAACAATGGGTTTAGGAATTGGAGAAGCGGGAAGCTTGATTGAGTTGCTAATACCCAAACATGCACTAAATTCGCATGTTAAGTACAAAGTAAATCCAATTGTGACATACTTACATACCATTGAAAATATCCGGGAAATATATGGGACTGGGAGTAGGCCGGTTATTGTACACTGCAATGACTTAAACGATTATCTCTGTAAATATGATGCGCCTACAAATTTGCTGAGCGAATACCTCGCGGCCCAATTTTTGGGATTATGGAATCTAAAATTCCCTGAATGCGCGTTTATTAGTATCGCGAAGGAACACATTGGGAATCTGAGACTCAATCCTCAATTACTTGACAAAGTCGCGTTCGGTACCCGGTTTTATGACCATGCCGACGATGTAACAGGCATATTTGAAATGAAATCGCCTTCAGATATTTCACGGATCAAACAAAAAGAGGCTTTTCTAAAAATTGGGCTTTTTGATCTTTGGTTAAGCAATGAGGACAGATGTGCCAATAATTCCAATATATTGCTTGTTCCTTTTGAAGAAGGAGAATTTTTCGTGCCGATTGACCATAGTGCCATTTTTAATACGGGCGCAGTGTACACCCACTACACCACACATTTGGAAAGACTTACTCAAGAAGATAGCATCATTTGTACCCACTTCACGCCTCTTATGTTCAAACATGGCAAAACGCTGTCAGAAACGCTGGAAATCCTGGAAAGTGATTTCAAATACGCGACTAAGGGCTGTGAAGTCGAAGTAGATCAAATCTTTGGCAATGTGCCTGTAGATTGGGATATTGACGAACATATCAAAGATAAAATATGTTCAAACATCTTTAATGATAACTGGAAAAGCGAAACTTGGCAAACTTTTTTGCAATATTTGCAACTAACTTTGCGTTAACCGTATTCAAAAAATGAGTGCTTTTTACTCCATACTATACTGTACCATTCGTCCATCAGTGGATGAACGGATAAGTATTGGCCTGTATTTGACAGATGGGGACAAGGTCTTCTTTGAATACTCAAAAGAAAAGCTAAAGGCTGTCAAGAACCTTTTGCCAGACAGTGCTTTCAAGTTGCTGCAGTCAACCTTAAGAAACCTTAACAGCTTAGCATACAAAGACCCAGATGATGCGCCGTTGGTCAATGGGTTGTCTTTGCTGAACGAACCATTAGTTGGGTTTTTATCCACCCATGCCAATAACCTGTTGACTTTTTCCTCACCTTCTAAAATTGATATTCAGGTAAATTTTGAAATGTTTACCCTACTTTATCGAAAATACATTTACAAAGAGGAAGGATCCACATTAGTGGCAGCAGTACAAGTACCAGATATTTTCCATGAAGTAATAATGAGCCTTCAGCCAAAAATAAGGACCAACGTAAACTGGGACATCAAGCTGACTTCTGACAATATTCCCAATCTGATTGCACCGACCAAAGTGCTTTTCATAGGAAAAAACGAGGTGGAGGTAACCGGGGATGCATTCGATTTTACAAAAGGTTTTACACCCCTCAAAAACGAAATCTATGAGTACCTTCTACTCGTCAGGGCATTGAAAGATGAAGAAAAGAACTCATCTAACTTTTTGATTGGAGACGAACCGGATAAAAACAAACTACGGAACCAACACGATATTTGGCATAACCTCAGGCAACTTCAGTTTCTTACTTATGTGCCCACTAATGAAACTGAAATGATCAGTGAGTACATGCATCAGCACAATGTACATCCTTTTATAGAAGAGGATATTATGCCGTATTAAAAGCTTTACCCCATCACATCCCCCCTCAACAACCCCATAAAACTGCTGCTCTTGGCCACGATATCATGTGGAATTAAAACATATTTCCATGGCTTTCCCTCATTTTCAGCAGTATATTCCAAAGCATAGTTGCAGTATTTGATGGCGGATTTCGCCTTTTCAAGAACGTGGTTCAGGAAGTCAATAGACTTCAATCCATTCTCTTCTTCCAAGTCACGCTATCGCTTAAGACTTGAAAGAACGGGCTGTAGGAAGTCAATAGACTTATCCATTCGCTCCTTCCAAGTCACGCTATCGCTTAAGGGTTGAAAGAACGAGGAAACGGGGACCTGCCTATACCTGCAAATCACAAGATCTCAAGTAATCAAGCAGTTGATTGGCAACAGATTGACGTAAGTCAACGAATTTGACAAATCCCTTAAAGTGTTCAAAATCATATTTATCCAAAAGGTTGCCTATGGATGAATTTAGAAATGAAGAGGACAATGCAGTAGTACCATGAAAAGACAGTTCCAAGATATTCTCATCCGCAATGGATTTATCCAGTAATGCATATAGTTTTGCACCCTCTGCGTTGGTGAGTGTGTCGTCCACGATATCTATTAATACGTACTTCATAGCTTGTTCAACGGCAAATGTAGCCAAATGTTTTAATCCCACATGGAAGTCAATGTTGTCTCATCATCAATTGCCAACCCATCAATATTTATCTCGACTTCTACTACGGTTCCCCTGAAATCTTCGATGGGATTCTTGCCATATTTGTCACCAGCATTGCCAGAGTCTAACATTACATCGTTTGAAAAGATTCTCAAATGGCTGCCTGAAGATTTTACGAAGGAGTAAATGTTGTTTAATCCTTTGCCTCGGTTGTGGGGTTGTGAGAAAGAGGATTCGTTCAATTCCAATGCCCATTTGATACAGTCTGCATTGCTTCTAAGGGGCAGTCCTTCTTCAGCAAAATACTTGTTGGCCTTTTCTGGAATACCTATCCCAAAATCGCCTACGACAATGCTGATCTGCCTTTTTTCAGAATTGTATTGTGAGAATATATAGGCGTCAATGGGAGAACCGCCCGTTTCAGAACCCGCATGGTCATATACATTGTTTATCAACTCCGCTATGCTGATGTTAAGCATAGAAGTATCCTTGCCCTCACATTTGGTGCCCAGATATTTCAATACATCCAGGGTATATGAATTTAGGTACTCGAGGCTCAATCTCTTGATAGGCATCGCGGTTTTGCTTGCTATTTCACCCATGGTTTTTGACTTATGTAGATTTGACTGGCAAAAATTCTCAAATTCAATATCCATCAAAAACCTATTATGACTTTCATTGATGGGCGGAACAACAATTACTTCACCCGTTGAATGTACCAATTGGATAATCCCCATCGTGAGCAAAATAACATGAACGGGTTTAAAAAAGAGATGGTCCGTAAGGTCAATGGTTACCACGTCGCCCATGGCTATACTGTTCGATGCCATCATGGCATAGATCAGCCCATAATCCTTAAGCCTGTTTATTTTTAATTCATGCTCCATTACTTGACCTACTCTTATTTTATTAACCCATTCACCACATCCCTATATGCCTTTTGTGCAGCTACTTTTTGGGGTTGTGGGACAACCGGGCTTTCAGGATTTCTTCAATGGTTTCTTCACTAGGCCATTGGCCAAAAAGCGGTTTCAAATCAGTACCACCTTCTTTCTGAGCAATCAATTTTTGTACGTCTAAAGTTGGCTCCATGTCCGGAGGTCCAGAGCCATGCCCTTTTTCGGGTGGACTAGCTTCCTCCCCAAACTCCCATAAAGTGATCAGGTGCTTTGCGGTTTTCATGATTGGCTTGTAGATAAAAAATCGAAAACCCGCCCTGGTGCGCTGATCTAACGAGAAGCGTGGCAGGTCTTATTACCCACAATTATACAGACGATTTGTCATAATTCCAAAATTGCTCATTCTTTAGTAGGATATAAGAGGAAGATCGTGCTTCAATTGCCTCCGTTCTTTCGCACTTTCGCACTTCGCTCTCCTCTTGGGCCGCTCTACGCTCTTTCGCACTCCGCTCTCTTCTTGGCCCGCTCTCCTATTGTCATGCTGACGCAGGAAGCAACTGGATTTTTTGTTGGTTGCGGATTGGGCCTTTGCTTTTATCGCTGTAGGAAGTCAATAGACTTCTGCCCATTCACTTCTTCCCAGTTACGCTATTGCCCAAGACTTGAAAGAACGGGGATACTTCGACTAACACTTGAAATAACTGAGACATGGCAACAATATTGAACCGGCGTAAGTGAAATACCAAACCAATTTGTAATTTGCATAGTAAAAATATCAAACAAAAATAAATCATGCCACTGAATAAAATACCCCCCTTTGTTTTTGCGATTATATATATATTGACAATACCTTCATTTGCAATCATATATACCTATGGACTGCCGGATCAATTTTATCATAATACAGTAATGTTAGAGGCCTCGCTTGCAAAAGACAAGGTAGAAATAGGAGCACTTTTGAGTAAAGAACTCACACAAAATTTCCAGAATGCACACCCAAATGGCTATGTAGCGTCAAAGAGAATTATTAAGTCTATTGAATGCCAAGATCTTCAGCTCAGTGAAAACAAATTAGTGTTTGATTTATTTTTTAATTTTAATACACTTCCAGCTTTAGGATTTCCCGCCGACATTCCAATCAATAACGACGGGCCAGAAACTGAAGTCGACGTTGATTTTGTAAAGACAGCAATTCAAAACGACTTCATGAAAGATAGCTTGTCTTTTCACCCAATTAACAAGCTATCAGGGTATAAAATGATGGATAGCAAAGTTAATTTTCAAACAATGTTCTCTTTTGAACTAAATGAAAAAATTGGACTTTATTACAAAGCATACAAAGGGTTTCCTTCAAATTCAAGTGGAAGTTTTTTCCGTATGTTATATTTCAGCACGACAACAATTACAACGTTAGGATTCGGCGATATTGTTCCAATAAGTTCAACTGCAAGAGGTTTCACAGCATTAGAAGCTATAATCGGAATTATTCTAATTGGGTTATACCTTAATGCGTTGACGCGTACAAGAAAAAACCACAGTTAAAAAATACGTTGCCTTTGCTTCACATCAGTCTCCCAAAGTCAAAGATAAAGCAACCGTCGCACTTAGGTAAAAACATGCTTTAAAGTACTACCGATACAGAAGTTAATTGGGGACTTGGATGGGAATGGGTAAAGTTAATTTGTTGACTTTTGTAAGAAGCCGTTGGAGACAGCTTTTCCCGGTAATCGGGAGAAAAAAACCAAGTTACTAATCTCCCTTGCAATCCTTTTATAAAACCAATCATATCAATTATTTTGGCTTTTGTATAGTCACTCAATGTAAGGACAAGGCTTACGTGCGAAAAAAGACGCGAGGCGCAGGAAATTCATCAAACCGTTGTAACGGCTTTGGCTTGTTGGTTCAAAGGCGCAGTCAACATGTCTAACCATTTCATGGCAAGTTCTTGTGTACTCAGCATGGTGTTGGATTCCTCGTCTTTGCTGAAATCATTTTCCAGAGTCCAGCCATGTTGGCCGTTTAACTTTATATCAAAAATGTATGTGTTTTGAAACAAAATATCTGCCTTGTCTGTAATAAACCGATGAAATTGCTTGAATTGACCCATTGTGAACGTTACACTTAGTGCGGGTCTGTTTCGGTAATTTTGAGTTACTTGCAAGATAAACCCATGTATTTCAATGATTGCCAAAATCGGATCGGCCCCTTTATGAATATTTGGTTCCTTGGAATATTGTTGAACAATATTGCGAAGTGTGTCGACCTCAATTTTATACTGGTCATAATGGCCTGGCGCACCCAAATAGCCCCTTCTCTTTTTGTTGCCTTCAGGTACTTGGAATAGTGTAGATAAGTTGTTCATAGCATAATGTTATTGAGTTTGAATTGTGATGCTCAATAACCATTCAAATGTACATATTTATATCTTTATGTCAATGTATTGGATAAGATAATCTAAAAATCACTTTAACTTAAGAACTTCTAGCATATGATTAATCTATAGCCGATCTTCTGCGAATATGTGATAGTTTTCAAAAAATCCTCCCAAATATTTGGAAATGTGACAAATTATACGTAGTATTGCGGGAAGCGTATTGTGTACTGCGTAATGCGTATTGCGATGAGCGGAGTATCTGAAGGGGTGCGTTTGGCACAAAACTAAGGACTCCGAACAAAACGGGACAAAGCGTTCTTTAATTTCTTGAGATCCTGACGAGAATGTTTGGAGCGTTGGAAGGGTTGGCTTGCGGCAAAAACAGAGGAAACCTACGAGGTTTTATATAGTCTGCGAACATCAAACCTCGTAGGTTTTGCTGCCCCAAAAAGTTCACGAAGAAAACCGCGTTTCCAGCAAACTGTACTGCTTTTTCACTGTTATCGCCTGATATTCGTCAACGAGTTACGTGCAAAACCATTGACAATCAATACCATGCAAATTGAAAAAAATTAAAAAGGCCAAAATATTCACATCAAAATGCTCAATGTCATCAAATTAACCCATAAAAAACAGTGATTATCAGGCCAGAACGCTGGAAAGGGTGCTTTTGGGAAGAGCGAAGGGCGGGAAGCGGAGAGCGGGAAGCGAAAGACGGGGAGCAGAGAACGGGGAGCGGAGAGCGGGAAGCGAAGAGCGTTTACGCATATCGCAATAATCAAATTCACCAACTCACTACTCACCAACTCACCAACTCACCAACTCACCAATTCACCAACTCACCAACTCACGACCCACGACTCACGACCCCGATTTCAGGCTGCCCAAGAACTGCAGTTTGTATTCGTCTTCGGCAAACTTGCCCATGAAGTTGGTGGTCACCGTGCTGCTGGTGGTGTCTTCCACGCCACGGGCGGCCACGCATAGGTGGCTGGCTTCTATGGCCACTGCCACATCGGCGGTATGGAACTGCTCGCTTATCTCTTTGGCTATCTGCATGGTGAGGCGTTCCTGTACCTGGGGCCTGCGGGCAAAAAACTGAACCAGGCGGTTTACCTTGCTCAGCCCAGCTACCTTATCGTGGGGGATATAGGCCACATGGGCCTTGCCGAAAAAGGGGATGAAATGGTGCTCGCACATGGTGTAGAACGTGATATCGCGAACCATCACCACTTCGTCATATTGGTAGTTGTTGTTGAACAGCGTTACCTTGGGCTTGTTCTTGGGGTTCAGCCCGCTGAACACCTCTTTCACGTACATGTGGGCCACACGCTTTGGGGTGCCTTTCAGGCTGTCATCGGTCAGGTCCAGGCCCATGATCTGCATGATTTCGCGGAAATGCTTGGTGATCAGTTCCACTTTGGTATCGTCATCCAGCTCAAAGGCATCTTCCCGCAAAGGGGTGTCAGTAGATGTGGATATATGGTTGTCCCCTATTTCGTCGTAGGAAACGAATTTATTCTTGTCCATGGAAGGTAACATAGTTTTTTTCGGTTTCATAAAGTTGTACAGAAAGGTCGAGCCCGGCGTCGAGCCGCTTGCGCAACCGGTTCCAGATCACCATGGCAATGTTCTCGGCCGTGGGGTTGAGGTTTTTGAAATCGGGCACGTCCAGGTTCAGGTTGGTATGGTCAAAGGGTTCTATCACTTCCTGGGAGATGAGTTCTTTCAATATCTTGGCATCTATCACATACCCGGTTT
>Ga0206900_1087_pt1 | contig 25185 bp, 13 predicted proteins | sample Alteio_BWOrgHeat_46_FD_153235 | JGI IMG/M metagenome (GOLD analysis project Ga0206900, IMG submission 153235) | Enriched cells from forest soil in Barre Woods Harvard Forest LTER site, Petersham, Massachusetts, United States -... | ecosystem: Environmental > Terrestrial > Soil > Temperate forest >... | reverse complement strand
TATATTCAGCAATGGCTTAAGTACAACACTTTATGAACGTCTTAACGCTATTAAACAAAAAATTTATACATTACCACAAGCCCCTAAAAGATTACACACAGCTATTATCAATGGCAATCTAACAGAAGTAAACAAAATACTGTTAGAAAAAAACAGTTATGATCTTGTTTGTATTATCATTAATTTGTAATTCGGCAGATAAATTTTTAGCAGCTTCAGCACGCTGCAGCTCTTTTTTAAGATTGTCATAAATTATATTAAAGTGCTTTTGCAACTGGTCACTTATATCATTAATTTCTGTATCTAAAGAATTATTAATTTTTTCTTTTATATTCACACCGGCTGAAGCTTTAACAACAGTGCTATCTTTTTTTCTGCTAAATCTTGCAAAAATATTTTTAAAAAATCCAATGATAGGTTTAATAACCCATAAGAATAGAAATGCTTTTATTTTTGCGAAGAAACTTATTTTTGGTTCTTCCTCTTGCTGTTGTGGTGTTATTTGCGGCATTGTTTGCGGCACTGTCTGCGGCGGCACTGTCTGCGGCGGCACTGTCTGCGGCGGCACTGTCTGCGGCACTGTCTGCGGCACTGTCTGCGGCGCAATAATAGGCATAGCTATAGATTTACTAAGATTTTCTAACTGTGATTGCTTTATCGGATGGCAGTTAGAAATAATGCGGTCTAAAAGGCGCATTTTATCCGCAGTCGCATCTTGTATTAACCACTCTTGGTGTCGCACTAATAAATCTGCTTCACCATTATAAAATGCTATTTGTTGCATCATTATGTCATGATTAGCTGGTCTAGAATTATCATTTGGTTTAGAATTAAAATTTACATGCCCATATATCGATTGTATTATAACATGTGGAGTAATATTTTTATTACAATATGCGATGATTGACTTTGCATCACCTGGAGTCAATAAAACATAATTGGAAGTTTCACTTCCTTCTCTCATAATTATCATAACATCATAAATTTCTTTTTTTGCTTCAAATATATTTTGCTGTCCTTCAAAAACCTTAGTCGCATTTTTAGAGATATAAAGATTATCAGAAAAATTCCATGAGTTGTTCTTAAAATTACTTAATTCCTCGTTAATTAACGTGAACTGCAACCGTGGGGGCTTTTCATTATTCAATAAATATTTTATGATAGATTCCGGAAATATGTCTTCGTAGTACTCATCTTTTCTGCCAGATAAGTTATCAAGCTGTTGTTCTTTCTGTGTTTCTTTTTGTTGCTGCTGTTCTTGTTCCGATCCTAGTGTTTCTATATGGTTAACAAAAACTTTTGGCTTGCAGACTGGCGTCGTAGCTGCAATAATTTTTGTGAATTCATTATTAATCCAGGTACGTGTTTTTATATCATCGATATCCAGTTGTTTTAATGCTTGATCCCAAATATTTAATTGCCTTGCAGCAAAAATAGTTAACGCATTTTTAGTATCAGTCTCTTGTAATTCTTCTCCATACTGCTCAAATAACGATGCTGAATTTTTAGAAAAGAAAAAAGATTCAAATGCCGACATGTATAATTTTTTTGCTTCTTGTGAGGCATTTAGTAATCGCTGTAATAAATCATGACGAACAATAGAGATTATTTGTTGTTTGGCAGCTTGCCAATGATCCTCGACAAGCTGCGAGACTTGATTTTCGAAAGTGAACTTTATTATATCATTCACCTCATTAATTTGATCAGCAATTTGAGGAGGAATCACAAATTGTAATGTTTGACCGCTTGCCAATTTACGCATACGCATAGATGCTTGTAATACATCTCGTAATATAGTGGTCTCACTAATAGTTATTAATGCTGACGCTTCCTCACCTTGTTTTATATCAACCCCGGTTGTATGTCTTTGGTCATAATATGTAAAGCATTTTTCTGGGGTTGCATGTATAGTGTCGGAGATTATGCTTGGTTCAGTAGAATTTAAGATTATATCGGGCAACTGCTGATTTACCGGCATCGCCGTAAGCATATTATCAGCATTAAAATATAAAACATGAGTTATTATATTAGAGTCTTTATAAGCGTTGCATATTTGTATTGCGACGTCTTTATTGGATATATTTTTGAAGTGAGCACCCTGATCTATTAAAGCATGAACTGAATTTTTGTCAGTCATAGATAAAATTTCATCCAAACTATTAGATGATGGCTTTAATATAGTTTTATTCTTTATAATATTGTCGATTGTTTGTCCATCTGCGCCAGAACTTAATTTGGCCTTGTATTCTAAAAATGGCTCTAATGTTCGGTAATTATATGGAGTCCCGGTGAATCCTTGCACACTATTAAAAGATCTAATAAAGTCTTGTGCATTAGATTTTTCTTGTAAATGATTATACTTAATTCCAGGAAGAATAAAATTGGTTAATGCATATTTTTTAAGAGCTGGATTGTTTTTCTTTGCTTCATATAATGTATGCATCATTATTGGATCTTGAGTTAAGATGTTTTGTAGTTTTTCATTAATTCCCGTTATTGTTTGAAACTCAAGCTGTATTTGTTCTGCGTCATATTGTGCTGTAACATCCAGGTATTTCTTTGCAAATAAATAGCGATCTTTAAATGATATTAAAATTAATATAAAAATATCTTTATCTATTGCGGCTCCTATATGGGTTTGCATGGTATAATTAATCTGTTCTAATATATCCGCAAATTCAGAATTTTTACTAGGTGTTTGAGATCCTATATATGGTATTGCTATATTCGAGTTTATAGTGTCACCTGGGATATGACGTAGCCCATAGTTTTCATTTTTATGTTTACTTAATGTTTGAATTAGTAATCCACTAAGGTTCTCACGTAAAAAAGCCAAACGATTTTTTGTTCTTAGTGTACATGATTGCAAAAACTTAGGTATGGCAGCCCCTTTGTTTTTTAAATAATCATTTAAAGCTTGCTTGTCGGTATCTTGTATATTAATTAATATATTATTATTTGCAAAGATTGCATATAAAATGCTATTTTTATTACTCCACAATTTTTCGGTTAATTGTTCTATAAATTGATTTTTATCGTATTCAGAAACTAAGATTTTGCTATTATCTATATATTCTTCGATGTCACAATTTACCTCTAAGAATTCATAAAAAACAATTACATCTTGCACAAGATCTGGATATTTAGTAGTAATGCTGTCTTTTGCGCCGATGGCATAATTTAATTCTTTTTTTGTTTTCAAGTTTTGATCTGCTTCGTCTATTATTGCGTCGCCTTTAGTTTTAATAAGTTTTAAAATGTTTTCTAAATTTACTAAATCGTTGCTATATTCCTGAGAAAACCTTAGCAATTCTAAATATTTTAACTCTAAAGATTGAATGCTTTCTGGGGTTGTAAGAATATAGTCATGATCTAGAATGCATGCTTGCAACCTATAATAGAGCTTCTCAAAAAAATTATTTTTTATATTGGTATCGCGATTAAATGACAATAGGTGTGCTTGTTGTCCAAATAATTCCGATGAACTTTTAGTTAAATCACACGCAGCGGTTTGGTACATATCCTTTGAAACTATGACTATCGACAGTCTGTCACCACAGGCCTTTTGTTGCGCCAAAATAGGTAGCAGAACTTTTGATTTGCCACCACCCATTATCATTTGACATAATATGTTTGCATAATTTCCAGAGTTATCTTTATTTAAAAGTGCATCTAAATATGTAACCTGATCAGCACGAATTAATTTATTATCTAAATATTCAAATAATAACATTGCAGGTTTTGCGGTAGGGTTATATGCTCTTTTAGCTGTTAATAAAGCCTCTAGCTCTTGCAGCTTTGCTTTTTTTATAAAGCTATTATTTGGTGCTTTAAGCTCTAAGGTCAAAATTTTAATTTTTTCTAATAATTGAAGTTGCGTTGCATTTATTAAAAAATCAAATACTTGTTGTTGTAATTCAAGTATACCTTCTTCATCCAAAAATGTTTGCTGACTATATTGTAGCTTGTTTTGTTGTAGGAATAATCGTAATATTTCAGGGAATGTTAGTTTATGCTGATGGCGCGCAGTCAACGCTAATTGTAAATATTGTTTTTTATTTTCAGGCTCTTTGTTGGCCAGTTGATAAATACTACGACGCTGTTGATCTATCTTTGTATTTGCTGCAAGACATAAAGCGGTAACTTCTTGATTAATTTTATTAATGTTAATATCATTTAGTAAAAATATATTTGCATTTTGAGATTTTTTTATTTCTGTATTCTTTTTTGCTCCAATCAATAAATCATTATCATATTCTGTTTGTAAGATTTTTTTATGGTCATTATGAGGTAAAGGCTTATTATTTTCAGCAATAGCTTCGACTGTTGCCTCCACTGTTCTTAGATGCAAATTAGCTTTTTGGCATATGTCTTTTATAACGGTATCTATGGTATCCGAGCCTGTTGCAATTGGATCTACAAGCTTGCTTACGCCTAAAATAGCATTATTAGGGAATACTATGGGATCTATTCTAGGAGACGGATCCTCGTAGTTAATATATAGTTGTGAGTCTCTATTTGAAGGATACTTATTTATTATCACCTCAAAAAAATCAAAATTTTCGCCATTATCTTGAAATTTTTTAAGTTGTTCGTTGTTTTGTAAGTACTTCTCATCAGGGTATGTGGCAACATATTTTAAAACAGTAAGAAAATTATTTATGGTTTCGATCTCGCTCGTAAACATAGTCCATTTTAATACATAAACATTGCCAATTGGATCGTTAAATATTTTCAAAAAAACGTCAATACTAGTCACCAAATTTACACGTCTTGAATTATTTTTATTTAAGAGGATAGATATAACCTCAGGGAAATTTAAAAGCAGTGCTTTGTAGTCTACAATTTTATCTATTGTATCTAGCACTTTGTCGTCTGCCGAACTGTCGTCATCTAGTATTCGTGCCACCATCGAGATAAGACGCGACGCCAGCTCCCTAGGCTGAAGTTTTAAACTCAAAAATATTTTTATTGTCTGGGCGGCAGATGTATTAGAAGATTCATTAGATATGTGTTCACTCTTAGCAACGGCGTTAAGTTCGTTATATATTTGCTTTAATCTCTGGCTATAGCATGCAAACTCTTGTAAAACTAACATTTCTTGGGTTTTATTTAAAAGCATGCTATCTGGAATATTGTTAAGTGTATTATAATACCCCTCAATACATACGCTAGCATTATTTTTTATTTTGGTTTGTAATTCTTCAGAAATTTTCAGCATACTTTCTGGCTTATCTGCCAAGACAACAGCTGCAAATGCTTTGACTGCAGCATGCTCTGCAGAAGATCTTATTGTATATGATCGTCGTTCTTTTTTTGATAACGGAATAAAAGATGGCGCTCCAGACATTATTTTAGATAGCCAAAGTATTTCTTCTTCGGTACCAGTAAACGTTGGCAAAGCCATTTTAAAAAGCTCTAAAGATTCTGGTGCTTTATTTGAGGCCAGATAAATATAAATTAAATGTAGGAATTCAATACAATCGCGCGGTTGTAGTTTTTCTCCATCCTGATTCAATTCGCACACGGTATAACCATCGGTAGACTTATAATTAAATTGCAATGTGTCTGCTCTTAACTTGTCAATATGATATTGTGGTTCTGATAGATGGACAAACTGTTCTTTTTGATCATTGATAATTTTTTGGCGCAACTGTAGTTCATTATTAGTGTCTAATTTACTAGTTTTAGTATTAATATCAAAGATAATATCTTGCTGTGGTATTAATATTATTTTGTTTAGCTTGGAATTTGAATCTATTGGCATTAATGTTAAGTAATTTTCAAATTCTTGCATTAAGCCAAATAATGGGTTTAAATCTATTTTGTATCTGTGATCATTTTCCCATTTTAAAGTTTTGCCACCATCATTAGTTATAAAAGCCAGACTATAGCGTGGCAGATTAATTTTGTATGTGTTTGAATCGGCTATCGATTGCCATACTTCAATAAAACTATAGTCCTCAAAATAAAGCAACTGTTTATTGAAAGCATTGGTATCATCTTTGAGTAGCTTTATAAGCCTTAGTTCTTCGTTAGCAGTAAAAACATGTTGTTTTGATATGTAATATGCTGCTTGCTTGGTTTTTTTATTTGTTATGATAACATGGTGTTGGCTAATCCAAATGTCATGATTTTTATCAATTAATGTAGATGGTATTTTGCCATAAAAAACGTTTTTATTTTCATTAGAGTTATAAAGTTGATATTTACTATTAGCTTGCGGCCAGTTGAAGTCTCTAAATAAAACACTTCCCTCTGTAGACTGCTGCATAATATATTTGGTTTGATGGTCATCTATAAACGTAAAAGTTTCTTGTTTAGTATTTAATTGCCCATTAAATATATTATTATTAAAATAATTTTTATATAGCTCTGTAGAAAAAAACACTGTTGGCGTTTGCGTTGTAACTTCGTTACTGCCAAACATTTGACCACTATTTATGTTTATTGTATATTGCTGGTTGTTTATTGTGTAGTTAAATAATGGATATGCGCCGCTAATATTACTAATATCGTTCCCAGTGATTATTTTTAAAACTGATTTTAAAATACTACTGTCTTTGTCATTGTTTAATAAAATTTTTATATTTGCGGCGTCTTTAACTATAGTCTCTTGAACTAAGTATCTTTCTAACAATGGAACATATGGCTGAGCATTGATTGTATCATATTGTGAATTTAACAATAGCTGGCATACTAAAATGTCTACGATATTTGTACGAGATATTGTTTGGATCATTTTAGTTTGTAACATACGGAGCTTGATGCTTTGAGGAGCTTCGTGTAATGCATCGTTAACTTTATTACTAATATTAGATAATTTAGTGAGAGATTCTTCAATATAGGGCGACCTTATCTCCTCTGCCGACAGTGTTTCAATATACCCTTTAAGATATATTGCGAGCTTAAAGATAAATAGTTTGATAGGGCTTAACATATCACCTTGCATTGCAAGGGTATTTTCTAGCAATTTAACAAAGTCTAGTATACCTTCTGGGGATCTAACCACTTGATTGCTTATGCTATTGTTCATAAATAAACGTGTAAAAATAATGTCTTGCGTTGCTATATAACTTAATTTATCAGGGTATCTACAAATAATATCGTAAATACATGAAATTGTAGATTCTTTAGCTAAATATATTGAATACAAGTCACGTACAAATTCTAGATCTAATGAAGCATTAGATCCTAAGCTAACCATAATACTATTTATAGTTTTGCTTGCCGATACTGAGACACCTACATGTGAGCTATCTTGTGATAACTCTATATGTGCTCTGTTGATATTTATATTAAATGATTGATTAGTGTATAAAGTTTGACTAATACCAAAAGCTTCATTACTGGTAATGCCTGCTGTCTGTCTTGGTAGATACATGTGCTGGTAGCTTTTAATTTCAGCTTTCTCTTTAAGATTATATATGTTATGAATCTTTACAATATTTCTATTTTCTAGAAATGTTTTTTTTAGGAGGACTTGTTGCCTGTCTATAGTGTCTGTGAAAGTTTCAGCTATGCTTTGCATATTTATGGAATCAGTAAAAGTATCTAAAGCCATACTACTTTGGTATAAAGACAGATATAAATTTTTAATATTTAGCTGTTCGGAAAACAATTGAAATAATTTATCAACTTCTTCTGTTTGACTAGATAAGTTTACGTACTCCGTTGCTATTAGCTCTTCAAAGGGAGTATATAAGGACTTAATTGTTTGTTGTAAATATTCCCATCTATTTTTATGTGCGGCGGTATATGCAATAATTGGGATATTTAATAATAGAATAGTATTACACAAGGGTTTTGCAATAAATGAATAGGCTATTAGTGGCCCGTCGGGCTGTTTTTTAAAGTTTTCGATAGTTAATAATTCTCTTGAAAGCTTTAAAATTATAATATTTAAGGTGCTTGATGCCAATATACTGTCATAACGTAACGCATTGTTTTGTATGCCACATAAATACATATGCAAATGTGACAGGTCGGAAAGTTTTCCTGCCAATATTGCTCTTGTATTTAGATCATAGTTTGTAGCAAAATTATTATCTAAAGGAAGCTTAATAGCATTAATTACTTGCTCTAATGCTATTAGGCGCTCAAAAACTCTTATTTCGTCATTTTTAGCAAATTTATAAATGCTGTCAATAGATTCTGATAAAGCTATAAAATCAAATGCGCTGCACGTGTATACTTTGGAGATTTGCGGCTCTTGTGCCTTTGCGTTGCGATTCAATTCAACATTTGTAACGTTTATAGGAAATATTTCTAGTTTGATTGGATCAATATCCACGGGGAAGTTTAATGGCTCGCGTGGTGCGATTCTTACTGGTCTGAGAACCACTTCATTTTTAATCTTCCAACATGCCGTAAGGCCAGCGTCTCTTCTTGCTTTGCTAAATATAGCATTAGTGTTACTGTCTTTAGCTACTTTGTCGTCTAATTTTTCAATTATGCGAGCCAGATTTTCACATGCAAAATTTAATTGCTCGCGCACTAGTAGCATAGTATCTAATCTGTTATTTTCTTTTTGTTGCTGATAATATTCCAATAACTTATCTAACTTGATTTCATATTTAATTGATAAATATTCTTCTTCATCGTTAATTGAATTTTTAATAAAAGCCATAAGACTTTTCCAAGCGCAAGAACCACTACGTTGCCCGATTGAATAACAAGTATTATAATCTTCAGGATTTTGTTTCTCAGCTTTTAACCGATGCATGACATCAGTTAACTGCACATAAAACATTTGTGCGGCCTCAATATTTTTTCTATATTCTACAATATCTACCTCGTTGGATTTGATTAAAGTCTTTAGTAAAAAATCCACGTTATCAGGTGTCGCTTCTGCTTTAGGGATTTTATAAACCAACTTGGTTGCATACATTGTCCCTTTCCAGCTTAGCTTTTGTGTATGATATTCTAGGCCAGCCCCAGTGTTATGTATAGATAGAATTAAATTATCTTCACTATCATATTGCAGTTGTGCAATTATTGAGTGACCATTATATTCGCTAGTGCCCCGCCAGCCGCTTGCAAAAGCGATGGGTTTGTTATTTTGCTGTGCTGTGTTCAAGGCTGCTGTTATTATAGAGGCTTGGTCTTTGAGTGTATGATTAATATCGTCTGTATCTTTAATTAATAATATTTGATCTTGTAACGGCTCTAAGATATTAGCCGCGGTTATGTTTATATTATCATTTTTTAACTTTGCTGTTAATTTAATTAAATAATCACAAAAATCGGCCACATCCCCGCCCTCTAATCCAGTGCCGGCTATTGAGGAGTCATTGCTAATATGCGCAAATATTTTATCTTCTTTAGTAATTGTATTAGATGGCATTGTTATTATTACCTGATTCTGCAAGCATTGACTGCTTAGATATACTTTGTTAACTATCATACTACAAAATATGAGTTAAGTATAGATGTTTATTTGTGATTAGCGCGATATTTTATAGTGCATATACCCAATAATAAGGGCCCTAAGGGCCCATCTCAAACGGTATTGCTAAACTACACTTCTTCAAGTTGCATAACCTGCGCTACATCGCTGTTTTGCATTGAGGGATAATGTACAGGGTAACCAAGCTTTGCCACTTTAGTTCTAAGCGCCGCACGAGCTACGGCAGGAGGCACGACATCTATTAAACGATGATCATGCGCCATCGGAATAATATAATTACGCCCAAACTCCAATTTGCTGATACCGTGAGCTTTCTCAAGGATTGATTGTGGCACCGGTTCCCGTGCTAAATCCTTAATTGCATGTACCGCGGCAATTAACATTTCCTGATTTATTTTGTTAGCTCTTACGTCTAAAGCGCCGCGAAAAACATATGGGAAACATAAAACATTATTAACTTGATTTGCATAATCACCACGACCTGTTGCCAAAATTAAATCATCGCGTGTGGCAAGAGCTACTGCTGGACTAATTTCAGGATCTGGATTGGACATGGCAAAGACTATTGGATTTTTTGCCATAGAGCTGAGCATTTGTGCAGTTACTAAATTCGGGCCAGAAACACCAATGAATACATCGCTATCTTGCATCGCATCAGCCAACGTACGCTTAGTTGTTTTAACGGCAAAAGCAGCTTTTGATTCATTTAGATCGCTTCTTTCAGTATGTATAATCCCTTTACGATCGACCATGGAGATATTCTCTTTAGGTAATCCTAATGCAACCAATAAACGCATGGAAGCAGTTCCTGCAGCACCAGCCCCTAAACATACCACTTTGACTTCGGATAGCTTCTTATGTTGTATTTCTAATGCATTTAATAAGCCAGCCGCGATTATAACTGCAGTGCCATGTTGATCGTCATGAAACACAGGAATATCTAAACGTTCAACTAGCGCACGTTCAATTTCAAAACATTCTGGCGCTTTAATATCTTCTAAATTAATGCCGCCAAAAGTAACCGCTATATTGGCCACTGTATTAATAAAATCTTCTGAACTTGCAGATGTTACTTCAATATCAAATACGTCAATGCCTGCAAAACGCTTGAATAAAACGCCCTTGCCTTCCATTACTGGTTTGCCAGCTAAAGCACCAACATTTCCTAGACCTAATACCGCAGTTCCATCGGTAATAACGGCTACTAAGTTGCCCTTAGAAGTATAGCGATACGCAGCTTCTGGATCCAGAGCGATAGCCTTAACCGGTTCAGCCACGCCTGGAGTATAGGCTAAGCATAAATCTTTTTGTGTCTCTGTTGGTTTGGTTAATTCGGTAGCAATTTTGCCTGGTTTTGGAAACTCATGATAGTCCAAAGCGGCTTGTTTCATATTTTCAAACATATTATAATAATCCTTATGTAAAACCATGCGGGCATAGTACTCCACATACTAAAATATTTCAATGCGCTTCATCCCAATTATTACCAATGCCCACCCCAACATCTAAAGATACGTGTAGTTGCGCAGCATTAGACATGAAATGCCTGATTTTTTCACTATATAATGCTACTTTAGCGACAGGAACCTCAAAGACTAATTCATCATGCACTTGCATAATCATATGTACATCTTGCGCTTCAGATTGTAGCCACTCAAAAATAGAGATCATAGCTTTTTTAATAATATCAGATTGCGCCCCCTGTAATGGCGCATTAATTGCAGCTCTTTCAGCAGCACGCTGCAACACTACTTTACTAGATCTTATATCTGGCAAATACAAACGACGTCCATATAATGTTTCTACATAACCCTGCTCCGCCGCTAACTTACGTGTTGAATCCATGTAATCTTTAACACCAGGAAAACGCTTAAAATAAGTTTCAATATAATGCTGTGCAGTAGCACGATCGGATCCAATTTGCTTTGCTAAACCAAAAGCAGACATGCCATAAATCAAACCAAAATTAATCGCTTTTGAATGCCGTCGTTGCTCCTCTGTAACTTGGTCAAGATCCACACCAAATACTTCTGCGGCGGTAGCACGATGCACATCTAAACCATGTTTAAAAGTGTCTATTAGAGCTTTATCGCCAGACAAGTGTGCCATAATTCGCAATTCAATCTGTGAATAATCGGCAGAGACAATCTTATATCCTGGTGGTGCAATAAATGCAGCACGAATTTTTTTACCTTCTAATGTTCTAGTTGGTATGTTCTGTAAATTTGGGTCTGTAGAAGATAATCTGCCCGTAGCGGTAACCGCTTGCTGATACGATGTATGTACTCTGCCTGTCCGGGCATTAACCTGTAACGGTAACTTATCAGTATAAGTTGATTTCAATTTACTTAAGCTGCGATGTTCTAATAGCAATTTAGGTAATTCATAACTATGAGCTAACTCTTGCAGCACCGCTTCGCCTGTGGATGGTTGCCCAGTAGGAGTTTTTTCAATAATTGGCAACTGCAACTTTTCAAACAAAATTTCTTGTAATTGTTTAGGGGATCCTAAATTAAATTCTTGCCCAGCTAAGATGTACACTTGTTGCTCTAATGTCTGTAAATGCGCACCTATTTCATGGCTTTGCGTGGTCAATGACGGAATATCTAATAAAACCCCGCGACGTTCCATAGCAGCCAATACCTGCACCAAAGGCATTTCTATTTCCGTAAACACGCATTGTAAACTTGGGATCTCCGCCAGTCTAGGGCTAAACTCTTCGTATAATTGGAAAGTTACATCAGCATCTTCCGCTGAATATTCCGCCGCTTTATCTAATGCAACTTTATTAAAAGTAATCTGTTTTGCGCCTTTACCAGCTACGTCTTCAAACGTAATAGTAGTTTTGCCTAAATGCTCCAGCGCTAACGTATCCATATTATGACGGCTTGCGACGCTGTTTAATACGTATGATGCTAACATCGTATCAAAATTAACCCCTAAAACTTTAATGTTATAATTAGCCATAACCTCAAGATCATATTTCAAATTATGCGCTATTTTGATCTGCTGTGGATTTTCTAATAACGGCTGCAATTTTTGCAAAACGTAACTTAAAGGTAACTGTTGCGGCACAGCATCATAATCATGTGCTACAGGAACATAAGCTGCATTCCCTGATGCAATGGCAAAGGATACACCGACTAGCTGCGCATCCATATAATTCAGACTAGTAGTTTCAGTATCGAATGCAAACTGCGGTGCTTGCGATAGCTTATCTATCCAAGCATCAAAAATAGCTTTATCGGTGACAAGCTCGTAAGTACTGCTGTGTTTTTGAGATTTTAGCTCTTTTGCTGGGGCTAGCTCAGCTAATTGTTTCAGCCATGTTCTAAATTCGAGTTCACTAAATAATTCCTGTAATTTTGCCGTATCTTGTTCACCACGCACTAAGTCGCGTGGATGCAACTCTAATGGCACATCAAGTTTAATTGTTATTAGCTCTTTATATAACGGTAATTCTGGAATAGTATTACGCAAATTCTCACCAACTTTTCCGGGAATGTCACTAGCATGTGCAATTATCTGATCTAAGCTGTTGTAAGTTTGTAACCATTTAACAGCGGTCTTAGGGCCAACTTTATATACTCCAGGGATGTTATCAACACTATCACCAATTAGGCTTAAGTAATCGATCATTTGCTCAGGGGTAACTTCAAATTTGCTAAGTACCCCAGCGCGATCTAGCACCGTGCCGCTCATAGTATTTACTAAGGTTATTTTGTCATCCACCAGCTGCGCCATATCCTTATCGCCAGTGGAAATCACTGTCGCTAAACCTGCATCACAAGCTTGTTTAGCCAGAGTGCCAATCACATCATCAGCTTCTACCCCAGGAATAGCTATTAACGGTAAACCCATAGCACGTATTACATCATGCAGTGGTTGGATCTGCACGGCCAATTCTTGCGGCATAACGGCTCTATTCGCTTTATATTCAGGAAACATCTCGTGCCTAAAAGTCTTTTCTTTACAGTCAAAAATTACGACTATATGTTTGGGCTGATAGTCCTGCAATAACTTACGTAGCATGTTGATAACGCCATATACCGCACCAGTCGGGACTCCTTTGGAGTTAGTCAAAGGTGGTAACGCATGAAAAGCCCGGAATAAATACGACGATCCATCTACTAATATAAATGGTGCCTGAACATTGGTAGTCATGGTGGTTTGCCCTAATTTAAAGATCAAATACTAAACCGGCTCTAATTTTGCATAACTTAGCACTAACCATTTGGTGCCGGAACCCTCAAAGAATACACTTACCCGCGCTCGCTCACCTTCCCCTTCAAAATCTACTATGGTACCCACCCCAAATCTGCTGTGACGCACCCGTTGTCCCATATTAAAGCACGCCATATGCTGTGCAAAATCATTATGCATTTCTGGAACATACGTTGGTTTGCTAATATTTAAGCGACGACTTTTTTCTTCGATTAGATTTTCTGGGATCTCACGCACAAAACGCGAGACACGGCGCGCCTCTTCACGACCAAACAACCTACGCCGTTGTGCGTAGGTTATATACAAATGCTGCATAGCACGCGTAATACCAACATAACATAAACGCCGTTCTTCTTCTAAACGCATTGGATCTTCGGCTGAAAAATGATGCGGAAATAAGCCTTCTTCTAGACCACAAATAAATACCGTAGGAAACTCTAATCCCTTAGCGGAATGTAAGGTCATCAATTGCACTGCCGATTGACTAGCGTCAACATTGCGATCTCCCGCCTCTAATGCCGTGTATGCTAAGAAATCTACAATTGGAGCAGCCTGTAATGGATCAGCTTCATTAATATCGTAAACAAAATCAGTAGTAGCACTTACCAATTCTTCTAAGTTTTCGGCTTTATTTTGAGCGCGTTCACCCACCTGTTCATTAAAATATGTTAGTAAACCGCTGCGACGTACCGTGAGCTCAACTACCGCAGTAACAGAGGCTTGCATGGCTATTGCGGCTAATTCTTGGATAATCTCGATAAAATCTAGTAATCCGGCTCGTGCTTTACCAGTGATCATTTTAGTTTCTACGGCATCGATAGCGGTATTTAACATCGACTCATCTGCCGCCTCAGCTAAATCACGTAATTTATCTAGCGATACTTTACCAATGCCACGTGGCGGGATATTTACTACGCGTTCGAATGCAGCATTATCCATAGGATTAATCGCCAACTTAATATATGCTAATGCATCTTTAATTTCCGCACGCTCGAAGAAACGTAAGCCTCCATAAATACTATATGGCACCCCCAAACGCACTAAGGATTCTTCTAAGGCCCGTGATTGCGCATTGGATCTATACAATATACCTATATCACGCAAATCACCGCCTAGTTTGGCGTAATTTTGCACTTTGCGTGCCACATATAAAGCTTCATCTTCTTCATTTAAAGCTGAATATAAAATTATTGGTTCGCCCTGCTCACCCTGCGTCCACAATGTTTTGCCCATACGGCCACTGTTATTATCAATAAGCGCATTGGCGGCAGATAATATGGTATTAGTAGAGCGGTAATTTTGCTCTAAACGCACAATTTTAGTTGGTGCATAATCGATTTCAAAACGTTTGATATTTTCAATTTTAGCACCGCGCCAACCATAAATAGATTGATCATCATCGCCGACAACTGTTATCGATGCGGCGTGCTGCGACATAATTTTTAGCCACAAATATTGTATAGTATTGGTATCTTGAAACTCATCTACTAAGAAATGGTCAAATTTGGCACGATAATAAGTTACTAACTCCTCGTTATTAGCCAATAGACTATAAGAACGTAATAATAAATCTGCGAAATCCACCACGCCATTTTCTTGACAAGCTTGTTCGTAATTAACATAAATTTCGTTCATTACTTGTTCATAGACACTTTCAGCTCTACCCAGCTGTCGCGCATAAATACCTTCGTCTTTTTTACGATTAATAAAACCTTGGGCTTTTTTGGGTTCCCAACGCTCTTCATCAATATTTAATTTTTTAAAAACTTTTTTAATTAAACGCAATTGATCATCAGAGTCTATGACTTGAAAATGCTCTGGAAGATTTGCCAAGCGCCAATGCTGTCGTAACATTTTATGCGCCAGACCATGGAAAGTACCGACCCAGATATTGCGCATCTCGCTATATGGCATGCCTGATAGCATCTTTGCCAAACGCGCGCGCATTTCGCTGGCTGCCTTGTTTGTAAAGGTTACCGCTAAAATGCTACGTGGTGATGCGTGCGCCGCAGTAATCAACCATGCAATACGGTTAATCAACACTCTAGTTTTGCCGCTACCCGCTCCAGCCAAAACCAACAAGTTACCCAACTCTGCAGTAACTGCTAATTGCTGTGCACTATTTAATTGCTCTATTTGCTGTCTTATTTCCATGGCCTATAGAGTAACCTATTTTGCCACGAAGTTTAAGTCAATTTTTAAGGGGGGAGGACGAGATCCCTAAGACTAGATATTCCTGCCCAGGGATTATATAAGAAGCACCAGGCATTGATTTATGCGTTACATGTCCCAATCCTTCCTTTACTGGATTAAGAATTTTGACTACAATTTTACCAACGGCGTTAGGATCTTTATTGTCACGCAAAAATGTTTTAATTTTATTTGGCTGCTTCCATTCGAAATACCCACAAACCCCCTCAGTAATTATAACAATAGCATTGGCATTAGGTGGGTTAGCCATAAAACCATCGCGACGCTTCAAGCAATCCTTACCTAATGGCCCCCCATCGGGATTAATAATACAGCTAGGAATGAGCCTATCTCCAGCCATACTAGGGTAATCATCCGAATTAGTATCACCACCAATTACTGTAAGTTTACCAGTATTTATTTGTTCTTGTTGATATCTTAAAATCGCATCGCTATGATTGGTATTATAATCCAGGTTTATATTAACAATGCAAACTGTTTCCCCGGTACTTTTATCTATAAAGGTCGCTTCTAATGCACACTTCTTACCATCGCTATCGCGAGGGAAAATAGCTTTTTGACTTACAAACTCCAGTTTTGCTTTATCATATAAAATCAGCAATGGCATGTGTAAATCGTCTAGCGGCTGACTATGTACAGTACCCCAGTTTTTATCATGCAATTGTACAAGAAAGTTTGATACAAACGAGGGGAGATCTTTACCAGTAAATATATCGACTTCTTGCAATAAAATGAAGTCTAGAGTATTAGAACTTATTTGCTTCATAATAAATACTATTTGCACTTTTTTGCGATTCTCATAACCCACCGTAAGCTCATCCAGACCAAATGGATTGTTAGCAGATTTATATTTAGTATTCTCTGAATGGCAGAGATTAAGCATATTCCATGTCATGCCTTTTAATACTAGCGGCAGCCCTTCATTGGAATATGACTCAACAGTAGCTTGCTGATAGGTATGGTCAGAGGTGTACTTGATAAAGTCACTTAAAAACCCAACCGCCATAGAAGAAACCCTCAAAAATATAAGCTTATCGTTACATTATACTATATTATTTGAGGGTTTTAGGATTAAAGAGAACGATTATTGTTCAATCATCTCTTTTAAAGTCTTAAGGGCTGATAGCTTCACGGCGAAACGTGCGGGCTTAGCGGCTATTGTAACTTCTTTACTTGTTAATGGGCTAACCATACGGCGCGCCTTGGTGGCTTTTTTCTTAATACGGCGTAGTTTGATGCCGGTTTTAGGGATAGTCAATTCGCCGGAACCGCGCTTCTTCATATGCCCTTCAATAACTTTATTCAAAGCATCGAATACAGATTCAACTTGAACACGTGTTAACTTGGTTTGTTCAGCCAAAGATTGCAATATTTCGATTCTTGTTTGCTTATCTTTTAGTACTGTTGCTTTTGCAGCCACCTTTTTTACTTTAACATTAACTTTTACTTTAGCTTTTTCAGTAGTTTTTTTTACTGTGCGTGCTTTAGCCGGTTTAACAGTCATTCATTTCTCCAATGATTAAATTATATCTGCGATAAGGCGGCGATTATGCCAAGAGTAATACTTAAAATCAAGATTTTTTATTGCAATGGTTGCATACACGTTGCAAAATCATGTTTGGGACTATTAACTTGTGTTGAAACAGGTGATATCAAAAATTTTTGAAGAGTATTGTTATGTATTAAATTTTGAATTGCTGCGCTATTTACAGAAGGGTTAAGCCATTGTTCGTAAACTTGCGGTTGCAACACTAATGGCATCCGTTCATGAACCGCTTTTATTTCTACTTGTTGTGCTGACATAGTTATAATGGTGCAGCTATCACCATCCCACACCCCCGCAAACGCGAATAATTCTCGTTGCGGGAGACGAATAAAGTACGGTTGTTTTATATTACCAATTTGTCGCCACTCGTAATAACCATTGGCAATAATTAGACAACGACGACGCTGAAAAGACTGTTTAAAAGCGGGCTTTTCGGTTAATGTTTCAAGACGCGCATTAATGAAGGCGTTATGCTCCGGGTTCAACCATGCGGGACGCAACCCCCAGTTTAGAAACTCTAGCTGCCCGAGCTTACGTATAACAGGCACTACTTGGTTAGGAGCAATATTGTACCGCGGCGTTAATACTACATTTTGTTTTAACCCAAAATGTTTTATTACTGCATCGAGATCAGCATCCAAACAGAATCTACCACACATAATTTTACTCTACAGTTACGGATTTAGCGAGATTACGCGGTTGATCAACATCGGTACCCTTAAGCACTGCCACATGATATGCCAACAATTGTAACGGTACAACAAAGGCCATAGGAGCCAAACTATTAACAACTTCAGGAACTTCCAACACTATAATATTTTCTGACGCAATAATTTCTGTGGAGCGCGGTGTAATTACGATCAACTTGCCACCACGAGTATCTATCTCTTGGATATTAGATTTCAATTTAGGTAGTAAAGCATCATTTGGCGCCAAAACAACCACTGGCATGTCTTCATCAACCAATGCCAACGGACCATGCTTTAGCTCACCGGCAGGATACGCCTCAGAATGAATATAAGAAATTTCTTTAAGTTTTAATGCCCCCTCTAATGCTATAGGATACAGTGCTCCCCTACCAAGAAATAAACCGTAAGATCTGTTAGCAAATTGATGTGCCAATTTTTTGATCTGTGCATCTAATTTTAAAAAGTCATTAATAATACTTGGCAATTGTGTTAACTGCGCTGCTAGCTCCGCGGCTTGATCCACACCAAGCTTCGTGCGGCGCCCCAATGCCAACGTTAACATAAACAATGCCACTAATTGCGTCATAAATGCTTTAGTAGATGCAACACCAATTTCTGGTCCAGCATGAGTAAGTAATACTAGATCCGCGCTGCGCACTAAAGTGCTTTCCGGAACATTACAAATTGCCAGGGTACCAACGTATGTATCGACCGGATCATTTTTAATATCCATTAAAGCTGCAATGGTATCAGCGGTTTCGCCAGACTGAGAGATAGTTACAAATAAAGCTCCAGGAGCTACGGCACGCTTACGATAGCGAAACTCACTCGCAATTTCAACATTACAAGGGATCCCTGCCACAGATTCTAACCAATGCCTAGCAACTAATCCAGCATAATAACTGGTGCCACATGCTACTAAAGTAATACTTTTAGTTTTATTAAAAATAGCTTCTGCTTGCCTGCCAAACGCTTGTTCTAAAACATGACCGTGATGAATCCTACCCATAATAGTAGAAGCAATAGCATCAGGCTGTGCAAAAATTTCTTTCTGCATAAAGTGCCTGTAAGAACCCTTGTCAGCGGCCTCGTATGATAAAGATTTATTATGTATTTCACGGGTTACAATTGTGCCAGCAAAATCGTATATAGTTAAAGCATCAATTGTAATCTCTGCAATATCTTGCTCTTCCAAATAAATAAATTCTTGTGATACTTTATGCAAGGCCAGTGGATCTGAGGCTACAAAATATTCCCCCAAACCTAAACCTATTGCAACCGGACTCCCGCATCTTGCCACCACCATTACACCAGGGGTATTAGCATCTAATACCGCTATAGCGTAAGCACCCTCTAATACCTTGACAACGGTTTGTACTGCAGCCAGTAAGGTTTTATTTTTTTGAATTTCAAGCCAAATTAAAGCAGCAATAATTTCTGAATCTGTGTCTGAGGTTAATTCCAAGTCTTTGGGGAGTTGATTACGTAAGCTTAAATAGTTTTCGATAATCCCGTTATGAACCAATACTATTCTTTCGCCAACAAGGTGTGGATGTGCATTCTTTTCGCTAGGCGCACCGTGTGTAGCCCAACGCGTGTGTGCGATACCACTACTGCCTTTTAAACCGCAACTAGTAACCCCCTCTTCAAGTATTTTTACTTTTCCAGAGCGTCTAACTCGTTCAATAGTGTTTGATGCGCTTACCACAGCAATACCAGCAGAATCGTAACCTCTGTATTCCAGGCGATGTAAACCATCCAATAAAATTGGCACCACATTGCGTTGACTTACAGCGCCGACTATTCCACACATTTTAAATTTCCTCTTTTTGTGCCACTACTTGTTTAACAGGACGCTTCCAACTCGTGATAATCTCTATTACCTTCTTAGTTAAAGTTAAAGCTCCGGCTGGGGCATCTTTAACTAAGGTAGTGCCAGCAGCTAATGTAGCGCCCTTGCCAACCGTTACCGGAGCAACTAATTCGCAATTGGAACCAACAAACACATCATCTTCAATAATAGTTTTATGCTTGTTGGCACCATCATAATTACAGGTTATTACACCAGCACCAATGTTAACTCTTTTGCCAACTTCAGCGTCACCAATATAACTTAAATGATTTATTTTACTTTGCTCGTCTATGATAGCATTTTTAATTTCTACAAAATTACCAATTTTAGATTTAGTGTTTAATTTGGTGCCAGGACGAATTCTTGCAAACGGGCCAATCTGACAATCAGAGGCAGCGTCTAAGCCGTCTATAAAGCTGTTTGCATGAACTATCGTGCCAGCTCCCAACACGCTATTTTTAATGGTTACGTTTGGCCCAATAATAACATTATCGCCAAGAACAACATCGCCTTCCAATATAACATTTATGTCAATTTCAACATCAGATCCAACCGTGACAACACCACGAATATCTAATCTGGCAGGATCATATATTTTTACGCCAAGGGTCATTAGTTCATTCGCATGCGACATTTGGTAAGATCTTTCTAATTCGGATAACTGTTGTTGTGAATTGACTCCGGCAACTTCAAGCAGGTTATCAACTTGATGCGCCAACACCGGCACACCAGCATCTACGGCCATCGCGATAATGTCGGTTAAATAATATTCTTTTTGTTGGTTATGTGCTTGCAAATTTGCTAACCATGCTGCTAAATATTTATATGGTAAAACGTAAATCCCAGTATTAATTTCTTTTATTAAACGCTGCTGCTCGGTTGCATCTTTTTGTTCGACAATAGCAACTACATTATTCTGCGCGTCACGAATAATTCTGCCTAACCCAGTAGGGTTAGCAAGATTTGCCGTTAATATACCCACAGCATTAACCGGGGTTGCAGCTAATAATTGTTTTAAGGTTGCACCAGTAACTAATGGTACGTCGCCGTATAACACTAGCACCTGATCCACATAAGATAAATCTGGATAGGCGGTCTGTACTGCATGTCCCGTGCCACGTTGCTCACTTTGCCAGACCCAGTCAACCACAAACGCTTTGCAGCTTTGTTGCACTAATTCTCCCTTATAACCACATACAACAATGGTCTGTTGCGGTACAATTATCCGGCAGGCTGCCAAGACATGGTGCAATAAAGGCTTTCCTGCTAATAATTGCAGTACTTTAGGCCGGCTAGAGCCCATTCTGGTACCCTGCCCGGCAGCTAGGACAATAACTGAAAAGCTCACTGAGCTAAACTCCCAACAAATATATGATTACTAGCGTACATATTAACAAAGTACGCGCTTGGTCGCCACAACTTAGCTATCATATAGTGGTAGCAACAAGAACTTTAAGGTGATTTCTTGATTCAGAGCATAAATAAACGATCCGGGTTCGGTCTAATCGAAGTTTTGATTGCGGCGACAATTTTAGCTGTGGGACTAATAGGCCTAGCCTCACTGCAAAGTAGAGCTATAAAATCAGTCCAAGAAGGTGATAATTTAGTCACTGCAGCTGCGATTGCTGAGGAAATGGCATTACGTATGTTAAGTAATCCCTATATAACCGCTCAAGGCCGTCAAGGTTATTTGGCCACAGATCTAAGCGGCAATGTGGTGAGTGCCGGCGGCGGTGCCGCATGGGCCAATGCAGCGTTATCTGGCAGCCCCAATATCACTAGATGTTATAGTGCCAACAATACACAGTCTTGCTATGACAGCTCTGCCACAATCGGCAACTCTACCGATCACATAGCAGCATTACAAAATATGCAGTTGATGGATCAAGTAGAAATGCGGCTATTGGCTGCGAATAGTTTACCAAACGGTGAAATAATGATCTGTTTTGATTCTGCCGCTCCATATACAGCATGGGACTGCGATAATACTGCTGTTAGAGTAACAGCACGTAAAGAAAATATTTTTACCGTTAAAGTACAATGGAAAAATATTATAGATAACAGCACCCAGATGTATGCCATGCAGTTTACTGCGCAATGTACTGATAATGCAGCAACACACTGTGGTAATTAGTACCTTGGATGGGCAGCTCTGACAATATTTACTTCCCTTAGGGCCTGTTGACATTTGGCCGAATTAAGGTTATTAGGAAACTAGCGCCCCCGCAACTTACGTATAATACGCAACTGCGCCATAGCTAATGCTAATTCGTGATGTACTTTAGAGTAATCGATCTGCCCCGGACCGTATTTGTGCAACAAATCCTCAGCATTCTTTTTGGATGCCAATGCCGCAGCTTCATCTATATCACTAGCACGCATCGCGGCATCCGCCAAAATAATAGTCACTTTAGGCTGCACTTCCAAAATGCCTCCTAAAATAACAAAGGCAATTTCCTGATCTTTTTCATCTAAAACCCAAACTGGTCCCGGCAATAAAGAAGTCAACAATGATGCGTGCCCAGCCAAGACTTCCATCTCGCCCATTATACCCGTTACAAATAGCTTCTGCGCCAAACCAGAAAACATTTCCTCTTCGGCACTTACTATTTCTACTCTAAAACTATTCACCTATATAAATCCTATAAAGTTTTAGCTTTTGCAATTGCTTCTTCTATAGTTCCTACCATATAAAAAGCCTGCTCGGGCAGATTATCGTACTCTCCAGAAATCAAACCTTGAAAACCTTTTATGGTATCTTTTAAATGCACATATTTACCTGGTGAACCAGTAAATACCTCTGCAACAAAGAACGGTTGGGATAAGAAACGTTGCACTTTTCTAGCTCTGGAAACAGCAAGCTTATCTTCCTCAGAAAGCTCGTCCATACCTAAAATAGCAATAATATCGCGCAATTCTTTATAACGTTGTAATACACCCTGCACCGCACGCGCAGTATCGTAATGCTCTTGACCAATAATATTTGGATCTAATTGTCTACTAGTAGAATCTAGAGGATCGATCGCCGGATAAATACCTATATCTACCATTTGTCGCGACAATACAACTGTCGCATCCAAATGCGCAAAAGTTGTAGCTGGTGCGGGATCAGTCAAATCATCCGCCGGCACGTAAACTGCCTGAATAGAAGTAATAGATCCAGTTTTGGTAGATGTAATACGCTCTTCTAATACACCTAATTCTTCTGCAAGTGTTGGCTGATAACCTACTGCAGATGGCATGCGCCCCAGCAACGCGGAAACTTCAACACCAGCCAAAGTATAACGATATATATTATCAATGAATAATAAAACATCACGACCGTCATCGCGGAATTGCTCCGCCATTGTTAAACCTGTTAATGCAACACGTAATCTATTACCCGGCGGCTCGTTCATCTGCCCATATACTAGCGCTACTTTATCTAACACCTGGCTTTCTTTCATCTCATTATAAAAATCATTACCTTCACGAGTTCGTTCGCCCACACCAGCAAATACCGAATAACCGCTATGCTCATGCGCAATGTTACGAATTAATTCCATCATGTTTACGGTTTTACCAACACCCGCACCACCAAACAAACCAATTTTACCACCTTTGGCAAAAGGGCAGATTAAATCAATAACTTTAATTCCAGTTTCTAGTAATTCTTCTTTGGATGATTGCTCTTCAAAACTAGGCGGCAAACGATGAATCGGCCGTGATTCTGTAGCACCAATAGGTCCCAATTCATCAATTGGTTGTCCCAATACATCCATAATTCTACCCAGGGTTTTAAGTCCAACCGGAACTGTTATAGGCGCACCAGTATTACTAACATTTAAACCACGCTGCAAACCCTCAGACGATCCCATCGCAATAGTGCGCACGACACCATCACCAAGCTGTTGCTGTACTTCTAAGGTTAAGCCTCTATCCTCAATATATAAAGCATCATAAATACGCGGCACTTCAGCACGCGGAAATTCTACATCTATCACAGCCCCAATAACCTGGGTAATTTTACCAACACTCATTTGCGTTCCTCGTAATTATACCGCTGCAGCTCCAGCTACAATTTCTGCCAACTCAGTAGTAATGGCTGCTTGACGCGCCTTGTTATAAATAAGCTTAAACTCATCAATAAGATCTTCTGCATTATCTGAAGCGCTTTTCATAGCGACCATGCGTGCGGCCTGTTCACATGCAACATTTTCTACAGCACCTTGATAGATTACGGTTTCAACATATCGACGCAATAATAGATCTAATAAACTCAGGGCATCTGGTTCATAAATATAATCCCAATTGCCCCTAGGGGCTGTATCTTTAGTATCCACAATTGGCAATAATAAATCTAATTGCGGCTTTTGTATCAAAGTACTAAAAAATTTGTTATAGGCAATATAGACTTCCTGCGCCTGATCAGCGTCAAACGTATCCATAACGACCTTCATTATTCCAACTAAATCTTGCATGCGTGGTTTATCGCCCACATCTATTGTTGATGCTATTACGTTAGCATGATGATGCATGAAAAAACTTTCAGCACGTTTACCAACAGTACATAACAACACATTCTGACCAGATTCAGCACGTCGCTTCATTTCTGCAATCACGGTCTTAAATAAATTATTATTTAGACCACCACACAAACCACGATCTGTAGAAATCACTAAAAATACTGCGGTTGTTACCGGTTTTACCGTTAAATATGGGTGTGAGTACTCAAGATTACCTTTTATTAAATGGTCTATTACTTCTTGTACCCGTTGCAAATATGGCCGTGATGCCAACATCCGTTGTTGCGCTTTGCGCATCTTACTGGCAGCCACCATTTCCATCGCACGCGTAATCTTTTGCGTACTTTGGATACTAGTTATTTTGCGACGAATTTCTTTAGTATTTGCCATGCTCTATATTTCCGGATTATTTCTGCAAATCATTATATTCTTGAATCGCAGCACGCAAGCGTTCCTCTAACTCAAGAGTGAGTTCTCCAGCAGCATTAAGATCTGATACTAAAGTAATGTGCTTACCACGTATAAAAGTTAACAGCCGCGCTTCGTAAGCTACAATTTCCTTAACTGGTACAGCGTCCATATAACCATTATCCACAGCAAATAAAGTTACTGCCATTTCTCCAATTGACAACGGCGCATATTGTTTTTGCTTCATTACCTCAGTAACACGCTGCCCGCGTTCAAGTTGCTTACGTGTCGTATCGTCCAATTCAGATGCAAATTGTGCAAAAGCTGCTAGTTCACGAAAC
>Ga0206900_1085_pt1 | contig 25713 bp, 19 predicted proteins | sample Alteio_BWOrgHeat_46_FD_153235 | JGI IMG/M metagenome (GOLD analysis project Ga0206900, IMG submission 153235) | Enriched cells from forest soil in Barre Woods Harvard Forest LTER site, Petersham, Massachusetts, United States -... | ecosystem: Environmental > Terrestrial > Soil > Temperate forest >... | reverse complement strand
GAGGACTCGCAGGTGAATCAGTTGCGCGTGGCATCGCTCGATTGCCGATTCGACGGCGGCGGCCTGCCGTTCTACTGGATCTCCGGCGTCCCGGCGTCGGAGAGCGTTGTGTGGCTTAAGTCGCAGATAACGGAGAAGAGCCCGGATCGCGCCATTCTTCCCATCGCTCTGACAGCCGGCCCGGAAGCGGAGCGCGCGCTTGACGAACTCACCTCTCCCGCGTCTCCCGCGCGTGTTCGCGAGAAAGCCGCGTTCTGGCTTGGCAATTCACGCGGGGCCCGGGGGTTGGACGTTCTGAAGCGCATGCTCGCGAACGACCCCGATGTGCGGGTGCGCGAGCAGGTGGTATTCGCGATCTCACAGAGCAAGGAACCGTCGGCTATCCCGACTCTGATCGAAGAGGCGCGGAATGATAAGACGCCCCAGGTACGGAGCAAGGCGCTGTTCTGGCTGGCTCAGAAGGCGGCGAATAAACAGGCCGTCGACGCGATAAGCCGGGCGGTCAAAGAAGATCCCGAACAATCCGTAAAGGAACAGGCGGTCTTCGCTCTGAAGCAACTGCCGGAATCGGAGGGGGTGCCTCTCTTAATTGACGTGGCGAAAAACAACCCCAATCCCGGGGTGCGGAAGAAGGCGATGTTCTGGCTTGGACAATCCCACGATCCGCGAGCCCTCGATTATTTCGCCCAGGTCCTGAAATAAAGCCCGAGCAGCCGAATACACTGTACTTGTGCACCGGCTGCTCGCGTTTTTGTTGGTCGCTGGCGGCGTGTTTCCCCAATGCCGTCTGCCCGACCCGGCTCCCGATTTCCTTTCGCGATTGAGCGCGGAGGAACTCGTCGATTCGGGCCATCAGTTGCGCGCTGCCCGAATTCTTGAGCCCATCGTCGCCACTCAGCCGGACAATGCTCGAGCCGAATGGCTCCTTTCTCGCTCCCTGGCTGCGATGGGCGATCTTGAGCGCGCACTGAAGCTCGCCGATGCCGCGCTTGCGTCCGACACATCGAACGCGGCGTATCACGTGCAGGTCGCGGCGGTCGCTGGTCGGCTTGCCGAGAAATCCAGCCTGTTGAAACAACTCACGCTGGCTCGCCGCGCCAGGCAGGAACTCGACGCCGCCCTCGCCCTCGATGCTTCCAATATCGATGCCCAGTGGGGCCTCATGATCTATTACTATGCGGCGCCTGCCTTGATTGGCGGGGATAAAGCGAAAGCGATTCAGATGGGCGAGCAGATGGCGGCGGCTGCGCCCGCGATCGGCCGATACTATCAGGGGCGTCTGGCGCTGCAGATGCAGGATCCGGATAAGGCGGAGACTTTCCTGCGTCAATCTGTCATCGACGATCCCGTCTCGTTTGAGACGGCGGCAGCCCTTGCGAACCTCTACATTGAGCAGAAGCCGGATCAGGCACGCGCCGAAAAGTGGGCTTGCCAGGCGGTTCATGCGGACCCGACGCGAGGCGAGGGTTGGGCGCTTCTTGCCAAGGTCTATACGATGTGCGGCTGCTGGACCGAAGCGCTGAGTATAGCCGACCGCTCCGCCGCGCTGATCCCTGAGAATCTCCATCCGAAATACGAAATCGCGAGCGTGGCCGCTTCACGGGGAGAGCAACTCGATCTGGCGGTCCGGCTGTTGCGCGAATACCTCTCCGCTCCGATCGAGGGAGGCGCGCCGAGTGAAGCTTTGGCCCACATGCGATTGGGCTTCGCGCTTGCGAAGCAGGGAGCGAACGCAGAGGCGGTGGCGCAACTGAAGACGGCTGTTGAACAGGACTCTTCGCTCGATGCCGCGAAGGCTGAAATCAAACGCGTGAACGCCCTTCGACGCTGAATTCGCGTCTTCGAATGGGTCCCATGCGACGATTGGACTGATGCGTTACGTGCTGAGCCGGCGCGTGCCGACCGGCTCCCGCATTCTCCTGATCGAAAGCGGATCGCGGTCACTGATGGAGGGACTGCTGCCGTTGCTGCGGTCGACTTGGGCGGCTGATTATGAGTTCGATCTTCTGACCTGCTACGGCGGCGCTCCGGTGGCGCTGCCGGAGAACGCGGGTGTATTTCGCGTGGGCGAATATGGGACGCCTCAACTGCGTAGAGAGCTGGTTAAAGAACTGCGTGGCCGCGATTACGCCTATGCCGGCATGATCTGTTCCGCCGAGCCGATCATGACGAAGTGGAAATGGATGCTCGCGCTGCGCGTGCCGGCGAAGTTTTTCATCGTAAATGAGAACGGCGATTATTTCTGGCTTTGCCGCGAGAACGCCCAGTCGGTGCGTAAGTTCGCGCTAGTGCGCGCCGGGCTACAAGGCGCGGGCGCCGCTCGCACTCTGGCCCGGCTCGCGATCTTTCCCCTCGCGGTGTTATTTTTGCTCTTGTACGCGCTGTGGGCGCACGCAGGAAGAATGGTGCGGACGCGCACGGCTTTCACATCAAAATGAAAATCATTCGGATCTCTAAAACCGGCGGACCGGACGTCATGGAACTGGTCGACGCGCCGGTGCCGCAGCCCGGTCCGGGGCAGGCGCTTGTGAAACTCGCCGCCACCGGCGTCAATTTCATCGACGTTTACTTTCGAATCGGGTTGTACAAAACCGAACTCCCGTTCACTCCGGGAAACGAAGCATCGGGAACGGTTGAAGCCGTCGGAACCGGCGTCACGGACCTTTCGCCCGGTGACCGCGTCGCATACGCGATGCACCGGGGCTCCTATGCGGAATATGCTGTCGTCCCCGCCGCGCAGCTTGTGAAATTGCCGGATCACGTCGATTTCAAATCCGGCGCCGCTGCGATGCTGCAGGGCATGACCGCGCATTACCTGACGCACTCTTCGTATCCGCTGAAGCAAGGCGACGTTTGCCTGATTCACGCTGCCGCGGGCGGAGCGGGGCGCTTGACGGTTCAGATGGCGAAGATGCGCGGGGCGACCGTTTATGGCACGGCCGGGACGGATCAAAAAGCCGCGCTCGCGAAATCCGCCGGCGCCGACGAGGTGATCGTTTACACGCGCCAGGACTTCGTCGACGAGGTGAAGCGCCTCACGGGCGGTAAGGGCCTCGACGTCATTTACGACTCCGTCGGGCAGAGTACCTTTCTGAAGGGTCTTGATCTGTTGAAGCCACGCGGCATGATGGTGCTCTTCGGCCAATCGAGCGGCGCCGTCGCGCCATTCGATCCCTCGATATTGAACCAGAAAGGATCGCTGTTCCTGACCCGGCCAAGCCTGGCTCACCATTGCCTCACGCGCGAAGAATTGCTGTGGCGGTCGGGAGATGTCCTGGGCTGGATCTCCGAAGGCAAGCTTGAGTTACGGATCGAGAAGACCTATCCGCTCGGTGAAGCGCCTCAGGCCCACCGCGATCTCGAAAGCCGTAAGACCGCCGGGAAATTGCTCCTTGAGCCCTGAGGCTCAAAAGGAAAACGGATGAGCCTCCAGGCTCGGCTCACTCTCTGGGCAATCGGATTGACCGCCGCGGTCGTATGCATCGCGTCGGCGCTGGACGTGGGCTCCGAGTTTTCCCGGCAATTCGACGCCACAAGGCACGATGCCCAGCTCATCCTTCAATCCATCGGGGAGTTCGTGCGGTACGCCGTTGACCACGATCCCAATGCCGAGAGCGCGCAGGCGGCGATCGAACAGGACGCTCCGGATCTCTCCGCGGGTCTCAACCGCCTGATGCGGGGTTCCCGGCCGTTTGTGGAAGTCGCGGTCTGCGACCACCGCCAAAGGGTCATCGCCGATAGCGATGCGGCGAGGGTCGGCGGTACGTGCCCGCGTTTGCCGGACTGGAACGATGTCGTCCCGCGCAGCAACTGGTTCGACAGGCTCCGCCTGGTCTGGCGCGATCAAGGAGAGTATGAGGTGTCGGGTGACGTTACGAGCGCCCGGTCCGGCCCTTCCGTTTTTGGGGTGAAGCTGGTTCTGAGGCCGCGCCTGATATGGGCAGACCTTGCGCCGATTCTGAAGAAGCACCTGGCGATCTCTGCGCTTGCGATCGCCGGCTCGATGTTCGGAGCGTTCTTGTTTTTCAGCTTCGCGCTGCGCCCGCTCGGGAAACTCGGTCGCATGATCGACCTGATCGCAAAAGGGGAGTACGAGTTTCCTTCAGCGAATCCGCAGACCGCGCCCGGCGGAGACTCGCAGGATGAATTTCGAATCGTCGCTTCTAAGGTGTCGATGCTGGGGCAGCAGCTTCGCGGAGCGCAATACGAGTTTTCGGACCTGAAAACCAACGTCGAACGTTTGCTCGAGGAACTCGAAGACGCGGTTCTGATTTTTGCGCGCGACCGGCGTCTCATCGCGGCCGCCGGCTCGGTGGAGAAGTTCTTGGGACGTCCCCGCACAGCGCTGTTGGGCGAAACGATTACAGACATCTTTCCGACCGGAACTCCTCTCGGGCTATTTCTGGCTCAGGCAGTCCAGACCGGTCGCACTCTGAGGAATCGTCGGGTTCCGCTGGAAAAGGGATTTGGCCTGCTTTCAGTGGAGTTTCTGGAATCGAGCGCCGCCGGCGGCATGCTCATTCGATTGCGCGACCCCGAGGCAACGCGTCAGATCGGACGGCAGTTGCAGACTGCCGACCGTATCTCCGCGATCAGCCGCCTCACCAAAGGCGTCGCTCATGAGGTGAAAAATCCCCTGAACGCGATCCTGATGCACGTCGAGCTCGCACGAATGAAGCTCGCGCACAAGGACTACGATCTCGATCCGCAGATGGATATCATCACCAGCGAGATCATGCGTCTGGACCGTGTCGTGAAAACCTTTCTCGATTTCGCGCGCCCGGTTCAGCTCAATCTGAGCGATGTTCGTATCGGCGACTTTATGGAAGATGTTGCGAGTCTGGCGCGTCCGCAGGCCGCCGCATCAGGTATTGAAATCGTGGAGCGTATCAATGTGGAAGATTCGATGATCACGGTGGACGTGGATCTTCTTAAGCAGGCGGTTTTCAATATCGTCGTGAATTCCATCGAAGCCATGGAAAACGGCGGAACACTGAGCTTCGAGGCCTCTGTCAAAGGGGACGACGCCGAGATCCGAATTTCCGATACAGGTCCCGGCATTCCGGCGGCGGTTCGGGAACGCATCTACGACCTTTACTTCACTACGAAGGAGAACGGCTCGGGCATCGGGCTTGCCATGACGTACAGAATTGTGCAGCTTCACGACGGAACGATCGATTTTAATAGCGAGCCGGGGCGGGGAACTTCGTTTTCGCTGCGCTTCCCGCTTTCGCTGGTATCCGCATGAGCCCGGCGGAATCCCGGCGCCGGAAGGCCGCTGAACAGCTCGTCGAGCGCGGCTTGGACGCTCTGCTGCTTTCGGGCCTCCAGAATGTTCGTTATCTCACGGGATTCACCGGGAGCAACGCCATGCTGCTTCTCTATCGGGACGGCGAGGCAGACATGTTCACCGATCCTCGTTATACCGTGCAATCGAAGCAACAGACCGATTGCCGGGTTCGGATCGCGAAAGGCAAATTGACTACGTCTGTGCTATCGGAGCTTCGCCGGCGGCGCGTCCGGAAGGTCGGGTTTGAATCGGATCGGTTGACTGTCGCGGACCTGGAAGCAGTGAAGAACGAACTTCCGCCGCGAGCGTCGCTCGAACCGGCTCCAGGCCTGATCGAGAACTTGCGGATGGTTAAGGATGCCAGCGAGATTGACTCGATCCGCAAGTCTGTAGCGATCAATTCCAAAGCGCTCGATGCAGCCCTCGCGCGCGTCAGGACGCGAATGACGGAGGCCGATTTCGCCGCCGAGATCGACTATAGGAGCCGGCGCCTGGGGGCACAGCGGCCTTCTTTCGAGACCATCGTGGCCGCGGGAGCCCGTTCCGCCCTGCCCCACGCGCGGCCGGGTGACGCCCCCATCGGCGCGGGGATGCTGCTGATCGATATGGGCGCGTTCTATGGCGACTATGCGAGCGATATGACCCGTATGGTCTATTTCGGCAAAGCGAACGCGCGCTACAAACGCGCTTATCGAGCCGTGCTCGAGACGCAGTTGGCCGCAATCGATGCCGTGAAACCCGGCGTAACCGCCGCCGCCGTCGACCGCGTGGCGCGCCGCACGCTGAAACTTCACGGACTGGAGCGCGCATTCGTTCATTCCACTGGCCATGGCCTTGGTCTGGAAATCCACGAGCCGCCGCGCCTTGGCCGCCGGGATAAGAGCCGTCTCGAGGCGGGCATGACGATCACGATCGAGCCGGGTGTTTATATCGAAGGTTGGGGAGGTATCCGTATCGAGGACACAGTGCTGCTGACGGCGACCGGCTGCGAAATCCTCACTCCCACAACAAAAGAACTTCGCGAATTGTAGTTGCGTTCTTCAGCCTCGCGCGATTGAAAAGCGGTCGACCGGTTCGCCCGTGTTGGTGACCTGAGTGAGTTCTACGCGCTCTGCATCCACGTCGAGAATGGTGAACGTGTGCCGGTTCGATATGAACTGCTGCGTAAAGGGCTGCCAGGTTGATCGCTCTTCACCCTGAGCGGAGTCGTACAATTCGGCGCCACCCGCTCCGCTGACCACGTACACGACCCCGCCCGGCGCGTTGAGCGTGAACTCGCCCGATACTTCGCCCTTGTCGTTCCTTTTGCCCGGAACGAATTTCAGTGGGAGGCTGCGTTGGTAATTGTGCCTGTGGCCGGAAAAAACCATCGAGACTTTGCCGTCTTCGAGTAGCGGGGTTATCGGTCGCATCCATTGATCTGTAAACCAGGGATTCGAGGAACTGAATGGCGGATGATGAAACGCCACGAACCTCCATGCGCTTCCGGCTGCGGCTGCGAGGTCTTCGGCGAGCCAGCGGCGGAGCCGCGAGTTCGTCCAGTCCATATAGTGGTTGGAATCGAGTACGGTCCAGTGAGCGTCTCCGTAGTCGAACGAATAATTCGCCATCACGGGATAACGCGGACCGGCGGCCTTCAAAAAGGCGGACTGATCGAAATGGTTTCCGAGCAAAAAGTGAGCGCCGCCAGGCTCATTTCCCATATCGGACGGCCCATTCAACGGCTGATCCCAATAGAGAAAGTAGGCGTGCGCGTCGCCGAACTTCTCGAAGTTCGCCGGATGCATGTCGTGGTTCCCCGGCGTCGGCACGAAGAGGATGGATCGCATCGCCTCCGCATAAACAGGGAAGAATTTCTCGCGGTATTCGGTAATGCGCCCGTAGTCGTACACCATATCGCCTGTCAACAGAATGAAATCGGGTTGCGCTGCGACCGCCTGCCACGCGATTTCTCGCTGTACCGGCCGGCTGTGGGAGCAGTCGCCGAAGAGCACGACCCGCGAAGCATGACCTCTTGTCTTTTTCGCGCGGGCGGACGATTGAAAGACCTGAGCTCCGTTCCTCGATATCCGATAGCAAAAAAGTTGACCGGGATCGAGGCCGGAGAGCGCCGCGTGAACGACGTAGTGCGGTTCGATGCCTGGCGCGTGAATGGGCACTGCGCGCGGAAGCTGCGCGCCGCGCCATCCCTCATCCTTCTCGGCCCGCGTGCCCACCGACCATTCGGCGTCGCCCTCGCGCGTATGCCATGCGAGCGCGAGACTGCCGGGCTCAGGCGAATCCCCGAGTTGCAGATACGGCTCCTGGAGAAAAGGCACTACATCAGACTGCCACAGACCCGACGATAGACTGAATGAAAATCATGGAATATCGACGGCTTGGAGCCACCGGCTTGAAGGTTTCCCGCCTGTGTCTGGGGATGATGAGCTATGGATCGAAGACCTGGCGGCCTTGGGTTCTCGAAGAGGAAGAGGCGTTCCCTTTCATCCGGCGCGCGATTGAGAGCGGAATCAACTTCTTCGATACCGCGGACATGTATTCGCTCGGAGTCAGCGAGGAGATTCTCGGACGCGCCCTGAATGAGTTCGGACCGGGACGAGATCGCGTCGTCGTCGCGACGAAGGTGTTCCAGGCGATGAGCAGCGACCCCAACGATGCCGGGCTTTCGCGCAAACACATCTTCCACTCGATTGATCGAAGTCTGCGCCGCCTGCAGACCGATTTCGTGGACCTGTACCAGATTCATCGGTTCGATCCCGAGACGCCGATTGAAGAAACGCTGACCGCGCTCAACGATCTCGTGCGTGCGGGCAAAGTTCGGTATATCGGCGCGTCCGCCATGTGGAGTTGGCAGTTTATGAAAATGCTCGCCGCGTCCGATCGCCTTGGCCTGGCGCGCTTCGTCAGCATGCAGAATTATTACAACGTTGTTTACCGGGAAGAAGAGCGCGAGATGCTTCCCCTTTGCCGGGCGGAAGGGATCGGCGTGATTCCGTTCAGTCCGCTCGCGCGCGGTTTCGTGGCTGGTAACCGCAGCAAAGAAGACTGGGGTGAGACAGTTCGCGCGAAGACCGACGATTACTCCCGGAAGCAGTATTACCGACCGCAGGACTTCGCGCTCGTCGACCAGGTGACTCAGATTGCGAAAAAACGCGAAATCAATAACGCGCAGGTGGCGCTTGCGTGGGTACTGCAACAACCGGGCATTACTTCGCCCATCATAGGCGCGACGAAACCACATCATCTGGAGGATGCGATTGCGGCGTTGAGCGTCCGCCTTGATGAGGCGGAGCTGAAGTTGCTCAACGAGGCTTACGAGCCGAGAGGCGTCATCGGGCACTCCTGATTCCGATTTCGACCACCCGCCGCGAGCCCATCCCGCCCGGCAGGTCGAACTCCATGGCAATTCGAATGCGCGCGCGCAGTTTTTCGGCGGGTCGCGCGGCCGCCTCGATCTCTCGCTCGACATCCGGACCCTTGTAAAGGAATGCCCGAGTCCCGCGTTTGAGGGCAGGGCCAAAAAGTTCGAGCGCTTTCGATATGGGCGCGACTGCGCGCGCAACGATCGTGTCCGCCGCGCCACCGCGCGTCAATTCTTCCGCGCGCTGGGCCGAAACGGTTACGTTGGACAGTTCGAGTGCGGCTACGGCGCTCTCTACAAAGCGCGCCTTCTTCTGAATCGACTCCGCCAGTGTAAAGCGCTTGTCTGGAAAAACAAGCGCGAGTGGAATGCCGGGAAATCCCGCTCCGGTACCCGCGTCCACCACGTGCGCCGCCCCCTCGAAGAGATGCCACGGAATCACCGAGTCGAGCACGTGCTTTACCGCCGCTTCGAAGGGCGAGACGATGCGGGTGAGATTGAGAAACTGGTTCGCCTCGGCGATCATCCGCAGGTGCCGCGCACCCCTGGTGACGACCGATTCGCGATTCGGCAAGTCCGTCGGGAGTACGCGCTCCAGCTCTTCCTCAAATTCCAAGACTCATCCTGGCGCGGCGCGCGAAAATTTTAGCGTGAGCCGAATCGGCGGCGCGGCCGGAACGATTGCGAGCGCGGCCGGAACCCCTGAGGCTTGGGCATTTCGATCACCTGAGCCCCGTGCCCCTGGGCAGCATTGCGAACTTCGCGTTCGATTCCTTCGGGCGTTTCCTTCCGGATCAGCTTCACCTTAAGAGTTCGCTCGATGTTTCGAATCTCGTTGCGTTCACCGCTGGTAGCAAAGGTGGTCGCCACGCCTTCTGCCCCCGCGCGCCCGGTACGCCCGACCCGGTGAATGAAATCCTCCGCGGCCTGAGGGAGATCGTAATTGACGACATGCGCGATGCCGTCCACGTGAATGCCTCGCGACGCCACGTCGGTCGCCACCAGCACGCGGTAATACCCGTCCTGGAAGCCCTTCAGGGCCATGTTGCGCTGATTCTGTGAACGATCTCCGTGAATGGCCGCGGACTTGAACCCGCGCGCCGACACTTTCTTCGCCAGCCGCTCAGCGCCGTGCTTGGTACGGGCGAAAATCAGAAACGAACCGGATTCGCCTTCCAGAATCGAGTGCAGCAACCCCAGTTTGCGGTCCTGCTCGACTTCATAGAGATGCATCGCGACCGTATCCGCGGGTCGCGTGGTGGAACCGACCATGACCCGGACGGGGTCTTTCATGTACCGTCCGATCAATCGCCCGGCCGCGCCTTCGAGCGTTGCCGAGAAGAAAAGGGTCTGTTTGTCGCTCGGCGTCTTGCGCAGGATGGCCTCGACGGCTGGCTGAAAGCCCATATCAAGCATTCGGTCCGCTTCGTCCAGTACCGCGATTCGTACACCGTCGAGCGCGACCAGATTGCGATCGAGGAAATCGGAGAGCCGTCCCGGCGTCGCGATCAACACCTGTGCGCCACGGCGAATCGCCTGAAGCTGTTTGGATTCGCTCATACCGCCGACCGCAACCGCCGAGCGGATACCGGAGCCCGCGCCGATGCGCGCAAAGGTTTCCTCGATCTGAATGGCGAGTTCGCGTGTCGGGCTCAGGACCAAAGCCTGAACCTTGTTGGAGCGGGACCCGGAGAGTCTTTCGATAATGGGAAGCGCGAACGCCAGCGTCTTGCCGGTGCCGGTCTGCGCGGTTGCGACGACATCTTTGCCCGACAACGCGGGCGGAATGGCCTGTGCCTGCACAGGCGTAGGCTCGTGGAACGCCTGTTTCGCAAGGTTGTTGCGCAGAACGGGCGACGTAACTAAATCAAGAAAACTGTTCATTAAAACTTTCTGTTTGGAGGGAGAATCGGCTCAGGCCGGAACCAGGGAGGAGGGGCGTCAGCGGATTTTCACTTACTTACTACAAAACCATTGTAGCGCAGTCACGCTACGATCTCGCGGACTATGTTGCCGGCAACGTCCGTTAACCGGAAATCGCGCCCGCTGTATCGGTATGTCAACTTCGTGTGGTCGAGGCCCAGCAGATAGAGCAGGGTCGCGTGCAGGTCGTGTATATGAACCGGTTTTTCGACAGCCTGAAACCCGAAATCATCCGTCGCGCCGTGAACATAGCCGCGCCGGATTCCGCCCCCCGCCACTACGGTTGAAAAGCCGTGGCTGTTGTGATCGCGTCCGTTCTGTACTTTCACCAAACCGCTGACCTCGACCACCGGTGTGCGTCCGAACTCGCCGCTGATGATCACCAGCGTTTCGTCCAGCAGGCCGCGTGACTTCAGATCCTCCAGAAGAGCAGCCATGGGCCCGTCCGCGTCACGCGCCAGTTTGCGGTGAATCAGAATGTCGTCGTGGTTATCCCACGGCTGACCGTCCCCGTAGTACACCTGCACCATGCGGACACCCTTTTCGATCAGACGCAGGGACATAAGGCACCCGCGTCCGAAATCGCTGTCCCCGTAACGCGCGCGCACCGATTCGGGCTCTTTTGAGATGTCGAAGACTTCGGGAGCCTCTGTCTGCATCCGGTACGCGATCTCCGACGCCTGGATACTGGCCTCGAGTTCGCGATCTTCTCCCGCCCGCTTCAACTGAATCCGGTTCAGCTTTTCAAGAAGATCCTGTTGCCGGCGCTGTTCCCCAAGGCTCAGTTCGGGATTCTTGATGAACTGCACCAGCTTATCTGGCGTCTTTTCTCCGTTCGGTATGTACGTGCCCTGATACGTGGCGGGAAGGAATGTGGAAGCCCACAACTGAGGTCCAAGCACCGGAAGCCCAGGACACAGCACCACGAATCCGGGCAGGTTCTGATTCTCCGAGCCTAGCCCGTAGGTCAGCCACGAGCCCATCGACGGTCGCCCCACCTGCTTCTCGCCCGTATTCATCAGCAGCAAGGAAGGCTCATGATTCGGACGATCCGTGTACATCGAGCGAATCACACAGCAATCGTCAATTCGGGCGCCCAGTCTCGGGAAGATTTCGCTGACCTCGATCCCGCTTTCGCCGCAGCGGTGGAACTCGAACGGCGATTTCAGCAGATTGCCGGTCTTGCGCTCGGTCTTGAGATTTCCCGAGGGCATGGGCTTGCCGCTATATTTTTCGAGCATCGGCTTCGGATCGAAAGTGTCGACCTGCGAGGGACCGCCGTTCAGAAACAGGAAGATCACGTGCTTCGCTTTAGCCGGGAAGTGCGGTGGCTTGGGCGCAAGCGGATCGGAACTCATCGCCGCGCCCGCAAGGCTCGCGAAAGCGGTCATCCCGAAGCCAGCGCCCATCGTCTTTAGCCAATCGCGTCGAGAGATCATCGCTGGTCAGTCCACAAATTGAAATTCGTTCGAGGTCATGAGCGCTTGCGCATACTCTGTCCATCCCTTATCGCCGGCCGCGCGCAGGAATTCCAGGCCAAGTCGCCTCTCCTCGGCGGAAGGAATGCGCTGAAAGAGCAGCCCGTAAGCCTGCGTGATGCGCGCGTCATCGGTACCGCTTAATCGTGTGGCGAACGCCTTTGCCTGATCCAATACCCACGGATTGTTCATGAAATACAAACGCTGAGGAGCCACGTTAGTCGCGAGGCGCTGTTCACTCGTGTTGTTCGGATTCGGAAAGTCGAACAGAGAGAGATCGGAGGCCATCTTCCGCCGGCTGACAAAGCAGTAAACCGTCCGCCGCGTGTTGTCCTCGCCGATCTTCGTGGCGGCGCCCCCTTCGGTCGTATTCAGGCGTCCCGACGCGAACAAAAGATCGTCGCGCAAGGCCTCGGCATCCAGCCGCTGACGATCGTGCCGCCAGATCAGGCGATTGTCGGGGTCCTCGGTCATGTTCTTCTGAACCGGCTCATCGCCGAGTTGATACGCTGCAGACAGCATAATGCTCCGATGCAGTTTCTTCAGCGACCAGCCGTCTCTGACGAAGTCGCCCGCCAGGTAGTCGAGCAATTCCGGATTGCTCGGTCGGTCTCCCTGCGATCCGAAGTTGCTCGGCGTCCGGACGATGCCTTGTCCAAAGTGATGCTGCCAGACGCGGTTCACGATCACTCGTGCCGTTAGGGGATTCGCCGGATCGGTGATTGCATCCGCCAATTCCAGCCGTCCCGCGCCCTTTGTAAAAGGCTTCGGATCACCCGAGATCAGGATCGACAGAAAATGCGGCGGCGACGGCGGCCCCTGATTGTTGCGGTCGCCGCGCAGCCAAACATGTTGCGCCGCAAGCTTCGGCTTGTCTTCAATCGTCTGAAGGTACGGATAGTCGGGCGGAACCTGCTTCTTCAGCGCTGAAAGCTCATCGCGCAGCGAAGTGAGGCGTTCTTTCCACGGACCCGAGAGAAACCGGTCAATCTTCCCGTCGCCGTAGTGAATCACGCCCTTGTCGCCAAAAATGTCTTCCCACAGGACGAACTTGTCGCGTTCGAGCGACAACAGGTTCGCCTGGCTCAGATCGAATCGGTCCGGATTCAGTCCCACCATGATGTGGTTCTTGTCGTCAATGACAGCCTTTTCGGCGTTTACCGTAACGACCAGGGCCTGAAAGTCCTTCGCGGCTTTCGTTCTTTCCTCTGCAGTCTTCGCCGCGTACCAGGCCCTGAGATAAGGATGGTTCTTATCCGGCGACGTCAGGTACTTCGTCCACCGGTCGCGAGTTTCGCCATCGAGGCGCGAATCGTCGGTCCCCAGCATGTATTCGGCTGTATCGGCGGCCAGAATCTCCGCGAGACTATCCGATTGGCGCTTGATGTAATCTGCGATCTCCTTCTTTTTGTCGTCCGCCCGTTTTTTTGCGGCTTTATAGGCGTCGACCTCGTCTTTCGGCGCGAGCGGATATTCGGAAAGCGAAGTGTTCGCGAAGATTCCCAGCAGCGAATAATAATCGCTTTGAGGAATCGGGTCGAATTTGTGGTCGTGGCATTGCGCGCAGGCCACCGTCAGCCCCAGGAAACCGCGCGCTGTGGCATCGACGCGATCATCCTGCTGCTCGGGGCTTAATGCATAGAAGCCCAGTCCGGCCTCGTATTTCTCCGGGTCGCCAATCAGATCGCCGGCGATCTGCGCGCGCAGGAACTGGTTGTAGGGCATATCGGAGTTGAATGCCGAGATGACCCAGTCACGATACCGGAACGAATCCGGATAAGGTTCGTCCTCGGTCGAGTTGAGCTTGTCGTCCGAATACCGAGCGATATCGAGCCAGTATCGTCCCCAGCGTTCACCGTATCCCGGCGACGCAAGCAGACGATCCACAACCTTCGCGAATGCGTCGGCGGAACGATCGCGCTCGAAAGCCGCTACTTCCTCCATCGAGGGCGGAAGTCCCGTGAGGTCGAGATACGCGCGCCGAATCAGTGTGCGGCGGTCGGCGGCGCGCGTCGGCTCGAGCCCCTTTTCTTCCAGCTTTGCGAGGATAAACCGATCCACATCATCTTTCGGCCATCTGGTATCCCGAACCTTCGGGACCGGCGGCGCCGAAACCGGGCGGAACGACCAAAAATCGCGCTGCGCATCGGTGATCTTGTAGGCCGCGGCTTTAGACGGTCCGGCAGGCCAGACGACGCCGTCTTTGATCCACGTCGCTACGGCCGCGATTTCCTCGTCCTTAAGCTTCCCGCCGGGCGGCATCTTGAGCCGGGGATGCGTCTGCCGGATGGCTTGAATTAGCAGACTGTTGTCCGGGTCTCCCGGCTTGATCGCCGGACCCGAAGCCCCACCTTCGAGCATTCCTTCGCGCGAATCAAGCCGCAGTCCACCGGACTTGGCCTCCGCATGGCAACCGTAGCACTTCGAAGCGAGCAGCGGGCGCACCCGCATCTCGAAGAACTCCGGATCCGCCGCATGCGCGAGGAAAGGGGCTGCGATGAGCAAAACCGGGAGCTTCATCGGTTGCCCACAGTTTACAAAACAAACTCGTTCGGCCTCCGTGGGGCTCTTACCTGGCGGCGAACGAGGTCATCAGCGGGGCGACCTTGTTAGGCGAGCCCGAGAAGACTTCTACCGGCACCTTGCGGTATCGGATGATCTGCCGGTACAGGTAATCTTCCAGCGTGGAATTGATTCCCCATCCCGCCAGATAACTCAGCCTGAGATCGCCATCCGTGTTCACCGCCGCTCCGCGCACATAAGGCGCAAGATCGCTCGCGCTGCCGCTGTAGGTCGAAAACAGATCGAACAGATTCTCTACGCCGATCTCGCGCAGGGACTGCCGCACTGGCGCATGCTCCGGCAGGTTGTATCGCGCCTGAACGCGGTCGAGATCGATCTTCAGCGGCTCCGCCTGGCCCATGAACACCATGTCGTAGCCTTCCCCGTCCCGCAGATTGGCCCACACGCTGCCATAGGGAAACACATCGAAGAAGGTCTTCAGCTCGCTGCGAATCGTCGGCTCGTCAGTCTCGTACAGCGGTACATACAGCGAAAACATCCCGCCCGGATTCAGATGCCGCCGCACTGACTGGAAGTATTCGATCGAATACAGCGCCGCCGTGCCCTTAACGAATACGTCGAGCGGGTCCGACGCGATCACATCGAACTTCTCGTTTGTCGTCATCAGATAATGACGCGCATCGTCGAACACGATCCGCGTCTTCGGATTCAGCGCCACGCGGTAATCCTGCGGGCCAAAAAACCGCGTCGATGCCGGCGGGATCACGGGCTCAATCTCGCACACCGTGATCTTCTGAATCCCCGGATACCGTGTAAACGTCCCCGCCGAAACTCCCGCGCCAAACCCGATCCCCAGCACCGACTTCGGATTGGGATGCAGCAGGGCGGGGAGGTGCCCCACCATCCGCTGCAACTTCATGTCGTAGATCTCGGTGGTAGCCTCGACGTGCCCGTTCACATTCACGTAAATTGTGCCGTTACTCCACTGCGAGATCGCGACGGATGAGTTGCGGCCTTCCTTCGTATAGAGGATGGTCGACTGGCCCGCATTGAGGCCCATTCGTCTGCCGTACGCGATCAGTTCGCCCGGAATCGGATCGATGTCCGACGTCAACAACGCACCCACGATCAGGCATGCAACCAATGCGGCCCACGCTCCGAACGACCGCTTCATCGCGGGAACCAGCGCCACCAGTCCGCTCACCAGCGCCGCGATCAACAGCACGCGTTCCGTCTGCGACGATCCGAAAGCCGGGATCATCCACAGACTCACGAGCAGCGCGCCTGCGATGCCGCCCAGGGTATTCGCCGCGTAAATCCGGCCCGCGGTACGTCCCGAATCTTCTCCTGTTCGCGCCACCGCCGCACATGCCAGCGGAAAGCTCGCGCCCCAGAACAGTGTGGAAGGAAGAATCGCCCAGATACAGCGCTTCAGATCGAGCGAATACATTCGCCATGCGTCCTGCGTCGTGAGGACCTCGTCGCTCCAGTAGGGCAGCGTGTGCACGATCGAATAAGCCGTCCACGCCATCCCGATCGCGAGAAAAATCTGGCACCAGCCCAGCGCTGCCTGCGGGCGGATTTTCTTCAGCAGCGCCGAACCCGCCGCGGTTCCGATCGCGAGCCCGGCCAGAAACACCGCCAGGATGATCGAGAAAACGTAAACCGTAGCCAGCAGCAGCATTCCGAGCAGGCGCGTCCACACCACCTCAGCGCCAAGCGCGGTCGCGCCCGAAAGCGCAATCGTCAGGTAAATCGGCCAGTTCGATCGGGACTCGTCGGCGCGCTCTTCCGTGACAACGACCGGCGCGCTCGTCGACTTGCTCCTTGCCAGAGCGAAACTGACCGCCGCGACCGCAAGGTTGATCGCAGCGGCCACCGCCGTCGTGACGCCCATGTTGAAAACGCGCAGGAGATAAAATCCGGCCACGAGGCAACCGAATACAGCGCCCAACGTATTCGCGCCGTAAAGGAATCCCCACCATGCCACGCCTTCAGGCGTCGCTTCTACCCATCGGACGATCGCGGGCAGCGACGCGCCCATCAGAATCGTCGCGGGCAGCATGCAAACTGCGGCCAGCAATCCGCGCGAAAGCATTCCCCCCAGCCCGTGCTCCGCTCCTGCGAAATAAACGCGGCTCAGAAGGGGCAGCAGGAAATGGACGAGGAGAGCAAAAACGGCGATTCCCGCCTCCAGCGCCGCATAAACCATCAGGGGATGCCGTGAAGCCGTGCGCTTCGGCAGCCAGATGCTCCCGATGCACAAGCCGCCCATGAAGGTCGAAAGCAGGATGCCCAGCGAAACCGATGTCGCGCCGATCGAAAGCTGCAGCTCCTGATACCAGACGACTTCGTAGATGAGCGCCGCGCACCCGCTCGCTCCAAAGAGCAAAAGCAGCAGAGGCATCAGGCGGGACTTTTTTACCGTGGATTCAGCTACACGGTCTGTAGCCGTAGGGGCAGAACTCAAATGGAACTCCGAACCGTGTAGCGTAACACGGTTCGGAAGTCACCCAACGTAAACAATTTTCAATAAGCGCGTGGCGTTCCGGTAACAGTGCTGGTCGTCGATTCGCGGTCTCTCAGCGCCCTGATAGTGTTATGCGCCGACAGAACCTCCCGGTACTGTCTGTCGATTACGTCGCGGATATCCGAAGGAAGATCCTTGCTCAGCGCATCGCGGTAGTTCTTCACCGCGGCGTCTTCACCCCTCTCGGCTTCCACCAGAATCCCGTGATCGTCATTGCCCGAGACCGCGTTCTTGATGTCCATCCATCCCCGATGCAGCGCACCCGCGGTCGAGCCGGACGTTTCCGGTTTACCGCCAATCCGGCTCACCTCGCTCTGCAGTTCGGCGGCGAAGCGCGCCCGCTGCAGAGCGAAGGTCTCGAATTGCGACCGCATATTATGCTCCTTCAGCTTCGCGGCGCCAGCGTGAAAACCTTCCTCACCATCTTTCAGCGTTTGGATAAGATCGTTCAGCGTGGAACGAATCTCGTCTGTGTTGTTGGCCATGCGGATTCAATTGCACTTGGGAAACCGATGTGAGGAAACCGCCTGCTGGGTTCGGGCGTCTGATTGGTCATGCGAAAGGAAGCCCTGCTTCTTGCGGCGCTTTCACCACTCCTCGCAGCCCAAACGCCTTCCTCCGACGCAAGGCAAGCCGCGCTGGGCGCGCAGATGTCGCAGGAGATCGTGAAAAGCGCCACGCTGATTCCCGATCCGGCCGTTCGTGCCTACGTGAGCGAACTTGCCACGAAACTCGGCGGACGGAATCTTTTACTCACCCTGCAGGTAACCGATACTGATCGGGGCCGCAGCCACGAGCCGATCTGGCTTCCCGGCGGATACATGTTCATTTCCGCAGACCTGATTCGAGCCGCCCGCACCGAGTCCGAATTCGCGGGAATGATGGCGCATGCGCTCGCCCATGAGGTCGGCGACGATTCCCGCCGCATAGCCGAAACAACGCCGATGGGAACCATCCCGTTTGTTTTTGTGGGCAGCGCTGACGGCTCGGAGTTCATGCCCCGCGCTTACACCGCGCGCGCCCGTCCCTTTGAACTGGAGGCGGACGCCTCGGCAGCCCGAATGATGTTAGCGGCGGGTTACGATCCCATTGCGCTTTTTGACTATCTTTCCCGCGTCGAACCACGCGACAACGAACGCATGGAGGCGCTCACCAAAGCGATCGCCGATCTCACGCCGCCACCCGATCCTGTAGTAGTGGATTCGAGCGATTTCCGCAAGATCCAGGAGCGCCTCACCAAACCGCCTCGCGTTCGGCCCACTATCTATTCGCCAGAGTAAAGATCCCAGGCTGTCGCCAGGTCCTGGACGATGTGTCCGAGTGACTTGTAAATCGTGATTTCCGCGCGTGACCGCCGTCCCTCGAGTTGGCCGCCAAGTACCTGACCGATTTCCCCTACGATGTGATCGTCCCCGATCAACCCCGCTTCCTTCGCCCGCAGAAACTCCGCGCCCTGACGTTGTACGCCTTCACGGCTGTCGGCGAAGAACCGCGACCGCACGACCAGGTCGTTGTCGATCTCGGTCGGACCTGCATAGCTGGAGCCGACCACATTCAGGTGCGTCCCCGGCCGTATCCACGTGCCCTTCACGACCGGCTCTGCCGCTGAAGTTAAGGTGCAGACGATATCCGCCTGCGCCACAGCCTCTTCCGCGCTTCCGGCTGCAATCAACGGAATCCCAAATTCGCCCTGCATCCGCCCAACGAATTCCCGGGCATGTTCCGGCAGTCGTCCCGCGACCACGATTGTCTCGAGTTTCCGGACTTTCGAAACGGCCCGGGCGTGCGTCATCGCCTGGTCGCCCGTGCCGATGATTGCGAGCCGATGCGCGTCCCGCAGCGCCAGAGCATCGGTGGCGACCGCGCTCGCCGCGGCTGTCCGCCTCGACGTAATTTCGCCCGCATGGACGATGCAAACCGGAGCGCCGCTCTGCGGATCGAACAGAGCCACTATCCCCTGATGCGACGGCGTGCCGGGCACGATATAGTGATCGAACGCCGAGATCAGCTTAGCCCCGAACGGAGCATGCGACCCGATCGCCCCCGGCATGATTCCGAACAATCGCCCTTCGGATAATGGCAGAATAGATCGCAGAAACTGCTTCGTCTCCCCGCGAGAGAAGGCGATCATCGCCTCCCGCACGATGGGAATGCAGCGCTCGTAGGTCAGCCGCCGCGCGACTTCGTCGCGATCAATGAATCGAATCGGCATCTTTTCAGAATGGATCATCGGCCTGTCTGGCCGCCGATTCCGATGCTGATGCGCCGATGTTAACCTCGGAGCGATGGATCGTCGGCTCCGGGTGCTGCGGATCGTGATCGCGTCCCCCCGGAGACGTTCAGGCCGAGCGCGACGTAGCCAGCAAAGTTATTGACGAACTCAACCGTGACATGGCCGCCGACCGCGGCCTTCACCTGGAAGGCGTGCGGTGGGAAACCGACGCGCGTCCTGGCTTTCACTCCGAAGGGCCCCAGGGGCTGATTGACGACGAACTGCGTCTTGACGACGTCGACCTGGTCGTCGCCATCTTCTGGAAGCGCTTCGGGACGCCCGTGCCCGATGCGGACAGCGGCACGGAGCACGAAATCCGCAACGCCTACCGCCATTGGCAGGAAACAGGCCGGCCCGACATCATGGCCTATTTCAACCAGCGCCCCTACGCTCCTCGCAGCAAAGACGAGACGGATCAATGGGGCCGCGTTCTCGCGTTCCAGGCCGCCTTTCCCAAGCAAGGTCTCTGGTGGCCTTACAAGGGAAAAACCGGGTTCGAACGCCTGTTGCGAACCCATCTGGCTAAGTGGATCCGCACCCGGCTTTCGTCAAGCGGAGCAGTTGCCGAAGGCTCGGCGCCTCCCGCGCCCAGCGCAGACTACTTCACAATCCAGCGAAGCATCATCGAGGAAGCCAGCCGTCTGTTCGTTGGTCGTGCGCACGTGGAATCGGCGCTGGATAGCTTCATTCGCGCCAATCGTTGCGGTTATTTTCTGATCTCCGGAGGTCCGGGGCAGGGAAAAACAGCCTTGGCCTGTCACCTCATCCGGAATCGCTCCTGCGTTCACCACATCATCAGCCGCACTGGCGGCCGCGACGATGCGCGGCTGATTCTTCGTTCGCTGCTCGCTCAGATCGTTCCCGGAGCCGCGGAACAGGCTGAGTCCATTTCCGAGCTGACCAAACTGCTCGATGAAGCGCTTCTCGGCGCATCCCTCAAGAGCCGTCCGGTCGCGATCGTAATCGCTGGTCTCGACGAATTGCCCGACTCTGCGACGCCGCCCTACCTGCCGACCGAGCACCTGCCCGACGGCGTATTCGTCGTCGTGACCTCACGCCCCGGCGATCACGTGGATCGCCTGCGACAGCGCCTGTTCGCGGTACCCGTGGAACTCTGCGCCCTCGATCCGCTCGACCTCGACGAGATGCGGACCATCCTGACCATGCTCCGCCTTGGGGCCTCGGAATCCGACATTGAGCGCATCGCGGAGGCTTCACAGGGCAATCCGCTCTATCTCCGCGCTACCGCCGACGAACTCACGCGCAACCCCGAATTCTCCATCCGTGACCTGCCGTCTAACATTGACGGTTTTTTCCGTAGATCTACGGCCAGCCTGGCCTTGGGCAACACCATACTCGGCGACGTCCTCGCGCTGCTTTCCGCCGCTCGCAAGCCGCTTTCGCTCGCCGAACTCAGCGCCATCACCGGATCGCCGAACCGAGCGGTCTTCGAAGGTGGCATTCGGCCGGTCCGCCATTTTCTTCTCGAGACCAACTCCGGCTACACCTTTTACCACGCGAAATTCCACGAGTTCGTCACCCGAAACATTTTCTACGCGGACGAACTGAGCCTCGCGCACGCCCGGATCGCCGAGTGGTTAATCGCGCCCTCAGGCCGCGATTTCCCCTATCGCTACAACTCGCTTGCGTATCACCTTGCGGAATCGGGAGCCGCGGACCGGCTCGTCGACATTGTCGATGAGCCGTTCCTCGCCGAGAAAATGCGCCGTTTCGGCTACGCGGTCCTCGAGGACATCGAGTATCTGGTGCGCGCCCTTCTTGCCCGCCGCGATCCGGCCGTGATCGATCGGTGCGTCGCTCTGGTCGAATCGCTGCGCCGCGTCGCAGGCGGCGACTTCATCAGCGAGATCGCCCGCAGCGTTCAGCCTTACCGCTCGGGACCGCCCGCGTACCGCGCTCAAACGCTCGAACCGGACTTGCCTTCCTTTCGCGGACTCGACCTCTACGCCGCCGTTCTGCCGCGCGGCCAGATCTCGGCCGACTTCTTCGAAGTGGTCCCGATTGAAGACCGCCTCGCCGTCGCCATCGGCGACGCGCCTAGCTACGGCCTCAAGAGCACCTTTGTTGCGCGGTTTCTGGCGAGCGTGTTCCATGACCTCGTTCTCGACAGCAAGGCGACCGATACTGGCGCGTTGCTGTCCGCCATCGACAGGACCATCCTGGGCAACGAGTATCTCGGTCAACTATCCATGCAAGGTCTTTTGATCGAGACAGCGAACAAAGTGATTCACATAGCCAATGCCGGTCACCCCTATCCAGTTCACTACTCCGCCCGGCGGCGGAAGGCGGATATCCTGCCCATGCCCGGACTGTTGCTGAACACTTCGATTTCCGGCAAGCCCACGCCCTATGAGGAATTCGCAATCGATTTCGAGCCAGGCGATATCCTCGTTCTCGTGAGCGATGGTCTGACGGAGGCCAACATCGTTGATGAAAGCCCCTACGGATACCGGTTCGCCAGAATCATGGAATCGAACGCAGGCGCGGATTCCGCTCACGTCGGACGCGCCATCCTCGAAGACTGGCGCGCATTTCCCCGCGACAGCAACGTCGGCGACGACGTCAGCATCCTCGTGATCGCGTCCAGGGGTTCCGCCAACGGAAGCAAATGAGTATTCGAGTATCCATCCGGACCGTAGAGGACGTGACCGTCGTTGATGTCTCGGGCCGTATCGACCTGGGGGAGGGAGCAACCGCGTTCCGGCAGACCATTCGCGATCTGCTGAATCGGGGCGATCGGAAAATCGTAGCCAACCTGGGCGAGGTCTCGTACATTGACAGTTCAGGCATAGGTGAGCTCTTTAGCGGAGTGATACAGGCCCTAAGGAGCGGTGGAAGTCTGAGGCTCACCAATCTCACGAAGAGAGTCAAAGACCTCCTCCAAATCACGAAACTGTACACTGCCATCGACGTGTACAACAGTGAGGACGAGGCGGTCGCGTCCTTTCGGGGCGGCATGCGGGTCTTGCACTGCCCCGTCTGTGGCGCCGGCGTCGGGGCGCCACGAGCCCAGGAATTTCCCGCCAGTACGTACAACTGTTCGTCTTGTCAGAGCCTGCTCGACCTAAAACCTTCCGGCAAAAAGCCGTTCGAAATGGAATTGAGAGGATTGCGCGTGCGCAGCTACGAGGGCGAGTTCGTTGAGATTCGGTCCGGTCCGCCGTACGTGATTCGGGTGGTCGGGAAGCTGGATCGATACGGATACAGTTCAGCCGTATCCAGGGCGTGGAATATGCTTCCACAACCCAGGTGTGCGCTGCTCGATCTGACTCAGGTTACCGACGCGACTGCGGGAGCCGTGAACGAACTACTCAAAGCGCTGGAACCAGGCAGTGCGGCGATATCGCTCGAAGGCGTTCCCCGGGAAGTCGTCAGCCTTCTGGGATCGGATCCCCCTGTCTACCCCAACGCTGAATCGGCACGTGCGTCCCTGAAGGATATCGCTGGCGCCCCCCGCTGGATTATCGGCATCGACGATATCCGACAGGAACGGTAAAAAGTAGGAACGGTAAAAAGGAAGCACCATTCCTGTTCGGTGGTTATACGATGGCGCGATGCAGCGTAAGTGCTCGATGCGCTATGCGCGAGACTTTCCGAAAATGACAAAGTTTTACGAGAAGATGCTCGACGCAATGCCAGTCAACACTGAGTGGATCGACTCCTGGGCGTTTTTTGAGACCGGCCTGGCTGTGCATGCGATTCCGCGCGATCACGCCCGAGACAGCGAACAGGCTTCATTTCCTGAGACATCGGAGAAACGCCTCGGAAAGCTGATCTTTATTGTGGAAAATGTCGAAGCCGAACGGACACGTCTGGAAGGGATGGCCGCTTCCATGTTGCCGCGACAGTGGCAGGAACCCACCCGCGCCCGCTAGCCAGCCTGCTTCGATTTCGGCCCGCCAATATGTGTCGCTGCCGCAACTGTCCCGAGCGCCGACCCAATCTTCCGGGCCGCCTTCTTCGTCACCGTATCTGGCTTCTTCTCTGCCGTGTGCTCCAGACTTGCCCGCAACTCCTCCGTCTTCTTCCGCCGCGCATTACGCATCTTCCGCAGCCGGCCGGACCGCGCCTTATCCCCATTACGGAATGACATGCCTGGTAGTCTATCAATTGGCCCGTATCCTCGCCATTGAAAGCTCCTGCGACGAAACCGCGGCGGCCGTCATCGAAGACGAGACCCGCGTTCTTTCTTCCGTAGTCGCCAGCCAGTTTTCGGTTCATGCGAAATACGGCGGCGTCGTTCCTGAACTCGCTTCGCGCGAACACCTCCGCGCTATCGTACCCGTCGTCGGGGAGGCCATGGAGAAGGCCGGTCTCCAATGGAACGATCTTGACGCCGTCGCGGCCACATACGGCCCCGGCCTGGCCGGCGCGCTGCTCGTCGGACTGACGTACGCCAAATCCATCGCTTTCGCCGCCGGGCTTCCGCTCATCACGGTAAACCACATCGAAGGCCACATCCACGCCGTAATACTGGAAGCCAAACAAAACGGCGCCCCGGTGGAACTTCCCGCGCTCGCCCTCGTCGTTAGCGGAGGTCACACGCACCTTTTCGAAGCTCGCGCCGAGGGCGGTTACCGTCTCCTCGGGCGCACCCGCGACGACGCCGCGGGCGAAGCCTTCGATAAGGTCGCGAAACTCCTCGGATTCGGCTATCCGGGCGGACCGGTGGTAGATCGTCTGGCGCCACGCGGCAACCCTCGCGCGGTATCGTTTACGCTTGCCAAAATGAAAGGCAACACGCTCGACTTCAGTTTCAGCGGCCTGAAAACGGCAGTGCTCCGCTGGGTCGAAAGCCGCGAAATGATCGAGGAAATCGCGACGCGCCGCAACCTGCTGCGACACAACCCCCACCCCTCGACCGAGGAATGGCTCGCCGTAACTCCCCAACCCACTCTGGACCTACTCGCCAGTTTTCAGCGAACGGTAGTCGAGGAACTCCTGCGCCGGGCGATCGCCGCCGCGGACTCGGTCGAAGGCGTCCGATCCGTTATTGTCTCCGGAGGCGTCGCCTGCAACTCCGGCCTGCGCGCGGCAATCGATGCGCGGGCCGTAGGCATGCCTGTCTACTTCCCCTCGCGAGCCCTCTCGACCGACAACGCCGTCATGATCGCCGCCGCCGCCTTCGCGAAATTCCGAAGAGGCGAGTTCGCTGACCTCAGTGCGCCCGCCGAGCCGAGCCTCGAACTCGCGTAATCCTACCGAACCCGCAGATCCCGCCCGGTCATATCCTTCGGCTGCGACTCACCCAGCACACTTAAAATCGTCGGCGCAACATCCTGCAACGCCCCGCCGCTACGCAGCTTTTCACCCGAGTCGTCCACCAGAATGAACGGCACGGGATTGGTCGTGTGGTACGTATGCGGACCGTGCGTTACCGGATCAACCATCGTTTCCGCGTTCCCATGATCCGCCGTAATAATCCAGCGGCCGTTCTTCTCCTTCAACCGCTGCCAGATCCGCCCCAGGCACTCGTCGATCTTCTCAACAGCCCGAATCGTCGGCTCCAGTTTGCCCGAATGCCCCACCATATCGGCATTCGCGAAGTTCATCACGATCACGTCGAAATCCGTCCGCCCCATCGCGTCGATCACCACCTCGGTGACTCCGTCCGCGCTCATCTCGGGCTTCAGGTCGTAAGTCGCCACCTTCGGCGACGCCACCATCCTACGCTCTTCTCCGCGAAAAGGCTTTTCCAACCCTCCGTTGAAGAAGTAGGTAACATGCGCGTACTTCTCCGTCTCTGCCACGCGAAGATTCCTCCAGTTCAGTTCCTGGCAGACATACCCCATGATGTTGTTCAGCGGTTCGCGCGTCACCACCATCGGAACATTCAGAGACTTGTCGTACTCCGTCATCGTGCCGAACTTCAGATCCTTCGGAGCCAGGGCGCGTGCGGGGCGCTCGAGCGTCGCGCTCGTCAGCGCCTCCGTCATTTCACGCCCCCGATCCGCGCGGTAATTGAAGAAGAAGCACGCGTCCCCGTCGCGAATCAACCCAACCGGATCGTTGCGTCCATCAACGATGGTCACCGGCTCAATGAACTCGTCCGTTACGTCCTTCTCGTAGGAACGCTGGACCACCTCCACCGGATCGGTCGCCTTGTGGCCCTTGCCGAGAACTATCGCCTCGAACGCCTTATCGACCCGCTCCCAGCGCCTATCGCGATCCATCGCATAGTAACGACCTGATACCGAGGCGATCTGCCCCACGCCAATCTCGCGGATCTTCTGCTGCAGTTCGCGAATGTAGCCGATACCGCTTTCGGGGGGCGTATCCCGCCCGTCCATGAAGCAGTGAATGAAGACCGATCCG
>Ga0206900_1012_pt2 | contig 25716 bp, 26 predicted proteins | sample Alteio_BWOrgHeat_46_FD_153235 | JGI IMG/M metagenome (GOLD analysis project Ga0206900, IMG submission 153235) | Enriched cells from forest soil in Barre Woods Harvard Forest LTER site, Petersham, Massachusetts, United States -... | ecosystem: Environmental > Terrestrial > Soil > Temperate forest >... | reverse complement strand
TTTGCCGCACCGAAGCCTTGGCGAAGGCGGGTCGCACCCGTTTTGCCAGCTTATGCAAGCTTACGCAAGGTTATGCCAGCCTATGCCAGCCACCCCCCGGGGGGGGCTTTTGGGTCTGTGGGCAGGAAAAATTCGCCTCCGCTTTTAGACCATATGCAAAATCACCTTTTTATTCGTAAAAAAATCACTAATTTAACCGCCGTGCCTGACAAAGTGCCTTACCTTGATTTGGCCGCGCAAATCCGCGGCATCCGAAAAGAAATCGACGCCGCCTTGGCGCGCACCGTGGACAACAACTCCTTCTGCCTCGGCCCGGACGTGGTGCAGTTCGAAAAAGATTTTGCCAAATTTTGCGAGGCCGGCCATTGCCTCGGCTTCAACAGCGGCACCTCCGCCCTCCATATCGCCCTGAAAATCCTGAACGTCGGCGAAGGCGACGAAGTCATCACCACACCCTTCACCTTTGTCGCCACAAGCTGGGCGATTTCTTATGTCGGCGCCAAACCGGTGTACGTGGATATTGACGATGCGACGTTCAATATCGATCCGGCGCAAATTGAGCGTGCGATCACGCCGCGAACCAAAGCCATTTTACCGGTACATCTTTACGGTCAACCCTTCGACGTGGATAAGGTCCTGGAAATTTGCCGAAAACATAAATTACCGATGGTGGAGGATGCCTGCCAGGCGCACGGCGCGAAGTATAAAGGTAAAGTTGTGGGAACATTCGGTGACATGTCCGGTTTTAGTTTTTATCCCACGAAAAATCTCGGCGCCTGCGGTGAAGGCGGCGCGTTGGTGACGAATAATGACAAATATGCCACACGGGCGCGGTCATTGCGCGAGCATGGCTCGACCGTACGCTATTACCATGACGAGATTGGTTATAATTATCGCATGGAAGGTTTCCAAGGCGCGGTGTTGGGCGTGAAATTGCCGTATTTGGCGAAGTGGACGAAAGAACGCCAGCGCGTAGCGGCACGATATACGGAATTGCTCGCCGAAACGCCTCTGCGTTTACCGCTCCAGGCGCCATATGCCGAGAGCGCCTGGCACCTCTACACCATCCGTCACCCGCGCCGGGATGAGCTAAAAAAGCATTTGGAAGACAATGGCGTGGGCTGCGCCGTGCATTACCCCATCCCCCTGCACTTGCAGAAAGCATACGCGCATTTGGGCTATAAAGCCGGTGATCTTCCGGTGACGGAAAAGGCCTCGCGCGAATGTTTATGCATCCCGATGTATCCTGAATTATCCGATGCGCAAATCATTCGGGTTACGGATGTTATAAAAAAATTCCCCTTCTGACCGGGACTTGGCGAGGCACGAAAGGCCAAAATGTTCCCAATTTTCATGTTTCTTTGCAATGGATTCAGGGTTGAGAATAATGACAAAGTCAAAGAATGACGTTAACTTTCAATTAGTTCCATTGAATAATCAGGCTATGAAAAAAACTATCACTCTCGCTGTGGCATTGTCTTGCGGAGTACTCGCCATCTCATCCACCCAGGCCCAAACGACCATTTTCACCGATAATTTTACCACCGACAGCAGCCTTTCCCAGCCGCCCTGGTATAATTTGAATAACACTACCGCCGCGTCGTACGCCCTAAACCCTACCGCCGGCCAGGGCCTGGCCCTGACGGTAAGTTCCGGCACAGGCAAAGTGAATGAAATGTTCGCCGAATTTGCCAGCTCGCCCGTTACTTTGGCCGGGGCCGGCCAGTATATTCAATTGGTCGTGAACTTTAATTCGCCCAGCGGCATGGCGACGGACACCGGCGGCCTTTTGGTGGGTCTGTATAACAATTCCACGGTAAACTCAACCAACGAGCAGGGCAGCGGCGGCACTACGTCGGTTGGAGGCGAAACTTCCGGCAGCACGGGCTACTTCGGGATCATGGGATATAATACGACCGCGGGCACCTCCACGAAATTTTTCGCGCGCAATGGCAGTGCCACCGACGTCAATGAATTGGGTTATTATTCGTCACAGGGCACGGCCGTTACCCAGTTGGGATCGGCTGCCGCCACCGGCAATGCCAATTTGGCTAACGGCGTGAATTATACTTTGACCTACACCATCACTGATGAAGGCACCAGCGACCAGGTCAATGCCATTATCAGCAATGGTTCAACCATTCTGGATACCTGGACGATGAATGATGCCAGCGGCCTTTACAATAATTTCAACGAGCTCGACTTTGGCGCCTATGGCAAAGCCGGCCAGGTAAATATCAACATTCTTGATGAGTCCGTGATCACCAGCACATCCCCTGTCCCCGAGCCTTCCACCTTTGCGCTCCTGGGAGCAGGACTGACACTGCTCGGTATGGCCCGTTTTCGTCGCCGTTAAAAAACCAGAGTGAACCGAAAAGAGCGGGCGCTTCTGCGCTCGCTCTTTTTATTTATTCAATCAGGTCGGAAATCCATTCAGCAATGGGCCGGGCTTTGATGAAAACGACAATACCGGCGATGATGGGAAGGGAATCAAGAATGATCCGCAAAACGTTCAAGGGCTGCGATGGTTCTTTATGTCCCGAGGAAGAAAAAAGATGCAAATATTCCGTGAAATACAGCCCGCAATCGAGGAGGCCGAGGACAATAAGACAACCGGCAATGAGGCGAACGAGGCCCAGGGCTCCGCGTTGCGAGGATTCCATTTCAAATATTATCGGCTAAAGGAGCTTTGAGTGAAGGATCTTGTGGGTGCACCCCCACTTCGCCGAGGTATTCGGTCTGACGGCTGAATTTTAAGTCCGCGGCGCGGGCATCGGTGCCGTCGGCAGATACGGCCACGGCGGGTAAATCATAGTTTCCATCCGGCAGGGCAAAACGGAAGCTGAATGAACCATCCGGCCGCAGTTTGACCGGGTTGCCGCCGAGTGTGACCTTGGCATCCGGTTCGGTGGCTCCGTAGATAATCAATTCCGCATTTACCATGAACCAAAAAACCTTTAGACGGCAAACCGCCGAGGGGGCTGGAGAAACTGGAAATGCCCATGGAAGAAACACCCAGCGAGGACATAATGCCGAAGGAGGACATTTCCTGCGCGAGGCGGCGGCGAATCAGTTCGGTAATTTCCAGCGAGCCCATCCAAACACGGCGCGACTCGTCAATAGCGATGACTTTGGCCAGGGCGGTTTCCTGCTCCGGCGTCCAGGCAGACATCGGTAGGCCGTTGATTTTGGGAAGAGCCGGATGACCGGCACGGCGCAATTCTTCTACCGCCTGGGCCAGGGGACGGTTTTCACGAACAGCGGCTTTGACGATGTCCAGGAGTTTTGAAAAGGGAAATTCGAAGGGAATCGTGGCGAACTCGGCGTTGCCGTCTTCGGAAACGGAGTCCGGCGGGGTAATCGTTGCGCCGGAAGCGGCCACTCGGGTCCAACGTCCCACGGGAGAGTAGTATCCCAGTTCAGCCGCGTAGGGCTGGCCGGCACGTTCGACGTGCGCAAACCAATGGCGGGATTCCGGATGGACGTGAACTTCGTGAAGCGGATGGCCCTCGATTTTATTCACGTAAACGCGCAAAACCAAATGGCCTTCGGACGAGCGGGAATTTAATCGGGATTGCTGTTCCATGGTAAGGTCCCAATTGGCGTAGAGCCAATGCGGGTCGCGCGCCGTCAGGAAAAGTTTTTTCGTGCCGTAGGCCTCAGGCAGCTCGGTTTCGGCGTTTTCAAATTTTTGAGAAACGGGTGCGGAACCCAAATCAAATTTCCGGCCGGGACCACTGGCCACTGAGGCCGCCGGACGATCGCCCTCCAACAGAATGGAAGGCACTTCGAGCTTTTTCGGTTTTTCGGCTTTGACCTTCGCGGTGCGTTTTTTTACGGGCGCTTCCGCGATATTGATGTCAGCGGAGACGGCCTTGCGGGTTTTGCTTGAACTGCGGGTCTTGGGAACGGCAGGGGCCGATTCCTCTTCATGTGGAATGGTGACGGCGACTCGTGAGCGGGTAACTCGAACTTTTTTTTCTTTCTCTTCTGATAACCTTGGCTTGGTTCTCATAATCACACCTTGACATTTCTTCCTCGCACGCTCAAGAGATTACGCCTTTCCTGCAACCCGCGCAACCGAAAAATCAGTTATCATATTTTTGACTACACGCGGTCATTTTTGATTAAATAATAAAATACTGTCAATATATAATTCAATAAATTAAAACATAATAAATATAATTTGAGATAAGAAGCTCAGGTTCAATGCCTAACCAAGTATTAGCTATTATTTTTTTACATTATATGATTACAATTCAATTAGATTAACTTAATAAATCGCGAACCGTGAGGCATAAAAAGCCCCAAAACTCCAATTTTTAAAATGGCTTGCATCGAGGTGGAGGGAGTGTTTTCTTTGGCTATGGCTAAAAACCATCATGTCGAAACCCATGGCAAACCGGTGGTATTTGTGGTGGACGATGAGTCGATGCTGCTTGACCTTGCCGACGTCATCCTGAAACCGGAAGGTTTTGAGGTGCGCACCTTTCGGGATGCCGAAACCGCCCTGGCCGAATATGCCGCCGCCAAACCGCCCCCGTGTGTCGTGATTACCGACTATGCCATGGGCGGCATGAATGGACTGGAATTAATCCGTCAATGCCGGATATTGCATCCGGACCAAAGAACCATCATGGTGAGCGGCACGGTGGATGAAGACATTTATGACCATGTGGAAATCAAGCCGGATTGTTTTTTGAGCAAGCCGTATAATGCGGAACAATTTGTCGCAACCGTGCGGACCCTGACGGGTTATTAACGAAGGAGAATTTGTGAAAAGGATTATAACTACCATTGTGGTCATCGTGGTGGCGCTCATCGTCGTCACCCTGATTGTTGTCGGCGTCAACCTGGGCCGGATTGTCAAAGATGGCATTGTGACTTACGGGCCAAAAATGACGCAAACCTCTGTGTCGGTGGACAAGGTCACGTTGTCCCTTCTCACCGGCTCGGCCAAAATTACCAGCCTCGCCGTGGGCAATCCATCGGGATACAAATCTCCGAACGCCATCACCGCCGGCACCATTGCCGTGGGCGTGGACCCGATGAGCCTGATGTCGGAAAAAATCGTGATCAAATCCGTTAAATTGGAATCGCCGGCGATCACCTTTGAAGGCGGTTTGTCCGGCAACAACCTGAGCACGATTTTGGACAATATCAATTCCACCGGCAAAAGCGGAGGGACCCTCTCGACCAATGTGGCGGCCCAACCCAAATCAGAAAAGAAATATGAAGTGGACGATTTGCTGATTACAGGGGCGAAAGCTGATGTCATTCTCACCAGCCCGGTACAACGGCAAGTGAGCCTGACGCTGCCGGATATTCATTTGACGGATTTAGGCAAAGGTGGCGACGGCATCACGGCGACAGATTTGGCCCGGCAGGTTTTAAATGCCATCACCAGCACGACTATCCAGGCCGTCGCCAAGACGGCGTTGAACATGGACCAAAACGCGGCGACCTTGAAACAGGCCGGCCAAGACGCTGCCAAGCAGCAATTAAATAACCTGCTTAACAATAAGCACTGATCGGCCCGCGGCTGATTACCCCTTCCTCGCCCCATCGGGTCAATGTTGATTGGCCTGGGATCTTTATTTGGCAAAACTCTTGGCGTCGTAGCTAAGGGCGCGCCGGGAGGCGCCATTAGCCAGCGGGTGCTACCCGCCCGCGGAGTTTTTCGAGCGCAGCCAGGGCCGCTTCACTTTCGGCGGCTTTTTTGCTCTTGCCACGACCACGCGCCAGTTCAACGCCTTCATGAAAAACCGCGCATTCAAAGAGCGGGTCATGGTCGGCGCCGGCGATTTGGTGCGTTTGATATTCCGGGGCCTGAGGCGAACGCGCCTGGAGAAGTTCCTGCAGTTCACCCTTGGGATTTTCAATCAGCGGCAGGTCGGTCAGCTCGCCAAACGCCGCCACGAATTCACGTAAAATAAATTCTCGTGCCGCGTCAAAGCCCCCGTCCAAAAAAATTGCGCCGAGCAGCGCTTCAAAAGCATCCGCCAATGCGGATTCACGGTCACGTCCTCCGCTCATTTCCTCGCCGCGGCTCAAGATTAAGTGCGCGCCCAGGCCAAGTGAACGCGCATGCCCGGCTAGCGTTTGCCGATTGACGAGTTTGGCACGGGCCTTGGTGAGCGGGCCTTCGTCCAGGGCTGGAAATTGTTCGTAAAGTTTCTGTGTCAGGACGAGGCCCAGCACGGCATCGCCGAGAAATTCCAGGCGCTGGTTATGCGCCATGGCCACCCCGCTTTCGTGGGCGACAGACGGGTGCGTGAGCGCAAGGCGCAGCAGATTTTCGTCGCGGAAACTATAAGCCAGGGACGGGAGCACGTTAACTTTGCGCGGGAGTTTCCGCGACTTCCGGCGCCGGCGCTTCTGCGGCAGCCGGCTGGGCCGCAGGCGGATTCAATCCGTGCTCGAGCAACTGGGCGACGTCGCGCTGGACCTGTTCGAGCTGGTCGAGGTGCAGGTCGGGATCGGCGATGGTAAAAATATCGCCGGTCTTGGGCTGCTCATAAATGAACACGCGGCGGCCGTCGCGATTGATTTGTTCCTTCACCTTGAGGATACGTTTGCGCTCGAGCATAACGGCCAGGATATAGCCGGCCGGCGCGTAACGGGGATCGTTTTGCTCGATGAGCTTGCGCAGGAGCGTTTCGGCCGTGTCCTTTTGGATCGCCTCGACGACCGGGACGGGTGCGTTGAAAACGGTCTGCCAATGCGAGATAAAGCCCTTGCGTTCGCGGGCACCGTCGTTGAATTGGTTTTGCCAGCAATTCTGGCAAACGTCCATCCGACGTAAATCATCGGTGCGTTCGTCAAAGAGGAGAGTGTGGAGCGGCTGCTTATCGGCGAAAGCCTGGCCGCAGGCTTCACAAGCGGTGGCGCGGGACTGGATGTTCCATTCGTTCATGTATTTGAAAATTTAAGCATGAAACGACGAAGCGGCAAGAGATGAATCTGCCGATGTCACGAATAACTATCCCTGGCTGACTTACTCCGCTACCGCCCACTTCTCGTCCGGATCGTAGGCGGACATCCGCGAACCGAGTTTGGCAGTTTTAGGGCCGAGGTTGCGTTGATAAACAATGCCCTGTTGATTGACGATGAAGGTCATTATGCCGGTGTTGCCCCATACTGCGGGCCACGCGACGAGGGCAAAGCCGGCGATCATGCGGTTATTAATGATATAATTATATTTACCGCCCGCGGCGTGTTTGCCCTGGCTGGTGAGGATTTTAAAATAATAACCGTGATACGGGGCGAGCTGCTCATTCAACATTCGCGCGGTATGCCGGTAACCTTCCTCACGCGCGTCAGCCACCAGCGGTCCCAGGGGGCTCAACGTTTCGCCGGGTTGAGTCGGCCAATAGAGACCGTCATGTTTATCGGCGCTGCTATGGATGGATTGGGCATAGGCGAGGACGCCGTCGCCCCTGCGGTCCTGGCTGGCGTATTCGCGCTGGGCTTCGACATACGTACGGCAAACATCAATGGCCCCCAGCTCATCCATGCCGATGCGGCGATTGAGAATTTCCTGCCTGCCGACGTAAGTATCATAGTACCAATGACCATCGTCCTTCACCAACGGTATGGGGAAAGGCCATGCGTCATTGCCGATTAACAGCGAGATGCTGGCATCGCCATTGGTGGTCAGTTCAACCCTTTCCCCGAGGCGTTTGACGAACATTTGGTAGTCCGTCGCAGCCTGCACAGCATCGGGCGAGACCAATTGATGCCCTTCGGGGCCGAAAATGGCGTGCATAGAGTTCGTATCGTTATTTTGGGCGGCGGTGACGAGCGCATCAACCGCCTCTCCGAGCGTCGAAAAATATTCCTGGTCGGCCGCGCGCAGATTTTGGGAAAACGCGAAAGCCAGGACGGCGATAACACCAAAGAACGTGCGATTCATTTTCATAAGCGTGGATCGTATTGAAAGATTCATAGGAGTTCAGTTTTAATGTCTTCCATTACCGCCACCGCCGCCTGTGTTGCCACCGCCGCTATGAGAACCACCACTGCCGCCTCCGCCGCCGCCGGTGCTGCCATGGGATCCACCTCCGCCGCCGCCTCCACCGATACTGCCATGAGAACCACCCCCGCTGGAACTGCCGCCACTGGCGTGGACAGCACCACTGCCGGGAGAAGCATGAGATTCAGTCCCGGTGCTTTGCGCCCCGCGATTGCTGTACGTGCGCGCGTCCTGCGCATTTTGGCTGCCGATGAACGCGTCACTACGGTTGTCGTTGGGGACGTAATGTTGCGTCGGCTGTGGAGCAGGCCGGTTAGGAACCGGAGCGTTCACATGCGGATTGCCTGGATTGTTGCCGCCGTGGTTAACGGGGGGCGCGCCATGATTAACGACCGGCGTATTATGATTTTCCGGCGCATTCCAGCCGCGGTCACCGCCGTGGAATCCCGACGGATTGGGACGATTATTGGGGTTCCAAACGTTCGCATGTCCGCCGTCTAGATATACCCGGCGTTGATTGGGGGTATCATGCCACCAATTCTGCGGACGCGGATGGTAGCGGTCCCAGTAAACCACTTGGTGATGGTGCCAGTCGAAATCGCCGCACAACCACGGCCCGATAATGAAACCAACGCTGAAGGTAATGAAGGGCGGGCCGGAAGGCTCGACGTAATAGACCTGGGCCGGTTGGTAAGTCGGGACATAAATGTCGTCGGGATTGGCCGGCAAAATTTCGATATAACCATTGTCATTAACGACCTGCTGCTGCGGCGTGGATTGGAGGTTGCCCAGGTTGTAGGCCTGGGTGCGCAGGCGCTGGACGGAGTCCATGACCTCCTGTTGTTGGCCTTGGAACGACTGGCCGAGCTGGGTCGTCCAGTTCAGGTTATCATCCATCCATTTCAAAACATCGGGATAATGCGCGAGCGCGATGACATTTTGGTCATAAGTTTGCGGGTCCATCTGGTTGGGGTCGCCGCCACCGCTAATGTAGCGGTCAGCCATGACAATTTCCGATGGCATCGTAGCGGCGGGCAAAATCACCGCGATCAGCGGGTCGGGATAAAGCGCGATCGGGCCGAGCAACTGATCCAACTGCGCGCTGGAGAACGCAGGCGCTGACAGGGGCGGCGGGACGTCGTCCTGCGCCCGGGCTGTAAAGGCCAGGCCAAAGACGATGAGGATAAGATTCAGGACTTTTTTCATGGGACTAAACTTTCCACCTTTTGGTCTATCACTAAGGTTCATAATAACCGCCTTTCTGCCGTTTGCAAACCCCGCGCCGCCGGAAGCTCCGGGAGCAGCGTTTTCGGATTGGTTTAAAGCATTCATATTGTTAAACTTAACTGTTTTTCCGGCTTCACTTATCTAATGACTCTCACCAGCCAATACGGCAGGCAGGAGGGAATCTTGCTGGGATTCGTAACCGACTAGTTACCAGGCAACTGCGATTATTCGGACAAGGACAGCACGTGGTTGGGAATCGAGCAGGTGGGAGGATTAGTCACGACCCCAATCGTATAAATGCCCCCGGCCGGGCAATGGGGCATTTGATGGTTCTGCAGATACGGTGTGAGATCGTTTTCCGTAGGAGTCGCATCCGCGGGCTTTGAATTTTCCAGGGCCCACTCCTGCTTGGCCGCGTAGATTTGCCGCAGATTATTGATGCAGGCGTTTTGCATCGATGTGTCGCGCGCTTTGACGAAGTTGGGAATGGCGATGGCCGCCAGCATCGGAATGCAAAAAATCGCCATCACGATGCCAAAATATCCGGTGATCAGGCCGCCGATGGCCAGGCCGTTTCCTTCCAGCGTCCCGGAAGAATTTTTGATTCTGTTAAGCGCCTTGTGCCCGCAAATGACGGCGGGAATGGCGGCGAAAATGGAAAGACACAACAAACTGAGAATCCCAAGGATCAGGCTCCAGACAGCGAGCGGGGAAGTTTTCGACATCACTGGCGCGCCGGACGGTGGAAGGGAGGGAGGATTTGTGCCGTTCATAATATTTGGATTGCTCGCTTTTCAGAAATCAAAAGGCCAATGACGGGCCATGTCAACTGGCAAAATGCGGACCGCATTTAATGAGGTGAGGCGAGAGTACTCGCAAGCCGTCTGAAATTTCAAATCTGTATTTATTTGTCAGCCGCACCGAAGCCGTGTTGAAATCGGATCCTTGTAAGTCCATGTCAGTCCGGAACTTCTTAATTCTGCCTTCTTAATCCTTCATTCAAAAAATAGCGGTAGTCACTACCTTCCTTTTTAATCTGTGTTCATGGTAAACTCTCTGTTGCATGAAAAATGCCCTGACATTTCGGGACGGCGGTAGGCAACGGAATGCCACGCCCTGCCTTGATCGGCACCCCTGGCAAGAAGGCGCCTTGTCCCTTTGCGTCGTGGGACGCGTCTCTTGCGTTACCCCCAAATTGCGAAAACGAACCCAATTTTATTCAAAACATGCTGTCCTTCAATCACTAACGACGAAAAAATTTCTCTTTTTACCAAAAGCAAATCTTATGACGAACCAATCGAGCGCCTGTGGGTGAGTCACCTGTCACTCATCATACCCCGTTTTTGCACCCATCCTGCCGCGCCAAAATCTTGGCGAGGGCGGGTCGTGGTTCCCATCACGAATTACCAAAAGAACTCTTTTTTTTCGTCCACTTTCAAAAATCTGTGTTTCATCTGTGCAATCTGTGGCTGAAATCGGTCGCTAAAGACTCCCGGCCTCCTCCAAGCGGCGTTGACGGACTCAAGATTCACGTTCAAAATCAGCCATCATGAAAGCAGTCGCAACCCATGAACGTCCCGCCGTTTCGCCCCGCCGCTGGGACGTGCCCACAGTGGATGCCGTAATGGCGGAAGAACGGGCGGCATCGTTCGCGAAACGCTCGATCAAAACGTCCGCCAAACTCGCGGGCCTGAAGCTGGCCGTTTCGATGATGGACCTGACCACGCTCGAAGGCAAAGACACGCCCGGCAAAGTGGCCTATCTCTGCCGTAAAGCGCTCCAGCCCGCCGAACCCAAATATGCCGTGCCATCGTGCGCCGCAGTGTGCGTGTACCCGAACATGGTGAAGTATGCAGTAAAATTTCTCGGGGAAAATTCCGGCGTGCACGTGGCGTCAGTGGCGACGGGTTTTCCGAGCGGACAATTTCCCTTGCGCACGAAGCTCGAGGAAGTGCGCCGCGCCGTCGGCGATGGCGCGGATGAAATTGATATGGTCATCGACCGTGGAGATTTTTTGGCGGGTGACTACGCGAAGGTGTTCGATGAAATCGCCGCGACGAAACAGGCCTGCGGCCCGGCGCATTTGAAAGTGATTTTGGAAACGGGCGAACTGGTGACGTACGATAACGTGCGCCTGGCGAGCGAGATTGCGATGCAGGCGGGTGGCGATTTTATCAAGACCAGCACGGGCAAGGTCAATCCGGCGGCGACGATGCCGGTGACCCTCGTGATGTTGGAAGCGATCCGCGATTATTTTTTTACGACGGGCGTGCGCATCGGGATGAAGCCCGCCGGCGGCATCCGCAACGCGAAGCAGGCGCTGGCCTACCTCGTGATGGTCAAAGAAACGCTCGGCGACGACTGGTTGACACCGGACATGTTCCGCTTCGGCGCGAGCACCCTGGTGAACGATGTGCTGATGCAAATCGCCAAGACCGTGGACGGAAATTACCAGGCGGGAGATTATTTTTCGTTACCTTAAAATGAAAACCAAACTAACGATTTCAAAAAAACGCGCAGTGGCCGTCGTGTCACAACCTGTAGTTCCCTTGCGCGAGCGGCGATTGAATTTTGACGGCAAATGGGACTACGCGCCCGCGCCGGAGGACTCAAAGAGCTATGTCATCGCCCCGCGACATGAATTGTTCATCGGCGGGAAGCTGGTGAAGCCGCATTCAGGAAAATATTTTGTGTCCATTAACCCGGCCACGGAGGAAAAGCTGACGGAAATCGCATCGGGTGACGCGGCGGACGTGGACAAAGCAGTAAAATCGGCGCGGTCGGCCTACGAAAAAGTCTGGAGCAAAATGCCGGGGCGCGAGCGCGGGAAATATCTCTACCGCATTGCGCGCATCATCCAGGAAAAGGCGCGAGAACTGGCCGTGCTGGAGACCATGGACGGCGGCAAGCCCATCAAGGAAAGCCGCGACATTGATTTGCCGCTGGTAGCGGCGCACTTTTTTTATCACGCAGGCTGGGCGGATAAGCTAAAATATGCCTTCCCCGGAAAAACTCCGCAGCCGCTGGGCGTGGCGGGACAAATCATCCCATGGAACTTCCCGCTGCTCATGGCGGCGTGGAAACTCGCCCCGGCGCTGGCCTGCGGCAACACGGTGGTCCTGAAACCGGCGGAAACGACGTCCATCACCGCCATGCGGCTGGCGCAGATTTTCCAGGAAGCAGAATTGCCGGACGGCGTCGTCAATATCGTCACCGGCGCAGGCGAAACCGGCGCGGCCCTGGTCAATCATCCGGGCGTCGATAAACTGGCGTTCACCGGCAGCACGGACGTGGGCAAGCGCATCGCCCAGGCCGCCGCCGGCACCAAGAAAAAACTGACGCTCGAACTCGGCGGCAAAGCGGCGAACATTTTGTTTGAGGACGCGCCGATTGACCAGGCCATCGAAGGCGTTATCAATGGCATTTACTTTAACCAGGGGCACGTGTGTTGCGCCGGCTCGCGCCTGTTCGTGCAGGAAGGAATTTTCCCGGCGGTCATCCGCAAGTTGCGCGACCGTATCCGCACGTTGCGCGTGGGCAATCCGCTCGATAAAAACACGGACATCGGCGCGATTAATTCCAAACCGCAACTCGAGAAAATTAAAATGCTTGTGCAAAGCGGCGTGAAAGAGGGCGCGGAACTGACACAATCGCAATGCGCGCTGCCGGCGAAGGGCTATTGGTTCCCGCCGACGTTCCTCACCGGCGTGACCATGGCGAACCGCGTCGCCCAGGAGGAAATTTTCGGGCCGGTACTGAGCGTGATGACCTTCCGCACGCCGGAAGAGGCGTTCGAACGTGCAAATAATACTCCTTACGGCCTGAGCGCAGGCGTGTGGACAGACAAAGGCAGCAAAATTTTCAAGCTCGTCAATAAATTGCGCGCTGGCGTCGTGTGGGCGAACACCTACAATAAATTTGATCCGACGAGTCCGTTTGGCGGGTACAAGGAAAGCGGCTTTGGCCGCGAGGGCGGGGTCCAGGGGTTGGCCGGATATTGCCGGATCAGTTAGGCACCATAACAACCATTAACCCATAACCCAAAAATCATATGAACTTCGTCTGGTTTATTCTCATTGGATTGCTCGCGGGCTTTCTCGCGGGCGCGGTGGTCAAAGGCCACGGCTTCGGCCTGCTCGGCAACCTCATCGTCGGCGTCGTTGGCGCAGTGCTCGGCGGATTTCTCTTTTCCGCGCTGGGATTGGTCTCGACGAGTTTGATCGGCGACCTGATTTCCGCGTTCGTCGGCGCGGTCGTGTTGCTGATCATCGTCGGCTTTATTAAAAAAAAGGGCGCTTAACTGGTTTTATGCAAAATAAAAAATATCTGCAACTCGCGATTGGAGTCGCGAGCCTCATTATCGGCATCATCTTCCTGGTGCGGGCGCATGACATGGCCCACGCCTTTGGCGAGCAGGTGCAACAGGCCTTCACCGGCGCGCCGAGCAACCGGGCGACGTATTTCCAGATCGCCGGCGTGGCCCTGACCATCTTCGGCGTCGTGTACATTATTTTACCATTGAGATCCAAGAGTTAATTATGAGCCGCCTCGACATCAAAAAAACCTACAAGCTGTTCATCGGCGGAAAATTTCCGCGCAGCGAAAGCGGACGTTACCTGCCGGCCAAATCGGCAAAGGGCGAGCACCTGGACAACTATTCGCATGCCTCGCGCAAAGATGCGCGCGATGCCGTGACCGCCGCGCGCGGGGCCTTCGATGGCTGGTCCAAAGCCACGGCGTATAATCGCGGGCAAATTCTCTATCGCGCCGCCGAGATGCTGCAAAACCGTGCGAACGAACTGACGAATGAAATCGCGCGCTCAACCAACGTCAGCGCAGCGAAAGCAAAACGCGAAGTAACGGCTGCAATCGACCGCCTCGTGCATTACGCGGGCTGGACCGACAAATATCAGCAGATATTCGGCAGCGTCAACCCGGTGGCATCGTCGCACTTTAATTTCACAACGCCCGAACCAACCGGCGTGGTCGTCACGCTTGCACCGGATGAACCGTCATTGTTGGCGCTGGTCTCGCTCATTGCGCCAGTGATTTTAAGCGGTAACGCGGTGATCGCCGTCGCGTCCGAAAGATTTCCTTTGCCCGCGCTGACCTTCGCAGAAATTTTGGCGACGAGCGATTTACCCGGCGGCGTGGTCAATGTCCTCGCCGGCAAACGCGCCGAACTCACGCCGCACATCGCCTCACACATGGATGTCAACGCCATCGTGGATGGCGCGGGCGATTCCGAGCTAAGCATAAAACTGCGAAGCGGCACGGCCATCAATTTGAAACGTTATTCTCAGCATGCACCAGAGGATTGGTTCGCTTCCGCCGTAGAAGATCCTTATTGGATTCTGGATACCGTGGAATTCAAGACCGCGTGGCATCCCATTGGAGTTTAAAGGTCAAGGTTTCAGCATGCTTCAGATACTCGCAATGGTTATCCTCGTTTCCGTCTGTGTGGACATTTCACGGCGCGTTCATCTCAACCGGGCGGTTTTCACGCAGATGGGCCAACCGACATCCATTGCCTGGCTTGTCTGGTTTTATCCGCTGCCCTTTTTCCTGCCGTTGTTCGCAAAGTCGTTCTTTGCCCTCATGCTTTACCGCGTTCCGCTTGGAGTCCTTTTCTTCATTCCCGCATTGATGTCAGCCAGAGCTCTTCGCAAGTGCTTTGAGATATCTGGCGACGGCCGGGTGAAGCCGGCATTAGCGGCAGTAGATATGGCGACGTGTGCCGGCATCATGGGCATTATGGGCGTTCTTGTTCTTACTTTTCTTGTCTGGCTGTTTGATTGGGCTATGCCATCGTGAGTCTGTCTGTGATCGGTTACCTTGCATCCTCATCTTTGTCTGTTTTCCGCCACTTAACCAGAGGGCTAAAAGGTGAATATGGTAAATGGGCAGGCTCGCGAACGCCGTTATCGTCCGAACGGACCTTCTCGACGCGGACCAGCGTCACGTCATCGCGCTTGTGGTCATTGAAATACTCCTCTGCGCCGGGTTTTGAATCTGCCGGAAACTCGTCATAATAGGTCCGGCCCTCATGCTTCCAGTAGGCACCAAAGATGTAGGTTTGCCACATAAGCACCGAATTCTTTGCTGATTAAAAAGCTACGCCGCAACCTTCCAAAATCAAGCCCGCCTTACGCCACTTCCTGCGGTCCCTTCCCACCATTCAATAAGAACAAAACCGCCATGCGCACCGCCAGGCCGTTGGTGACCTGTTCCAAAATCAGCGACCGTTCGCAATCAGCAATCTCACTGTCAATTTCCACGCCTCGATTGATGGGGCCGGGGTGCATGATGAGCGCGTCAGGTTTAGTTTTAGCCAGGCGCGCCTTGTTGAGGCCGTAAAGCTGCGTGTATTCGCCGATGCCCGGGAACATCGTCTTGCGCTGGCGCTCGTGCTGGATGCGCAGGAGGTGAATGATGTCCGCGTCTCGCAACGCCTCGTCCACATTGTATGTCACGCGGCAGCCCATTTGCTCGAAGGTTTTCGGCACGAGCGTGGAAGGTCCGCACAGCGTGACCTTCGCGCCCAACTTGGTGAGTGCCCAAATGTTGGAGCGCGCCACCCGGCTGTAAAGGATGTCGCCCAGGATGGTCACATTCAGCCCGTCAATTTTCCCTTTACGCTCGCGAATGGTAAAAACGTCCAGCAACGCCTGCGTGGGATGTTCATGCGCGCCATCGCCGGCGTTGATGATGCGGGCATCGAGAACACGGGAGAGAAAATGCGGCGCGCCGCTTGCGCTGTGCCGGATGACAATGAAATCCGCATTGAGCGCCTGCAGATTCAGCGCCGTGTCCTTGAGCGTTTCGCCTTTTCTGAACGAGGACGCCTCGGCGGAAAAGTTGATGATGTCCGCGCTCAGGCGTTGCTCGGCCAGTTCAAAACTGATACGCGTGCGCGTGCTCGGTTCGACGAACAAATTCACCACCGTCTTGCCGCGCAACGCGGGAACTTTCTTGATGGCGCGTTCGCCGACGGCCTTAAACGCCCGCGCGGTATCAAGCACGGCGACAATTTCCTCCGCCGTGAGCGATTCGATATCGAGCAGATCTTTTTTGTTCCAACTCATTTGCGTTCCAAAATCACTTCGTCTTTTTCACCGACGCGGACGCGGATTTTTTCGTCCGGCGCCGTCGGCACATTTTTGCCGACGAAATCCGCCTTGATGGGCAGCTCGCGATGGCCACGGTCCACCAGCACCGCCAGTTGGATTTTGCGTGGCCGGCCAAAATCGTTGAGGGCATCCATGGCCGCGCGGATCGTCCGGCCGCTGAACAGCACGTCGTCCACGAGCACAACCGTTTTGCCGTTCACGTCGAAGGGCATGACCGTGGGATGCACCTTGGGCGCGGCGCGGCGGTCCAGGTCGTCGCGGTGCATGGAGACATCGAGGCTGCCGACGGGCACCGGATGTTTCCAAATCTCTGAGAGAAGTTTCCCTAGCCGTTGCGCCAGGGCATCGCCACCAGCCGGAATGCCGATCAATGCGACCTCCGTGGAATTTTCATTCCGCTCGGCGATTTCATGGGCAATGCGGGCGAGGGCCCGTCCGATGGCCGTGGCATCTAGGATGATAGTGGATTCAGGCATGCGAACCCTCCCCCTGGGCCATTTTGAAAAGTCCAAAACACGCGCAGCCTTTAAAAATAAAAAAGCGAATCGAACCCGGCCATAATGCACAGGCGATTCGCGATTCGCGTTTCGTATTCATTTTTCCTTCGCAACCTCGCAGGGCTGCGTTAAAGGAGCGGTTCTTTAGTTCTTTAATTATTACTGGCGTTCTGGCGGGCCTTCCGCCACGCGGTCCGGTGTTTGATTATCCAATCCGTCAAGGCGCGCTCAAACCCAATGTCGTGACCGAGTTTTTCCGACTCGATCCACTTATGCTTGAGGACTTCCTCGCGTTCAGCCTGAAATTCGCGGTAAAGCGAGGAGTTCTTCAGCAAATCGTTCGCTAGAGCAGATACTTTAGTAGCGTTCGACATAAATTATGATACAACTTACGACCGATATCCTTGATTAGGCAATAAAAATAAGTACTTCAAAAAGAGCCACTTGCGATAAATGCACCTCCGAAATAAGGACCTATAAACCAAAAAAGCCCTCCGGGGGGACAATTCGACAATCTGCTTTTGCTCTCCGTTTACTCTCCGGAAAGACCGTGCAATTCGCTTTACAGAGTCACGGCAGGTAACTAAACTTACTTTTTTATGGAAGCCAAAACAAAGACGATTGAGCAATTTAAGACACATGACGGCGACACCGGTTCGGCGGATGTGCAGATCGCGTTGCTGACGCAGCGCATCAACCATTTGACGGAACATTTGCAGGGCAACAAAAAAGACCACAGCTCCCGCCGCGGGCTGTTGATGATGGTTGGCCAGCGCCGCCGCCTGCTGGATTATTTGCAGAGCAAAGATGTGAAACGCTACCAGGCCGTCGCGAAAAAGCTAAAACTGCGCCACTAAAAATTTGCGGGACATTGCTTTCCTTCTGACTGACGTGTCCCGCGGCAAGTTTGGGCTGAAACGCGAACGGCCCAACTCTTAAACCAAACTTCGCGAACCGAAAAACGCCGCTCTGCCGGGAAATTTCAATCAGCTCCGAAAATTTCGGGGTTCACTGAAGTTCCTCTGGCAGCGCGGAGACAAACAATATGCCAGAGAAAATAACCGCCCAATCGGGCGATAAGCAGATTACTATCGAAACAGGGAAACTCGCCAAACAAGCCGACGGAGCTGTTACCGTCCAACTGGGTGAAACCATTGTGGTTGTGGCCGCCGTTGCGGCGACCAAGGCCAAGGAAGGCCAGGACTTTTTCCCCCTGACCGTCGATTACCGCGAGAAAGCGGCCGCCGCCGGAAAAATCCCCGGCAGCTACTTCAAACGTGAAGGCCGCCCGACGGAAAAGGAAATCCTCACCTGCCGCCTCACGGACCGCCCCATTCGCCCGCTCTTCCCCAAGGGCTGGTACAATGAAGTGCAGGTCCAGAGCATCGTCCTGAGCGCGGACGGCGAGAACGACCCCGACATTTTGAGCATCATCGGCGCGAGCGCCTCCCTGATGGTCAGTGACATCCCTTGGGCCGGCCCCCTCGGCGCCGTGCGCGTGGGACGCATCAATGGAAAATTTGTGGCCAACCCGACGCACTCCGAAATGACGGATAGTGACCTGGACTTGGTCTATGTCGGCAACGAAACCGACATTGTGATGTATGAAGGTTCGGCCAAGGAAATCACCGAGGCGGACTTCAACGCCGCGCTGAAATTCGGCCAGGAATGCTGCCAGCCCCTGATTGCCGCGCAGAAGGAACTCGTCGCCAAAGCGGGCCGGAAAAAACGCGAGATCACGCTGAATATCGTTCCCGATGAAATTTTGAAGGAAGCCAAGACCCTCGTGGGCGATCGTTTTGTTCCCGCGCTCCTGACCCCGGGCAAACTGGCCCGTGAGTCCGCCGTGAAAGCCATCCAGGACGAAGTCGGCACCAAACTCACCGAAAAATTTGGCGAAGAAAAGGTCAACGATTTCGTCGTCAAAGACGCGTTCTATTACATCCAGAAAGAAGCCGTCCGCGGTTTGATTTTGAACAACGGCAAACGCCTCGACGGACGCGGGTTTGACCAGGTCCGCCCGATTTCCAGCGAAGTCGGCATTTTGCCCCGCGCCCACGGCTCCGCGATTTTCGCGCGCGGCGAAACGCAGGCCGTCACGCTGGCCACGCTCGGCACGGGCGACGACATCCAGGAATTTGACGCCTTTACCGGCGGCGAAACGACCAAGAAATTTATCCTCCACTATAACTTCCCGAATTTTTCCGTGGGCGAAACCGGCCGCATTTCCGGTCCGGGCCGCCGCGAAATCGGGCACGGCGCATTGGCTGAACGCAGCATCGAGCCGATGATTCCGACGAAGGATTATCCTTACGCGATCCGCATCGTGAGTGAAATCATGGAGTCCAACGGTTCCACCTCGATGGCCTCGGTTTGCGGCGGTACGCTGGCGTTGATGGATGCGGGCGTCCCGATGATTCGTCCCGTGGCGGGCATCAGCGTGGGCATCTGCACCGAGTACAGCGGCGAGAGCATCTCACGTTACAAGCTCCTCACTGATATCATCGGCTGGGAAGACCATTACTGCGACATGGATTGCAAAATCGCCGGGACGGAAAAGGGCATCACCGGTTTCCAACTGGATCTGAAATTAAAAGGCCTGCCGCACTCGCTGATGACCGAGACGATTGAAAAGGCCCGCGTCGCCCGGATGTTCATCCTCGGCGAAATGGCCAAAACCCTGGCCGAACCCCGCAAGGAATTGAGTAAATACGCGCCGCGCATAGAAATCATCAAGATCAATCCGGAAAAGATCGGCGCGCTCATCGGCCCCGGCGGAAAGAACATCAAACGCCTCGTCGAAGAATCCGGTTGCGAAATCAACATCGAAGACGACGGCACGGTGAATATCTTCTCCGTCTCGCCGGAAGGAATGAAAATCGCCCGCGACGCCATCACCGGCATGACCGCCGAAGCCGAAGTCGGCAAGATTTATCGTGGCAAGGTCGTCACGATCAAGGAATTCGGCGCGTTCGTCGAATTTCTGCCGGGCAAGGACGGCCTCGTGCACATCAGCGAATTGGCCAATTTCCGCGTCAAGAAGACCGAAGACATCGTCAAAGTCGGCGATGAAATCACCGTGAAATGCCTCGGCGTGGACGAAAAAGGCCGCGTGCGCCTGTCTCGCAAAGCCGCGATGGAAGACCGCGACAAAGAAATGGCCGACACGGAAAAGCCGCAATAACAAAGATTTAAGCTCAAAGCGCGAATGGCGAAAGCTGTTCGCGCTTTTTTTTGTCAAAATCTTATAAAATCCTACCATTAAGAGAGTAAAAATTTGACGCCGCGGGTTTATGAGCGGAGAATCTCCCCGTAGCAGAGTGAAAAAGTGTTTTATCAGGATGTGCAAGGGGCTTCTGGCAATTGCTTTGTTCGGCAGTTTCCTTCTTGATTTGCGCGCCCAACCCTACGGCCTGGCTTCACGGGCTCCGGTGGGCGCGTTCCTGAATGGCGCGATGCCCGAAATCGCGCCGGCCATTTCCGGAAACTGGTCGGCCGTCGATGCGTTTCCCAATTTGCTTTTTACCAATTCCGTCGGCCTTGCGCCTGTGCCCGGCACCGACCAGCTTTGCGTTTGGGAACGCGAAGGACGTATCTGGTCGTTTGAAAATTCCTCGAACGTGACGGAAAAGAAACTGGTGCTGGACATCCATGACCAGTGCCAGGGCTGGGATGATTCGGGTCTGCTGGGCGTGGCCTTTCATCCCGGTTTCGCTACCAACCATTTCATCTATGTTTTTTACACGTGGATAAAACCCGGCACGGTTGGCGGAGACATGAACACGCGGCCCAATCCCACGCTGCCCAACACCTACCATGACCGCCTTTCGCGCTTCACGCTGGACGAGAACGGCGTGGCGATTCCCGGTTCGGAGCAGGTGCTGATTGACCTCACCGACCAAACCGTTTGGCATCACGGCGGCGGGATCTTTTTTCACCCAAAAAATGGATTTCTTTACCTGACCATCGGCGACAACTCCATCAGCGATAACGACCAGTTCATCAATAAAAGTTTGTTCGGCGGTGTCGTGCGCCTTGATGTGGATTGCCGCGGCGGAGACATCAGCCATCCCATCCCGCGCCAGCCGCTCAACGGCCACACGGCGGGCTATTTTATTCCGAACGACAACCCGTTCGTCGGCCAGTCGAACGTCCTGGAAGAATTCTTTTGCCTGGGCCTGCGTAGTCCGCATCGCATGACCTATGACCCGGTCACCGGGCGGATTTTTATTGGCGATGTCGGCGAAAGCGCCCGCGAAGAAGTGGATGTGATTGAACCGGGCGAGAAGGGGCTAAATTTCCAATGGAATTATTGCGAGGGCAAGCTGGGCCAGATGAAATTACCCTGCATCGGCATCAGCCGCGGGCCCGTTTTGGATTACCCGCACAGCGACGGCCGGGCCGTCATCGGCGGCTATGTCTATCGCGGTAAAAAATTCGCGCGCGACCTCGGCGGGAAATATATTTTTGGTGACAACGTCTATCGCCTCGTTTGGGCCATGGACGAAACCACCACCCCGGTGGCAAAAAATCTTCTCTGCGTCATGCCCAAGGGAGATGGCCCCAATTCCGGCTCAGATTACACCGGTCTGTCGTCCTTCGGCCTGGACGCCGATGGCGAAATTTATTTTTGCCAGATGAGCAGCCTCGGCGGGCATATTTTTACCCTGGCGCGCGGCGGTCCGCCGCCCCCGGCCCATTTGATTCCCAAACGGCTTTCGCAAACGGGCGTGTTTTCCGATTTGCCAACCATGACGCCGCAGGACTTTTTGATTCCGTACACTGTCAACACGCCGTTGTGGTCGGATGGCGCGGTGAAAAAACGCTGGATGGCATTGCCGGCTGATTCCCATATCCATTTTGCTGAAAAAGGAGAATGGCAATTCCCTGCGGGAACCGTTTTTGTCAAAACGTTTCAATTGCCCGTGGACGACACTGACCCCACCGTCCTTCGCCGCCTGGAAACGCGCCTGCTCGTGCGCGACACCAACGGCTACGTCTATGGCGCCAGTTACAAGTGGCGCAGTGATAACTCAGACGCCGACATGGTGGAAGCGGGAATCACCGAGGACATCCCTATTAAAACCGCTAACGGCACCCGCAGTCAGCATTGGTTTTATCCGGGGCGGCAGGATTGTTTGACGTGCCATACGCCTCAGTCAGGCGGTGTGTTAGGGGTGAAAACCCGCCAGCTTAACGGTGATTTCACTTACCCAAACGGCGTCACCGACAACCAATTGCGGGAATGGAACCACGCCGGCCTTTTTGATGCCGCCTTGCGGGAAGAGGAAATCCCCCGGTTCGAAAAACTGGCGGCTATCACTAACCAGGCCGCGTCCCTTGAGACACGGGTGCGTTCTTACTTCGATGCGAATTGCGCGCAATGTCATCGCCCGGGCGGCGCGGAGGCATTTTTCGACGCGCGTTTCGACACGCCGCTGGAAAAACAGGGCATCATCAACGGTCCCGTGGGCGACCCCATGGGCATTCCCGGCGCCAAAATCGTGATGCCGGATGACTTGTCGAAATCCGTTTTGATGCAGCGCCTCAGCACGACCGGCCCCCTGGAAATGCCGCCGCTGGCGCGAAACGTCAACGATACCAATGCCATCCAGATCATTGCCCAATGGATTGATTCGCTGCCGCACAACGTGGCGACGCTGCCCGCCGGATGGTCTCACCAGGACATCGGCGCGGTGGGCGTGAAGGGCGATGCGAGCTTCTTGAACGGCCAATACAATCTCATCGCCTCCGGCACGGACATCTGGTTCAACGTGGATGCATTCCATTTTGCCTATGTGCCAATTGAAGGTGACGAACAAATCATTGCGCGCGTCCTGTCGATGCAATTTACCGATCCGTGGGCGAAGGCAGGCGTAATGTTCCGCGAAGACCTGACCTCTTCCTCGAAACACGCCATGATGGTCATCACCGCCGGCGGCTTTTCCTCTTACCAATGGCGTTTGCAGCCGGGTCAGATGATGCACAACACCGACGGCCCGACCACCACGGTGCCGTATTGGGTGAAACTGGTCAGGCAGGGCGACACCTTTAGCGGCTACCTCTCAACCGATGGAATCAAATGGACGCACATCGACAGCATTCCTGTGCCCATGAATAAAAAGCTCTATGTCGGACTGGTAGTTTCATCCCATGACAATACCAAGTTAAATTCGGTCATGTTTGATCATGTCGCCGTTTCGCCCTAATCGTTGGCGAGGTATATCGCGAGAAAAGGTTCCCTTAAAAAATTTCATTCTAAAAATCATTCCGGCGGAACTTTTTCATCAAACGCTTCTCTTATTGTCCGAAACGTCGTACCAGTCGGACCCGACGTTAATTTCCGACATGGTCTCGTAGTTTCCCGGCGGCACATTACCATCTTGGTTTTGTCCCGAAGGTTAAGGAGGTTACGTTGCCTGAAAATAGTTCCAGCGGGAGTCATCCCGCTGGAATTTTTTTACCAGTGGCGCCTGTCCATACGATTGTGACTGGGCTGAAATTTTCGCGGTTTTGAAATCTGAAATTTCAAATCTTTACCACGTTTCACGTGGCATATTTATCTCTTCGCCAAGCCGAAGCTTTAGTGAAGACCATCCTTGCAAGTCATTGTCAGTCTGGAATTTCTCCATTTTGCATTCTTAATTCTTCATTCAAAAAATAGCGGTAGTCACTACCTTCCCTTTTCGATTGAAGCCATGGTAAAATGGCCGGATGATTGGCTTATCGTCTCAGCCAAATAAACAGGCCGAAGGCCTGAACCATAGTAGCCGAGGGCATCGCCCTCGGTACGAAAGGTTCGTAAAATCATCGCGCCCTGTAAGGGCGCTCCAATTCCCTCCTCGCGACTTAAGCCTTTCCCAAGCTATCCCAACCTATCCAAGGCTATCCCAACAGTTTTCAGAAAAAAAAGATTGTTTAATTTCCTGTTCGAACTCAGTTCGCCGCTTGCCATCTTTCAGCGCGCCTGCCCACCGTAGCCTTTGGCGTAGGTGGGTCAAGGTTAGTCAAGCCTGATCAAAACCAGTCAAGGTGAGTCAAGGGTATTTAAAAAAATCTTTTTCCCATCACTGTTACCGTTACTTATGAATCTACCAATCCATTCACCCATCTTTGCCAATGGCCTTTTCGTTTTTTGCAAGCTTATGCAAGCCTACGCAAGGCTATGCAAACCTACGCAAGCTACCCCCCGGGGGGTCCCAAATATCCTTTTCCGACCGTTGTTGGCATCCGGTTCGCCTCGACAAATGGCCCTAATTTCTTAAATTGACACTATGTCGCTTTCAAACCAGCCATTGGTGATTGCCGGGCGGATTTTCCGGTCGCGCCTCATCATGGGCACTGGCAAATTCTCCTCGCCCGAAGCCATGCGCGAGGCGCTCGAAGCCAGCGGCGCGGAAATGGTCACCGTCGCCCTCCGCCGCGCCGATTTGTCCGGCAAAGGTGATCCCTTTGCCAACATCCTTGAGTTCATTGACCCAAAAAAATTCCTGCTCCTGCCCAATACCAGTGGCGCCATGAACGCCGACGAAGCCGTCCGTATCACGCACCTGGCCGCTGCCGCCGGCCTGCCCAGGTGGGTGAAGCTGGAAATCCACCCCGACCCGCGCTATCTGCTGCCCGACCCCGTGGAAACATTTCGCGCGGCAGAAATCCTCGTGAAAGAAGGTTTTACCGTGCTGCCGTATATCAATGCCGATCCCGTTTTGGCCAAACGCCTGCAGGATATTGGCGTCGCCACCGTCATGCCGCTGGGTTCTCCGATTGGCTCGAACCGCGGTATCCAGACCCGCGACCAAATCCGCATCATCATCGAGCAGGCCACCGTACCGGTGGTCGTGGACGCAGGACTGGGCGCGCCAAGCCATGCCGCCGAAGCCATGGAAATGGGCGCGGACGCCGCCCTGGTGAACACGGCCATTGCCGTGGCCGATGAACCCAACCGCATGGCGATGGCCTTCAAGATGGCCGTCGAAGCCGGGCGCGCCGCGTTTGAATCCGGCCTCGGTCGGCAAAGCGAAACCGCCAGCGCCACCAGCCCGTTAACGGCGTTTTTGGATTAGTCTTGCGGGAAAGCCATGAAATCATGAAAAAAATTCTCCATTCCAGCATCATCGTTGCCATTTTGGTGTCCGCTCTCGCCGCGCGCGCACAGGACTTCGAGCAAAATATGTACGTGACCTATGCCGCCGGCGTGGCCATCCAGCAGGACGCCAATGTGCGGCAAAGCGGGGGGAGCGACGGCAGGGTTTCCTTTAATCCCGGCGCCCGGGCCGACATTGGCCTCGGTTATAACTTCAACAGCTGGTTCTCTGCCAATGTGAGCGGCGGGTTCATTTGGAATACGTGGGATAAATTTGGGGGCGTTCCCTTGAGTTCGATCGGTCAGAGCGTTAATATTTATTCGATCCCCATCCTGACCGGCGTCACGCTCAAGCTGCCCAACCGGACTCATTTCATCCCCTTCGTTGGCCTTGCCGTTGGCGCGAACATCAGTGAATTTTATTTCGATTTCAACGGAGCAAAAAGCAACTCCCATGATGTTGAGCCGGCTTTCCAGGCCGAAGCAGGCCTGAACTATGCAATTAATTCGGAGGCTTCCCTGGGTCTTGATTACAAATTCATGACGACACCTGCCCAACGGTATGACCTCGTTGGAGAGAGCCTCTCCGAATCCGGCATTTATATTCACGGCATCTTTATCGATCTTTCGATCAATTTCTAGCGCCCATCATTGGATCCTCCCTGCTTGCGGGGTTTTAAAATGAAAGCGAAAAAATCTTTGTTTCTTCGGCGGCTAAAATTTCCCCGGCCCGCTGGGCGGATAAAATTGCTCGATTCACGACTTATCTTTTAACCGGATTCAGCCGCCGAAGTAAGAAAGATT
>Ga0206900_1084_pt1 | contig 25966 bp, 17 predicted proteins | sample Alteio_BWOrgHeat_46_FD_153235 | JGI IMG/M metagenome (GOLD analysis project Ga0206900, IMG submission 153235) | Enriched cells from forest soil in Barre Woods Harvard Forest LTER site, Petersham, Massachusetts, United States -... | ecosystem: Environmental > Terrestrial > Soil > Temperate forest >... | reverse complement strand
ACCGATCACGATCTGATGGCGGCGGTTGCGCGCGGGAACCTGGCGAGCATGAGCGAGATTTACGAACGGCGGCATCGGGCCCTATATCGCTTCTTTTACCGGCTCACCGGACGTGCGGCGACGGCCGAGGATCTGGTCCACGAGGTTTTCCTCAGGATGATCCGCTACCGCCATACGTATCAGGCGGGCGACGGATTCGAGGCGTGGATGTATCGCATCGCGCGCAACGCCTTCGCGGATCAGGCCAAGAAGCACCGGCTTGAGACGCAACCGGAAGACCCGCAGTTCGAAGTGATCGAAGGCGGCGGCCCTTCCGCTTTCGACCGTCTGGCGAAGGAACAGGACCTGGTTTTGCTGCGCCGCGCTTTGGGCGAACTGCCGGAAGACAAGCGGGAACTGATCGTATTGAGCCGCTTTCAGGGGCTGACATACGAGCAGATCGGGCGGATTGTGGGCTGCGAAACGGGCACCGTGAAGGTGCGGGTGTTTCGGGCGATGAAAGAGATGGGACGGATTTTTTCGGATCTTCAGAAGGAAAGAGCATCATGACTTGCGGACATGCCAGGGAACTGATTGCGGCGTCCTGGACCGGCGAGATCGACGCCGGTTCGGAAGCGAAACTGAAACAGCATCTCTCGGATTGCGGCGAGTGCGGCGCTGAGATGGCGCAGTTGACTGCGATGTGGGATCGGCTGGCCGATCTCCCCGCGCCCGAGCCCAGCCATGCGCTGAGCGTTCGGTGGCAGTCGACGCTGGAATCGCTGACGTCAACGCGCAAGCAGAATCAGTGGCGCTTTTCTCTGGCGACTCTATGGCCGCAGAGGCCCGTGTGGCAGGTGTCGATTGCGGTGGCGTGCCTCGCGCTGGGTCTGGTGGCTGGATCGTTCGTGCATCGGGCTCTCCCGGGGGCAGGCAGTGGCCAGGACAAGTCCGAGATCGCTTCCTTGCGCGAAGAGGTCGCGAACACGAAGCAGTTGGTGGCTCTCTCGCTGCTTCAGCAGCAGTCGGCCACGGAGCGGTTGCGGGGCGTGGATTACACCGTTCGCATGCCGGCGATGGAGCCGGACGTGGTCTCCGCGCTGGTCAAATCGGTCAACAACGATTCCAACGTGAACGTCCGGCTCGCGGCGATCGATGCGCTGTCGAAGGTATCCGGCGATCCGAGGGTGCGCAGCTCACTGACGAGCTCGCTCGAGCATCAGCAGTCGCCTTTGGTGCAGGCGGCATTGATCGATTACGTGGTGGATGCTCGCGACGGCAAGGCCATGGCCACGCTGAAGGCGTTCTCGGAGAAGCCGGACCTCAATCCTCTCGTCCGGGAGCGCGCCGATATGGCCGTCCGTCAACTCACGCAATACAAGTAAACGCTTCAGGAGGGCTGTTATGAAAACATTCGTCATCGCAATAGCGCTGGGCGCGCTTGCGCTCGCCGCAAAGCGGGATTACAAACTGGAAGATCGCGAAGCCTTCCACCACACGTTCTCGAACGACACCACGCTCGATGTCGATACCGTTAACGGATCGATTACGGTTATGGGCGACGGCGGCAACACGATTCGGGCCGACGGAGAGAAAGTGACTCGTGCCGCGGACCAGGAAGAAATTCAGCGCGGCAAGCGCGAGGTGGTGCTTGACGTGAACGAGAAGGGCGGCGTGGCGCAGCTTTATGTCAACGGCCCGTTCCGCGACAACGATCACGCGAGCGAAAATCACGGCTTCCACGATCACCGCGACCGGGAGTATGAGGTGACTTATAACTTCACGATCCACGTTCCGCGCGCTACCGAATTGACGCTGCACACGATCAACGGCGAAATAAAGACGCAGGATACGGCGGGCAAGTTCAACGTTAAGGGCCTCAATGGCGGTATTACGATGACCGATATCGCGGGTTCGGGCACGGCCGACACGCTGAACGGGAGCACCGTGATCACCTTCCGCGAGAATCCAAAGACGGACAGTTACTTCAAATCGTTCAACGGGAAGGTTGACGTTACCTTTCCGCCGAACCTCTCGGCGAACCTGAGTCTCAAGACCTTCAACGGTTCGGCGTACACCGACTTCGATGCGACCGCTCTGGCCTCAACCGCGGAGCCCGGCACGGAGAGAAACGGGAGGCACGTTTACAAGACAAACAAGTTCACCAACCTCAAGGTCGGGTCAGGCGGACCGGAGCTGAAGTTCGAAACATTCAACGGTAGCATTCAGATTCACAAGTCATCGCGATAAGCGAACAAAAGAGAGAATTCAAATGAACATTCATCGGATTACCTTAACGGTTATTGCCTGCGCTGCGGTGGCGGCCGCTCAGGACAAAGTGACGGTACCACTTTCAAATCCGTCGCAGCCCGCCACCGTCAAGGTCAACCTGATTTCGGGCGGCATCACGCTAACCGGAGGCGGCCCGGCGGGTCAGGTTTCGGTCGAATCGGCCAGGAGCGAGCGCGACCGCGACCGAGCGCGGAGAGGAGTGCCGGACGTCATGCACCGCATCGATATGGGCGCGGCCAGCCTTAATATCGAGGAGTCCCACAATGTCGTGACGATAGGATCCGGCAGCTCTAACAATGGCGGGAACGTGATCATTCAAGTGCCGACGAACACGTCCCTTCAATTGCAGGCTGTGAATGGCGGCAAGATTGAAGTAAGCGGGGTCAACGGCGACCTCGAGGTCGAGAACGTCAACGGGTCCGTTGAACTGAAGAACGTCTCGGGCTCCGTCGTCGCGTCATCGCAGAACGGAAGCGTGGTCGCGAGCCTCGATCGTATAACCCCGAATAAGCCGATGTCTTTCACTTCGCTCAACGGGAAGATCGATGTTACCCTTCCGGCGGACACCAAAGCGCGGCTGCGCCTGAAGACCGACAATGGCGCCGTCTACAGCGATTTCGATGTGAAGACGGAACCGGACGCCACCAAGCCGGTGGTCGAGGATTCGCGAAGCAGTGACGGAAAATACCGCATACGCATGGATCGGAGCGTCTACGGTTCGATCAATGGCGGCGGCCCGGAATACCGGTTCGAAACCATGAACGGCAACATCATCATCCACAAGAAATAGATCAGTGCCCCTCGCTGACGTAGTTTCGATTCCAGTCCGGGATGTGCACGGTTACGTCACCCTTGACGACGGCCTGGCATCCCAGACGGGAGTTGAGTTGAAAATCCGCAGCTTGTTCCACCCGGTCCATCTCATCGTCTTCCATCTCCGATAAGTTGTTCATTCCATCCTTAACGACCACATGGCAGGTCGTGCAGGCGCAACTCCCGCCACAGGCGTGCTCCAGGTGAAAGCCGTTGTTCATGGCGACATCGAGAAGAGATTCGGGACGTCCATGATCCTTGTACGGCAGCTTGCCGGATTCGAATTCAAACGTTTCTCCGGCAGGCAGGAAAGTTACCTTGGGCACATCCCGATTGTAGCGGCCCGAATATAATCTGCTCGTGATCAGAAAGATCGCCTTATTGCTTGCTGCAGCGCTGCCGTGCCTGGCGCTCGACCTGCGCCGCGCTGGAATTCAGATTGAGCCGAATGCCGGCGCTACGGCCAGGAAAGCGGCCGAAATGATCGCTCAGGAGGTTGAGAAGCGGACGCAGATCCGGCTGGAGCGGAATCAGTTCTCCGATGCGCCGGTGATCAGGATTGGGCGCGGTTCGGGAGCGGCGGATGGGTTCACGGTGTCGACGTCGGCTGGTGGCGTTGAGATCCGCGGCAATGACGATCGCGGCGTGATCTTCGGCGCCGGATATTTTCTACGGCAGCTTGATATGGCGAAGCAGCGGGTGACGATTGCGGACGGTGTTCATGTCACATCGGCGCCTAAGCTCGCGATTCGCGGCCACCAACTGGGCTATCGGCCGAAGACGAATGCCTATGACGGATGGTCCGTGCCTATGTGGGAGCAGTACATTCGCGAGCTTGCGGTTTTCGGAACCAACACGATTGAGCTGATTCCGCCGCGCTCGGACGATGCGCCGGACAGCCCGCATTTTCCTTTGCCGCAGATGGACATGATGGTCGAGATGTCGCGCATCGCCGGTGAGTATGGCCTCGACGTCTCGATCTGGTATCCGGCGATGGACCCGGATTACTCGGATCCGAAGACCGTTGAGTTCGCCCTTAATGAATGGGGAAATGTTTTTCGCCAGCTACCGCGCATTGATGCGATCTTTGTGCCGGGCGGCGATCCGGGACACACCGAGCCGAAGTATCTGATGGCGCTTCTGGAGAAGCAAGCCGCGAGTCTCAGACGCTATCACCCGAAGGCGCAGGTCTGGATTTCCCCGCAGAGTTTCGATAAGGCCTGGCTGGACGAGTTTATCGGCATTCTGCAAACGCAGCCTTCATGGCTGACGGGCGTGGTGTTCGGTCCGCAGGTGCGCGGCAGCATTGTGGAACTGAGGGAGCGAGTTCCGAAGCGGTATCCGATCCGCTTCTATCCCGATATCACGCATAGTTTGCATGCGGAGTTTCCGGTTCCCGACTGGGATTACGTTTTCGCAACTACCGAGGGGCGCGAGTCGATCAATCCACGCCCGCTCGATGAGTCGGCGATCTTTCATCGCTATTCGCCTTATTCGTCGGGCTTCGTTACTTACTCGGAAGGCTGCAATGACGACGTGAATAAGTTCGTATGGAGCGGGCTGGGATGGAATGCGGATGCGAACGTTGTGGATTTACTCCGCGATTACGGCAAGTTTTTCATTGGCGCCGATATGGCAGATTCGTTCGCGAACGGGCTCATGGCGCTGGAGCGCAACTGGCGCGGTGGGCCAACGGATATTACGCTTCAACAATTTCAGGCGCTGGAACGCGCCGCCACGCCTCAGCAGCGGCTGAACTGGCGCTTTCAGGAAGCTCTCTATCGCGCTTACTATGACGATGCCGTGCGCAGAAGGCAGGGGTTCGAATTGGCCCAGGAAGAGCGGGCGATGGACAGTTTGCGCGCCGCGGACCGGCTCGGATCGCTCAACGCTATGGATAGCGCTGAGCGCGAGATGGCGCCCGCGTTCCCGGAACCGGGAAGAGTCTTCGAGCTTGCAGAAGCGCTTTTTCAGAGCATCCATATGCAGCTCAGCGTTCCCCGCTACCAGGCTATTGCGGTCGATCGTGGCGCGAATCTCGATGCCATCAACTTTGCGCTGAACGATGGGGTATGGCTGAGAAATCAGTTCGCGGAAATCCGCGCGCTTGGCGAGGAGAAGGAGCGGCTTGCGAGGATTCAGCAAATACTCCACTGGGCCGATCCGGGTCCGGGCGGCTTCTACGATGATCTTGGCGATGTGCGGCGGCAGCCACATCTGGTCGGTGAACTGAAATACGAAGAGGATCCGGATTTTTTGAAGTCGCCGATGATGAGCTTCGGCCGGCTGCCGCAACAAGGATGGCGCGTTTCCTGGTTCACCGATGCTGAGACACTGGGCGACACGCCGCTGCGAATGCATTACGCCGATCTCGACCGTACAGCGAGCTATAAGGTACGCGTGGTTTATGGAGGCGATTCACCGAAAACGCAGATTCGGTTAATGGCGAATGGCCGGTTCGAGATTCATCCGTTCCGGGAAAAGCCTGCCCCCGTGGCGCCCGTCGAGTTCGATATTCCGCAGGAGGCTACAGCTTCGGGCGAACTCACACTCGAATGGACCAAGCCATCGGGTGGTGGGGGGAACGGGCGCGGTGTGCAGGTTTCCGAAGTTTGGCTGATCCGCCGCTGACTCACTTAACGTTCACGCCCGGTTGTTTGGCCTGCGCGTCTGCGTTGAGCTTCTGGATTATGGCGCGCTCCCGGTCGCCGTCTTCCTTGCGTTTGAGGCGGTAGTAAACGGTTGCCAGCGTCACGTGGGCTTCTGTGAAGTTCGGCGCTTCCTTGACCATCTGTTCCAGCGCCGCGCGCGCATCGTCGATTTTTCCGGTCTCGAAATCGATCGCTGCCATCTGATAACGCACTCCAATATCGCCGGGTCGCGACTGAAGCGCTCTGACGAGATACCGTCGCGCTTCCTCGTAATTGTCGTCCTGCCGCATCAGGACGGCCAATTCGAGGTTAGAGTTGAAGTCGTTCGGGTTGGAGGCAAGCTCCTTTTTGAATTCGGCCTCGGCGCCTGCGCTGTCGCCGGTTCGAAGCAGGGCAACTCCGTAGAAGGAAAACACGTCGGGAAGTTTGGGGTTCAGTTCAACGGCCCTGGCCAGATCGTCGCGGGCGCCGGAAAAGTCGCTCGCGTTCAGCTTAGTGGTCCCGAGAAGCAGCCGCGCTTCGGCGGAATCGCCATTTTTTAAGATCTTTTCGATTACCACCTGACCTCGCGCGACCTGATTGTCGCGGACGAGCGCGGTGCCCAGCATGTACGCGATGCCTAAATCATCGGGCCGCTGCTCTGCGATCGGATCGAGCAGGGCGGCAACTTCTTTGTTCTTTCCGAGCGCAAGCCAGCAATCGGCCAGGAGCATGGTGGGCTGAAGTTCAGCGGGCGCAGCCTTATGGACCTTTTCCAGAATCGGGGACGCCTCTTCGGCTTCCCCGATCTTGTAGTAAGCGAGCGCCAGATTCATTTCAATCGGAGTATTGTTCGGCTGAATCTTCAGCGCGCGTTTATACTGCGTAATCGCATCCGCATAACGGCCGCTCTTCGAGTACGCCGCGCCGAGGTTGGACAACGCGATCAAATTGTCCGGATGTTTTTTCAGGTATTCCGTGTAAGCCGGAATGGCCGCCTCGACATTCCCGGACTGATGATACGTGATGGCGGACTTGAGAAGCTGATCGTCCGAAGACTGGGCTCCAAGGGAAGAAACAGCCGCCAGAACAAGCGTGAGCGTCCGAACCCCCGTCACTGCATCCTGACCTGAGTCTGAGTTTCAGCGGTTGTGTCGCCCTGCTTCGCGGTTGCCTTGATTTCGTACTCGCCTGCTGGTATCGACGCGGCCGCGATGGTCATGACGTAGGGGATGCGACCCTGAGAATCGGCATCCGGCAGCGGCAGCGGAACCTTGGTGAGGCTCTTTCCGTTCTGAAGGAACTCGATCTCGACAGTTGGTTTCGTCTTCAGAGCCGCATCCTGATAGACCGTGAAGAACATTCGCAGGGCGGAACCTTCAGTCCGCGGCACGACGTTGACCAGCGTCGGAGTAATCGCGCCGCCCTGAAACTGGAACGGCTCGTTCGGATCGAGGCCTTTGGCGTTTGGCGTGTAACCACGCACCACCGCGAGAGAAGAGATCGAAACACCGCTGGATTTCGGGTTCACCGTCAGGTTCGAACTGCTCATTCCGATCTTGCCGCTTTCTCGATCCATCACCGCTGTCTCAACCGTGTACTTACCCGGCGGCAGCAGAACAGCCGACTTCTCCACCAGGTTGCCGAACTTCAATTGATCCGGCGTGACCTGGAAGGAGCGGTCGCGAGAGAGTTTCTCAACAACCTCTCCCTTCCCGTCTTTAATGAGCGCCGCGAGCGAACAGTGAACGAATCCGTCTTTAGGCTGTAGGGTGTGGAGCGGAACTTCGACAATCAGCGAGGCATCCGTGCCTTCGGTCTTCGGCCGGAGAAGCACGGCCGCCGAGTGAAACTCAACATCGGTTGAGGGTTTTGCGTCCGAAATCGCTTTGAGAAGCGGCATCTCGAATGCCTGAAGGCCGGTCGCCACGGCGTCGGGCGGGAGGGCGAAGTAGCCATTGCGCGCGTGAATGACGATGTCCTTCCGCGAAGAAGTGACGCTCACCTTGCGGAACGATCCGTCGTAGTTCTGTATGCCGGGATTGTAGGTGAGTTCGTAATAGCTCGAGATCTCTTCGTTCACCTTGCGGAGCGGCCCGCGCAGATCATTGCTTTCGCCGATAAGGAAACCGCCCGTCGATTCCGCAAGCTCGCGGATGCGAAGCTCGCCATTCGCCCGGGCGGAATTTTCCGCGTTGTCGGACGCCATAATCTCATTTCGATTCGCGCCGCCATCCTGGCGTGTCGTTGTGTTCGCGCTGGCATTGGCCGCGTTCTTCAACTCCGACATGGCGCCCGCATTGTCGTTGTATGTCGTGACGCCGCGGGTATCCACGGAATAGAAGGTGACGTTGCCGCGATTGGCGGCGCCGATCAGGTTGTTGTACATCACGTCGAGTTCGGAGCCGAAGACCATGCCGGACGTGAAATAGAGAATCGATTTGCGTCCCGGCATCGGGATCAGTCCCTGAACCAGGGAACGAAGCGCGCCGAGCGACAGACGCGTTCCCTGCGAAACCGCCGCGGCATCCATACGCAGCATGTCGAGCATCGTGCGGGCGAGGATCGGGGTCGTATTGTCTTGCCCCGGCCCGGCGCCCTGGTTGGCAACCGCGCCGGCGGCCGCAAGAAGGTTCGTGTCCTGGTTCGAGCCGTTCACCGCGTATCCCTGAAGTTGGCGCTTCAGTTCGGCCTGTATCGCCTCGGATTCCGACACCATCTTGGGCGCTCCTGCGCCGGAAGTTACCTTCTCTACGGCGGCAGTCAACGCTGCCTTATCCGCAGTGAAGGGTTGAACCACCAGTAGTCTCGTATTGATCGCAACGACGGAATAGAAGACGTTTGTCCCCTGCTCCCCTTTAATCAGATCGATTGCCGCATCGCGCGCTGTCTTTCTCTGCGTGGCATCGCCGAGGTACTCGAAAGCTAACGTAACGAGGCGCAACTGGCGCAGCGGGTCGAGCTTCGACGAAGATCCGTTCTGAGTAATCGCCTCGGAACCCTGAACCAGGCGAAAGCTGGCGATCTTCGCTTTCGCGCCGTTATCCGTTACCGTGATTTCGTCCTGCTTCAGGTCCGTTATCGGCTTACCTTTCTTGTCGCGCGCAATCAGATCGAGGACAACTTCCTCAACATTAGTCTTTACGGTTGGCCCGGCGGCGGCTGTGCTCTGAGCACGCCCTACTCCCTGAGTGAGCGCCGTAATGAAGGCTAACGTGAAACCGAGACAACGATTCGACATGATTCTCCCGTGTTAAGGATGAGCGGCGTCTACGACCTTACGCAGGCGTCTGAATTCTTCCTGCTCGTGCTGCGCATCGGCTTTACGGCCGAGGCGCGAGTATGCGGACGCAAGGCTGAAATGCGCGTCCGCGCTCTCAGGCGCGAGGCGCACGGCAGTCTCGAGTTCGACCGCGGCATCTATATAATCGTTCGACTCGAGCAGCGTCCGGCCGTACACGACGTGGGTCGCAAAATCATCCGGGCTGGCCTCGCATGCCTCGAGAGCATAGGTGGTCGCTGTTTTGGGATCCCCGTTGCTGAGATAGATATTGGCCAACCCTAACAGCGCCGGTATGTGCTCCGGCTCGAGTTCGATAGCCTTCTTAATTTCGGCTATACCGCGTTCCGGTTCCTGGCGCATCAGGAAGCCGCCAAAGCGGAAGTGAATATCGGGGTCGGACGGGAATTCCTTAACAGCTGCTTCGAATTTACCAATAGCGCTCCTCGTGTCGAGTTCCATCGCGGTGGACATCGCATCACCCAGCTTGGCGACGCGTTCGCGCTCGGCCTCGGGAACTTCCGCGGGAGTCCATGGTTTGCGAATGCCCGCAATTCCGGCGGCGATGGTGATGTCCTGGCTTTTCCGGTCGACGCCGGTCAACTCCGCGAGGACAACGATCGCTTTCTCGTACCTGCCCGCCTTCGTGAGCACGATCGCATAATGAAGCCGCGCGGCGCGCGACAACTCGGGCGCCCCGTCGAAATGAAGCTGCTCGACCTGAGTGAAGGTTGTCAGCGCCGCGCTGTAGTCGTGCAGGGCGTACTCGCAAAGGCCTGCCATAGTCCAGGCAGGCGCAAGGTCGGGCTTGATCGCGGTCAAACGGTGGAAGAGCGGAACGCACTCCACATATTTGTCGCGGTCATACGCGATGGACCCGGCGCTCCAAAGTCCGTCGTCCCATCGCGGACGGAGTTTCAGGGCCTTTGTATACAGGGCGAACGCCTCATCCAGGCGGCCCGCGTCGCGCGCGGCGGCCGCGTCGCGAGCGAGAGCTTCAAAAGCGTCAGCGGAAACAGGACGGGCGGATGCTGTGGCGCTCGCGGCTTGCGCAAGCAACAGGGCCGCAAAAAGGGCCGACATAGGTCGTCTGAAGAAGGTACGCCCTCATTTTAGCGCTGTTTCTATTCGGGATAGTCGTTTTTCGAACGCACGATTCGGAACCAGTGGTCAGGGAAAGCATGATGGGCCTCGGGGGGCGAGACGCGCTGAACGTGGCATGACGTGCAGTTATCTTTGGCGACGGAGCACAGCTTCTTACCGCCAGCCTGCGAGTGGCACGCCGTGCACTTCGAGTCGTAATACTTGTCGTCTGAAACCAAAGCGCCGTGCGGATCGTGGCAGGCGGTGCAGGCGATGCGCCGGTCGTCGAGAGAGAAGCAGGGGCTGTTGGTCAAACGATAGGCAGGGAAGCGCGAAGTGTTGGGCCCTTTAATTCCCATCATCATCACAGTCTGCCAGGTGCGGTGGCACGCGCCGCAGAATTCGCTGGTCTGCTGGGGATCCATGTTCGCCAGTGAACGGATGGCGTTACGATCCGGGCGCCCGGATCGAATCGAATCGACATGATCGCCACCTGGACCATGGCAACTCTCGCATTGGACGCCGGCTTCATAATCCTGAAGCTGAAGCGTTATGCCGCGACGCGCGCCGGTCGTATGGCAGCCGAAGCATTCGCGCGGCTCTTTGGCGTCCAGTTCGCGCCCGGCCGCCGACCGAATATCGGTGGGGCGGGAATTCATCGCGCCGACCGTCAGATCGAGGCCCTTGATTTCGGCGTAATAGCTGACGCGGCTCTCGTAAAAGCGTCCATCATTCGAATACAGATAGGTTTGGCCCGCTTTGCCTTGACCAAAGGCGTACTCAAGGGGCACGGCGAAGGATTTTTCGCCGTCCACCACATGGTAGATGACCTTGCCGGACTCGCAGGCGATGGAATACGCGTATGGGCCGGATTTGAAGGTGAGCCGAGCGTCGGCCTTCAGAATCGCGCAGGAATCGATGCGCTCTAAAGCGCGCGACATGCTGCTGGCGTGGAATTTCCGTGATTCGGCGGTATGGCAGGTGGCGCACTGCGCAGACCCGACATAGCGACCGTTGGTGTTCCAGAATGTCGTGCTGGTGGGCGGTTCGGCGAACGCGGTCAACGAAAGCGCCGCGATCAGCGGCAGAAGCCTCATTAACGATATTATCGACCGGAAACAAAAAGGGGCGACCTTTGAGATCGCCCCTCCGAAGCCCTCGCTTTCAGCCGATGTCAGAAGGAAAACTTTACAGCCATCTGAACGACGCGGTGCCCTTGCTTCTCGGTGACCGTCCCGAACAGCGGCGTGTTGACCTGGCCGGTGGTTCCGTTGTATCCGAGCGACAGGTTGCTGCCGTTGAAGGACCAGAGCGGGTGATTCAGGAAGTTATACGCGTTGAAGCGAAGCTGCAACTTCTTGCCTTCACCCATCTGGAAGTTCTTGAACAATCCGAGATCGGCGTTGAAGAACGCCGGCCCGTAGATGGCCGGCAGCACACTACCTCCGTTCTGGCCCACCTTCGTGGGTATGGCGAAGCAGCTCGGATTGATGAATTGATTCGCGCCCAGATTCGAGGTCGGATTACACGTGAGAATTGGATTCAACTGTATGGCGTTCGTGCCGAGCAGCGAAACATTGCTCACCTGGAAGCCCGTAGACGGGCTCTTGTAGTTGTTCGTATTCATGCCGAAGTTCTGCCCCTGGAAGCCCGTAAGATTCGGGCCGCTTTCGGCCTGCAGGATGCCGGACACCTGCCAGCCGTTGATGGCATAACCCGCAGCCTTGTTGTGCGTCGGGTTCCCGAGTTCGACGGAATACGCAAGGTTGAAGATGTGCGTGCGATTCGTACTGAGTACGCCGTAATCGTTCTTGATGTTGAACGGATCCAGCGCGGGATTCACGATTCCCAGGGCTTTGCCAAAAGTGTAGTTGGCATTGATAACGTAACGGCCCTTCGTGCGCACCCACGTCACCTGCGCCGAATTGAAGTTGGAATAGGCACCGTTGGTCGCCAGGTTGAGGTCGGAGAAGCCCTTTAAAGGACGGAAATTGTCAGCGGTCAGGGAGTTGGGATCGACTCCGCCGTTGTTCGAGGAAAGCATCGCGCCATAAGGGACGAGATTTATGTTGCTGAGAGCGCCGCTGGTGATCTGCAGATCGCGACTGCGATTACCGACATAGGCGACTTCCAGGAGGCTCGACCACGGAGTGCGCTGAGCGACCGTGAAGCTGTAGCTGTCAGTGTATGGCTGACGATCGTCCTTGCTGTCGACCGCAGCGGGCGTCAAAGCCGCGCTGGCGACGTTCAGGGTGTCGATTTCCCGCGCCAGCAGCGGCGTGCAGGGCGTGGAGCTGGGGCACGCGACGAGGTTGGTGGCAAGTCCCTGGTTGCTTCCTAAGCTGATGCTCTGAACGCCAGCGGCAACATCCAGCCCGTTCGTGAACTGCGCCGAGTGGTAGTAGAAACGTCCCCATCCACCTCGGAGAACCGTCTTGCCCGAGCCGAAGAGATCGTACGCGAATCCGACTCGGGGCTGCCAGAACGCGGCGCGCTCCGGGAACCCACTCAAAGGCACGCTTGAGTCGCGGCTATGCCACAGGAACCCACAGTATTGCGTCGGCGTGCAGTTCGGGCTGTACTTCGAATAGTCGAAAATCGAGTAGCCTGCGCCCGTTCGATCGGACCATGGCGTGAAGTGCGTGATGCGAAGGCCAAGCTCGAGAGTGAGCTTTTTGTTCACCTTCCAGGAATCCTGGAGAAATCCTTCAATGGTGCTGTACGAAATATCGTTCAGCCTGTTGAATGACGACTGGGAAAAGTTGTACAGATTTCCCATCACCAGGTCGGCATACTCGTTGCCCATGGTGTTGGGGTTGCCTTGATACACCTGGAGTTGGCCGTTCGTGCTGTCGTTTCCGGGCTGCGCGTTGCGAATCCATTCATAGAAGAAGCCCGCCTTCAACGTGTGAGTTCCCCAGACCTTGGAAACCGTGTCGCTGGCGCTGGGCAACCACTTGTCCGCATACAGACCCTGTGATGTGCCGCCGACTTCGAAGCCCCCCGGGTTGAACACCAGCGAAGCTTCCTGATTCGTCCAGCCGACCCCGCCAAACGAAGGGATCTGGGATACGCCGTTTTTGTAAACTCCCTGGTAGCCATAGCCGACCTTCGTGCGGTCGACTTTCGACGGATCCTGGAAGACGTTAGGGAAGCCGATGAAGGTATACCCAAAGACGAATTCGTTTGTCATGCTCGGGCTGAACACGTGCGTCAGAGACGCGGTGACAGAGTCCGAACTGTTCTTGCCCTCGATAGGCGTCGGATACGGGACTTGCTCGTTCTGCCGCCACCAGAGACCAACAGGGAACTGCTGAGTTTCGCGCTGCAGGTTGTATCGAACGAAGAGCTTTGTGCTATCGCTGATGTTGTAGTCGACACGACTCATCCACTGCAGGCTGTTCTGGTTGAACGTCTCGGCCTGAACATAGTTGTAACCGCCATTGGAATTCGGATCTGCGTTCGGCTGCGGGTACAGCTTCATCAGTGCCTGCATGTTCGGATCGAGCACGGATTGCGGAATGATGCCGCCGGGGTACAGCGCGAGGTTCTGCGCGTTCAGGCCCGTCGGCGGAGCGCCCGTGGGTCCCAAGACGTTCCCCAACTTGGCCACTTCGGACGGCGAGAAATTGCCTCCGATCATGCCCGCTGTGGGCACGGTCGACCGGAGCAGACCGGTGTCGAGTACCTGATAGAAATACTCGAACCCCGTGAAGAAAAAGAGTTTGTCGCGGTTCTTGTTGAAGTGGGTACCCGGAATCAGGACAGGTCCGCCGATGGTAGCCCCTGGATAGTAGTACTTATTCTGAGGTCTCGCCTGTCCGTTGGAGTTGAAGAGCCAGTCATTTGCGTTCAGGGCGTAGTTGCGCGCGTACAAAAAGGCGGAGCCGTGGAAGTCTTTGCCGCCCGACTTGGCGACAGAACTGATGACGGCGGGGCCCTTCTGGTTCTCAGCGCTGAAATTGGACGTCAGAACCTTAAACTCCTCGATCATGTCCGAGTTGGGATTCACCGGCGTCGCGCAGTTGCAGCCAGGGTCGGAAACGTGGGCTCCATCCGCGGTAATATCCAGCGAGTTACTGGGCAGGCCGTTGTAAGAATAGGCGTTGTTCAGGGGGCTCTGGCTGCCGGCGTCTCCGTTGCCGTTGATGCCGATCGTCTCACCGGTGAAATTCGCCTTGTTCGAAGTGCCGTTCTGCAGCCCGAACCCCGGCATAATCTTGATAAATTCGGCGGCGTTGCTCCCCACCGAAATGTAGTTCTGGAGCTCCTTCGTCGTCAGAGTGGCCGATTTTTCGCCGGAATCGACAGGAACCACGGCATCCAACGCGCCGCTCACCTCTACCGTTTCAGTCGTGGCGCCAACCTTCAGGGTCACGTTTACGTTGCGCTTCTCCGCGCCGTTAAATGCAAGGCCGTCCACCTTAGAGGTTTCGAATCCCTTGGCTTCAACGGTCAGCTCGTACGTGCCGACCGGCACCGATGCAAAAGTAAAGTAACCATCGTGGTTCGTGACGGTGTCTCGCAGAGAGCCGGACTGCGCGTCCCGAAGCTTGACTGTCGCGTCAGCGACGACGGCCTGCGTGGGATCGGACACCACGCCGGTCAGAGTCGCATATACCGACTGGGCCGACAGACTACAAGCGAATCCCACACAAAGCCCGATGCCTGCGATCAATTTGGTCCAGCGTGTCATAACCCGTGCCCCCTCTTTAATTTCTGAATTTGAAACCGAAACCCGAATCCCCGCGAATTGCTGAAGCGCCCAAAACCCTGAATTTGTCCGGACGCAATACTATAAAAGCATTAGGCTCCGGTGAAGGCTAAAGCGGTTAATGCCTCGTTAACGAATAGGGGCGTTTTATTTTCAATGAGATAGACAATCGATTACTGATGCCGCCGATGGCTTAACGCGCAATCTTGCTCCCTAAATGCCGTCCAAACCCGCAAACGCGGCGATTCCACTTTCAATACTTGAATATTCTGGATTATGTAGAGACATTGGGTTGGAAAATCACAGTTCACGCAGCCCAAGACAGGCAAGCAAAGGAGACAAGGGCTTCCGCGAAGCGTCCCGCTCGGACGGCGCGACGTTCTATACTCCTTTCGATACTGGTGTACATTTTTAGAATGAACAACATAGTACAAATGTGCGCTTGGAGTTAACGGTCTTCGGTTAACTCCGGTTAGGTATCGTTAACACCCTGGTTTCTAAGTCTTGCCCCTGCGTCACCGAACCGATATACTTCAGAACAACCCCAGTTCTCCTGTTGGTCCATGCCGATCGCGACAGCATTCGATAAGGAAAAACTCGAACTCGATACGATACTCGCTTCGGGTATTTTTAGCCGTGCGCCGAATCTCGCCGAATTGCTGAAGTATATTTGCCAGAAATACTTTGAAGGGGCCGCTGAGGAGATAAAGGAATACAACATCGCCGTCGAAGCTTTCGGAAGACCGCCGGAGTTCGACCAGAAAAGAGACTCGATTGTAAGGGTTGAGGCGCATCGGCTCCGAAAGCGGCTGAAGGATTATTACGGCGGTGAAGGCGCCAGCCACCGCGTCAGAATCGAGATACCGTCGGGCCAATACACTCCGCGATTCGTTTCCGCGCCCGATGCCACTGACGCCTCAGCGGTCCCTCTGCCCGAGCCGCCATTTGAGCCGGTTCCGGCGAGACAGGCGATGCCTGAGCCGCCGCTTTTATCCGCGAACGCCCCAGCGCTTAGACTGCCGGCGTCAGCGCCGCCGACGAGAAACCGGTTCCGTTGGCGAGCCGCCGCGTTAGTGGCGCTCGTAGCGGTTGTTCTTGTTTCCTTGTACCTGTTTCTCTCCCTGCGAAGGGCGCCGGCGCGTTCGGCGGCGGCAAGCGCCGATGCTGCAGCCGTCCCTTCCGGCGATGAGGTGCGAATTCTCTGCGGCGTAGAGAGCGGGAGTTATATTGACGCTCAGGAACGTGTCTGGCAGGGCGACGCCTATTATAAGGGCGGCGTGGTGGCTCAGACTCCTCACAACCAGATCGTATTCGGCACCCGCGATCAGCAGATCTATCGGCGCCGCCGCGAAGGCGCCTTCCGGTACGACATCCCTTTGAAGCCGGGCGTATATGAGTTAAGACTCTATTTCGCGGAGACGATTTTCGGAGAGAACAATGTCGCGGGAGGCGGCGAGACGACGCGCCTTTTTGAAGTCCGCGTCAATGGCAAGCCCCAATTGAGCTATTTCGATGTCATCGCCGATGCGGGCCCCAGCGCCGCGGACATTAAGTTGTTCAAGGATGTCTCTCCGGCTCCGGACGGCAAGCTCCACCTGGAATTTCTGCCGAATACCAACAACCCTTTTCTCAACGCCATCTCCATCGTTCCCGGCGTGCCGGGCAAAATTCGCCCCTATCGGATCGTCATGCGGGACCGGGGTCTTAAAGACAGTCAGGGCCGTTACTGGGATCCAGACCGGTATGCCAAAGGAGGGCAACTTATTGCGCGGCCCGATTCGAACATACAGGGCAACGATCCCGAGTTGTTCCGCGGCGAACGCTACGGGAACCTGACGTACCTGATCCCCGTCGCCGAACAGGGCAGATACGGCGTAAATCTGTACTTCGCGGAGAACTGGTTCGGCGAAGGCAATCCAGGCGGAGGCGGCGTGGGTAGCCGGACTTTCGACATCATGATCAACGGCGTGATGCTCCGGAAGGACTTCGACATTCTGCGGGAAACGGGCGGAACGAATCGCGCCACTATCGTCTCGGAACACAACATCGCGCCGAACCACCAGGGGAAGATCGCGATTTCATTGATTCCGTACCACAACTACGCCTGCATCAATGCTCTCGAAGTCATAGATGAGTCCCGATAGGGGCGCTTTCGCGCGCCTCTGCTAAGATCAGGACAGTTTTTCGGAAGCGAATTCATGCCTCATCCCCGTTCCCAACTTCCCCTAACGCTGGGAGCGCTCAAAACCAGCGACGACCACCAAAAATTCCGGATCAGCGTTAAAGACGAGCTCCGTCAGAATCTGATCTGCAAACTGAAGCGGCGCGAGACTCTGTTCCCCGGCATCGTCGGATATGAGGACAGCGTAATCCCGCAGGTGATCAATGCGGTCCTGTCGCGGCACAATTTCATCCTGTTGGGGCTTCGCGGCCAGGCGAAGACTCGTCTGATCAGGATGCTGACGACCCTGCTGAATCCCTGGATGCCGTGCATTGCGGGTTGCGAGATCCACGACAGCCCTTTCGCGCCGATCTGCAAACGGTGCCGAACCCTCCTTGCCGAGCAGGGTGATGCTGTTCCGCTGGCATGGATTGCGGCCGAGGATCGTTATGTCGAAAAGCTCGCGACGCCCGATGTGACGATCGCCGACATGATCGGCGACATCGATCCCATCAAGGCCGCGCGGCGTGGTCAGGACATCGCCGACGAGTTGACCGTCCATTATGGCCTGATTCCGCGGGCGAACCGGGGAATCTTCGCTATTAACGAACTGCCGGATCTCGCAGGCAAGATTCAGGTGGGTTTGTTCAACATCATGCAGGAGGGCGACGTCCAGATTAAGGGCTACCCTGTCCGCCTGCCGCTGGATCTGTTACTCGTGTTTACGGCGAACCCGGAAGATTATACGGCCCGCGGCAAAATCATAACGCCGCTCAAGGACCGGATCGGAAGCGAAATCCGGACCCACTATCCCGTTTCCATCGAACACGGCATCGAAATCACGCGCAGCGAGTCATGGGTGGAGCGGTCTTCGCCCGTGCAATCGCGAGTGGCGCCGTACATTGCGGAAATTATCGAGCAACTGGCGTTTTCGGCTCGCGAGGACAAACGCGTGGATAAGCGCTCGGGCGTTTCGCAGCGGCTGCCGATTTCGGTTACCGAGAACGTCATCTCAAACGCCGAGCGCAGGGCCTTGCGGAACAACGAAGAGTTCGCGTCGCCTCGTGTGGTCGATATCTACGCGGCGCTGCCCGCCGTTACCGGCAAAATCGAACTCGAATACGAGGGCGAGCTGAAGGGGGGCGACGCCGTAGCCCGCGAATTGATCCGGACAGCGGTCGGCAAAGTGTTCGATCGCTACTTCGAAGGCGTAAACATGCAGCCAATCGTGCAGTGGTTCGATATCGGCGGCTCGCTCAAGCTCGGCGCGGACGCGTCTTCAGCGGAGATGCTGACGGAACTCAATTCCATTCAGGGCCTGATGGAGAAGACACGAGCTTTGGGCCTCACATCGAATGAACCGGATGAAGTGCGCGCTTCGGCGGGCGAGTTCATCCTGGAAGGCTTGCATGCTCACAGGCGGATCAGCCGAAGCGAAGAGCGCGGGTTTGCGGCCGAGGAGCGCAGGCGACAGCCGGCCGACGCCGAAGAGACCCCACGGTCCCGGCAGAAACGTCAGTTCAATTAAGAGGGCATTTCCATGAAGTGGGTCCGGTTTTCGAAGTACACCGGCGAGGACCTCGGGATCGACGCGCAGGATCTGATGAACGCGCTGGCCGACTTCTTCCTGGAGAGCGGCTTCAACGATCCCTACATGCGGTTCTCGGAGTGGAACCGCAACACTCTGGAGGACCTGAAACGCGCGATTCAGCAGGCGCTCGAATCCGGAGACCTTTTCTCCGGCGAACGTGCGCAGGAACTTCTCGAAAAACTCGCCACCATGTCGCCCGAGCAGATGGATCAATTACTCGAGAGGCTGGTCCAGAAACTGGCGGATGAAGGACACATCTCTGTTGACGATCCGGCAGACGGGCCCGCGGGACCGGGCGTCGGGGAGGGCCGTGAACAGACGCGCTTCGAGGTAACGGACAAGTCTCTCGACTTTCTCGGCTTCAAGACTCTGAAAGACCTGCTGGGCTCGCTCGGAAAATCGAGTTTCGGCCGGCACGATACCCGGGACCTCGCCACTGGCATCGAGTCATCCGGGTCGTCAAAGCAGTACGAATTCGGAGACACGCTGAACCTTGACATCGGAGAGACGCTGTTCTCGGCGATTCGGCGCGAGGGAATTGGGTCCCCGATCGATTTGCGGTATTCCGACCTGCACGTTCACCAGTGCGAATATCAGAGTTCCTGCGCGACCGTCCTGATGCTGGACTGCAGTCACAGCATGATCCTGTACGGCGAGGACCGATTCACGCCGGCTAAGAGAGTCGCCATGGCGCTGGCTCATCTGATTCGAACGCAGTATCCCGGCGACAGCCTCCGGTGCGTCCTGTTCCACGATTCCGCCGAGGAACTGAACATCAGCCAACTCGCGCGGGTCCAGGTAGGTCCTTATTACACGAACACCAGAGACGGCCTGATTCTCGCGCAGCGTCTGCTGCAGCGGGAGCGCAAGGACATGAAGCAGATCGTCATGATCACGGACGGCAAACCTTCCGCACTCACGCTCGACGACGGACGAATGTACCGCAATGCCTTCGGGCTCGATCCGCTGGTGATCAGCCGAACGCTGGAAGAAGTAAATCGCTGCAAAAAGCAGGGAATAATAATCAACACTTTTATGCTGGCGAGCGATTATGGGTTGATCAATTTCGTCCAGAAGGTAACCGAATTATGCCGCGGGAAAGCGTACTTTACGACGCCGCATACGCTCGGGCAATACCTGCTTATGGACTACATGAACCGGAAAACGCGGACGGTTCACTGAGCCGGTGGTTCAAATAAATCGGGGCGCAAGCGAGCCGCTCGCGCCCCGTTCATCACGCCTTGCCAGGCTGTTTAATTACCGTCCGGCGAGCCCGTAGCGCCCGTGTCCGGATCGCCGCCCAGTATCCCGATGACCGACTGATCGGTCGATCCCCAGACTGTGGACGACCCCCACACGGTGGAACTTCCCCAAACAGTCGACGAACCCCAGACAGTCGATAGCGGGCCAGGAATGTGTGCGTTCGAGCCCCAAACAGTCGAATTGCCCCATGTCGCACCGCTACCCCAAACCGTCGATCCGGCGCTTCCCCATACGGTGGACGAACCCCACACCGTAGAAGAAGGATAGACGACCGAAGAGCCCCACACCGTGGAACTGCCCCACACCGTGGAAGAACCCCACACGGTCGAGGAACCCCACACGGTTGAGTTTGCGAGAACGCTCGAAGAACCCCAGACTGTAGAAGAACCCCAAACTGTAGAAGATCCCCAAACCGTCGAGTCGATGGTGACGACCTCGTTGCCGTGGGCGTCGTTGCCTTTGAGCTGCGCAGCGGGCGACGCGGCATAGTAGGTGGCCGGCAGATCCTCGCCAGCGTAATTCAACGCCGCGTCGAGGTTCAGATAACCGGCGCCGACGGTGAAGACGTCGTTCTGTAAAGGGTGCTGATCGACCAAGTACGTTGCCGTATTCTGCAGCTTGGTAGCCGTCTTCATCAGCCGCGCTTTCACCTGATTATTCGTGAGCGCAGGATTGGCGGCGAGCACTGCCGCGACGGCCCCGGACGTTACAGCCGCCGACATGCTGGTACCGCTGAGGACCAGGTAATTGCCCGTGTCGGTATAAGGCGTGTTCAGCGCCAGATAAGAACCCTGAGACTTAACCGCATACAGTTTGTTTCCCGGCGCAACGATATCCGGCTTCGTCACGTTATCTCCGAGTGACGGTCCCTTGGAACTGTAAGTCGTCATCAGCGCTTGAGCGCGGTTGGGTGAGGATTCGGTATTGATCGCCCCTACCGTGAAGGCCAGAGGATCGTTGCCGGGAGAGGCGATCGTACCGTAACCGCCCGTATTCGTCGTCGTGGCTGACACGCGACCGTCGTTGCCCGCTGCAACGACAACAGTAATGCCCTGAAGCCATGCCTTCTCTACTTCTTTGCACAGCGGATCTGTCAGGAAGCTCTCGTAAATCGGCCTGCCGAGCGAAAGATTGATGACACGGATTCCGTAGGCGCTCTGGAGCGCAATGGCGCGGTCTATCGCCTTGATTACCGTCGCGTCGTCGGAATTTCCATTCTTGTCGAGCACCTTAAGATTGATCAGGTTAACTCCCGGCGATACGCCGAAGATGTCGTTGGTGTAGCCAGAGAGTGAGTTGACTCCCTGTCCCGCGATGAGGCCAGCCACATGGGTACCGTGGCCAAAGTAGTCGTTCGCATCCTCGGTCGGAACGAAACTTTCCGAGTAGACGACGACCGAACCAGCCGGGAGGTCTGCGTTCGGCGTGATCCCGCTATCGATTACGGCGACTCCAACCTCGTTGCCCTGGTTGGCCACGTTATAACCGAACATAGGCAGGGAAACAGGCTGAATCTGTTGCGGCATGAAGTCGTATCCGGGCGATGCTGTGCCCATAACCGCATGATTCACCGATACATGCGCGACTGTCGAAAGCGCGGATACGCGCACCGCCTCAGCAACCGTCATCCGCCGCAGTTCACCGTTGGGCAGATCGCTCAGCTTGTGACCCAGACTCACGTTCGCCGAATGCGACTCCTCGAAAGTAACGATTACATCAACCATCCGGTTGGATGGGAGCCTCATCAACTCCGGCGAATGCGTTCCTGCAAACGCCGTGCCCATCGTGCCGATCAGCACGATGGACGAGACACACAGGCTCCTGGCGAGTGCTTTGTCCATGCCCTTTTAGTTAATCAAAGCACGCGATAAATTGCACGCATTTTCGCGAATCTTGAGCCTCATTTTTAGACCCCTTCCACGCTTCCGAAGGGGTGGGCCGAAAGTACCCGTGAACATCCGATAGAGCCGTAGGGCAAGTCCTATCGAGCAGCGTCTCGGCTTGGACCGGAGAATACCGGAGGGTTACGAAGAGCTTAAAACGGGTACTATAACCGTAGGGTGCGGGGTTCGCGCCAACGCGCCCTCGGGGCGGCTTATTGACACCTGAATTTCCCGGAAAATGACCCGTCTCGTAATTTTCAGGATTTTTCCCGTCCGACCACTCGCCCCGATGATTTCGGCGCGAATAAATACCCCAAAAATCCACGCTTACATAAAATAATTCTTAACTTTTTCGAAGAGACCTTTTTCGTGGGGCTCGTTATTAACCGGCAAAGTCTGCGAGAGTTCTTCGAATAGCTTTTTCTGGTCCCGGCTCAGCCGAGTCGGTACTTTGACCACGACGTGGACGATCAGGTCGCCTCGTCCGCGCCCCTGCACTTCGGGTACTCCCTTGCCCCGGATCCGCAATTCCGTGCCGTTCTGCGTACCCTCGGGGATCACAAGCGTCTGCGGGCCTTCGAGCGTCGGGACTTCTATTGTGTCCCCCAGCGCCGCCTGAGCGATGTTGACCGGCACGGCGCAATGGAGGTCGTTTCCGTGCCGCTCGAATACCGAATGCTCCTTGACGCTGAAGAAAATGTAAAGATCGCCGTTCGGGCCTCCGTTGACCCCAGGCTGACCCTCGCTGGAAACACGGAGACGATTGCCGTCCCCAATGCCGGCGGGTACCGTCACCTTGAGCCGCTTATTGACCTGACGGTAGCATTCGCCTTTGCACTCGCGGCACAGATTCTTCACGATCTGGCCAGTCCCGCCGCAGCTCGAACAGGTCCGGCGAATGGACATGAAGCCCTGCGTTAAAATCTGTTCGCCCCGTCCCTGACAGCCGGGACACGTTATGGTTCCGCTGCCCGGTTCCGCGCCTTTACCCTGGCATCGCGGACAGGCCTCCATTTTCGGGACCTGAATCTCAACGGCCTTGCCGAAGGCAGCCTCCTCGAACGTCAGAGTGAGGTCATACCGCAGGTCTTCGCCCTTTGCGGCGCGGTTGCGGCCGGCGCCGCGCCCTGACCCGAACGGATCGAAGCCAAAGACCTGACTCAGGATGTCGCTGAGGTCCATGCTGGAGGGGTCGAATCCCCCTCCGCCCATTCCGCTCAGGCCCTGGTGGCCATAAGTGTCGTAAGCGGCCCGCTTCTGCGAATCCGAAAGGATGCTATAGGCTTCGGCGGCCTCTTTGAACTTCTCTTCGGCTGCATGATCGCCCGGATTGCGGTCCGGATGATACTGCATGGCGAGCTTGCGGTAGGCGCCCTTCAGCTCCTGTTCGCCGACGGAGCGATCGACTCCCAGCACCTCATAGTAATCGCGTTTTGTCACCGGCATTGTCTTAACTGCGGTTCACTCGTTGTAGTTGGTTCGGGCCTTCAGGGTTTGACGGCCACCTTGACCATGGCAGGCCGCAGAAGGCGGCCCTTGAAAGAATATCCTCGCTGGAATTCGCCGATAACGGTATTGTCATCGGCGTCGGCCGTTTCGACGCGCTCGATCGCCTGATGGAAATGAGGATCGAACGGCTTGCCCGCCGACTCGATCGGCTCAAGGCCGAGTTTCTTCATCGTCTCGAACATCCGGCTGTAAATCATTTCGACGCCCTTGGCGTAGTCCGATTTCGGCGCAAGCGCCTTCAGCGCGCGTTCGAAGTCGTCGAGCACGGGAAGCAGTTCCTTGATAAAATCCATCGCCGCGTACTGGAGGTAATCGGCACGTTCCCGTTCCGACCGTTTTCGATAATTGTCGAATTCGGCCTGACGCCGGAGGAGCAGGTCCTTCAGTTCATCACGCTCCACCTTGAAGCCATCGCGCTCCGCTCGAACCAGATCGAGCTCCTCAGTTGCGGCTTGCCCGGCGGTTGGATTCGCCGCTTCTTGTTCGGCTTGCATTTCGTTGTGTTCCAGAGTCACTTTCAGTTTCAGGTTAGCATCGCCAAAAAAGGCGAAAATTTCAGAGCGCCTCGAAAGTCTGGCCGATCTGCCGGACCGCGGAGATCACTCGATCGTAGTGCATGCGCATGGGCCCAAGAACCGCCACACGGGCGCGGACTCCCGACGGCAGGTCCAGGCTCACTCCGATCAGCGAGAGTTCCCGCATGGCTGGATGCGCATCCTCCAAACCGATGTGAACCCCGATTTCACCCTTCGAAGACTCCAGAAAGCGCTCCAGCAGAGCCAGAACACGCTTCTTTTCTTCTAACGCGCGGAATAAGTCCCGCATACGCTCACGCGTCAGATGGAGATCCAGCCCGACCAGGTACGAAGCGCCGTCCATCTCTACATGCGGATCGGGATCTACCGCAAGCAGACCCTTGTGGCAAAGAATGGTCAGGCGCTGAAGGACGGCGTCATAAGCCGCCCGCTCTTCTTCAATGCGGCGCAGCAACTCCGTACGAGCCCGCTCCAGTGTCCAGCCCGAGAAGTTCGCATTTACGTAGTTGCGCAATTGCGCCAGATCATCCTGCGGGATCTCGCGATCCAGAGTGACGACGCGATTGCGAACCATCCTGTCGCGCGTGGCCACGATCATCAGAACTCTTCGGTCGGAAAGCGCAATCAATTCAATGTGTTCCAGCTGTTGAGACGAGATCGGCATCGCGACGGCAATGCCAACATTGCGGGTTATTTCCGTCAGAATCCGGGAGGCGATCGAAACCCGCTCCTCCAGCGACTCGCAGGAACTCATCTGAGCGAGGATTCGTTCGGAATCCGCGGCCGGAAGAGGTTTCGCGGGGACCCCGTCCGCGAAGTCGCGAAAAGCCTTTTCGGTCGGGATACGGCCTGCCGACGTGTGCGGCTGGGCGAGGTAACCGTCATCCGCTAAATCGGCCATCACGTTGCGGATCGTCGCGGGGCTGAGGGAGAGAGTGCGCAGACGCGAAACGGTGCGTGACCCCACCGGCTCGCCTGAATCGATATAGGCGCGCACGATCAGGTGCAGTATGTCTCGCTCTCGCGGACTTAACTCCCTGCCCGACAAAGGCATCCGGTGCGTGCTCCTGTAATTGAATATACTGTTACGAACGTCGTGACAGCAATATCGGCGCCCAACATGACCTCTAACTGCCCCAATTGACTGATGTTGCGCTTTTTCGATAAGATACAAGGTTTACAACTTCCGCATTACCAGATCCTCATTGCGGTCCTAAAATTCCAATCGGAGAGTTCATGGCAGAAATTCAAAAATATCTCTTCACGTCCGCGTCGGTCACGGAGGGTCATCCGGATAAGATCGCCGATCAGATTTCCGACGCGGTGCTGGACGCCGTTCTCGAGCAGGATCCGTTCGGCCGCGTCGCCTGTGAAGTGTTGGTGACGACAGGCATCTGCGTCGTTTCGGGCGAGATCACTACGACTTGTTACGTGGATGTTCCCAAGATCGCCCGGGACACCATCAAAGAGATTGGGTACACGGACGCGCTCTTTGGATTCGATTCCAAGACCTGTGGAGTTCTGAACACCATCCAGAGCCAGTCCCCCGATATCGCGATGGGTGTGGATACAGGCGGCGCCGGCGATCAGGGGCTGATGTTTGGATATGCGTGCGATGAGACCGTTGAACTGATGCCGCTGCCGATTCAGTTGGCCCACCGACTGACGCGCCAACTCTCCGAAGTTCGCAAAGCGGGCACGCTCGCGTATCTGCGTCCGGACGGCAAAAGTCAGGTTTCGGTCGAATACGTGAACGGCAAGCCGGTTCGCATCGACGCGGTGGTGATTTCCACCCAGCATGGCGACGATGTCTCGACAGAACAGCTTCGCGCCGATGTCCGCAAGCACATCATCGACGCCGTGGTCCCGAGCCACATGGTGGACGCGAACACGAAGTACCATATCAACCCAACGGGCCGCTTCGTGGTGGGTGGTCCTCACGGAGACACGGGTCTGACGGGCCGCAAGATCATAGTCGACACCTACGGCGGCATGGGCCGTCACGGCGGCGGCGCCTTTTCGGGCAAGGATCCGACGAAGGTGGACCGTTCGGCGTGCTACATGGCCCGATATATTGCGAAGAACCTGGTCGCTGCCGGCCTCGCGACGCGGGCGGAAGTACAGCTCGCCTACGCGATCGGCGTGGCGGAGCCGGTATCGGTTATGGTGAACACGTTCGGCACTGGCACGATTCCCGAGACCGAGATGACCGAACTCATCCGCGAGAATTTC
>Ga0206900_1083_pt1 | contig 26136 bp, 19 predicted proteins | sample Alteio_BWOrgHeat_46_FD_153235 | JGI IMG/M metagenome (GOLD analysis project Ga0206900, IMG submission 153235) | Enriched cells from forest soil in Barre Woods Harvard Forest LTER site, Petersham, Massachusetts, United States -... | ecosystem: Environmental > Terrestrial > Soil > Temperate forest >... | reverse complement strand
CAGAACCAACTCTTTACCGACTACGAGCGGGAACTGTTCACTAAGGTGGTCGAACTGGCGGAGAAGGAGGGAAAGACGGTCGAGCTCCTCGTCGTGCCCTCGGTCGACCCGTTCGACGCTATCGTCCAGACCGCCCACCGCCTCCAGGCGTCGCGAGTCGTCACCGGCGAATCGCTGCGCATGGACACTGCGGAACTGGCTCGACGCATTGGACTTGCATGGGAAAGGCTGCCGGAACCCCGCCATGCGTTTTCGCTCGAAGTCCTGAGCGCTCACAAGCCGTCGTTCTTCGTGAACCTGGGGCCGCATCCTCCGCGCCTCTGGCCGGAAGACGTCCAACGGCTCCACGAGCTTTGGCTGCGACTCAGTGATGACTTCGGGTCAAAGCTGCACCACCGGGACGTTCTCGGAGTGGCTCTCCGCCGCCTGGAACGAGACCTCGAAAATAGCCGTCGTGACGAAGCGCTGGTCGATCTCGATACGGAGATCCGCCAGCATTAGGCGGTGCCTCGACTATTTCCGGTAATGCGAAATATCGCAGCTATTCGAGGCGCAGAATTTCTGCGAATCGGCGATGTATTGCGTCCAGTCCGACGCGATCCCCTTCCGCGCCGCATCGATATCCAAGCCCATCAGGATCTCTATCGAGAGATAGTTTTCCACAACATCCTTGATGTCTTTGTAGTTCTTGCCGTTCGGAGCCTTGCCGCACTGCGGCCAGATGTTGTCCAGCGAATCGGCGCCGCCCATCTCAAGCGGTACCAGGTGATCCAGTTCGCAGCTCGAATTCTGGTTTACGTGGTAGGCGGCGTACATTGTGTGCTTCTGAGCGGAGTCCGTGATGCAGTCGCGAATGCATTTCGTTGTGAATTTTTGCGCGCCGAAGACCTTCGCTGAAACGGTCGGATTGAAAGCCCCGGGAGTGCAGGACGGATCGGGCAGGGGATACCTGTTCGCAGCCTTGCCAGTAGCGCATGGTCCTCCACTCTTCGAGTCCCCCAGCGACGTAGTCGCATGCGAATTAACGCCTGGTACCGGGCAGGAGTTGCAGAGATTACCCGCGGACGTCGCGGGTTGCGGAATCATCGCTGCGGCGGCCCTCAAAACCGCGCAAATCAAAGGGTATTTTGGTTTCATGGCCCGTTCCTGCAATAAGTGCGTCGAAACCGATAGATGTGTCGGGAATCGCCCCTGAGTATTTCCGCGCGTTATAATTTCGGTTTCGGCTCGCACCACCCGGCGCGGGCCTACTAAAGAGACATCGGATACGAAAAGGACTCTGCCATGGCAGCCACTGAAACCCTCGCTTTCCAGGCCGAAACTAAAGAACTGCTTCGATTGGTGACCCACTCGCTCTACACAGAGAGCGACATCTTCCTTCGGGAACTTATTTCGAATGCCTCCGACGCCCTCGACCGCCTGCGGTTCGAATCGCTCACGGATGGCGAGATCCTCGAAGGCGACGACCGGTTCGAGATCCGCCTCGACATTAATAAGGACGACCGCACGCTCACCATCTCCGATACCGGAATCGGTATGAATCGCGAGGAAGTCGTCGCGAATATCGGAACCATCGCGAAGTCGGGCACGGGCGAACTCCGTAAGCGCGTTCAGGAAAAGGGCTCCGCCGCGGATGTGGCCGATCTTATCGGTCAGTTCGGCGTGGGCTTTTACTCCGCCTTCATGGTGGCGGACAAAGTAAAACTCGTCACGCGTCGCGCGGGTTCCACAGAAGCCGTCGAGTGGGAGTCGGAAGGCAGCGGAACCTACTCGATTCGCGACGCCGAGAAGTCCGCTCGCGGGACCTCGATCACTCTTTATCTCCGCCCCGCCGATCCCGACGCCGGGATCGAGGACTTTACCGACGATTGGCGCATTTCATCCATCATCCGGAAGCATTCGGATTTCATCGCCTACCCCATCATCATCAGAAAGGAAAAGAAGGAAGAGGGCAAGGAGAGTACGTGGGAAGACACCACGCTCAACTCGATGAAGCCGATCTGGAAGCGGTCGCCTTCCGAGGTAAAAACCGAAGAGTACGCCGAATTCTACAAGCACATCTCGCACGATTGGAACGAGCCTCTCCGCACTGTACACTTCCGCGCCGAAGGGGCATTCGAGTACGAGGCGCTGCTTTACATCCCCTCGAAAGCGCCCTGGGATCTCTATTACGTCGGCGCCGAAATGGGGCTTCGGTTGTTCGCCCGGCGCGTCATGATCATGGAGAAGTGTGAGGACCTGTTACCCCACTATCTTCGCTTTGTCCGCGGCGTGGTGGACGCCTCCGACCTGCCCCTCAACATCTCTCGACAGCGGCTACAGCAGGACCATCACATCAGCCGGATCCGGAAGCGTCTCACAACAAAAATTCTCGATACTTTGAAGGAACTCCACGAAAAAGAGGAAGACAAATACCTCACGGCGTGGAAGGAGTTCGGCCGCGCCATCAAAGAGGGCGTCTCCAGCGACTACGACAATCGTGATCGAATCGTGCCGCTGCTTCTCTTCGAGTCCTCGAACGACCCGGAAAAGATGACGTCGGTCAAGGATTATGTTACCCGCATGAAGCCGGATCAGGAGCAGATCCTCTATATGACCGGCGAATCGCGGAGCATGATGGAGAACTCGCCCCACATTGAAGCCGTGAAAGCCAAGGGCTACGAAGTTCTGTTCATGACCGATCCGGTCGACGAACTCGTCCTTCAGCACCTCCCCGAATTCGAAGGCAAGAAGCTGAAATCCGTCGGCAAAGGCGAGATCAAGCTGGGGACTGAAGAAGAGAAGGAACAAGCCGAGAAGGAACTGAAGAGCAAGGAAGAGGAGTACAAACCGCTGACCGAATTCCTCCAGAAGAAACTGGAAGATTACGTAAAGCAGGTTCGCCTCTCGTCCCGCCTCACCACCTCGCCCGCGTGCCTCGTTGTGGAGGAACACGATTACAGCCCTATGTTCGAGCGTGCCCTAAAACGCGGCACGGGCAGTGGTCCTGCCCGCAAACGGGTGATGGAACTGAATCCCGGGCATCCTCTGGTGGAACGCATGAAGCAGCGCCAGGCGGCTTCCTCCGACGACCCGATGCTGAACAACGCGGCCGAGGTGCTCCTCGGTCTCTCGCTCCTGGCAGAAGGCTCCGAACTGCCCGACACAGCGCGCTTCAACCGCGCCGCAATGGAGATGCTGGGTCAGGTGGTGTAACTTGTTTCTGAGATATTTCAATGTCGAAAACGCCTGAACTCCGGAAGTTGCTCCCGCTCGGACTGGCCGCTTTCGCGATCCTGGCGTTTGGACAGGACGACAGAGTCGCGCGTGGAAAGTACCTCGTTGAAGAAGTCGCGAAATGCCAGGAGTGCCACACGCCTAAAATGGATAACGGCAACTTCATCAAGTCCATGTGGATGAAGGGTTCCACCATGAACCTCATGCCCGCGGCGCCAGTGGCTGGCTGGCACCCCGCCGCGCCCGACGTCACTCCGAATGGCGCTCTTTGGAAACGCTGGGGCGAAGAGGGCATGGTGGCTTTCCTCGAAACGGGTAAGACGCCGCGCGGCGGGACTGCCGGGCCGCCCATGCCCACGTACACGTTGAAGCACGATGACGCCTTGGCGATCGTAGCGTTTCTGAAATCATTGCAATAGTGAAGACAAGTTGGGCGCTGGCCGGCGTGATCGCCGGACTGCTGGCGCACGCTCCGCTCAGCGCTCAGACACCCGATCAGGTTCTCGTCGTCGAGAACCAGAAGTCTCCCCTCTCGCGTGAGATCGCGCAGTACTACCTTCGGAGGCGTTTTGTTCCTTTCAACAATCTGTGTGTCATTGATGCCACTACTGAAGAACGCATAGAGCGTCCCGTCTATGAGAAGGACATTCAGGCTCCGATCGCCACGTTCCTCAAGCGACGCAAGCTCGAAGAGAAGATCATTTACATCGTACTGACCAGCGGCGTGCCTTTGCGTATCATTCCGGGCGACAGCAGTTCTAAGAGCCCGGCCGCATCAGTGGATTCGGAACTGTCTCTGCTCTACGTGCGGCTGAAAGGCGCGGTTACTCCTGTTGAGGGCCCGCTGCGAAATCCGTTTTTCGCCCATCGCGATACCCCCTTTCGCCACCCGCAGTTCCCGATCTACCTGGTGACGCGGCTCGATGGTTACAGCGTCGCTGACGTGAGGCGCATGGTCGACGACGCCCTGGTCGCGCGCAATACCGGTAAGGTCGTCATCGACCTCCGCGCGAACGATACGACAGAGGGGAACCGCTGGCTGCGCACGGCGGCCCTGCTCGTGCCGAAGGGCCGCGTCGTGATGGACGATTCGCCGAAGGTTCTTGCCAATCTGAACAATGTAATCGCCTACGCATCCTGGGGTTCGAACGATCCCGCGCGCAAGAGCAGAACGCTTCAAATGCGTTGGCTACCTGGGTCGATCGCTACCGAATTTGTTTCAACCGACGCGAGGACGTTCCGTCCGCCGCCCGAAACCTGGGAGATCGCTCCCTGGGGCGAGACCGATAAGTGGTTTGCCGGTTCGCCGCAAAGCCTTACCGCCGATTACATCCATGAAGGCGCCTCGGGAGCATCGGGACAGGTCGATGAACCGTTCCTGTCCTTCTGCCCGCGTCCCGATTACGTTCTCCCTGCTTACCTCTCGGGCCGCACCCTCGCGGAAAGCTTCTATATGGGAATTCCGGCGCTGAGTTGGATGAACGTCGTGATCGGCGATCCTCTCATGCGACTTCGTTAATCGAGAGATATCGTGCTTAATCCTCAAACACCGGCCATAACCGCGATGCGCGTGATTCCTGTCGCCGGCCGCGACAGCATGCTGCTCAACCTAAGCGGCGCGCACGCTCCGTTTTTTACTCGCAACATCGTCCTTCTAACCGACAGCGCCGGGCGAACCGGAATCGGCGAGACGCCGGGTGGCGAGAAGATTCGCCAGACGCTGGAAGATGCGCTCCCGCTGATCACGGGCCGGGAAATCGGTCGCTACAACGAGGCGCTGAACTCTGTTCGCCGGACCTTCGCGGATCGCGACGCGGGCGGGCGCGGCGTCGAGACGTTTGACCTGCGCACGACCGTACACGCCGTCACCGCGCTCGAAGCCGCCCTGCTCGACCTTCTCGGCCAGCACCTCGGCGTACCTGTATGCGCACTGCTCGGCGAGGGATCACAGCGCGACTCGGTGGATACTCTCGGGTATCTCTTTTACGTCGGCGACCGAAAGAAAACTGACCTGCCTTACCGCTCCGATCCCGGCGCCGCCGACGAATGGTTTCGCCTACGCGATGAAGAGGTACTTACGCCCGAGGCTGTGGTCCGTCTCGCCGAAGCCGCCCACGCACGCTACGGTTTTCGCGATTTCAAGCTCAAGGGCGGCGTCCTGTCCGGGGCATCAGAGATGGAAGCCATCCAGGCGGTTGCCGAACGTTTCCCCAGCGCGCGTGTCACGCTCGATCCCAACGGCGCATGGTCGCTCGACGAAGCTGTCGCGCTTTGCGCCGGCAAAGGCGATGTGCTTGCCTACGCTGAGGATCCTTGTGGCGCCGAGAAAGGCTTCTCGGGGCGCGAAATCATGGCGGAATTTCGCCGCGCCACGAGCATGCGCACCGCGACCAACATGATCGCGACTGATTGGCGCGAGATGGCTCATGCCATTCAGCTTCATTCCGTCGATATCCCTCTGGCCGACCCGCATTTCTGGACCATGGCCGGTTCCGTGCGCGTTGCCCAGATGTGCCACGAATGGGGTCTGACGTGGGGCTCGCATTCTAACAATCATTTCGACGTCTCGCTCGCCATGTTCACGCACGTGGCCGCGGCCGCGCCCGGAAAAATCACCGCTATCGATACCCACTGGATCTGGCAGGACGGCCAACGCCTCACGCGCGAGCCGTTGCGCATCCGGGGTGGGCAGATCTCTGTGCCACAGGCGCCCGGTCTTGGTATCGAACCCGATCTCGAGGCGATCGAAGCTGCCCACTCTGTCTACAAACAGATGGAGCTGGGCGGACGGGATGACGCGCGCGGTATGCGATATCTCATTCCAAACTGGCGGTTTGATCCCAAAAAGCCTTGTCTTGTACGTTAAAGCCGGCTTGTTCGCGGACGCTGCCGGGATAACATAAGGATGCAATGAACCGAAGATCCTTCATCGTAAATTCCGCGGCTGCGCTGGGCGCTTCCGCTTTCAGCGCTTCAGGGAGCCCTAACGATACGGTCCGGATCGCAGTGGTCGGAATGCATGGACGCGGCAAGAGCCACCTGCAGGCGTTCACTTCTTTACCTAAGGTCGATCTCGTCGCCATTTGCGATATCGACGACGCCGTGCTGGCCAGCGCTTCGAAATTCGTCACCGAGAAACGCGGGACCGCCCCAACTCCCTATAAAGACCTTCGTAAACTCCTTGAAGACAAGTCGATTGATGCGATCTCGATCGCCACGCCGAACCATCAGCACACGCTGCAGACGGTCTGGGCGTGTCAGGCGGGCAAAGATGTCTACGTCGAAAAGCCCTGCTCTCACGATATGTTCGAGGCGAAGCAGATCGTCGCCGCCGCCCGCACCTACGACCGTATCGTGCAGCAGGGCAGCCAGAGCCGTTCCAATCTCGCCTTACAGGAAGCCGTACAAAAGATGCGCGATGGCCTCATCGGCGACGTTTATCACGCCCGCGGGCTCTGCTACAAGTGGCGCAACACGATCGGCCGCAAGCCGGAAGAGGCCGTCCCGGCGGGCGTCGATTACGATCTTTGGACCGGCCCTGCGCCGAAGCGCCCCTTTACGCAGAACCGCTTCCACTACAACTGGCACTGGATGTGGGATTATGGCAACGGCGATCTCGGCAACCAGGGTATTCACGAGATCGACATCGCCCGCTGGGGGCTCGGCGTCAAGTATCCAACCAAAGTCTCCGCCATCGGCGGACACTTCATGTTCGACGACGATCAGGAAACGCCGAACACGCTCGCCGTCGCGTATGAATTCAATGATGGCGGGAAAAAGAAAATGATGACGTTCGAGGTCCGCCACTGGATGTCCAATACCGAGTGCGATATTCACGAATTTGACAAAAGCGTGAAGAGCAATTCGATCGGAAATCTTTTTTATGGTTCCAACGGGTACCTCGCGATCGATGGTTATACCAAATACTGGTCCTACATCGGCAAGGAACAGGAGACTGGTCCCGCACGTAAAGACGGCGGCGATCACTTCGCCAATTTCATCGAGGTGGTGCGCAGTAGAAAACGCAGCGATTTAACCGCTGAAATCGAAGAGGGCGCGATTTCCACTACATTAGTACACCTCGCTAACATTTCCTACCGCCTCGGGCGTTCCGTTCACTTTGACGCTGCGAGCTATTCCTGCACTGGGGATAAAGAGGCAAACGCCATGTTCCGGCGCGAGTACCGCAGGCCGTTCGTGGTCCCGCAACTAGTGGCCTGAAGGCAGATCTCAATCCGATCGGGTCCGAGCGCGCGCCTCACTTCCGGGTCGCGCGCTTTTTTTCGCCGAACTGTTAAGAATGATCCATCATTGTTAGCGCTAACAGGCGGAATTTTGCTGGAAATCGACGCAGTGTTTGGATACAATGGCCCCGATTAGTCGTACAAGAGGGGAGATTATTACTAATGCTGCGTCAAACCCGAAGTGTATTTGTGTGTCTGGCGGCGCTTGGTTTCTTTGGAATCAACGTGTTCGCACAGTCAGATTTGGGAAGTATTCAGGGAGTGGTGAAGGATCCGTCCACTGCGTCGGTCCCTAACGCGACCGTAACGATCAAAAATGAAACAGGTCTCGAGCGTCAGACAAAGACCAACGACGCTGGCTTTTTCGCGATCACAAATATCCCGCCCGGCGTTTACAATCTTGGGGTCGAGGCGGCGGGCTTCAAAAAGTACGAGAGCTCGAATAACAAACTCGATCCCAGCAGCACGCTGGGCATCGATGTGTCGCTGAGCGTGGGGGCTGCGACGGAAACCGTTGAAGTCTCCGCCTCCGCCGCGCAACTCCAAACCGAAAGCGCGTCGGTTCAGAAACTCGTCACGCGCGATCAGATCGATTCGCTCGAACTGAACGGCCGGAACCCTGTGGGACTTGCTTCACTGGTACCGGGAGCGCGCGGCGGCAGTCTGGCGGGCCTGAACTTCAACTTTACGCAGGGTCCGTCAAACTTCAACGGCTCGCGCAATCCGGAGAACCTGATCACATATGACGGCGCGCCTGCGACACGCACACGGTCGAACGGCACGAGCCTCGGCGCCGCCGACGTCGATTCAACCCAGGAAGTGCAAATTCTGACAGCCGCTTACGCGCCCGAATATGGCCGCACATCCGGTGCGCAGATTCGCATCCTGACTAAGGCCGGCACGCCCGAGTTCCACGGGGCGGCGTACGAATATGTCCGCAACGATGCGTTTAACGCTAACACGTGGACCCGCAACCAGACGCCAGGCCAGGCGTTCACCGCGCCGTTCCGCTACAACCAGTACGGATACAACATCGGCGGTCCGTTTTACATTCCGGGGAAGTTCAACACCAACAAGAGCAAATATTTCTGGTATTGGGGCCAGGAATGGGTGAAATATCGTTTTACCGACTCCGCTACCTGGACTGTGCCGACGAACCTAATGCGCCAGGGAGACTTCAGCGAGTTGCTCACTCTGGGTCCGCAGAACATCCTTGGGCGGGTCGTGACTATTAAGGACCCGACCACCGGAAGCCCTTATCCTGGTAACGTTATCCCTCCGAGCCAGGTTAGCCGGAATGGTTCGGGCATACTCAAGGCTTACCCAGCCCCGAACCTGCCCGTCGGCAGCTTTATCGGCACGGCCAACTACTACATCACCGCGCTCCATCCCCAGGACCAGCGCAAGGACACGCTTGCCGCCGATATCAACATCACCGACAAACAGCGCCTCCAGTTCCGGCGCAACAACTACGCCTTCTTCGAATATCAGCCGCTCGACGGCACCCCGACCGAAACGCCCAAGTTCTTCAATCGCCCGAACCAAACCAACTCGCTCGACTATGTGTGGACCATAAGCCCGACCCTCGTTAACGAAGCTCTGGCCACTGTCAGCCTCGACGACGTCTATATCCCGGTCGACACCGCGCACTTCTTCGACAGAACGACGGCGGGAATTAATTACCCTTACCTGTTCCCGACGGGCAAGCTGATCCCGACGCGAATCCCGACTGCGAACATCACCGGTCTGACTGGCCTGACTGGCAACCCTTATCCCTCGCACTCCGCCGGCCCGATCTACACGGTTACGGACAGCCTCACCTGGGTCAAAGGCAGCCACACGTTTAAGTTCGGTTTCTACTTTGAGCGTTCCGGCGAGAACGATAACGATGAAATCAACGTAAGCGCCTGCCCCACCTGCACCAACAACCAGAACGGCCAATTCTCATTCACGGATACGCGTTCCGGACAGCCCGGTACTGGCAACGCTATTGCGAACGCGGCGCTCGGCCTGTTCGACAGCTATTCGGAACTCGGCCAGCGCGCCTACACCATTTTCCGCGGCTTTTCATACGAGCCGTACGCTCAGGACAACTGGAAGGTCAATCCCAAGCTGACCATCAACTATGGGTTCCGTTACACAGTAATCGTTCCGTATCACGCCCTCTGGGGCAATATGATCGTGTTCGATCCGACTCTCTACGATCCCACCACCGCCGTTAAAGTCGATCCGAAGACCGGCGCGATCATTCCCGGCTCGGGCGATCGCTATGACGGCATGGTGATCCCAGGCAACGGCTGGCCGGATTCGGCTAAAGGCCGCTTCCCGGAATCGACCTCCGGACAATACGATTACCTTTTCCGCAACGGCAAGTATCCCAGCTACTACTCGAACATTCAGTGGGGTCAGATTCAGCCCCGTCTGGGCATCGCCTACAACATCACGCCGAAGACTGTGATCCGTACCGGCGCTGGCGAATACTTCACCCGTCTGGGCGTGAGCGACTCGGTCTTCCTGGGCGGTAACCCGCCGTTCCAGCCGACCGCCAACGTTTCGTTCGGCAACGCCGATAATCCCGGTGGGACTTCGGCGAATCTTCTGCCTCTCACCGTCACGACCCAGAGCCGCGACTTCAAAAATCCGTCGGCGTGGAACTGGAACTTCACCGCCGAGCGCGAATTGCCGCTCAACTCGATCCTCACGGTCGCCTATGTGGGTCGCCGCGGACTTCACCTCCAGCGTGAATCCAATATCAACCAGCCCACCACCGACACGGTCCTTGCGAATCCGGGCGTTAACCTCGATGCGCTGCGCCCATACAAGGGCTACAACTCCATCCGCGAAACCGACAACGTTGCGAGTTCGACCTACAACTCACTCCAGATTTCGTGGAATCGCCGTCTGAGCAAGGGATTGCTGTTTGGCTTCGCCTACACGTTGTCGAAGAGCATGGACAATGGCTCGAACCAGCGCGATATCATTCCCGACACATACTACGCCGGGAATCTTTGGGGTCCATCGGAATTCGACACGCGCCACGTGCTCATCGCAAACTTTCAGTACGAGTTGCCGTTCTTCAAGCAGAACAACTTCGCTGGCAGGATGCTCGGCGGGTGGCAGGTCAGCGGCATCATCCAGTGGCAGACGGGTCAGCCCACCAGCGTCGGCAAGGGAACCGATTATGCGGGCGTCGGACTCGACGGCAGCCTCGCTGGCGGTGTCGGACAGTACTGGGTCTACAGCGGCGGCGATATCAAATACCCGGGCAACATCGTAGTAAACGCCGGAAATCCGGGGGCCGATTCGCACTACTACTTCACCACCACCGATTCCAGTGGTAAGCTGCTTTTCACGCAGCCGGCTCCTGGCACGTTTAACCTGCAGCAGGGAATTCGCGATCTGATCTACAACCCCGGCTTCAACAATGTAAATCTGGGACTGTTTAAAAAGTTCGCGATCAACGAGCGCATGGGCTTCCAGTTCCGCGCTGAGGCATTCGATGCCTTCAATCACCCAAACTGGAACGGCGTGAACACCGACCCGACCAACCTGAATACTTTCGGCAAGGTCACGGGCAAGAATGGCGACGTGCGCAACCTTCAGCTGTCCCTCCGCTTTTACTTCTAATCAATAGGAGTCATCGCTTAAAATCAGGGGACGGACCTTCGGGCCCGTCCCTTTTTTTCATGTCCCGAAAAATCAGATGGGGCGTCCTCGGCGCCGCGAGGATCGCCACAGTGAAAGTCATCCCCGCAATGCAGCGCGGGCAACTCATAGAGATTTCCGCCATTGCGTCGCGCGATCTCGCCCGGGCGCAATCGGCCGCGGCGGATCTCGGAATTCCGAAAGCTTACGGTTCTTATCAGGAGCTTCTCGATGATCCCGAGATTGACGCCATTTACAACCCGCTGCCCAATCACCTGCATCTCCCCTGGTCCGTGAAAGCCGCGGAGGCCGGTAAGCACGTCCTCTGCGAAAAGCCGATCACGATGAGCGTTGCCGAAACGCATCAGCTCATTGCCGCACGCGATTCCGCCGGCGTGAAGATGGGGGAAGCGTTCATGGTTCACCTCCATCCGCAATGGCTGCGAACGCTCGAGATTGTACGCTCAGGCGAAATCGGCGATCTCCGCGCCATGAGCTGCGTCTTCAGCTACAACAATCGCGATCCCCGCAACATCCGCAACATCGCGGAAATGGGTGGCGGCGCCATTATGGATATCGGCTGCTATCCGATTCATGCGTCGCGCTGGATCTTCGGCGAGGAACCCCGTCGTGCCTTCGCTCTAACCGATGTCGATCCGGATTTCCGCACGGATCGCCTGGTCTCGGCCATTCTCGACTATCCGTCCGGTCAGGCCGTTTTCACGTGCTCCACGCAGATGACGCCGTACCAGCGCATGATATTCTTTGGCTCCGCGGGGCGCGTGGAAGTCGAGATTCCTGTGAACGCGCCGCCAGACCGTGAGACCCGGGTCCTCGTCCAGACCGGTGAAACCCGAACCGAGACGTTCGGAGTATGCGATCAGTACACCCTGCAGGGCGACGCGTTTTCGCGCGCCATCCTCGGGGAAGGCGAAGTCCCCGTTCCTCTCGAGGACGCTCTTCGGAATATGGCCGTGATTGAGGCCCTGTTCGGCTCAGCCGGGTCCGGCGCCTGGGAAAAACCGGTTCTATGACCTGACTGGCTCATCGGCTGAGCCGATAAGCGCCAGGTTACGCTACTGTGAAGTAACGTCCGCAATGCCCTTTAATATTCATCCGATCAGGGAATTTGTTGTCCGCCCGGCCTTGCCTGAGCCGTTGTCCCGTATGACAGAGCTCGCCTACAACATTCTGTGGGCATGGGAACCCTCGATCCGAACTCTCTTCCGCCGTCTCGATCCGGTGCTTTGGAAAGACTCGGGATATAACCCGGTCATAATGTTAGGGCGAGTCTCTCAGACGGCTCTTGAAAAAGCGGCCGCGGACCCGCGTTACATTCAGCAGTATCAGACGGCCTGCAAAGACTTTGACGCCCAGACGAAGAGCCCGGCCGGCAAAGATGGCAAGCTGATCGCTTACTTTTCCGCCGAGTACGGTCTGACTGAATGTCTGCCCGTCTACTCCGGCGGTCTGGGTGTGCTCTCAGGCGACCATATGAAATCCGCGAGCGATGTCGCCATGCCGCTCGTGGGCGTCGCATTGCTCTATCAATTGGGCTATTTCCGGCAGTACCTCAACGCCGACGGCTGGCAGCAGGAGCGGTTCCTCGAAAACGATTTCTATTCGTTGCCGATCAAGCCTTCGCTGGATGCGGGCGAAAAACAGCACACCGTCGCCGTTCAGCTTCCTTCGGGACCGGTCATCATCCGCGTCTGGACCCTTGATGTCGGGCGCGTCCGGATGCTGTTCCTCGATACGAATACGCCCGAGAACTCGCGCGCCGAAGACCGGGGCATCACGAGCCAGCTATACGGCGGCGATAACGACATGCGCATCCGCCAGGAGATCGTCCTCGGGATAGGCGGCATGCGCGCTCTGGAACTCCTGGGTTACAAGCCGACAGTGTTCCATATGAATGAGGGCCACTCGGCGTTTCTCGCGATGGAACGCATCCGGCTCTTCATCGAACGTCAGGGCCTCACCTTTGAAGAGGCGCTGGAAGCCACCCGCGTCAACAACGTCTTTACGACGCACACGCCAGTTCCCGCCGGGATCGACCTTTTCGACCCGGGTCTTGTCTACCACTACTTCAGCCAATTCTGCGCCGACGCTAAAATCGAGTTCGATCGCTTCATGGCCCTTGGCCGCCGCAACGCTAACGATAGCGGGGAGCCCCTTTCGATGGCGATCCTCGCGCTGAATACGTCGGCGTACCGTAACGCCGTCAGCCGCCTGCACCGCGAGGTATCGCAGGAAATGTGGCACGCGCTCTGGCCGACGCTCCCGGTTTGGGAAACCCCAATCACCTCAGTTACGAACGGCGTTCACCTCACAAGCTGGGTCAACGGCGACCTCGCCTTTCTCTACGATCAGTACCTTCATCCCGACTGGCGCCATCGCTGGAGCGACCTTGAGATGTGGAAGCTGATCTGCGACATCCCGAACGAGGAATTGCTGGAGGTCCACCGCCGCCGCAAACGCCGCCTCATTAACTTCATTCGCGAGCGGCAGACGGCATCGGCGTTCCGCAGGAAAGCCGCTGCGGCCGAGCAGCGGTATTCCGCTGAGGTTCTTGATCCCCATGCCCTCACGATCGGCTTCGCTCGCCGCTTCGCTACATATAAGCGCGCCACTCTTCTGTTTCGGGACGTAGCCCGTCTGAAGAAAATCCTATGCGACCGCGAGCGCCCCGTGCAGATCGTGATCGCCGGCAAGGCGCATCCCAAGGATCAGCCCGGCAAAGCTTTTATCCGCGAAATTGTACAGCTCTCGCGCGACCCCGATCTGTGGAAGCATATTGTTTTCGTCGAAGACTATGACATGAAGATCGCGCGCGAACTCGTTCAGGGCGTCGACCTCTGGCTCAACAATCCGCGCCGCGGTGAGGAGGCATGCGGAACGAGCGGCATGAAGGCCGCCATGAACGGCGTTCTGAACCTCTCGGTTCTCGACGGCTGGTTCGACGAAGCTTACGAAATATCGGGCGGCTGGGCCATCGGCGACCGCGAGGAATACACCGACGATCAGGACGGGATCCACGCGAGCAACATCTATTACCTGCTCGAAAGCGAGATTGTTCCGCTCTTCTACGCGCAGTCCGAGGGCGGTCTGTCGAACGAGTGGGTGCGGCGCATGAAGACGTGCATGATGAACCTCACGCCCCGCTTCGACGCGCGCCGCATGGTGCAGGAATACGACGACCTGCTCTATGCTCCCGCACACCGTAACTGGACGCAAATGGAAGCCAACAGCTTCGCCGAAGCTCACGAGCGTTCAGTTTGGAACACGAAGGTGCGGGAGATCTGGCCTCAGGTCAGCTTCGTTGATATGGGGCCGGCGCCGACGGGCCCTGTGATGAGCGGCAAGCCGGTTTCCGTACGGGCCGCCATTCGTATCCCCGGACTCCGGCCCGAGGACGTGCGCGTGGAATGCGTCATCGGCCGCATCAGTTCGAGCGGGGGACTGGAAGAAACCGAAGTCGTCGTTCTGCCCAACCGCGGTGGTGAGGGCGACGTAGCCGTATTCGAGCGCGACGTGATCCCGGCTCAGACGGGTCGCCTCGGTTACGCAGTGCGCGTTAGCCCGAACCATTACGATGACCCTTTGACGCGTCCCGTAACGAGTCTCCTCAAGTGGGGCGGCCGGTAAATCGTCGCCTACGCATCCTCGCATACGCCGCAGTTTATCTGTTCTGGGGCGCGTCGTTTCTTGCGATCCGCGAGATTGTGCTCGTCGCGCCACCGTTTCTCGCCGCCGCCGTGCGGTTCACATCGGCTGGCCTGATCCTTTTGGCGTTTGCCGTAGCGAATCGCGCGCCGCTCCCGTCCTGGACCGAAGGCCGGTCCTCTCTTGCGCTCGGAGTGATTTTCTTCGCGATCAATTACGCATGCGTCTTCTGGGCCGAACAGCGTATCGCCTCCGGCTACGCCGCTGTCGTCTCATCCACTACGCCCGTTTGGGTGTTTGCGGGCGAATGGTTATGGCTCAGCGCGGTGCGGCCGACGCGCGCCGGTCTCGCCGGAATGCTTCTGGGGATCGCGGGCGTGGCATTGGTGGTGCTGCCCGGAGCCTCGGGGCGCGCCCTGGTCGCGCCGCTCGTGATGATGTTCGGCGTTCTTTGCTGGACTTTCGCTACGCTCTGGAGCCGCCGCCTTACCGTTCCGAAATCCCGCTACATGAACGCCGGGCTCCAGATGTTTACCGGCGGCGTGTTGTTATTCGCGCTTTCCTCCGGCGTGGGCGAGATGAGCCGCCTTCCGGAAGTGCTGACCAGATGGGATCTTCGGCTCTCGCTGGATATGACTTATCTCGTCATCGCGGCGTCGATTCTGGCCTTTCTCGCATTCGTTTGGCTCATCGAACACGAACCCGCAAGCCGCGTTTCAAGTTATGCCTACGTGAATCCGCTGATCGCTGTCGCCCTCGGCGCGATGGTTGCGGGCGAGCGGCTAGCGCCGGCCCAGTGGGCTGGGGCCGGGCTGGTTCTGAGCGGGGTGGTTATGACTCTGCGGGCTCGCGTTAACGCCTGAGCCGCCGCCGAGTTTCGCGCGCCGCTCCGCTTCCGCGTCCAGGTCGGGATGCATGCCGCGCTCAATCATCGCCATGCGTTCGCGATGGCGCATCGCCATCGCCAGAATGCCGCCCACGATCACGAATATCGGAATCGCAAACGGCGTGAAGAAAATCTCGATCCAGCGCACGGAGTCTCTATTGACCTCGGTCTTACATTTTACGGCAACTCCGGCCTGTTCACACGCGTTTCCGGCGATTCGCTACTCTGGTTCTGTGGATCTGGAAAAGACTCTTCTGCGCAAGACCGGCGAAGCGATTCACCGCTTTAACATGATCCGCGAGGGCGACCGGCTCGCCGTGGCGGTTTCGGGCGGTAAGGACTCGGTGGCTCTCCTCGAAGCGCTGCTGCTCCTGCAGAAGCGCGCGCCGATTGACTTTTCCGTCTCTGCCTTCACTATCGAGCAGGGCAAGTTCCTCGCCCCGGTTGCCGCAGTCGGCGAGTACATCCGCTCGAAGGGCGTCGAATGGACCTGCCATACGGATAACCCGTCGCTACGCCTTCTGGAAGAACAACCCGGCCACGGCTGCGACATCTGCAGCCGATTTCGCCGCCGCGCCGTTTACCAGATCGCCCGCGGACTGGGCGCGAATGTCATCGCATTCGGACATACCGCTGACGATCTTTGCGAATCCCTGCTGCGGAACATTCTCTACACCGGAAGAATCAGCTCTCTTCCCGCGGTGACCTATTCGAAGCAGCGCGATTTCCGCTTGATCCGCCCTTTGATCTACGTGACGGAAGAAGTCACGCGTGCATATTGCGAGAGCAAAGGCATCCCAGTCGTTCCCTGCGGCTGCTCGCTGCGCGCCGGAACCGTCCGAAAGGGTATTCGGGAAACCATCGCCGACTGGGAGCGGGAGCATCCGCGTCTGCGCGAGAACATCCTCTCCGCCATGGGCAATATCAATCCAGGACGCCTGCTCGATACCCGCTATCTTGACCCCGAAGGCGAAATCGACGAAGCCGAAGTCCCCGCGGCGGACACGCCTCTCCACATCCTTCAGGAAGTCTGATTGAGCGAAGCCCGCGACAGCCAGGTGATCGCCGAAAACCACCGCCAGGTGGAACGGCTTTCCCAATTGGGCTGGTATCACAGCCTGGAATTGCCCGATGGCCGTGTGATTGAGGGCCATCAGTCGATTGAGAATCTGCGCCGGCGCCTCGCGCAGTTCCCGCTGCCCGCGGATCTTCGCGGCAGCCGGGTGCTCGATATTGGGGCATGGGACGGCTGGTTTAGCTTCGAGATGGAGCGCCGCGGCGCCGAAGTGCTCGCCGTGGACTCCGCGAAAAACACCCGCTTTCTGGAAGCCCGAAGCCTGCTTGGATCAAGGGTTGGGTATCGCATCGCGGATATCTGCCGCCTGACCCATCACGACGTCGGGACCTTCGACGTCGTTCTCTTCCTCGGCGTGCTTTACCACCTGAAGCACCCGATCCTTGCGCTCGAAAACGTCTGCGGCATGTGCCGCGATATCGCGTGTATCGAATCGTTCGTCACCGAAAGCAATCTCCGCGCGATTCCGGTTATGGAGTTTTACGAGAGTGCGGAACTGCGCGGTCAACTCGATAACTGGGTCGGGCCGAACGCTGCATGCCTCATGGCCTTCTGCCGCACTGCTGGTTTCGCGAGGGTTAACTTCGAAAGCGCGCTGGGCGAGCGCGCTCATGTCACCGCTTACCGCCGGTGGTCCCACTCCACTATTGGTGGATCGCCTCCGGAAATCCGATGCATTGAAAACGCAGCCACGCACGACCACTGTTTCTCCGCCAACGCCGACGACTACGTGACCTTCTATTTCTCCAGCGCGCGCGGCGATCTGACCTGTGGCAACGTGTTCCCTGAAATCGGCCCTTTCGGTTCGCGTCCCATTCACGTCGCAAGCGCTGGCGTCGGATGGCAGGCCACCTGCAAACTCCCACCCGGTCTCGGCGCAGGATGGCACGATGCTGTGCTGAGCGTCGAAGGAAGTTCTCGCACGCCTCCGCTGAGAATCGGCGTTGATCTTTCGCATGCGGAGCGTCGGGATTGGCCCGCGCGCCCCTTGGGCCCTATGCGCCTGAAGAGCGTCGCTGACGGGAAAACCTTCGAAGCTGGCCGCGTCCGCGTTGGCCCTGACAGCGCAGTCACAGCGTGGGCGGAAGACTTCCCTGAATCCGCGCCAATCGTCGTTCGTCTCAACGGGACTGACCTGCCCGTCATCTGGCGCGACCCTCGGACCGGTCAGATCAACGCCCTGCTTCCCGCGGGACTCGAACCGGGACCGGCTGTGGTTAGCCTCGCCGCAAACGGCGAAGAAACATCCCGAGTAAACGTCGAACTGTACCGCTGACCAACATGGCCGTAATCCTGACCTGCGACGCCCTTTCCAAATCCTTCGGCTCGCGCACCGTATTTACCGATATCTCACTCAGCCTTCATGACGAAGACCGCCTTGGGATCATCGGCCCCAACGGGGCGGGGAAGTCGACCTTCCTGACTATTCTCGGAGGCGCGACAGATCCCGATTCCGGAGTCGTCTCCGTGCGCAAGGGAGCCCGCCTGGCGATGGTCGCGCAGGATCCCGTGTTCGACTCCAACCGCAGCGTAGTCGATATCGTGACTGCCGCTGCGCCCGAAAGCGAAGACCGCGAGGTCGATGTGGCGAAGGTCCTCAGCCGCGCGGGTTTCGAAGATCCCAGTACGCTCGCCGGAAGCCTCTCCGGCGGTTGGAAGAAGCGTCTGGCGATCGCGGAAGCTCTCGCGGCAAAACCCGACGTCCTCCTGCTTGACGAACCCACTAATCACCTCGACGTCGAAGGAATCCTCTGGCTCGAAAAGCTCATTGAATCCGCCTCGTTCGCTTCGGTGTTCATAACGCACGACCGCTACTTCCTCGAAAACGCCTCGACCCGCGTGGCCGAAATCAACCGCGCCTACCCCCTCGGCCTGTTCGCTGCGCCCGGTAACTACAGCAAGTTCCTCGAAAAACGCGCCGAATTTCTCAAATCCCAGAAGCGCGAGCAGGATGCCCTCGCCAATCTCGTGGAGCGCGAAATCGAGTGGCTGCGCCGCGGCGCCAAAGCCCGTACACGCAAATCCCGCGCGCGCATCGACGCCGCGATGGAGCTTCAGGAAAAACTCGCCGATGTGGCCGAGCGCAACCGCAAGGGTACAGCTACGGTCGACTTCGCTGCCACCGGCCGCGCCACGAAACGTCTGATCGCCTGTGACAAGGTCTCGAAGAGCATGGGCGGCAAGCTTTTGTTTGAGGACGTCACCTTCGTTCTGGGACCCGGGAGCCGCCTCGGCGCCATGGGATCGAATGGCAGCGGAAAGACCACGCTCCTGCGCGTCCTCGCGGGCGAAATCGAGCCTGATAACGGTGAAATCCGCCGCGCCGAAAACCTCCGCGTCTCCTATTTCGAACAGAATCGAGACCGCATCGATCCCGAAACGCCGCTTCGCCGAGCGCTCTCTCCTGATGGCGACACCGTAATCTTCCGCGACCGTCCGATACACGTCGCCGGGTGGGCGGCGCGCTTCCTTTTCGCGCAGGAACAACTTGATCTGCCAGTTAGCCGCCTCTCGGGCGGAGAGCGCGCGCGCGTTCACATCGCGCGACTCATGCTGCAGCCGGCGGACATACTGCTACTGGACGAGCCCACGAACGATCTCGATATCCCCACGCTCGAAATCCTCGAAGGCAATCTCGCTGAATTTCCCGGCGCCATAGTGCTCGTAACGCACGACCGTTACCTTCTTGACCGGCTTTCCACATTCCTGATCGCAATGGATGGCGATGGCGGCGTCGAGTATCTGGCCGAACTCGCGCAGTGGGAGCCAAAACCAGCGGTCAGAAAGATCGCGCCATCCAAACCAGCGGCATCAGCCCGGGTCGGCGCGAAGAAGAAACTTTCGTTTCACGAAGCGCGCGAATGGGACCGCATGGAAGAGCTTGTCCTGCAGGCGGAAGAGGCTCTCGAAAAATCACGCGCGCAGATCGAACTTCCCGACGTCGTATCAGACCCCACCAAACTAACCCTTGCGGTACACGGAATGGATGAATCTCAGGCCGAAGTCGATCGGCTGTATGCCCGATGGGCGGAACTGGAGGCGAAACAGAACGGATGAGAGTGAGTCAGAGAGAGAAAGCGCGCCGGCTCGAAGAACTGCACGGCGGAGCGCGTATCCTGGTCCTTCCGAATGTCTGGGACGCCATGAGCGCCCGCATCATTGAAGCCGAAGGCTTTCCGGCCGCAGCGACGTCGAGTTCAGGATGCGCCGCAGTGTTCGGCTACCCCGACGGTCAGCGCATTCCGCGCGGCGAAATGATCTATCTCATCGCGAAAATTGTGGCCGCTGTGGATATTCCGGTAAGCGCGGATGTGGAAGCGGGGTATGACGACCCGGTGCAGACCGCCCTCGATGTGGTTGCGGCGGGAGCCGTTGGCCTCAATCTCGAAGACTTCATCGACGGACAAATCCTCCCGATCGAGGAGCAGAAGCAGCGCATTCGCGCCGTGCGATCCAGCTGCGGTTTTCCCCTCGTAATTAACGCCCGCACCGATATCTTTCTCGCTGCCCACGGCGAAGAAAGCACCAGGTTCGATCGCGCCGTCGAGCGTCTTAATGAATATCGTGAGGCCGGCGCCGATAGCCTTTTCTGCCCAGGCGTCAAAGATGCGGAAACTATTGGCCGCCTTGTCGCCGCTGTTCGCGGACCCCTCAACATCCTTGCCGTCCCAGGTACTCCTTCCATTTCCGAACTGCGCGACCTGGGCGTTGCGCGCCTCAGCTTTGGAGGCGGACCTTCCCGCGTTGCCATGGGCGCGTTCCGCAATTTCACCCGAAGGATCAAAGAAGCTGGCCGTTTTGAAAATTTAAGCGACGTCGCAATCCCCGCACTCGAAACGCAGAAGATCCTGAAGCGCTCCTGATGACGCTTTCGGACTTCGACTATGATCTTCCCGAAGAACTCATCGCGCAGGAGCCTCCGGCACGGCGCGATGCGGCTCGCATGTTGGTGCTTCATCGCAATCAGCAGCGATGGGAAGACCGCGCGTTCCGCGATCTTCCTGAATACCTCGCGCCGGGCGACTGTCTCGTCGTGAACGAATCGCGAGTCTTTCCGTCACGGCTCCTCGCGGGACGCATCGAGGTCATGCTGCTCGAACCCGTCTCCGGAGACGCTACTGAATGGCGCGCCTTGGTACGCCCCGGAAAAAGGCTCCGCGTCGGCGACAAAGTCGCTTTCGACGGCACCCTCTCCGCCGAGATCATCGCCGTAAATGAGCGCGGCGAGCGAATGGTCCGCCTCATCGCCGATGGAGATGTTCACGCGGCTATCGACCGCCTCGGTCACGTACCCCTGCCCCCGTACATCCGCCGCGCCGATAACGCCGAAGATCGCGAGCGCTACCAGACTGTTTTTGCGCGCGAAAGAGGCTCCGTCGCTGCCCCTACTGCCGGGCTCCACTTCACTCCTGAGATCCTCGAAGCCGCCTGCAACGCGGGTGCGGGAATTGCGCCCGTCTCTCTCCACGTCGGACTCGGAACCTTCCAGCCCATCGACCGGGACGACTTTGAAAACCACCAACTCCACTACGAGCGTTACGCGGTCTCCGAAGACTCCTGGGGCGAAATCGAAAACGCGCGTCGTGTGATCGCAGTGGGAACCACCAGCGTCCGTACCGTCGAATCCGTCGCGGCCTCAGGCGCTCTTTCCGGCGTCACCAATCTCTTCATCTACCCTGGATACCGTTTCCGCCGCGTCAACGCGATGCTCACCAACTTCCATCTGCCACGCTCGAGCCTGCTCCTGCTCGTAAGCGCGCTCACCGGTTCCGACTTTGCTCTCGCCGCCTACCGCCACGCCGTCGAGCAGCGGTATCGTTTCTTCTCATACGGCGATTGCATGTTGATCCTGTAAACTGAAGTTTCCCCGTATTATGACCCTCGAAGAACTGGAACGCGAATACGCGCCGCTCCGCGAACAGGCATCTGCCGTCCGGAGTTATCTTTGACGCGCCCCGCAAGCAGCAGGAACTAGACCGCACCGCCGAAGAAATCTCGGCTCCCGATTTCTGGTCGCAGCCCGAAAAAAGCCAGAAAGTCATGCAGGAGCGAAAGCGACTGGAGGAAGCGATCGAAAGCAGTTCGCGCATCTCCTCGCTCACGGACGATCTCGATACGCTGTTCGAACTCGCCCGTGAAGGCGAAAACGTCGATGGCGATATTGATCGGGAGCTAAAGCGCTATTCCGAACTCCTGACCAATCTCGAAACGGAAATGCTGCTCTCGGGCGACAATGACCAACTCAGCGCCATTGTCACCATCCACCCGGGCGCGGGCGGCACCGAATCGCAGGATTGGGCCGAAATGTTGTTGCGCATGTATTTGCGCTGGTGCGAGCGCCACAACTTCGGCGTCGCCATCACGGACCGTCTCGAAGGCGAAGGCGCGGGCATCAAGTCGGCGACATTCGAGGTCAACGGTCCGAATGCTTACGGCCTGCTCCAGTCGGAAATCGGCGTTCACCGCCTTGTTCGGATTTCCCCATTCGATTCCGCCGCCCGACGTCACACCTCATTCGCGTCTGTTTTCGTCTATCCGCAGATTGACGATGAAATAAAGATCGACATTCGGGCGGATGACCTCCGGATTGACACCTTCCGTTCCGGCGGCGCAGGCGGCCAGCATGTCAACATGACGGATTCCGCAGTCCGCATAACGCACTTCCCGACCGGTATCGTGGTCCAGTGCCAGAACGAGCGCTCCCAACATAAGAACCGCGACAGCGCCATGAAACAGCTGCGCGCCAAGCTCTACGAGTTCGAACTGGAAAAGAAGCGCGTAGAGTCCCGCAAGACCGAAGATTCGAAGCTCGAGATTAACTTCGGCAGCCAGATTCGCAATTACGTCCTCGCGCCGTACCGAATGGTGAAGGACCTCCGCTCACGCCTTGCGATCGGCGACGTGAACCGCGTTCTCGACGGCGACATCGACGAACTCATTCACGCGTTCCTTGTTTGGCGCAAAACGGGCAAAACCGCCACCGACAATGGCGACGATCAGCCTGAGTGAGTTCTGAGATCGAACGCGCGGCGGAGTTGCTGAGAGCCGGGCGGCTAGTCGCTTTCCCTACCGAAACGGTCTACGGCCTCGGCGCGAATGCGCTTGACGTTGCTGCCGTAACTCGCATCTTCGAAGTCAAGGGCCGGCCGCGTTCCAGTCCATTAATTGTCCATGTCGGCAGCATCGATGCCGCGCGCAGTCTTGCCGCCCAATGGACCGATGAAGCCGGGAAACTGGCCCACCGTTTCTGGCCCGGGCCGCTAACCATTGTTGTTCCAAAGAGCACTGCTGTACCTGATGTCGTAACCGCGGGTCTGCCCAGTGTCGGACTTCGCATGCCCGCCCATCCACTTGCGCTGGCTCTCCTCGAAGCCGCCCGAGTCCCCCTGGCTGCGCCCAGCGCGAACCGTTTCACCCAGCTTTCTCCCACCACCGCCGAACACGTGCGGCAAGGCCTCGGCCATACTGTGGACATGATTCTCGACGGCGGTCAGTGCCATGTGGGAATCGAAAGCGCGGTGATCTCGCTCGCGGGTCCGCGCCCCCGCATCCTTCGTCCCGGCGTGATCTCACAAACCGAAATCGAGGAGACCATCGGCCCCGTTGAGTCAGGCCCCGGAGCCGAATCGCCCGGTCAACACCCGAAGCACTACAGCCCGCGCACGCGCGTCGTATTAGGCGATTCGCCTGCTGAAGGCCGCGGCGCCCGCCTCGACTTCACGAACATGCCTCGCGACGCCGCTGCTTATGCAGAATGCGTCTATCGCGCTCTGCATGATCTCGACGCCTGTGGCTACGATTGGATTTCGATTGAAATGCCGCCCGATACGCCGGAATGGGCTGGAGTTCGCGATCGCCTCACTCGCGCCGCGTCGGCCTCATAGCAGCAAGCTCGGCAGAATCTCGGCGGAAGGGCCTCGCAGAGCATAAGTCACCTGCTCTGAAAAATCGGTTTCCTCAGGATTCACCTCGATCACCACCGCCCCGCGCCGGATCGCCAGCGGGATCAAGCCAGCCGCCGGATAAACCTGTGCGGATGTGCCCACGACAAGAAACGCGTCCGCCTTCAGCGCCGCGTCCGTAGCGCGTTCCATCGAACCCCCTGGCAACTGCTCCCCGAACCACACGACACCCGGCCTCATCATTCCGCCGCATTCGCAAAAAGGCGGAAGGTCCGCGAGCTGTTCGCGGCTGACCCTTTCCTTCCCACACGCAGTGCACCGCAGGGTCCAGATATCGCCATGTAACTTCACGACATTCTTCGAGCCCGCTGCATCATGCAATCCATCGACGTTCTGCGTGATCAGCGCGAACTCCTTCGTGCGCCTTTCCTTTTCCGCAAGCGCGTCGTGCCCCGCGTTCGGCTTCTTCGCCGCGATATTGCGCCGCCGCTCTTCGTACCACTCCCAAACGAGCTTCGGATCCCGAGCAAAGCCTTCAGGCGTAGCAAGATCCTGAAATCGGCTGGTCCGCCACAACCCACCGTTACTCCGAAACGTCGGAATTCCACTCTCCGCCGACACTCCTGCCCCCGTCAGCGCGGCCATCGTCCGCGCCTTCTTTATCGCGGCGCGCGCGGCATCAACACTCGACCGCATTGACTGCCAGCCCCGCGAGGGACGTCTCCTTATATCGGCTCTGCATATCCAGTCCCGTCTGATACATCGTGCGAATTACCTGATCGAGTTGCACCTTGTGGCCTTCGGTCTCCTGCATTGCCATACGGCACGCGTTAATCGCCTTCACCGCGCCGATCGCATTGCGCTCGATGCACGGAATCTGCACCAGTCCGCCAATCGGATCGCACGTCATCCCGAGGTTGTGTTCCATCCCGATCTCCGCCGCGTGCTCCACCTGATCGTTCGTTCCTTCCAGCGCCGAAACCAGCCCGGCCGCCGCCATCGAACACGCCACGCCCACCTCGCCCTGGCACCCCACCTCCGCGCCGGATATCGAAGCGTTCTCCTTATACAGCACGCCAATCGCGCCCGCCGTCAGCAGATAACGGATAATGCCGCCGGCTGTACCTTCGCACCACCTCAGGTAGTAGTGCCCGACCGCCGGGATCAGGCCCGACGCGCCGTTTGTCGGCGCCGTCACCACCCGGCTTCCTGCGGCGTTCTCTTCGTTCACCGCCATTGCGAACACATTCACCCAATCCATCACGGCGAGAGGATCCTTACTTCCACTCTCCAGCAATCGTCGCCGCAAACCCGGCGCGCGCCGGCGAACGTTAAGACCGCCCGGCAAAATCCCCTCGGTGCGCAACCCGCGATCCACGCACTCTTTCATCACCCGCCACACGTCGCCAAGATACGCGTGGATCTCCGACTCGGTATGCCACGCCCTCTCGTTCTCGAGCATCAGCCGCCACACCGGCAGCGAATGTTCGCGGCACTGTTCCAGCAACTCCGCGCCGGATCGGAAAGGGAAAGGAACCTCCGCTTTCGCTTGCGCCGTATCGGTGGAAAGAAATCCGCCGCCGATCGAGAACACCGTCGCCGTCCGGACTACCGATCCGCTCGCGTCGAACGCCGTGAACTTCATCCCGTTGGGATGTCCCGGCAACGTTAGATCCTTGTGGAACACTACTTTCGAAGGCCGCCCCGACTCCGCATATTTCCGCAGAATCTCGTCGACGCGATCCGGATCCACCCCCGCCGGAGTCTCACCTGCCAATCCGAGTAGAATGGCCCGGTCTGTCGCGTGCCCTTTGCCGGTCAGCGCCAGCGAACCGTAAAGCTCCGCGCGTACACTCGCCGTGTCGGCCGGAAGACTGAGCGCAAATTCGCGCGCCGCTCGCATCGGCCCTACCGTGTGCGAACTCGAAGGCCCGATGCCGATGCGAAACAGGTCGAAGACGCTCGTCTTCACATATCTAGTAGATCAGGACGAAGTCCCCGTTCGGTTTGGCGAACGCCGAAATTACGCTCCACACCGGGACGCCGTCCACGCCCTCCAGATTGCGCGACTCCTCATGCCCATCTTTCGCCAGCACCTGCCACTGAAGCGTCCCGGATTTTTTCCAGGCCATTCCCTCGGTCCACGCGAACAGCGTCTCGCCCCGCGAGTTCACGGCGAGCACAGGGAATTTGCGATTGTGCGCTTCGCCAGGCGCCACAATCGGCTTCGCCACCCTCCCGTTCGCGACCTTGCCGAAATATGCCTGCTTTTCGGTCTCCCACGCCGCAAGCAGTCCCGCTGGCGATTCGGTCAGCCACGCAGCGCTCATCACGCACGCGCCAATCGGCCAGTGCGAAACGTCCGACCCGCTGAAGTTCTCCCCGCCGTCAGTCGAAGTCAGAAGCCAGATATCACGGTTCACAACCTGATCGGCGGACCGGAAAAGGACATAAACACCCGTCGAATCCGCAAATGCCTTCATCCCGCAGCATCCACAGGCG
>Ga0206900_1082_pt1 | contig 26609 bp, 25 predicted proteins | sample Alteio_BWOrgHeat_46_FD_153235 | JGI IMG/M metagenome (GOLD analysis project Ga0206900, IMG submission 153235) | Enriched cells from forest soil in Barre Woods Harvard Forest LTER site, Petersham, Massachusetts, United States -... | ecosystem: Environmental > Terrestrial > Soil > Temperate forest >... | reverse complement strand
TTGGTTTCCAACTATGCCACGGTAAGGTTTTTTATTCGGCTCTTCTTGATCATCCTGTTGTTATTGTTTCCTATCATTTTTATCAGCAGCAAGGTAGAAAATGCCTATGTAGAAGAGATGCGTGCCCAGGGGCGTAAGATGATGAATGAAGGAATGGGCATTATATATATGGCCCTGTTTTTTTTCTTTTTATACACCATTCCTTTTATTGGTTGGCTATTGACCCTGGCTTTCATGAAAAAAAGGTTTCAGAATTACCACTATTTCGCCCCCCAGCTTATCGGTATCGGCCTATTGGCGGTGCTGCCAACCGCATTTTTGGAATTTGCCTTTATCATGAGGATGTTTTGATTTGAAGGTAGAAATAGTGCTCCATAGGTATGATTGAGGCTAGAGCAAATTTTTCAGGCAGTTAACCGCCCCTACGTGTCACTCTTCAACCGCCCCGGTATCCAAACCTCTTCTTCAGATCCTGGGTCATCGTTTTTATATTTATCCCCCAAGATCTCAAAATGGGGCCTGTTATCCAATGCATATTCGGAATGGGGGATCCAAGTGCCATAGATATATTGAAAGGTGCGGCCTCCTTCACTGGCGGGGCCTTTATGCAGAAATACCGCATACATGCCACCGGGCAGCACTATGGTTTCCATGCCTAGAGGCACCGTTTCAAAATCAGTGACTTCGGTGGTGGCCCATTTCTCAAATTCATTTACAGGGCTGAAACGGACAAAATACATCGGGTCATATATCTGCATGGAATATAGGTCAGTACCGATACTATTGGTGATGAGCTTTCTGCTTGTCATAAAGCCCTGCCAAAGCTCACGGGTCTTGTTATTGACCAATGACATCCGCATTCTTTTGCCCATCAGCTTTTTGGGGCCTATTGTTTCAATCCTGTATTCCATGGTTGGTTACTTCTTGCCAGATAGGGAGCGTTCCAGGTTTTCTTGGGCACGGAATTTTACGATCTTGGTGATCAATTCCAAGGGCATTGGCTGATCCAAGGGGAACTGCACCGAACCCTTTTGGCCTTTATACCCAGAAAGTTCCTGATGAAAAGCATTGATGGCAGAAACCCTGGGATAAAACCCGATATGTTTTTTGAAACCCCCAAAGTACACCAATACAGCGCCGTGCAGGTTAAATGATGCCATATTGTAGCTGATCACTTCTTCAGCTTCCGGGGCTGCTTTGTGTATGGTTTTCCGGATTTGCTCCAAGGCTTCTTGGGTAGCCTGTGGAAATGTGGCGAAATACTCAGAGATATTGCTGGGTTTTGTGGTTGTGGTCTTTTCCATGGTTATTCAATGATATTGTTACGCAAATATACCCATTACCAAAAAAAATCAAGACTTCTTGACCTGGCACAATACGTAGGCCCGCAAGGTATAATATAGTGAAACACCAACAAAACATATCCTTATGGCATTGCCAATGAGCCAGATCACAGTAAGATCATATAGTTGGTCCCTGTACTTGTCTATGTCCCCAAAAAATATTTTCACATTGATTTGGGTAATGATGGCAACCGAAACAAGCGTACCAACCACACTGAATATACTTGCCCATTTCAGCAGGTTTTTCATGGCCGGGTCTGAAATCTTGAAATACAGTACGCATAAAACCACCGGGGCAAGCAAGGTAAAGGGCACATAAAAAAATATGGGGTTGGAAACGGTGAAAAACTGGTGCCAATGCTGGAGTTTTTCGTAAGTATTGACAAGTTGGTTTGGGGTGAGGACAATCTCTTCGTACAGGTTCCCAAAAAACCACATGGCCATGAAGAATAGTGAGAAGGCCAGCAATTTGCTCAAAGTACTCTGTTTCATGATACCGTTGATTTTATTCTTAGTGATGCAATCATCCCTGTGGATGGGATGAAATTCTATACGAAGATCGAATATTTGCCGTTATACAAATATCAAGACCGTGCTAATATCTACTGGTACATGCCTTTTGTTTTTGCCTTTCTGGCTAAATCATTTAAACAATTCCCCATATTCCTTTGTATTATACCTCTGAAACAAAAAGTTAACCAAAAAATGAAATCAAGAATTGGTTTGATCGCCGCCATTTGCATCATGTTCACCATGCTTTCGTGCAACAACCATCAAAAAGAAGTTGACCAACTCAAGGAAAAGGTAAAAGAAGATTCCTTGGCCCTACACCAAGCACAAGGCAAGGATACCATTATTGCCAGCTATGTAAACACCCTTGGGGAGATACAGGACAACCTGGACAGCCTGAAATACAAAGAAAAAATATTGTCCATGAACCCGTTGGAAACTTCGCCCGACAAGAAGAAGAAAATCCTTCAGGACATAAAGACCATTGACGATGCCTTGATATTCGACAACCAAAAAATCAAAACATTGGAAGCCAGGTTGCACAAGATGCAGAACAAAGATGCTGGCCTGAACAAAACCATTGCCCGGCTTACCCAGGAAATATCTGAAAAGAACGAGGAGATCGCTAACTTGAACAGTAAACTTGGCAAGGCTGACGACAGTTTGGTAATACTTTCACAAAGGTTCAATGATACCATTTCCGAAATAAACAGGCAACGTGCCAAATACGGTGCCCTGACCAATGCATATAATGCGGTATATTATGTGACAGGAACCATGAAAGAGCTGAAGGACAAGAAGGCGATCACCAAAACTGGTGGCTTGCTGGGAATCGGCCGTACTTCAGAGATCAATGCCAATTCAGACAATTCAGCGTTTATCAAATCGGACATGACCCAATTGAGCTCCATCCCACTCAAAGGGAAGTTTTCCAAATTGGCGACCACACATCCGGCAAGTTCCTATAAAATAGACACGGAAGGTAAATCTTATACCTTTGTGATCACCAATCCGGCTAGTTTCTGGAGTGAGAGCAAATACCTGGTGATCATAACAAAGTAGGAATACCGTCTCAGATCCCTTCCTTTTAGCTTACGGCCTTTGCCAACAGGTAGGCAGCGGCGGCCGCAACGATACCGATAACGGCAACTTTAAGGGTGCCCAAGAAAAGGGGCTGGCCAGTGACTTTGCTTTTAAAAAAACCAAAGATGATCAATGCCAATATGGTAACGATACATGACCAGATCAGTCCACTCTTGTTATCGGGCGTGAGGAGGTAAGGCGTCAACGGGATCAAACCGCCAAAGAGATAGGACACGGCAATGTTTAACCCACTTTTCCGTGCCCTGTTCTTTACAGGTTTCTCGAGCCCTATTTCAAATTTCATCATGAAATCAACCCAACGGTCTTTGTCGCGGCTTATTTGTAGGGCCACGTTATGACTGAGGTCCGCATCCACTCCCATTTCCAAAAAGGCATGTTCCACTTCTTTCAACTCGCTTTCCGGCATTGCTTCCACCTGCCTGTACTCGCTGTTTGCCACGGATTTATAATGGTCTGACTCGCTTTCCCCTGCCAAAAAACCACCTAGCCCCATAGAAATACACCCTGCAGCAATCTCTGCAATACCAGATATAATGATGAGATGGTTGGTGCCCACAACCCCACTGAGGCCTGCAGTAAGGGCAAAAGGTACTGTCAACCCATCGGATACGCCGATAATGACATCTTTGATAAAGTCAGGGCTGCTTTTGTGTTTTACAATTTCCATGGGTCAATCAAGGCTGCAAGTTAACCGTTTACCTGCCAAAAATATATGATAAAGATCATGTGAATGGCAGATATGGAAGGGGAAACATTCCGTATTTTCGTAATCATAAAAGGAAGGCCATGCAAGAATACATGCTCCATATCCGCAACCAGGGCGAACATGTTTCTACCCTATCTCCTGAAAAACACGAACAGTTTTTAAAAGCTTGCGAGGACTATATCAGCAACCTGAAGAAAAACGGCAACCTCATTGCGGCACAACCCATTGCCCGTGAAGGTGTGATGCTTTCTGGCACACCTGGAAACTGGAAGACGGGTCCATACAATGAAAACAAGGAAGTGCAGGTGGGCTACTACCATATCCGCGCCCATAACTTGGACGAAGCCGTGGAGCTCGCCAAAGGCAACCCTGAATTTGCCTATACCGATACGGCTAGGGTAGAAGTACGGCCATTGAAGACCAAAGAGGCAAGCACTGGGTTTGAATACCCTACTGAGGGATAATCCAATCTTATACTAAAAGTCCTTAATTATCAATGAAGGCATGGCTACCAAAAAGCCCTCATCCACTTCTCCATTGCTCTTGTTTGGGCAAGAAACGGAAAGATTGTTGTTCAGGAAGTTGGAAGAGGCCGATTTTGACAGTTGGCTAAGGTTCTGCAATGACCCTTCTTCCCTGCAATATACCCTCCCTGCCGAGCATCCTGAACCCGAGGCACAATGCAGGATATGGATGGATAAGGTGTTTTATAGGTATGCCCATGGCTTGGGCGGTATGAATGCTTTGGTCGAGAAGCAGACCGGAGCCTTTGTGGGTCAATGTGGGCTGCTGGTACAAACGGTAGATGGGAAGGAAGAACTTGAAATTGGTTATAGCCTAATGCCTGAGTACCGAGGAAAAGGATTTGCCACTGAAGCCGCCAGACAATGCCGCGACTTTGCTTTCGGAAACAAGCTTACCCAATCGCTTATCTCCATCATCCACGTCGATAATGCTGCATCAGCCAAGGTGGCGAAGAATGTGGGTATGACATGGGAAAAGGAAACCTACTACCATATGCCAGTGAATATATTCAGGATATCGAGTGCGGATTTGTAAAAGGTATTTCCTTCAGCACGAGAGCAGCAAGCCGAATGGAAACCTATTACCCCAATTTCCCAAATCAACTCATTATCTAGTCCCCAGCCCTCTATTCCTGCTCCTTGCTCCATGCTAAATGTTCCTTGTTAATGGCTCTCTGCTCCTTGCACCGTGTTAACTGCTAACTGATATCTGCTAACTGTTGCTTGTTTTTTTCCCTATTTTTGTTCCTCCCATTAACATTTAGATAGAACATGAGCGACCCTTTTGCACAAATGCCCTTTTCGGGGATCGAGTTTGCGGACAACCCCGAGCCGCGCTGCCCTTGCCTGTTGTTGCTGGATACTTCTGCCTCTATGGCGGGGGAGGCCATCAGGGAACTGAACGCAGGGCTGGTGCTCTTCAAAGACGAGATCTCTGCCGATAGCCTGGCCGCTAAACGGGCCGAAATAGCCATTGTGACCTTTGGTCCGCCCAAAGTGGTGAACGATTTCACGACTGCCGACTATTTCCAACCACCTCATCTTGTGGCTGACCACGATACCCCCATGGGTGCTGCTATAGAAATGGGACTGAAAATGCTGGACCAGCGCAAACAAGCCTATAAAAACTCGGGGATCGGCTACTTTAGGCCCTGGGTGTTCCTCATTACCGATGGCGGGCCGACCGACCAATGGTGGGCGGCAGCAGAAATGATCAAAAATGGCGAATCCACCCAGGCATTCAGCTTTTTTGCCGTAGGGGTAGAAGGTGCCAATATGGAAACCCTGGCAAAGATATCCGTACGCGCCCCGCTGAAACTGAAAGAGCTGCGGTTTAGGGACCTGTTCATGTGGCTTTCCAGTTCCATGAAAAGCGTATCCAGGTCCAAAGTGGGCGATCAAGTATTGTTGTTGAACCCTGCCACACCGGAAGGGTGGGCATCAGTATAGATTGCTCATGCACTGGAAATATGGGTATGCCTCGGTACAAGGCACATCACACGTAGCTGGGAACCTCCCCTGTCAAGATGCATCTGTATGTGACATTATCTCAACAACTTCAGGGCCAGTATTGGTGGCGGTGGTATGCGATGGGGCTGGCAGTGCCACAAGGGCCGAGCAGGGAGCGGCAATGTTTTCCTCCAGTTTTGGATCACTGGCCAAAACATGGATAGAAAAGCAGGATGGCTTGTCTGGGCTAGACCAGTCAACTATATTGGAATGGGTACAGCAATGCCTACATCTCATTGAAACCGATGCCCAAGAAGCCGGGATGCAAAAAAGAGATTATGCCTGTACGTTCTTGGCTGCCTTGGTAGGTGCCGAGGATGCCTATTTTTTACAGATCGGGGATGGGGGAATCGTGATCGCCGATGCCCAGAACATCGCGGAATACTTCTGGATTTTCTGGCCCCAAAAGGGACAGTACCACAATACCACAAACTTCATCACGGATGATGACTGTATGGACAACCTGCAATTTGAATATTGCCCTATTGCCTTGAAAGATATAGCCCTGTTCTCTGATGGCATCGAGAACATCGCACTGAAATTTGATACCTCAGAGGCGTATCAGCCGTTTTTCAAGAACCTGTTCGGCACATTGCGGCATGACAATGCGTCCGATCTGTTTTCTGACGCCATAACGGTATTTTTGAATTCAGACAAGGTGAATGAACGGACCGATGATGACAAGACCCTGATCATAGCCAGCAGGATGGAAGAAGATTAGACATGAAGCATTATTTCAATTCAAACGGTGAAAAGCTGAGCCTGGGCCGGGAATATGGCCGGGGCGGGGAAGGTACCGTTTTTGAGATAGTGGAATGGCGGGGATCAGTGGCCAAAATATACCATGGCCCCCTGTCTGGCAGTCAAAAAGCCAAGCTAAAAGGCATGGCCAGCCTGAAGACACCCGAACTGTTGAGCATAGCCGCCTGGCCGACCGATAGCCTGCATCTGGCACCGGGCGGAGATGTGGTGGGGTTTGTGATGCCCAAAATAGAAGGGTACAAACCTGTACATGAACTATATAGCCCCAAAAGCCGGCGCGTTGAATTCCCGACGGCAGACTGGCGGTTCCTGATCCATACCGCCGCCAATGTGTCCCGCGCTTTCACCATAGTGCATCAAGATGGTCATGTGATTGGGGATGTGAACCATGGCAACCTGGTAGTGGCCCGTGATGGCACCGTGAAACTGATCGACTGCGACAGCTTTCAGGTAACGGTGGGCACCAGAGCATTTTATTGTGGGGTGGGTATTGCGGAATATACGCCTCCAGAACTGTTTGATGTGGACTTCGAGAAGATACCCCGTACCCAAAACCATGATGCCTTTGGGTTGGCCGTGCTCAATTTCCATTTGCTGTTCATGGGCCGTCACCCTTTTGCAGGCAGATATATGGGCCATGGGTATATGCCTATTGATAGGGCCATCAAGGAGCATCGGTTTGTCTATGGACCTGGCGCCAAGGCAATGCTCATGGAGCCTCCCCCCTACTCTTTGGCTTTTTCGGCTTTGAATGATACGGTGGCCAATTTGTTTGAAAATGCCTTTAAACCCGTCCACCTCCAATACACCCGGCCGAGTGCCAAGGATTGGGTGAGCGCTCTGGTGGAAATGGGTCAAAACCTGAAACCTTGTGTCCACTCATCCTCGCACTATTATGTGAACACATTGACTTATTGCCCCTGGTGCCAGCTAGACGCAACTTTGGGCATTGATTTCTTTCCATCAGGCAGCGCAGGCCATATCCATGTGTTCAATTTGGAAGCAACCTGGAAGAAGATATTGAGCATAAAGCGGCCCGCGAATATTGAAATAACCAACCAAAGCGTTGTATCCCTGTCAAAACAAGCCAACTGGGCAAAAATGCGGTTACGGTTCAAGTATCCCATCTTCCTGCTTTGTTCCTACATTGCTTATGTGGTTGTCACCCAAGTTTCTGACTTAAGCTATGCGCCGCTTGTGTACCTGGTTTTGCTGTTTTTTGTCTATTTCATGTTCCCCAAAAAAGGCCGGATTCGTAAAAGGTTCAAAAAGCAAGCGGACTTGGCCAAAACTGAATTTGATGCCATTGCGAGCTCATTGAACAACCGGCTGAGGGAATTTGATGTTGAGCTCAATGCCTTGAAGAAGAAAAAGGTGGCCTATCAAAACCTCCCATTGGTTCGCGCCAAAGAGCTGGAGGATCTCAAGCTGAACATCCGGGAAGACCAGTTGAACAAATACCTGGAACAATTTGAGATAAAGACCGCGTCACTGAAAAACATTGGCGAGGGCAGAAAACAAATGCTGCTTTCATTTGGGATAGAAACGGCAAGTGATATCGTAGCCAAAACCGTTGCTAAGGTACCCGGCTTTGGGCCGACTTTTACCCAGACACTGCTCGATTGGAGGAACGATTGCTCCTTGGGTTTTGTCTTTGACCCATTCAAGGGGGTAGACCCCAATGATATGGCCCGTGTGAACAAAAAACTAAACGATAAAGGGCTGGCCCTGGAAAAAGAACTGAACCGGGGTGCCAATATCCTGCAGAACATACTCAATGATTTTGACCGGCTGCAAAACATACAAAAAGCACAACTTGAAATCCTGGAATACGAGTATACGCAGGCTATTGTTGACTTTGAATACCTTGATAATGCCTAGATAACAGCCTTCCAAAAACTGCCATATAATAGAATGCCCAATTCTCCGTTATACCCCCATGAAAAGGAGCTTGCTTTATCTTTTGGTCACAGCGGCATTGTGTGGTGCAGTGTTTTTATTTGGCGGATGGCAAAAACCAGCGCCTCAGCAAATAATCCCGCACAAAAACTTGGTGGCCAGTTATTTTCATGATAGGGATTCCATAAATACCAAGAGAAAAGCGCTGTATTCCAAGTATGTAAATTCCAAGACTACAGCCCAAAAAGAAGCGATCCTGCACCAGGCTAGATCGGTATTCCTTTCGGGCATCACACAAAAACTGTTTCCCTATTGGTATGGCACGCCTTGGGAATTTTATGGGTACGGTGATACCCCCAGGGTAAATGCGGTGGCTTGCGGATATTTTGTGGCCATCCTCCTCCGCGATGCCGGGGCAAAAGTGAACGTATACAACTTGGCCGAGGGTACATCGGGTGCCATGATACAGAAACTCGTATCAAAAGAATATATCAAGAAATACCGGGAAACCGAAGCAACGGCCTTTTTCAATAGCGTGAAAACCGAAGGCGACGGGCTATATATTGTTGGGCTGGACCAACACACTGGTTTTTTGTCCTGCGAAAACGGCAAGTTGTACTTTATTGATTCAGCCCCCAATGATGTGCAGCGGCATGATCCGTTTGACAGTTATTGGCTGGTAAGTTCTCATTTCCGGATGACGGGAAAAGTGAGCGATGATCCGCAATTTCTAAGGAAATGGCTGGGTGGAGTAGGATTTTGAAAAACAACGAGTTAATAAAGCACCATGATCGCCCCTTTCAGTTGGCCTTCCAAAGTACCGTGGAAAACATAATAATATACCCCTTCTGGCACCCGGATGCCATTGTAATACCCGTCCCAGCTAAGTTTGGTGCCTTCGTCATGATGCATGAGTTGGCCCCATCTATTATATATGTCAAGCCGGTACGTGTAGCAAGTGGAAAGACCCGTAATCACGAATTTGTTGTTGAACGGGTCTTGGTTTGGGGTAAACACATTAGGGATCATCAATTTGCCACCGGCATCCTTGGTTATGATCACTGATTTCACAAAAGTGTCAGAACACCCATTGGCAGTGATGGTAGCCAGTTTCACTGGGTATTGCCCCACATTTGGATATACAAAAGTTGGGTTTTTCAGTGTGCTGGTATCCTTGTCGTTGAATTTCCAAAGCCAGGTTGCCCCCCGGGAGCTTTTGTTCACAAAATGCACCAGCCCCGTGCAGGTATCCACCGTATAGCTGAAGTCCGATTTGGGAGGATTAAAAGAAATCGTCCGGGATATTGTATCGGCACAAGGAGCACCAGGCTCAGTAATGAGTGTTATCTTCACTATACTATCCTGTAGAAATGTTTTGGTCAATGTGTCGGCTCTTGATGAATCTCCGTTGCTGAATTTCCAAAGGATGTTCTGCGTGCCTGTGGAAGTGTTAGCCAAGTGCACCGTGAATTTGCAGGAATCTACCAAGAAACTGAAGCCAGCTTTTGGGGTGGAGACGACCGTAATGATCTTGGTAGTAGAATCTTTGCAGCCGAATGAATCAGTAACCGACAAGCTGACGGTATAGGTACCCGGTGTACTGAAATTCACGATCGGATTGTTGGTAGTATCCGTGGATGCGAATGGGAAATACCATTTCCTGGACTTGAGTGCCCCTACCGAAAGATTTGTGAACTTCAATACCGTGGGCGTGCAAACATCAAAGGTATGGGTGAAATCTGCCCGCAAGCCGCGAAGGTTCACCTTCAAAGTGACACTATCTGCACAATCAGTTCCAGAATCCACGAGCAGCTTCACGATATATACTCCCGGTTTGGCATATGCATGTTTTCCGCTGTATACGCTGCTATGTGTCCCATCGCCATAGTCCCAACTGCTGGTGGTGCTGGTGCCAGTCTGCGTAAAGTTGACGACCAGACCACAAGTGTCCTTTTGGGTGACGAACGATGCTGTAGCTATTTTATATACCGATATCTGGGTCTTAAATGTATCTACAACCTCACAACTGGTAGGGTTAAAGGCAACCAATGTAATAGTATAGTTCCCTGGGATCACATAAAAATGCTTTGGTGTATCCGCGGTTGAGGTGGTTCCATCCCCAAAATCCCATAAATAACTCTTGGCCTTGCTGCTGGTATTGCTGAAATGAAGGGTCACATTCCGGCAACCGATACTTGGGGCAATGAAGCCTGCCTTAAGGGTAGGGATGTTTAAGTTAACCTTAAATAGAAGATTGTTGCAGTTATCACTGTTGTTCGTCTTGCTCCAAGCACCAGGCGTCACTGGGAAATCGGAATTACCCCCGCAGCCACCACATACGGATTGGTACATGATCCCGTTTTTATCAAACCTGCTGGTACCCCCATCCACGTGTTCTTCAGACAGTGGCCCGCCAAAATAGGAGGAGTAAAGAATAGTATCAAAGTCCTTTTGATAGACAGCCACATAAAAATCAGCTGAATCCTTAGACTGTTTTTGAAAGGCATCTGGAGTGATGACCATTCCATATAGTTTGCCGAGTTTGTTGAACCCTGGCGCAAAATCGTCGAACAAATTACCTCCCCACCCTGAAATATATACTTTTTCGCATTTGTCTACCAAAAAAGCAGTGGGAGACACATCAGGTGCGCCTTTTCCAGATCCAAAAACAGTGGAATAGATAATTGCATCCAAAGAATTGTTGAACTTGGTGATAAAATTGCAACTGTTGGGATTGTAATATTTCACATTGGTCACTGGGTACGATGTGCTTTCGGTCTGTCCGTACACGTATACATTTTCACTTGCATCTAGCTGCACAAAGAACACTTCGTCATATTTGGATGTACCAATATATGTGGCATCTATGATTCCGCTGCCATCGCTTTTTATATGGCATAGGTACCCATCTATTCCGCCATTCAGCGCCTTTTGATAGGTATTGTTATCGTTGAAGAAATACGGGCTCAGGGTAGCACCTACCACAAACAGGTTGTTGTTTGAATCAGCCTGTAGCGAATAGGCCGCATCTTCTTTGCTGCCCCCCAGGTAACTGCTCCATAGCAAGCCTTGCAAGCTACTGTCAAGTTTAAATACGCATCCATCTTGTGTACCACCCCCAAATTTTGGTTGCATACTGCCAGTTGTAGTGGGAAAATTGGAGGAAAGTGTGGTGGTAGCCACGCAAATATTGCCAGCCTTATCTACGATTACCTCTCCTCTGAACTGGTCTCCATAGTTGTAGCCCAGTTTTCCCTGTCCAGTAATGTTCAGAAAACCTCCATTGGTATTCCATCCATCTAGGCCATTAAGGCCATCATAATCGCTGCCACCTACAAATGTACTGGCAATCATTTTTTTGCCATCTGGGGATATTTTACTGATGAATATATCCGTCTTGCCGTTGTAGCTGGTATCATAAGCAAATTTGGTTACTGGGAAATCTCCAGAATTGGTAGTCCCGAATACGATCAGGTTGCCCGCTTTGTCCACCACCATGCTGTGTGGTTGTTCATTGCCAAATGAGCCGCCCAAATAGGTTTCGAATATCAGGTTCTTTCCATCTGGCGTATATTTGAGTATGGCCGCATCTCTTTCTGTAAAACCAAGCACATCCAACTCCGAAGTATGCTGGATATAGGTTTTTCGGGCTACAACCGTGTCCCAATTTACCCCCTTGCCGAAAGTAGCCTGAAAGGAACCTATGGCGTACGGAAACCCCGCCCCGAAAATATCTCCGCCTGAATATCCGTTTCCTTGGTTGTCAAAAGTGCCCGTAAAACCAAAATTGTCTTGGGTGGCACCGGAATAGGTGGCGAAAACAACCACGGGGTCAATTACTAATGGTTTTGATTTGTCGTATCCATTTGGGAATACGAAACTAATGATATCGCCCTTCCCAACTACAAAATTGCAAGCCACCGGGACTTTTACATCCCCAATAAGCTGATAGGCATAGGGGCTTTTTTCAGTAATGTTTACCAGCGTGGTGTTGATGTGCAGGTCGCCTTCCTGAACAAACACACCTTCTGCACCCGTAACAGCTATTTTTATCACTGAAGCATCTGTTCCTGGCAATACCGTGTATGTATATTTCAAGTTAGAGCCAATGCCCGTGACCTGCATGTTGATATTAGGATATAAATTGGAGTAGGTGAGGTCTGAATAGGCTTTTACTCCGCTCCGCCAACCTTCTTCAGTATGGGTCAGGTAGAAATTATAGTATTCCGGGTATTCATTTTGAGAGGTGATTTTGGGGTTTGGGTTGGCATTCAACCATTTTAACAATAAGGCATGCCCATTATAGCTGTACTGCTCTATGAAAGGATCGCGATGCAGTGTCTCAATGTCCCGACTGTCAATAAAGTTGTACCTTATCTCGTTTTCACACATGAATATCCTGCCACTCTTCACATCAGCCCGAAAGCGGCTGGGATCCTGCCATTGGCCCAGATTGGGAATAAACTTTACCTGACTAAAACACTGTTGTACAGCGCATAGCATAAAAACAACTCCAACAATATATGTATATAAAACCCTAATGTATTTCTGTTTCATGCGCAGATTGGCTGCAAAATATCAAATCTAACAAATATTTCTGTCTAAAGGTGGCATATAACAAGGGCATTCCAATAATTTTGTGCCAGATAAAATTCTACTACCCATGCTCTCTTTATCCTATATACGTGAAAACCGCGAAGAAGTGGTGCAACGCCTGCAAATAAAAAATTTCAAGGGCGTGGAACTCGTTGACAACATCATTGCCCTGGATACTGAAAGAAGGGCTGTGCAAAAGGAACTTGATGAAAACCAGTCTCAGGCCAACCAGCTTTCCAAGGAAATCGGGCTGCTTTACAAAGCCGGGGAGCAGAAAAAAGCAGAAGAGCTCAAAGAGCAGACATCTGTACTGAACGAGCGGTCGAAGGTTTTGAAAGAAAAACTACAAAGCGTAGAGTCCGAGCAAAACGAAGTACTTGTTTTGTTACCCAATCTGCCCCACCCTTCCGTAAAATCAGGAGTTTCTGCGGAAGAAAATGAGATCGTGCATCAAAATGGGGAAATAGATGCGCTGGCAAAACGCATGGTACACCCAGGTGGGCAGCACGAACCCTTGCCCCATTGGGACTTAGCCAAGAAATACGATCTGATAGATTTTGAACTGGGTAATAAGATTACTGGCGCGGGTTTCCCAGTCTATAAAGGAAAAGGCGCTAAACTACAACGGGCACTTATCAATTTCTTCTTGGATGAAGCAGCCAAGCAGGGCTATACGGAGTTTGAACCGCCCATCATGATCAATGAAGCTAGTGCCTACGGTACTGGCCAATTGCCAGACAAAGAGGGGCAAATGTATTTTGTGGAAAAAGACAACCTGTACCTTATCCCAACGGCAGAGGTTCCTTTGACCAACCTATATCGGGATGTTATCTTAAAAGAAGAGGAATTACCGGTGAAGCTGACAGGATATACCCCATGTTTCCGCAGGGAAGCCGGGTCTTATGGCAAAGACGTACGAGGGCTCAACCGTCTCCACCAGTTCGACAAGGTGGAAATCGTGCAGATCGTGAACCCTGAAAAATCTTATGCCATCCTCGAACACATGAAGGATTATGTTGCCGGCCTCATAGAAAAACTAGGGCTCCCCTATCGCATCCTGAAACTTTGTGGAGGTGATATGGGCTTTACATCCGCCATGACGTACGATATGGAGGTATATTCTGGAGCACAAAAAAAATGGCTGGAAGTAAGCTCCGTTTCCAATTTCGAGAACTTCCAAGCCAATAGGGCCAAAATAAGGTACAAAGACAAGGAAGGCAAGACAAACCAGGTGCATACCCTTAACGGAAGTGCATTGGCCCTGCCCCGAATCGTGGCTGCCATCCTTGAAAACAACCAGGATGCCGAGGGTATTGACATCCCAAAAGTATTGGTAAACTATACCGGTTTTGAACGGATATCATAAAAGGCCAACGAAACATTTTTTTGTTAATTACCGTTATCACGCTATATTTGACTTATGGAAGCGACTACTGAAAACATAGCCCCTGAATTTAAAGAATACATTGATTCTCGCATAATTGAGATCATAGACGAAACCATACAAAAACTCAGGGATATCCTGGACCAGGTAGAAGGGCTGGTGCATGAGGTTTGGGACATTATACAGATTATTGCCGCTATGATTCAGGAGGCAAAAAAGATGTTCAGGAACGCTTCGCAGGCAGAGGCTGCATAGTTTCCTTCTTTTCGTTGCCATCAAATATTCCCGGGCTTCAACGCATAACGACATCCCACTGGATCCCAATCTCCAAAATATCCTAGAAAAATACTGGGGGCACAAAAATTTCAGGCCATTACAGGAAGAAATCATTCAATCCGTTTTATCGGGCAAGGATACATTGGCCCTATTGCCTACAGGTGGTGGCAAATCTATTTGCTATCAAGTGCCCGCTTTGGCGAAGGATGGTTTGTGCCTTGTCATTTCTCCATTGGTCGCGCTCATGAAGGACCAGGTAGATCAACTCAGGGAAAAGGGAATCAAAGCCTTGTACCTTTTTTCTGGGATGAAACCCCGGGAAATTGATATTGCGCTCGACAATGCTGCCTACGGCAATTATAAATTCCTATATGTATCTCCCGAAAGATTGGAATCTGAATTGTTCCTGGAACGGGCGCATAAGTTAAACGTAAGCCTGATTGCCGTAGATGAAGCACATTGTATTTCCCAATGGGGTTACGACTTCAGGCCTCCTTATCTCAAAATCCAGGAAATACGGGACTATTTCCCCGCTGCGCCTGTTTTGGCCCTCACTGCCACAGCCACCGTGCGCGTGGGGAAAGACATTAGTGAGAAACTCCGGTTTGGCAAAGATTCTCAGGTGTTTAGGCAGGGTTTTGACCGCCAAAACATCATATACAGTGTCTTACCAGAGGACAACAAACCCGCGAGGTTGCTGCGCTTGTTGCAACTGGTGCCTGGTTGCGCCATCGTATATGCCGGCAATCGCAGGACCTGCAAAGAAATGGCCGAACACCTCATCGAAAACGGGATAGTGGCGGGTTTTTATCATGCCGGGCTTGACCATGAGGAACGCGCCAAAAAACAAGAAGCTTGGAAAACAGGCAAAATCCGTGTGATGGTATGCACCAATGCCTTTGGTATGGGAATAGACAAAGCAGATGTACGACTCATTGTACACCTAAACATGCCCAATAGCCTGGAAGCCTATTACCAAGAAACAGGCCGTGCAGGCCGGGATGGAGACCAAGCTTATGCTACTGCGTTGATAAATCGACGAGACGAGGAAGAATTGAGATCGGTATCGGTAAACCACCTCGATTTTCAATACTTGAAGAGGGTGTACCAGGCACTTTCCAATTTTTTGCAGGTACCAGAAGGAAGTGGGGCGGGACAAAGTTTTGATTTTGATTTGAATGAGTTCATCAGGCGATATGGTTTTGTGACCATTGAGGCCTACAAAGCCTTGAAAGAAATAGAAAACGCAGGGTTCATCAGTTTGTCTGATGCCATATTCCTGCCTTCGCGGCTCATGATCATCGTGGACCATACCCAATTATATGGTTTTCAGCTCAGCAACCCAGATATGGAAGCCTTAATAAAAGCCATCCTAAGGGCATATGGAGGATGTTTTGAGGACTACGTCCCCATCAATGAAAAAAACCTCGCCAAAACCTTGGGCATCACCATAAAATCAGTGCTGGAATGGCTGAAACAGTTGGATCGGCTGAAACTCATTGACTATCTACCACAAAAAACCTCCCCACAGCTCAGCTTTATCAGTGCCAGGCTCCCCGCCAATGACCTTTCTTTCGGTTTCGGCCAGCTTAGTGCCAGAAAAGAGGTGGAAAAAGACAAGATTGCAGCAGTTCTAAGCTATATAGATGCGGAAAACCGCTGCAGGGTGAAAATATTGTTGAATTATTTTGGCGAAATATCTGAAAACGATTGCGGACATTGCGATTATTGTATCCGGAAAATGCAAGGTGCTGGAACCAGCAAATACCGAGAAGGTGTGCAAACAATGGTAATGGCCCAACTGAAAACCGGTCAAAAAAAAGTAAAAGAACTCATTGAAAACTACCCCGGCATTGACGAAAAAGAGCTGATACAGGCCGTGCGCTGGATGCTGGACAGAAAAATCATTGAATACGGCCAAGAACAATACCTAGTGCTTTGCAGATAAAAAAAATCATTTTTGCAGTTACCAATGACCTGAACAATGACCAGCGGATGCACAAAATATGCGGAAGCCTCCAGGCCGCTGGTTATAAGGTATTGTTGGTGGGGCGAAGCAAGCGAAGCTCCAAACCCTTGTCAGCAAAAAGTTTCAACCAAATCAGGTTGAGCTGCTTTTTTGAAAAAGGGAAGCTTTTCTATATCGAATACAATATCCGGTTGTTCTTCAAGTTGATTTTCACTCCAGCCGACATTGTTTGCACCATTGATTTGGATACTATTGTACCCTGCGCTATAGCGGGTAAATGGAAAGGCTGCAAATTGGTGTATGATGCCCATGAGTATTTTACTGAAGTGCCCGAGGTAATGCACCGGCCCGCAATACAAAAAACATGGCGATGGGTGGAACAAAGATTTGTGCCGCGCATGGATGCATGCTATACAGTGAGCCAATCCCTGGCGGACCTTTTCCATGAAAAATACCGTATTCCATTTTCTTTGATCATCAATGCGCCAATTTTAGTCAAGGACCCAGAACCCATAACAATACCCGATCAAAGATACATGCTATACCAAGGGGCTCTTAATATGGGCAGGGGGCTGGAAATGTTGATAGAGGCGATCAAACAAGTCCCTATTAGGCTATATATTGCTGGGGAAGGCGACCTAAGCGAAGCTCTCCGGCAGCAGGTGAAAAATTCAGGGTTAACCGATAAAGTCATATTTTTGGGGATGATTTCCCCTGAGGAATTAAAAAAGATCACTGCCGCTGCTTTCCTTGGCTACAACCTATTGGAAAACCTGGGCCTCAGTTATTATTTCTCGCTCAGCAACAAATTTTTTGACTATATACATGCTTGCATACCAGGCATTTCCAATCACTTTCCCGAATATGAACGGATAAATTCAGCGTATGAAGTGGCCATCCTCACTAACCTTTCAGTGTCGGAAATCGTATTATCCATAGAGAGGGCGTTGAAAGATAAAACATATTATGAAAGCCTAGTTGAAAACTGCAAAATAGCCAAGCAGGTGTTCAATTGGCAAGCTGAAGAAAAAAAACTGATCCAGATTTACAATGCGCTCTGAACGACACCTACATATCATTTCCTTCAATGTTCCCTACCCGGCTGACTATGGCGGGGTCATAGATGTTTTTTATAAACTCAAGGCAATTGCCGAACAAGGTATCCTTATCCATTTGCACTGTTACCAGTACGGGCGGCCCGAAAGCAAGGTATTGGATAAGCTTTGCCACAAAGTATACTATTACAAAAGGAAAATATACAAAGACCCGTTTTTCACCCGGCAGCCATACATCGTAGCCACGCGCAATACGCCAGAAATACTGGAGAACTTGTTGAAAGACAATTATCCGATATTGTTTGAAGGGTTGCACTGTTGCCATTATCTGGTCCATGCATCATTGGCAAATAGAATGAAAATAGTGCGCATGCACAACATAGAGCATATCTACTATCGTAGCCTGGCCCGTATAGAAAAGAACATCTTCAAAAAATACTTCTTTTATGCAGAAGCAGAGCGGCTGAAAACATTTGAGCAAGCATTGTCACACGCAAGCCTCATTGCAGCCATCTCACCAGACGACCAACGGTATCTACGGAAGAAATTCGACAAAGTGAGCTATCTGCCTGTTTTCCATGCCCATGAAAAAGTGAACATAGTGCCGGGCATGGGCGAATTCGCCTTGTACCACGGTAACCTTGGTGTCGGCGAAAACAATGAAGCTGCTTTGTACCTGGTGAAAGAAGTCTTTAAAAACAGCAGCTATCCTTTAATCATAGCCGGCATGAACCCATCCAAGGAACTGAAAAGGATGGTAGAAGACTCCCCTTCCATCAATTTGCTTTCCAAAGCTGGTACTTCTGAGATCAATGCACTGATACAGACGGCCCATATCAACATCCTGCCCACCTTTCAGAGCACAGGGATGAAACTAAAGCTTATCAATGTCCTGTTTCAAGGGAGACACTGTATCGTGAACGACAAAATGGTTCACAATACGGGGCTAGAGGACATGTGCCATATCGCCAATAGCCCCGAAGACATGAGACAAATGATCGTGGGCCTAAAAAATGTCGCATTTACCCAAGATGAAATTGAAACCCGGGCAGCATATTTGGGTAAGCACTATGACAATCATGAAAACGCATTAAGGTTCCTAGGTCAGGTTTTCTCAGCCAAACTCGTTTAACCGGTTGTTTTCGACCTTTATGATCCTGCTAGGGAACTTTTCAATTAAGGTATAGTCATGCGTGGCCATGATTACGGCACTCCCTTCTTTTTTGATATTGTGTAGCACCCGTACTATCTCATCTGAAATTTCAGGGTCAAGGTTCCCTGTTGGCTCATCAGCAATGATCACCGCAGGGTCATTTAGCAATGCCCTGGCAATCACCACCTTTTGTTGTTCACCGCCCGATAGCTCGTGCGGCATTTTATACGCCTTGCCTTCCAGGGCTACCAGAGCCAAAACCTCCTCTATGCGCCTTTCTATGAGCAGCTTGTTTTTCCATCCCGTGGCCTTCATTACAAACAGCAGGTTGTTCTTCACGCTCCTGTCTGTGAGCAATTGGAAATCCTGAAAAATGATCCCCACTTTCCGTCTTAGATAAGGAATGGTAGAAGGGGTAAGTTTTCGCAAATCAAAGCCTGCAACCTCTCCCTCACCGCTTTTGAGCGGGATATCGCCATATAAAGTCCTCAACAGAGTGGTCTTGCCGCTACCCGTCTTTCCTATCAGGTAAACGAACTCCCCAGCGCATATTTTCAAGTTTATTTCGTCAAGCGTTAAACTTTTTTGCAGGTATATTTGTCCATTACCGAGATGAACAAGCAAGTCTTTCATTCGAGTTCTAATTTTTTCATGACACCAAAAGGCAAATTGTTAATGATTTCTTTAAACGCGGCAATATGATCCTCGAACCCACATTTCACAAGTGCCTTATCGGGCCTATCAGCCCTGAAATAGGCAAGCAAAGTATAGTTTTCATCCCGCAATTGTATGTAATCGGGAATGCGGGTTTTGCCCTGCACTTTAATGAGATAGATAAATTTATTTCGAATCAATAGCTTGCTTTTATAATTTTCTTTAGTTTTGCGAAGGAAATGACGACTACGTACCAGAAACAATACACGTCAAAAATATAAAAAAAACCCAAAATGATGAACAATACGATGACAAACCTTTCTAAATTCGCTGTATTGGCAATGTCCATTGCCTTACTAGTCACCTCCTGCGAGAGCCCCAAAAAGATGTCCGCGGCTCTGGACAAAGTGAAATTCAAAGCTGACCCCGAAGTTCTGGAAGTACGGGGAGACAGTATCACTGTGAAAATCACTGGTAAATTTCCACCTAAAACCTTTGCAAAAAAGGCAACTGTTAAGTTTCAGCCTGTTTTGCGCTATGGTACGGAAGAAAAAGCACTTCCTGCCTATTTCCTGTGTGGTGAAAAAATCACGGGCAATAAAGACTGCAAAAAGAAAATCAAATATTCCACAGGTGGCAGCTTTACTTATGAGCAACGGGTAGAATACACCCCTGCCATGAAAAAAGCCAGCCTTACCCTTGATTATACTGTGAAGATCGTATCACAGTATGACGAACTGAACCAGTGCGTATCAGGCACCAAAGATTCAACGGTGAAAGGTACCATTACCACGGCGTTGACGGTGAAAGGATCTGATGATCTCTACGTATATGATAATGAAACCCCAATGGGTGGCGTTCGTAGGGTGATATTCTATTATGTAATCAATGAAGGCTTCTTCAGGGATTCCGTGATGAAAGGCCCAGCCGTTAAAAAACTGCAAGACATTGCGGCTGACCATGCATTCAGCTTTGCTGACATTACCCTTCACTCTTATGCATCACCTGATGGCGAGCTGGGAAGGAACAAAGAACTTACTCACGAACGTGCAGAAAGCGGTTACAAACTGGTAAAAGACATTCTGAAAGATAAAGGCGTTACTTCAGTAAAAGACGAATCCATCATGAAACGCCCTGACGAAAACGGCGACGACTGGGAAGGTTTGAAAAAACTGGTAAGCAGTTCCAACATGGCTGGCAAAGACGAAATCATGGGCGTGATCAATTCAAACATGAATTTCGACCAGAAAAACGAAGCCCTAAAAAAACTGTCTTCTTGGGAAGACCTGAAAACAAACGTGCTGCCACGCCTAAGGAGGACCGAAGTATATATCTCCGGTACCTTCCCGAACCGTCCTATAGAAGAAGTACGTACCATGTCAGCCAACAACTTCGATGGCTTGACCAAAAAAGAAATCATCATGTATGCCAACAAGGCTGATAAGCTGGAAGACAAAGAAAAAGCATACAAATACCTGATGGACAAATATCCTAACGATTGGGCCGGTTCCAACGACTACAGCACCATCCTGATCCGTGAAGGCAACTATAAAATGGCTGACAGCATGTTGACCATTGCCCACAACAAATGGCCAAACAACGATACCATTACCAGCAACCTGGGTGCAGCAAAACGTTTCATGCACAAATATGATGATGCAAAGAACCTGTATTCTTCTGCCAAAGGCGTGAAGGAAAACAACAACATGGGTATCCTGTACATCAAATACGGTGATTATGACAACGCGGTGACCAGCTTTGAGCCTAGCCGTTGCGACTATAACACTGCTTTGGCTTACGTGCTGAAAGGTGACGAAGAAACTGCATTGTCAAAAATTGACTGTATCACTGACAAGACCGCTGACGTATATTACCTCAGGGCTATTGCCGCTGCCCGCAAAGGGGATACAGACCTGATGACCACAAGCCTTACTTTGGCCATCCAAAAAGATCCTTCTTATAAAGATCAAGCTAAGACTGACCTTGAGTTCAAAAAATACTGGAACAAAGTAGAGTTCTTGAACGTAGTAAAATAAGGTCATTGATATACAAGAATCCCGCAGGATACGCAAGCTGGGCCAGATTAGATATCTGATACAGATGCGGGCCCTGCGGGATTTTTATTGAACGCTGCTTACACATTTTTAAACACAATAAATTCATCAACAGGTTATTATGAAAAAAACGAAGCTATTCTTGCTGTTTATCGCCGTGGCTATTGCCGGCGCTTGTACCAAAACCGATACCACACCAACGGGCCCAACCATGACCTTGACCCAAAGTGCCACCACTGGCACTGAAGGCAGCCAGGTTACTTTCACTGTTACTTTGGCCGCAGAATCTGGTGCCAACCTGAAAACATTGACAATCACTGATGGCAATAGCAACAAGGTATTGGACACTACTTTTGCAAAAAGCACCACAGCAGTGAACTCTCTTGGTTTTGTATACACCATCCCTGCTGGCACCGCTGGTACCACAGTGACGCTTGCGTTTACAGCTGCTGAAGATAATTCTACCACGACCACGCAAACCAAGTCTATCACAGTAACAGCCAACGGTGGCGATGTTAATACATATTCTGCTGTGTTGTTGGGCAGCTATGCTGATCCTAGCGCAGGTAGTTTTTATGCATCTTCTACCAATACTGTTTACACAGTAAGCAGTGCCAATACCAATCAAGGCGCAGTTGACATGGCATTCTTTTATGGTTCCAGCAACCAATATACACTAGCTGCACCAAACGATGCCGTGTTCAGCAACGGGACTTCTGGTCAAATCACTTCACTGGGTATCCAAAACTGGACAACCAGAAATGCAACGACATTTAAAAGCACAACGCTTTCAGACTTGAGCTCCGCCACAAGCGCTGCTGCCATTACTACTGCATACAATGCTGGTACGACATTTTCGACAGCTTCCAGGGCCAACTTGCTCACAGCAGGCCAAGTGATTGCTTTCTCTACCCAAGCTGGTAAAATGGGCTTGTGCAAGATCGTTGATGCCACAGGTGGCGATACCAATGGCAATGGCGAAATGCACATCCAGGTGGTAGTGCAGAAATAGAGGATACCTTTATATTATACATAAGACCGGTGCCATGTGCAGGCTCAATATTTTGACCCCGCACATGGTATCGGTCTTTTTGGAATATACTATCGCCATTCAGATAACCCATTGGAGGAATTATTCATTTCCCCATCCTCACTCAATATCCCGCCTCAAAAAAACAAAGCCGTTTTTCTGCTCGATGATCTTGAAATGGCGGAACTGGGTAAAATCATAGATATCACCATCGCCTGTTTTGGCCACGATATAGGCGGGCTTATCTATATGCTTGCCATAGATATAGTCCACCTGCTTTGAGGCAGGGCTTTGGGGCTGTACATGGGTATAGAAGTATATGCCATAGCTACGGTATCCCCATACTATGACATGGCAATCCTCGTTTTGCCGGGCAACAAAGAAGTCAATGGCGGCCTTTTGGGAATAGGCTTCAATTTTGGGGGCCAGGATGGTCATGGTGAGTTGCACGCAGAGCGCCCCGGCAACGAACATAGCTACGGCTCCGAAAAACCGCACTTCCTTTCTTGAAAATAGCCATAATCCGATGACGAACACCAAAAAATAGATGATGCCAATAGCACTTTCCCAACCCGACCAATGCACCTGAGCATGCAGCGCAGCCCGGCCAAAATGATCGGTGATATAAGGCTCCAGTTTTTCCGTATGTACCGCAAACCATGGCAATGCGACCAATGCTGCCGATACCAATGCAACAAACACGAACAAAGAACCCATCAGCAACAGGTTGGGCCTCTTTTTGGAAAGATATATCATCCGGAACAAACCATAGGCAGCCAGAAAAGTGATCGGAAAATAAGCCAATGAGGAGTAATGGATGATCTTGGTACGGACAATGGAAAAAACCACCAATACTACTACAAGCAGTATGATCATCCATTTTTTCATGTTCCGGATCTGGTAGGTTTCTGACATATCGGTCTTCAGCGCGCTGAATAGGAACAGCGAGGCCGGAAAGCAACCCAACAGCAGCACAATGAAATGATAATAAAAAGGGCCATCGTGCCCGGCATCGGGGTTTTTGAAAAGGGCAAGTTGTCGGTCTATAAAAGAAAAGATGAATTTGGGGCCGTTGTTGATGGTATCCAGGCCAAACCAGGCGCAGGAAACCACAAAGGCACTGATGAAGAAGACGACCAGATATTTGAAGGGCACAACAGGCTTGAACCGGAACGTAGCCCAATAGGCGAATAGGCAAAGCAGGGTAATAAGCAATGCCACTGGTCCCTTGGTGAGGATGCCCAAGCCAATGAATATGCCAGCAAAAAGGGCCATGCGGAATTTGCGTGCCGGTTTATAGTTCTCAAGGTCCGTGAGCCGCACGAACTGGTAAATGCCCGAGAAGATGAATAAGTTGAACAACGGATCAATAAGCCCGGTCTTGAAATAGAAATGGGGGAGGAGCGACCCGATATAGGCCAGTACCCAAAGCCAGGCAAAACGCTCATCCAATACACGCTTGCCAATGCGGAATATGATGAGCAAGGTAATGATGCCCACTATGGCATTGGGGAAGCGGGCAGCAAACTCGTTTACCCCGAAGAGGGTCATGGAAAGTGCCTGCATCCACATAAAAAAGGGTGGCTTTTCGTAGAAGGGTTCGAAATTGATCTGTACCTGACTGAATTTGTGGGTCACCAGCATTTCCCGGGCTGATTCCGCAAAGTTGATCTCATCCCAATCAAACAAGTGCACCGAGCCCAAAAATGGGATAAACAGCAGTGCGCCTAAGGCGGTGATGATAAGGAAGTTTTTGACACTCATTTGCTGAAACGGATCAAGGGCCTGTCGAGCCAGGGATATTTTTGGGCAGGTTGGTTTTTGGAGCGGTAAAAATAGGCATAAATGAGCAACGCAGCCGCCACCCCGATAAAGGAACCGAAGTAGATATCCCTGAAATAGTGCTGGGACAGGTATATCCTGCTATATGCCTCGGTACAGGCAAGCACGAAGAAGAGCATACCCATCTTCAGCTTGGGCCAGAAAAGGACCAACAAGGCAAACATGCAAAATGCGGTAGCGGTATGGCCACTCGGTAAGCTGTTATTGGTGTAAGGGGTAAAATCGTGCACCAGGTGGATCACATTTGTAGATCCATATTGGGCCCAAGGGCGAGGATAATCGGTGAATACATAGAGCTTGAGGACCTGCACGGTCAACCCTTCCAGTCCACAAGCCAATAGCATTACCAGCCCATGCCGGATCTTGGAAAACAACAGCAGCAATATCCCAACGATGATACAGGTCACCCCATCGCCCACATAGGTAAAGTACTGCATGAAGCTGTCCCAAAACAGGGAGTAATGGCTGTTGACCCAGAAATAGAGGTCTTTTTGGGTAAACACAATATTGAGGATGCCCCCCAGAATGACAAAAGCAAAGTAAAAACCAAAAAAGAGCCTGGTATCCGCGTTTTTGCTTGCTTGCATGTTTTAAGGTAAAGGCCCCGTATTATTTCCCGGTAAAAACCGCTTTCCTCTTTTCCAAGAAGGCAGTGACCCCCTCGCGGAAATCAACGGTATCGAAGCATTCAGAGAATTCGTTCACTTCTTCGGTGAAGCCGTTTTCTTCCTTGTTGTAGTACGCATTTACCAGTTTCAGCACCTGCGCAACTGCCAATGGTGATTTCTGCGCAATTTTGGCGAGTATTTCACGGGCTTTTGGCAGAAGGGCTTCTGGTTCCAGCACATAGTTTACCACGCCGAGGTTCTTGGCTTCTTCGGCAGTGAAGGTATCCCCTGTTAAGAGCAGTTCGGTGGCTTTGCTCTTGCCCACCAGGCGAACCAATCTTTGCGTGCCGCCGTAGCCTGGGATGATGCCGAGGTTTACTTCTGGCTGGCCAAAACGTGCGTTGCTGCTGGCAATACGGATATGGCAAGCCATGGCAAGCTCGCAACCACCGCCCAAGGCAAAACCGTTCACGGCTGCTATAATAGGCTTGGAGCAGTTTTCTATTTGATCGAAGGTTTCATGTCCGTTTTCGGCCATTTCGCGGGCCTCGGTAGGGGTGAAATTGGAGAATTCAGCGATGTCTGCACCTGCTACAAATGCTTTTGGCCCTTCCCCAGTGAGGATGATGCCCAATACCTCATGATTGGCTTCGGCTTCAGCAAAGGCACTGCCCAACTCAGAAATGGTTTCTATGTTCAGGGCATTCAGCTTGGCAGGGCGGTTGATGGTAATGGTACAGATGCCATCGGTGACATCATAAATGAGGTTATTGAAATTCATGTATCTTTTCTTAGTGATTTGTTTATTATTAATCGTCGCGGTGTGCCTGAACCCATTCCCGGATATACCCAGCGCTGACAGCCGTAGGCGTACCAGGCGGGAAGAGTTCCCCAACACCCATTTGCTTCAGAGCTTCAATGTCTTCTTCGGGGATGATACCACCACCGGTGAGCAACACATCATCCATGCCTTTTTCCTTCATCAGGGCCAATATCTTTGGGAAGACGGTCATATGTGCCCCTGATAGAATGCTGATGCCAATAACGTCCACATCTTCTTGCAGGGCAGCGTTCACTACCATTTCCGGGGTTTGGCGAAGGCCGGTGTAAATCACTTCCATGCCCGCATCCCGCCAAGAGGCGGCGATGACTTTGGCACCTCGATCATGCCCATCCAGGCCAACTTTGGCTACCAATACACGTATGGGGCGGTTCATATCAGCAATAACAGTTTGAAGTCCTAAAACCGGGGCAATTTAGGCAGAAGTCCGTGCAAATGCCCTCATTTCTTTTTCTTTTTGGGTTTCACGGGCTTGGCTTCTTCTGCATCTTCTTCTTTGAACAGCTCGTCGGGGGTTACATCAGGCTCTGGTTCTTCTACGTATTCCTCCAGTTCTTCATCTTCTTCCCCGCCAAGGCCAAGCGCCTTGAATTCTTGTTGGTATTGGTCGTCATTGCGATTGATGAGCTTTTTGTCGGGGACGGTTTTGGTAAGGAAAGCATTGATTTTGTCCACATCGATATTGGATATCAATTCCCCAAATTCATTGATGTGCACGTCCAGCCCCTCCAGTTCGGGGTGTACCTTGGGGATGGTGTTGTTTTTGCGTTTGCGTCCCATTTTTGTGTGG
>Ga0206900_1081_pt1 | contig 26982 bp, 26 predicted proteins | sample Alteio_BWOrgHeat_46_FD_153235 | JGI IMG/M metagenome (GOLD analysis project Ga0206900, IMG submission 153235) | Enriched cells from forest soil in Barre Woods Harvard Forest LTER site, Petersham, Massachusetts, United States -... | ecosystem: Environmental > Terrestrial > Soil > Temperate forest >... | reverse complement strand
TGCTGAAAAATGCCTGGCTTATCTCCCGGCCAACAACAGCGTGTATTGGGACAACTATGCCACTTCCATACAGGAAAAGGACCGCTCCCTGCTCAGTTTTATCCTGTCTGAGCCATCCTTGAAATATGCCTATTACCTGCTCATCCTCAGTTTGATTGTGTATGTGCTTTTTGAGGGGAAGCGGAGGCAGAAAATCATACCGGTTTTGGATCCCATCAAAAATGCCACGGTGGAATTTGTAGAGACCGTGGGCAGGCTGTACTACAACTCTAAAAACCATAAAAACCTGGCTGAAAAGAAGATCACTTATTTTTATGAGTTCCTGCGAACCCGCCTCTATATTGTAGATACCAAGGCAGATGAACGACTGTATGTGAGGATTCAACAAAAAAGTGGTCTGCCATTGGACGAAATACGGTCGCTCTTTACCTTTATTGACATCATAAAATCAAACTCGATGATCCCGGAGGAGGACCTACAAAGACTCAACATGCTCATAGATAACTTTTATAAACATTTTTAAACGCACCAAAATGGACGAACCAGTTTATGAAACCCAAACAGACCTTTCCGCGATAAGCAAGGCTGTATCAGATATAAAACAGGAAATTTCAAAGATCGTCATCGGTCAGCAAAAGATTCAAGACCAGCTAATAGCGGCACTTCTTTGTGATGGGCATGTGCTGATAGAAGGCGTACCCGGCCTGGCCAAGACCCTGTTGGCCAAGTTGATGGCTAGGACCATGAAGACCAATTTCTCCCGGATACAGTTTACGCCGGACATGATGCCTGCAGATGTGATCGGTACTTCGGTATTCAACTCCAAAACAACGGAATTCGAGTTCAGGCCCGGTCCTATATTTTCCAATATCGTGCTCATAGACGAGATTAACCGTGCCCCGGCAAAGACCCAATCGGCTTTGTTTGAGGTAATGGAAGAGCGGCAGATAACCGTGGATGGGAAGACCTATAAAATGAAACCGCCTTTTATGGTGATCGCCACCCAAAACCCTATAGAACAAGAAGGCACCTACCGTTTGCCTGAGGCGCAATTGGACAGGTTCATGTTCAAGATAACCATTGACTATCCCACGCAGGCCGAGGAGGAACTGATATTGCAATCATACCACAACCAAGAAGACAACAAAGACCTCAACCTCATTAGGCCGGTACTGGACGAAGCCTCCATTGCCACCATCCAAAAAAAGGTTCGTGGCATATTCATTGACAATAACCTCATCAAGTACATCAGCAGTATCATCAACCTCACCCGGAACCATGGCTCGCTCTATCTGGGGGGATCGCCTCGGGCATCCATCGCCATCATGCAGGGAGCCAAAGCGTTGGCTGCAATGACCGGGCGTGATTTTGTAATTCCGGAAGACATCAAGGATATTGCTCCGTCCGTGCTCAAGCACCGTATCATCCTTACCCCAGAGCGGGAAATGGAAGGCTTGGGCCCTGCCGATATCGTGAACCAGATCATCCAAAGCGTGGAAATACCGAGATAGTGAAGTTTATCCGTTCCATATATTTGTCGAACAGGCTGTTCATGGGCATTATCGTCTTGGTGATACTGTTTGTGTTCGGGTTCTTTTTCACCCCTGTTTTCGCTTTGGCCAAAGCAGGGCTCATCGTGTTGTTTTTGTTGATGTTCGTGGATTTCATGCTGGTGTTCAATCCCAGGGCCAAAATAGAGGCCAAACGGGTGATGGCAGACAAACTGAGCAACGGTGATGAAAACAAGATCATCATAGCCATCAACAGCAAGTATAATTGGATTGTGCATGCCATGGTAATTGATGAATTGCCCGAGCAGTTTCAGGTGCGCAACATGAAACACCGCGTGATGATACCACCCATGGGCGAAAAGCTTGTGGAATATCATCTAAGACCTGTAAAAAGGGGTGAATATCACTTTGGCGTAGTGAACGTATACGTATCCAGCAACCTGATGCTGGTACAGAAACGATACCGTGCTGCCCATGCACAAATGGCCCCCGTGTACCCATCCTATATCCAGATGCGCAAATACCAACTTATGGCACTGAATGATCGGTTGGTGGATATTGGCATCAAAAAGATACGGCGGATCGGGCAGACCATGGAGTTTGACCAAGTGCGCGACTATGTGACTGGGGATGATATCAGGAACATCAACTGGAAGGCGACAGCCCGAAAGGCCAGCCTGATGGTGAACCAGTACCAAGACGAAAAAGCACAAAATATCTATTCTATTATAGATAAAGGTAGAGCCATGAAACTGCCTTTTGAAGGGATGACCCTGCTGGACTATGCCATAAATTCTACCTTGGTTCTTTCCAATATCTCGCTCATCAAACAGGACAAGCCCGGGGTAATTACCTTCTCTGAAAAAATGGGGAATTTCTTGCCCGCAGAACGCAAAGCGATGCAGATGCATAGTATCATGGAGCTGTTGTACAAGCAAAAAACCCGGTACCTGGAGTCAAACTATGAAATGTTGGTGGCTTTTATCCGTCGGAAAATAACGGGCCGCAGCCTCCTTATGTTTTATACCAATTTTGAAAGCATGGCCTCTTTGAAACGCCAGATCCCTTATTTCCAGCTATTGGCAAAGAACCATTTGGTAACGGTCATCTTTTTCGAGAACACCGAACTGAAAGATCTCCTGGAGACAGAAGTGGTGACAACCGAGGATATCTACATAAAAACCATTGCAGAGAAATTTGCCTACGAGAAACGCCAGATCGTGAAAGAACTGGCCAAATATGGCATCCATTCCATCCTTACCCCACCCAAAAACCTAACCGTAAATACGATAAACAAATATTTCGAGTTCAAAGCACGCGGGCTGATATAGGGAGGTGAGTATTGCGAATTGAGAATTGCGTATTGCGAAGAGGGTCATTGGTCCTGAGTCGTGGGTCATAAGAAGTGAGTTATTGGTAGAATGGAACTGAATTAACTGAAAAACAACTTCAAAGGCTTCCTCGACGGAGGAGAGGTCTATTCTGGGACGCTCAATCAACGTACGCAGCTGGCATTGTATATGCACATGGGTCATTGCCTCGGCTAAAGACATAGCGTCCGCTTTCACTACGCAATACATACGCCTGAAAGGCTTTATCTTTGACGGAACGAAGGTGGGCCTGTAAAAACAAACATGAATATAGCGATAAATACCCGGCTACTGCTCAAAAACAAGATGGAGGGTATTGGATGGTTTACCTACGAAACCATGAAGCGGATCACGCAGCAACATCAGCAAGACCATTTCTATTTTATATTCGATAGGCCATTCGATAAGGATTTCGTATTTGCGGACAATATCACACCCATTGTTATCGGGCCGCAATCCCGCCATCCGGTGCTATGGTATATTTGGTTCAACTGGTCGCTATACAAAGTACTTCGCAGCATAAAACCCGATGTTTTTGTATCCCCAGAAGGCTATATATGTCTCAATAGCAAGGTAAAAACCATCAATGTGATGCACGATATTGCCTATGAGCATTACCCAGAAACGGTTCCATGGCTAGTGAAACGGTATTATAAATATTTCTTTCCCAGGTTTGCCAAGCGGGCTAACCGGATAGCCACCGTATCCCAGTTTTCAAAGAATGATATTGTCTCACAATACCATATCCCCCAAGAAAAGATTGATATCGTTTACAACGGCTGCAACGAGCTCTACCGGCCCATAGATGAAACAAGCAAGAAACAGACCCGGAAAAAGTACAGCGGCGAAACCTTGTACTTTGTATACGTAGGCAGTATCAACCCCAGGAAAAACATCATTAAGCTGCTGCAGGCGTTCGATAAGTTTAAATCCAATATCACCACGGATTATAAACTGCTGCTCATCGGAAAACAAGGGTTTGGGATGGATGCAGTAAATGAAGTGTATCATCAGTTGCAACATAAAATGGATATCGAGTTCATGGGCAGGGTGGAGGACAATGAAGAACTCAACAAGATCATATCCTCATCCGTAGCCATGGTATATGTATCTGTTTTCGAGGGGTTTGGCATCCCATGCCTGGAAGCCATGCGTTGCGGTACGGCGGTGATAGCCTCCAATACCAGTTCCCTGCCAGAAGTATGTGGCGATGCAGCGATCTATGTGGATCCGTTTGATGTGGATGCCATAGCCGAAGCCATGCGGAAAATGGCTTTTGACCAAGAACTTAGGCAAGATCTGATTTCCAAAGGAAACATACAGGCACAAAAGTTCAGTTGGCAAAAAACCGCTGATTTGCTGTACGGAATGATTGAGAAAGTGTATAAAAGCTAAATTTGTAAAAAACAACCACTATGCCTCGCATATCCATTATCAACGGCCCGAACCTGAACTTACTTGGCAAGCGCCAGGCAGAATTCTATGGCCATCAGGACTTCGATACCTACCTGGCTTCCCTGAAACAAAAATATAAAAAGGTAGAATTCCTGTTTTACCAGAGCAACCGGGAAGGGGACTTGATCAATAGAATACAGGAAGCCGAAGACAATGTTGACGGTATAGTACTAAATGCAGGTGCCTATACCCATACTTCCATTGCCATCGCTGATGCCATACAGGCCGTAAATGTCCCCGTAGTGGAGGTGCATATTTCTAATGTGTATGCCCGGGAAGCCTATCGGCACACCTCCTATATTGCGCCCTATTGCAAGGGGGTTATTGCGGGTTTTGGGCTGATGAGCTATCAGTTGGCCGTGGAAAGCCTGTTACACGAGAGTTATTGAAGGGGGCGCCTGCCTTACCTATCGTTGATTTTTCTTGACTGGTTTATCGGGGAATTTGTTTTTTAGGAACGAATAATACAATCCAAAAGAGATCACGTTGTTGGCCATGCCACTGTCGTAGAAATAAAAGGCGGTTGAACTGATATAACCCGGAATTCCGCTTTGTGGTTTGTTGATTCCGAGAAGGCTATAGGTAAAACGTCCAAATATGGAAAACCTTGGCGATATGTAGTATTGTGCCCCAAGTGTCCCATTAAATTCAAGCTTGGTGATAAAATCCACATTGTCACGGATATAATTGGACATGCCCTCAAAATGGTTGCTGATCATATAGCCAAGTCCTAGTCCACCACTGAGTTTAAAGCGTGGGGTAAGCTTGCAGTTCACCATCAAGGGTACTTCCAGATAATTGATGCGCAAAAGATCCCACAAGCCTGGCTGCGGGATGGAATCAATCACACGTTGGCTGCCTTTTTGGCTAAAGAGCATTTCAAACTGCCCTTCCCACCGGCTGTTGAAAGGGTAGGAAACAAAGACACCTGCCACAAGGCCGCCCATGTTGTACCCGCTCATCTGGTCGCCATCTATCTGGCAAAAATTGGCACCAAGCCTAATTCCAGCATTGAAACGCTGCTGGGCATGGGCTGTATAAAGGCTGCCCATGAGCAGGAAAAAGGCTAGGCAAATGGTTTTTGTTTTCATATATTTATAGGGCTAATGGCCGCAATTTCACTATAAACTTAATATTTTGGATATATTTGACCCATCAAAGCGAAATATGAGGCATCCGGGGCTGTTTATTTGTTTTTTCCTTCTATTTAGCCACAATCTTCATGCCAATACAGATTCCACCGGCATCAAATACATCAAGGGCAAACTCTATGTGCTCCATGCAGTTGAAAAAGGACAGGGCTTGTATGGCATCGCAAAAAGATATGGCAGTACGGTACAAAAGATTCAGGAAGCCAATCCCAACCTGAAAACCACCATCTCCGTGGGGCAGGTACTCATGGTGCCGTATGGCAAAACAGCTACGGTAAAAGAAACCACTGCAGAAAAACCTGCACCGAAACCAAAACCAACGCCGAAGAAGCAGCCAGCGTCTAAAGAGGCGGAAGACAACGAAACCGATGACGCAACTGACGAAGGAGATAAGGAACCGATCATGCATGTGGTGACAAAAAAAGAGACCTTGCATTTGATAGCCGTCAATCATCATTTGACCGAAGCGCAGCTCAAGGCTTGGAACAAAAACCTGGAAAAGAATGGGTTGAAAGTAGGCGAGAAGATCATCGTGGGCTACCGGGCAAAAACGGAAGCAAAAGAATCGCCAAAGCCCGCACCAAAAGCAAAGCCAACACCCCAGCCGAAGGTAGAAAAAACGGTGAAAGTAAAACCCAAACCCCAACCCAAAGAAGAAAAAACCAAGCAAACCGAAAAGCAAGCCCCTAAAACAGGCACCGGCATCAAAAAAGAAGTGACCGAAAACGGGATGGGCAGTTGGGTGGACGATGGCAGCATAAAAAGCGAAATAAGCCTTGCCATGCACAAAACAGCCCCTGAGGGAACCATCATAAAAATAACCAACCCCATGAACGGCAAGTATAAATATGTGAAGGTGGTGGGCAACCTGCCAGACAATCCCGACGAAAAGGATATCCTGATAAAAATCGGGAAAAACACGGCCGATGAACTTGATATCAGGGACAAGGTGTTCCGGATAAAAATGACCTACTCAATAGAGGAAAAAAAATAGCCATTGATGGGGGAACTACTCAAAAAAGCCACATCAAACCTTGCATTCCTTGGCGCCTTGTTCATATCGGTAGGTTTTATGATCGCCGAGCGTACGCCAGCCCCGCAGAGTATTGGGGTAGCACTTATTTTCCTGCATCCTTTTTTTAATAGAGGGGTCAGACCAGCACTTATCAATTTGGTTCGCAGTCCGTATGCGTATGGCTTGGCTGCCTATTACCTGCTTATTTTGGTTTCGGCATGGCATGGCGGCAATATGCATGAGTACGGTACTCTTATTTTTATGCAGCTACCGTTGGTGCTCATCCCTTTTGGGTTATACAAAGCAGATATGTTTTCGGCCAGGCAGCGCAATATTATATTGGGTGCCTTGGTGGGTGCTGCTGTCATTGCGGGTATTGCTTCATTTGTCAACTATGTGATCCATTCTGAAACAATAAACGAGCAAATCAAGCATTCCAAACCGATATCCATAGTTACAGGTGTCAATCATATCTATTATAGTATTATCCTGGCCTTTTCTGCCGCTATTTTGCAATGGATGCTTTTTGTGGATAGGATCAATGACAGACTTTGGAGAAATCTAGCCATCGGGGGCTTGGTTATCATCGTATTCTTGTTACATACCATTTCTGCGCGCACAGGCCTGGTTTGCTTCTACATTGAAGTGGGTGTGTCTACCATTTGGATAACCGCCCGGCGGAAAAAGGTAGTACCCGGCTTGTTTATTGTGGCTGGTATGGCACTGCTCGCTTTTTTAAGCATCAAATTTGCTCCGTCCATCAAGAACCGGTTGGACAATACCAAAGTGGACATCCATCAATACACCTCGGGGGAAAACATCAATCATTATTCCATATCCCAGCGCCTGGAAGCCTTGAAAATCGGATATGGGGTATTCAAGAAAAACCCATTGACGGGTGTAGGCCCGGCAAACGTCCAAAATGCCATGTATGCAGAATATGCCCTGGAAAAATCGCAATTGGAGCAAGATAATAGAATCAAACCCCATAACCAGTTTCTGTACACCTTGGTATCCTTGGGCATAGTGGGGGGATTGGTGTTGTGCTTTATCTTGTTTATGCCCTTTGTTTCCGGCCATGCCTTTAAAAATTATCTCTTGCTCATGTTCCTTGTGGTATGTCTGGTGGCGTTCCAGTTCGAGTACATGTTGGAAAGGCAGGTGGGGATCACTTTTTTTTGTTTGTTTTATGGGATCATTGGGCCTTGGGCTACCAAAGCACCTATAAGCAGAGAAAACTTTAGCCAAGAAAGGAAATGAAAATAAGCGGTTTTACATTTGTAAGGAACGCAACCCAATATTATTTCCCTATCAAACAGTCCATTGCGTCTATACTGCCCATCGTGGATGAGTTTGTTGTGGCATTGGGCAAGGGCGACCCCAATGATGAAACCGAAAAGGAAATATTGTCCATAGGATCGGACAAAATCAAGATCATACATAGGGAATGGGACGAAGAGCTCTTTAAAATGGGTGCGATATATAGCCACGAAACCAATTTTGCCAAAGATCAGTGCACGGGTGACTGGCTATTTTATATCCAGGCAGATGAAGCGGTACATGAACAGTATCTCCCTATGATAAAAAGCTGTTGCCAAAAATACCTGAATGATGCCAAGATAGAAGGCATTTTATTCAATTACAGGCATTTTTGGGGGGATTACGAGCATGAGCTTGACTTTCACGGTTGGTATGACCATGAAATCCGCATCATCAGGAACAGCCCTGACATCCAGTCAGTGGGAGATGCACAATCATTCCGGAAAAAAAACGGGGAAAAGCTGAACGTGGTAGCCTTGCCTGCCTATGTGTACCATTATGGTTGGGTACGGCCTCCCTCATTGATGCGGGGCAAAAAGAAGGAGCAGGAAAGCCAATACTGGGGGAAAAAGGCCGCAGAAGATTTTTTTAAAGATGCCCCATTGGATTATGATTATGGTGCCTTGGGCAAGATCCCCATCTTCAAAGGCACGCACCCAGCCGTAATGAAAGAATGGATGGCCAAGCACGATTGGAAAGACCAACTCAACCTCACCCATACCTTCAAAGACCCGGGCCGCAAGCTGCAAAAACACGAAACGGCAAAGTACAGGACCCTGTCATGGATCGAAAACAATCTATTGGGCCACAAGCGCTTGTTTGGCTATAGGAACTGGAACGTGATACATACTGAACGGCCCGAACGATGATAAAAGACAGCAATAAAAGAAACGCCCGCGTCACGGTTGCTATTGTTGCTGTACTATATGCATTGAGGCTATATTATTGTTACTCAAGTTATTTTATTGATTATAACTGGCAGTTTTCTTCCAAAGACGAGTCCAATATCTATTTGATGGGCTTGCGGTTCTTTCTCACCCATCAGTTCCCGTGCTGGGGTCCTGATGTTACCTATACCCATACCTATCTGGTTGGGGGCATGCAGGGTTTTTTGGTAGGGGCCCCGTTGTTTGTTTGGGCGCATCCATTTGCCCCGTATCTCTTTCTTTTCATTATCGTTTCTGCATCCCTTATTTATCTGTCTTGGTATAGTTCCAAGCTATTCCCAGGGGTCAAACCCTGGCTGATCTATACCCTCATTGCAATAGCTCCATTCACGGTGCACACGGGCCTGCACGTTATCAACCCTACCTATGTATTGTGCTTCACCATTCCATTTATGCTTTCTCTGGTAGAAACCCTTCAGTTGTTTGAGAAGCAGTATATCCGGCCGGGTTGGCGGTTTTTTTGGATGGGCCTGGCCACCACCAGTGTTTTTCAGCTCAACTCGTCTTGGGTATTGCTTTTCGCATTGTTCGGGGTGGGGATCTTGTATACATGGTTCATTATTCCCAAAAAATCCCAGATCGTAAAGTTGCTTTTCATGGGTGGGTTGGGTATGCTCTTGGGTGCATTGACCTTGATACCGCTATTGTACCATTATGGAACCAGCCATTTTTCACAACAGGGCAAAGTGGTGAATTTTAGTCTTTCCAATATCGGCGATTTTACCCGGGTGGTGTATTATATCATTACCCAATGCGAGTATGAGATGAATGTGTTTGACACCAACTTTCGTATCAGTGCTTGGCTGGATGCACACAATTATGTAGGGGCAGGTGTATTTATATTGATGCAGGTGACAGGGCTGTTGCTTTTCGCCAGTCAGATATTGTTCCTGTTTTGGAAAAAATGGCGGCCTTATATCCGCCAAAGCAAGCGTTTTCTATGGTTTATGGCGGGCTTGGCTTTTATGCTCAGTATCATGTACATGTTTTCGGTGGTACGACCCAGGCCACACATGTTTGTCATTTTATTTCCGCTATCAGCACTTTATTTGTTCTGGTTCCTGCAAAACCTTTTCAAGACCACCCGCATCCGGTATTCCTGGTTTGCCGTGTTCAGTGTAGGCGCCCTTATCTTTTATGGCATGGCGCTCCATCAGACCTTTATGCTACCTGATCTTGGCTACCGCGCCAAATTGTTTGAAGCATTCAAAAAGAAAGACCCGACAATTTTTGAACACCCTAGATATATCTATCCCCAACCTATCCGATAAAACAACCTGACTATGAACATCGTCATCGCGAATTATGGAAAAGTACCCGTACTAAAATACGGGGGTACGGAACGTGTGCTTTGGTACCTAGGGAAAGAGCTTGCCAAAATGGGGCACCAGGTCAGTTTCCTGATGTATGAAGGCTCCTATTGCGATTTTGCCAAAATAATCCCTTTTGACCGTACCCGCAACATCAATGAGCAAATACCGGATGACACTGATATTGTACACCTGAATTTTGAGCCAGAACATGATATCGAAAAGCCATATTTGGTATCCATTCACGGCAGCCGGAATGATTTCAAAGAGTTTGACCTCAATACCGTATTCGTATCCAAGAACCATGCACAACGGTTTGGTTCTACGACCTATGTGTACAATGGTTTGGATTGGGATGACTATGGGAAGCCTGATTTCAATATAAAACGAGAGTATTTTCATTTTCTGGGTTCTGCAGCGTGGCGCGCCAAAAACCTCAAAGGTGCCATCAAGGTGGTATCCCTCACCCCACACGAAAAGCTAAAAGTATTGGGTGGGTATCGGCTGAATTTCAGGATGGGCTTCCGGCTTACATTAAACCCCCGGATTTCCTTTGAAGGGATGGTAGGTGGGGCAGAGAAAAACAGGTTTTTGAACGGCTCCAAAGGGTTGATTTTCCCTGTCAGATTATACGAAGCATTTGGGCTGGCCATGACAGAAAGCCTGTATTTTGGTTGCCCCGTTTTTGGTACCACGCACGGTTCCCTGCCTGAGATTGTTACCAAGGAATATGGTTATTTATCCAATAATGCAGTGGAGCTTTCCCAAGCCATCATGAACGTGGGGCAATATGATCGGAAAAAATGCCATGAGTATGCCGCTGACAACTACAACTCGAAAAAAATGACCCAATCCTATCTACAATTATATGAAAGGGTGCTGAATGGCGAAAAGCTGAATGAGGTGAAACCAAAACTCGTGGAAATAAAGACTGAAAAGTTCCTGGCATGGAGCTGACCCCCTTTTTAGACAATTATATTGCTTACTTTTAGCTCCGATTTACCATAATTATTTACCATGAAACGGAAACGCATCGTTCCTTTGTTAATGTTTGGCTTATTTTTCTGCCATCCCTGGTCGGCTTTGGCTCAGGTCACCATTACCAAAACCAGCACCCCAGCCGCGGGTGACAATATCATATACGACCAAACGGGTGCGGGGGTTGATGTTTCACATACGGGTCCCAATACCACATGGGATTATTCTAACGTGATACCGAGCAGCCAGGATAGCTACAAGTTTATGGCCCCATTGAAAATAAACATTGCTTATGCTGCAGCATTTTCAGGGGATATCGGGTTGGATCTGAAAAACCCAAGCCTGAAGGGGATGTATGCATTTTTCAAAAGCAGCAGTGCCGATTTTCGGCAAGAAGGTCTTGGGCTCACCATACCCGTGATAAACATTTCGACGCCCATAATGTATTCAGCGCCAGATATCCAATATCGGTTCCCGCTGAACTATGGCGATAAGGACAGTTGCTTATACGGGGTAAAAACCACCCTTGCAGGTACGGCGAAAGTGATAATAAAAGGCAAACGCGTGAATACTGTAGATGGATGGGGCAAGATAACAACCCCTTATAAAACCTATGATTGCCTTAGGGTACGGTCTGAAGTCACGGAGCTGGATACCTTTGCGGGCATACCGGCCAATAACAGCCGAATAGAATACAAATGGCTGGCAGTAAACGAACAAATACCGGTGATGCAGGCCAATGTGATATGGGATTCACTGAAGGACAGTTCCATGCATATCTTTTTCAGGGACAGTTATAAAGATATCATGGATCCCAACAACGGCCCATTGGTTGATTTCAATGCAAACGATACCATTGTTCAGACACATGATACGGTGAAATTGCATGACGTGAGTGTGGGGCTTACTTCTTGGCTATGGACTATCTTGCCCTCTACCTATCGCTTTGTGGGAGGTACCAGCGCGAGCAGCCAAAATCCAGAAGTATTGTTTGCAGATACCGGCAAGTATTCGGTGAGCCTATGTGGTAATTCAGGGAATACCCGGCTGAAAATAAATTATATAAGCGTGGGCCATGATGCCGGGATAGAGAGCACAAATGATAAGGCAAATGCCCTTATACTATACCCAAACCCAGCCAATGGATATCTTACCCTTCAATTACCAAATTCTGTTTCAGGGAGCAGCCATAGGTTGACCATGGTTTCCGCAACGGGGGATGTGGTTTACAGTCAGGATATAAATGACATGTCCCACGGCCTCACAATACCTGTAGCACAATATGCACCGGGGCTGTATTTGGTGCAGGTACAAGGCTTGGACGGAAAATATAGTGCCAAGGTGATGTTGCGTTGACCAAGGGGTTATCCCAAATATTTGGCCACAATGGGCAAACGCCGTCCCGAGCCAAAAGCCTTGTCAGAAACCCGTAATATCGGCGATGCCTGAAAACGTTTGTACTCGCTTTGGTTCACCATTTTCAATATTCGGTACACGAGGGCACGGTCATGCCCCATGCCAATGATTTGTTCAGGGCTTTGCCTCATTTCAATGTATTGGAACAAGATGGGGTCTAGCAATTCATAAGGAGGTAGGCTGTCCTGGTCTTTTTGGTCTGGCCTCAGCTCGGCAGAAGGTGCCTTGGTAAGGATGATGTCCGGTATCCAGTCCCCATGTTTTTTATTGATGTACTTGGCCAGTGCATACACTTCCATTTTATATACATCCCCCAAAACCGAAATGGCCCCGATACTGTCACCATACATGGTGCTGTAGCCCACCGAGAATTCGCTTTTGTTGGATGTGTTGAGCAAGATCATGTTCAGCTTGTTGCTCATGGCCATAAGGAGTGCACCCCGTATCCGGGCTTGTATGTTTTCTTCGGCTATATCAGGTTTTCGGCCTTCAAATGCAGGGGCAAGTGCTTGGTCGTATGCGTTCATGATCCCAGAAATAGGAATGATCTCGTGGCTGGTTCCCAGGTTTTGTATCATGGCCAGGGAATCATTCTTTGATCCGTCTGACGAATAGGGCGAGGGCATGAGCACGGGCATCACGTTTTCAGGCCCCAGGGCAGCGACCGCGAGGGCCAACACCACTGCCGAATCAATGCCGCCCGACATTCCCAGGACTGCTTTTTTAAAGCCCAGCTTGGAAAAATAGTCCCGGATGCCTACAATTAAAGCATTATATATCAAATCATATTTATCGGTTTCCAGGTTTTGTACCCCACCATTTCCGGCAAGGATATCGTCAAGCATAAAATACTGGAGATCTTCCCGGAATGGGGCCAGTTTCCATATCTTGCCTTGGGCATTGGCTACCGTGGAGCATCCATCAAAGATCAGTTCGGTCTGCGCGCCAATATGGTTGACACTAAAAAAAGGAATACCATATTGGCCGGCATTTTTCAACAGCACATGGGTGCGGGAGGCATCATGGCTATAAGAAAATGGCGAGGCTGCAATATTCACGGCAAAGTCAGGATGTTCCTTGATCAAATAATCCATGGGATTGATGATGTACATCGGGTCATCATCAATGTTCCATAGGTCTTCACAAATGGTCAAAGCTATTTTTTTGCCGTGCAGCTCAATGCACTCGAAGGACCGATTGGGTTCAAAATACCGGTATTCATCAAAAACATCATAATTGGGCAAGAGGGTTTTGTGGATGATCTTGTCTATCCTTCCATCCTTCAAGAAATAGGCTGAATTGTACAGGCTCTTGCCTTTCGGGTTGTCGTTCGGTGAAGGAGCCCCAACTATGGCTGCGATTCCCTGGCAATGGGCAGCAATGGTATCAATAGCATTTTTGCAAAGTGCAATAAAATCACCGAATTCCAGAAAATCCCTGGGTGGATACCCACAAACAGCCAATTCTGCAAATAGCACAAGATCAGCATGGTTTGCCTTGGCCTGACCAATGAAATCAATGATCTTGGACGTGTTTTGCTCAAAGTTCCCGACGTGATAATCAAGTTGGGCCAGGGCTATTTTCATGTATTTGCGCAGTTAGTGATCGGCTGCTTTTTAGAACAACACGCCCACATTGAGCATGATGCTTTCGGGTGGTGTATTGAAATTGGTATTCCCGTATGAATATGAGCTTGGTGTTGCGTTCTGGTTTAGGGCCTTGTTCCAGACATTGGTAAACCCATTGTTCCAAGTGATGCTGCCCACGATATTGGTGCTACCGCCCAGGTTATATTCAGCCCCCAACCCAATCACTGAGTAGAGCATAAATAAATTCAGGTCATTGTTGTTGGTATTGTTCAGGCCAGTAAAAGAGTTGGTCACCGTTCCCCCTGAATATTCTGTCAGGTCTAGTTTGCCTCCGATTTTCACGGCAGGCATAATGCCTATCTGTGCAAAATATTTCATGTAGCCAACTTCATTGGTCCTCATTTTCAGGGTTACGGGTACCTCTATATATTGGAGGTGCACTGTCCTGTCCACCGAATAGGTTTTGTTGATGTCAGGGGTATAGGTGAATTGCTCGTTGAACCCATTGTATCGCGGGTTGATATCAATGCCATAATTGTTGTTGAAGAAAAAATCACCGACTAGCCCGTACGCAAAGCCTATCTGCGCATTGGGGCTGGTTATTTTGTTCACCCTGGGATCGTCAATGCTTGATTGCAGCCAACCTACAGAAGGGCTGATCATGATGCCACCCTTGAATTTCGCTTTGTTCTTTGGCGGAGGCGCAGGCATATAGGTCGGGGCTTGCGCGATTAAGTAACTGGCGTAAAATATAAATAGGGCAAGGGCTGACAGCTTTTTCATATTTTTGCGTTTTGGTTTATTTAGGGAGCAATTTAATGATTCAAATGCATAAGACGATTGTAAAGCTTTTTGTTCTGATCCTCATCACACTTTCGGCCTGTAAACCAGCCAACCGATGGAACCCGGATGTGAGCAAAATAAGCGCAAATGTAAAGCTAATCCGGTTTGAAAAGCAACTTTTCAGCATTGACACCAACCATTTTGATGCCGGAGCACAAAAACTCATTGAAACGGAAAAAGACATGATGGAGCTCTTCGTTTCACGGTTGCATCATTTTGGAAAAATGACCGATCCCAGGAGCATGATGCTGTTGAAAAAAGTGATCGTGACCAACAAGTATATGCGCGATTCCCTATACCCAGATGTAGAAAAGACGTTTGATGATGCAGAGATCGCCAAGCTGGAAACCCAGCTTACCGATGCATTCAAACATCTGCAATATTATTATCCGAAAGACACATTGCCCAAAGTGTACACCTTTATCAATCCTTGGGATGTTCCGGCTGCAACCTACCCCAATGTTTTGGCCATTGGGCTGGATATGTTCATGGGCGAAAACTATAAATATTATCCCTCGCTGGAATATCCGGGCTACCTGAGGAAAAGGCTCCGCAAAGAGTACATCGTTTCCGAGGCCCTGAAAACCATGTTTCAGGCCAAATACGATATCCAACAATCCATTGTGGATCAAACCATGCTGAGCAATATGATATATGCTGGCAAAAGGTTGTTTTATCTTGATGTGATGAAACCGGACATGCCAGATAGCATAAAAATCGGGTACACCGCTGCTCAACTGAAATGGTGCCAAGACTACGAAGCCGATATATGGAACCACATGGTGGCCAAAAACCTGCTTTATAATACGAACCAGGACAAGGTAGACAGGTACATCAGCGAGAATGCATTTACGAACGATGAGGATGTTCCCCAAGAATCATCGCCAAGAATAGGGGAGTGGTTGGGCTGGCAGATCGTAAAAAAATATATGGAAGAGAATCCCAAGGTTACTTTGGACGAACTGTTTCAAAACAAAGACTACCGGAAGATACTTGCCGCGTCCAAATACAAGCCGGGGAAATAATTGTCAGGCTATTTCTCTCCCCACTCAATAAGCAGTTTCTGCCTATCTGTTTCTGCTATAGCCGGTTCTGAATATTTGCTCACTGCTGCCCGCTGCCGATAGGCTTCATACAGGGATACCGCACAGGCAACAGATACGTTTAGGCTTGGGATCATGCCCATCATGGGGATAATGAAATTCCCTTGTGAATGGGAGAGAAGTTCTTCAGAAACCCCGGCATGTTCATTCCCAAAGGCCAATGCCACGGGGTCTACCAAATCCAAATCATACAAATTCACGGCATCGGCAGATAGATGGGTAGACCAGATGGAGAAGCCTTTTTGATGAACTGCCTCCACACATTCAGCAACGGAATTGAAATAATGCACCACTACCCATTTCCGGGCAGAAGCCGAAGATTTTTTACCCAGTTTTTTCTTGGCAGGGTCCTGGGTATTGATCACAAACACTTCCAAAATACCCACCGCATCGCAACTCCGCAGTATGGCCGAAATATTGTGAGGATCGTGGATGTTTTCCAGGATAATCGTAAGGTCGGGCTGACGTTGCCTGATGACCTGCTCAAATTTCTGCGCGCGCTCTGGAGTCATGCTGGGATGGGTGAGATATGATTCGTATAGTGAATGATGGAAGGAAGCCTGAGCAATAAATAACCCTATTTGCCCACAAAGGCAGGTTTCCGCTTCTCGTTGAAAGCTTTTACACCCTCTTTATAGTCATCGCTGTTACCCGCAATTTCCTGGCAATAGGCTTCATATTCCAACATGGTATCCAGATCGGAATGAAAAGATTTGTTCAGCATTTTTTTCATGAGGCCCACAGCCTTGGTAGGTGCATTCCTGTAAAAAGAAATGACTGTTTCTACAGCAGCATCAAGTTCTTCAATGGGCACCACCTTGTTCACCATTCCCCATTCCAATGCCTGGGCGGCCGTTACTTTGGAGCCCATGGTAGCTAATTCAAATGCTTTTTGGCTTCCCACTACCCTTGGCAGGAAATAAGAAGAGCCTGAATCGAGTACCAAGCCCACATTGATGAATATTTCGATCAAAGAAGCATTTTCTGCAGCAATGATCATATCAGAAGCAAGGGCAATAGAACAACCTGCCCCGGCAGCCACTCCGTTGAGACGGCAGATAATGGGTTTGGGCATGTTCCGCATCGCCTTGATGATGGGATTGTATCTTTTGTCAATGGAATCGCGTAGTGACCGGTTTTCCTTTTGAGAAATATCTTTCAGGTCTTGTCCCGAGCAGAATGCCTTGCCTGCCCCGGTCAAAACCACGGCCCGTACCTCATCATTTCGCGTGGCTTCCTTCAGGGCATCCTGTAGGGCATAGCTGAGCTCATCATTGAAGGCATTGAATACATCGGGCCTGTTCAGGGTGATATAGGCTGTTTTGTCTTTTATTTCCAGTATTAGGCAATCGGGCATTTTATAGCGATTTGAAATGGGTGTTGTGAAAGTTGAATGGAATTATGGTGCGTACTCAGGTATTGGTTGCGCTTACTTCTCGTTCTTTTTTAGGTCAAACTTGCCTTTTTTTCCGTCCCATATCATTTCATACAGTAGGCATGGCAGGTATTGCTCTGAGATCACAATTTTGGCATCCTGCGGGGCGATGGTATAGGTTATGGCCTTTTTAAGGTTGGCCTCGTTGTCTTCATATGCTTTGTTATTGTACAACTCCAGGTCCTTGTACTCTTTTTTGTATTTTGATTTCAATCGGCTCAACACAAATTTGTTGTCTACCTCAGGGAAGTATTCATCAGTCACATCTTTCCATGAGCCAACTTTGTCAGGGGTAGCTGTCTTGTCTGGGCTAGCGGTTTTTTGTGTTGCATCAGGTTTGGTGGCACCATCTTTCTTGGCAGGAGTCTCTTTTTTTGCCGTACTTGTATTTGCTGCTGGGCCACCTTTGTCGTTGCTGTAAAAATTCAAGGTGCCTTTGCAAAAACCGTTTTGGCAATCCGATTGCTCTACAGCCATCACCAGGCTACCATTGGGTTTCTTGAATACCTGCATACGCGTATATTTGGTGTCACCAGGCTTTTGCAGTTCAATATATCCCTTGTCAATATCCTTGAACCTGATGATTTCTGACCGCATGGTATTGTCGTCCCTTACTTTCAAGTGCGGGCTTTCTGCCTGTTTCACGGCCATAAATTCCATGACTACTGGTAAAAATTCCTTCGGGAATACATAATAATAGGATTCTATCCCTTTGGGCAATGCCGCCTGACGTTCTGCCTCTTCTTGGTCCGCCTTTTTCTTTTCGGCAGCCGTCATGGGTTTTTGTTTGGGGGCTGGTTTCGTTACTGTATTGGTATTGGTTGGCTTCTTTTTTAGGGTAGATGGGCTTTCTCCCTTATATTTTTCTTTCGCGGTTTCGTTTGCCTTTTTATAGTCCTTTTTCTTGCTTAACTTGCTGCTATCCACCTTTGGTGTCGAATCTGGTTTTTGCTGCACCACACTGTTGGCACTGCTGTCTTTGGCAGTCGCGGCACTATCTGTTTTCTCAGTATCGTGTTTTTTATACTTTTTTTTGGAAGTTTGTGCGGAAGTAGCCACACTGATGCTCAATGCGAGCAAACAAAGTAATAAACGGTGCATCTTTTAAAATTTATTTGAACAAAGTTAACAGAAATAAGTAATTTACGTAGCCAATAGGTTTCCCCAGCCTTTCGGGTACAAATAAACGCTAAAAAAACAAATTATGATACTCATTGCCGAAAGCGGTTCCACTAAGACCTCTTGGGTGCTTGTTTCTCAAGAAGGTAGGAAGACAAGGTTCGCCACCTCGGGCTTCAATCCCTATATCCAAAAGCGGGAAGAGATTTCCGGAATCATCAAGGAAGAAGTGATGCCAAACGTGAAAGACACTGTTGTAGAGCACTTGTACTATTATGGGGCGGGCTGCTCTACAGATGTCAATATAAAGCTCATGTACACCTGTTTCAAGAGTTTTTTCAACAAGGCGGAAATAGAGGTGGAGCATGACCTGATTGCTGCTGCCCGAGCACTTTGGCTGGACGAGGGTGGCATCGTGTCCATATTGGGCACGGGTTCCAATTCTTGTGTGTACCAAGGCGGCCATATCATAGCCGCAGTACCCAGCCTTGGCTATATATTGGGGGATGAAGGCAGTGGCGCCTATATGGGCAAGATTTTGGTGCGTGACTACCTGTATAGCAATATGCCTGGCCATATCCGCGAAAAACTGAAAAACGAATATCTCCTGGATACCGAGAAAGCGTTGGACCGTATTTACAAAAAAGAAAACCCGAACCGTTGGCTGGCCGCTTTTTCCATATTTATCAGAGACAATATCATTGAACCCTATTTTGCCAACCTGGTGCAAACCAGCATGCGCGCTTTTTTTGAGGCACATATCAAGCATTATGACAATCACAAGAACATGCCTTTAGGTGTGGTAGGGTCGGTGGGCTATTTTTACAAAGATTTTTTTGAGAGTGCCGCCCAGGAATATGGGTTCACGCTCAAAAAAGTAATCAAATCACCGGTGGATGAACTGGTGAAGTACCATGTGCCATCACAACAAGAAATGGATGCACAGGCAAAATAAAACCACCGAGGCAGATTCTGTCCACCGGAACCTGGAGCAGATGGATACCCTGTCACTGCTCACAAAAATCAACCAGGAAGACCAGACTGTTGCAGTGTCCGTTTCCAATGCCATCCCGCAGGTACAAAAACTGGCTGATGCCGTATATGAAAAACTGAAACACGGGGGGCGGCTATTTTTCATTGGGTCTGGCACCAGTGGCCGCTTGGGCATTGTAGATGCTTCCGAGTGTCCACCCACTTTTGGCATCGGGCATGGGGTAGTCATCGGCATTATTGCGGGGGGAGACCATGCCATTCGCAAAGCCCAGGAAGGCGCAGAAGATGATATGGCTGCCGCTTGGAAAGATCTTTTAGGGCATAACATTTCAAGTAATGACTTTGTAGTAGGTATATCGGCATCGGGTACTACGCCGTATGTATTGGGCGGATTGAAAGATTGCCGTAGCCATCATATCGCCACGGGTTGCATCGTTTGCAATACAGAAAGCCCCATTGCAGGCATGGCCGATTGCCCAGTGGAAGTGGTGGTGGGACCAGAATTTGTGACCGGAAGCACGAGGATGAAGGCAGGCACGGCCCAAAAGCTGGTTTTGAACATGTTAACCACGACGGTGATGATAAAAATGGGTAGGGTGAAGGACAATAAGATGGTGGATATGATGCTTACCAACAAAAAATTGGTGGATCGTGGAACCCGGATGCTTATGGATTTGTACCATTGGGAGTACGATGCTGCCCAAACCAGCCTGCTGAAACATGGCAGCGTGCGGGCAGTAATAGATTTTGAAGAATGCATGAAATAGAGCCATATTTTAACTGGCGGCATTATTACCAGGCAGAGCTTGACAAGTATTCCCCTTTTTATAGGCGGACCTATAGCGAGTTCTACTTTAGCAATTCCGTTTATGATTATTATATCCACCCGCAATGGGACGAGATAGGATCCAGCACCCTCTACCTGAAAATACTGTTTGCAGACTATAACAGCGGATTTGCGATCATAGAGTTCATTGGGGAATGGAACGATGCCATATCCAATGATATCATGTTCATAAAAAGGGAAGTGGTTGATATCCTTATTGATAATGGGATTTCCAAGTTTATTTTGATCGGTGAGAATGTCCTGAATTTTCATTTCGATGGGGATGATTATTACGATGAATGGTGCCAGGATGTGGAAGATGGGTGGATTGCTGCCATCAACTTTCAGGAGCATGTGCTAAGGGAGTTCCATGAACATAACATTGATTATTATATAAACTTTGGTGGCGAGCTCGACAATATTCCCTGGCGCACCATGGAACCCCATGACCTGCTGAACAAAGTGCAGGGGATAATAGGTAGGAGACTTGGCGCGGGGTAAGGGAATTTTGAATTTTGAATGTTGAATAAGTCAAAGCGATAGTTTTCTGCGTATTAGCTATTCCTGCAATACATCTTGCGCAAGCCTATGGCTATAGTTCCCCTTAAGGAGTCAGGGGCGGGATGTCGGATATCATTGGCCTCAATCTCCTTATTATTTTCCTGGCTATAAACGCCTAATTTTGCGAACGATTTCACGGCTTCATTCGTATTACAAGCAGTAAAATCTAATACCACTATGCCATTTCAATCCATAAACCCTGCCACGGAAGAACTCATCGCCGAATTCCCATTTATCACCGATGCTGAACTGTATATAAAACTGGATAAGGCCCATGAAGCTTTTCAGGCTTGGAGAAAGACAAGCTTTGCCGACAGGGGCGCACTGATGAATAAAGCTGCCGACATCCTGCTCCAAAACAAAGCAGAATATGGGCGTACCATTACCTTGGAAATGGGCAAATCAGTAAGCGAAACCATTGCGGAAGTTGAGAAATCAGCGCAGTGCTGCAAGTATTATGCAACTGAGGCCGAAGGGTTCCTGGCACCCAAGACATATAAAACAGACTATAGTTTTAGCGAGGCACATTTTGAGCCATTGGGTATTGTATATGCCGTGATGCCCTGGAATTTTCCTTTGTGGCAGGTATATCGTTGTGCGGCTCCAGCCATCATGGCGGGTAATACCGTGGTGCTGAAACATGCCCAGAACGTACCCCAATCTGCCCTCATCATCGAAAGTGCCTTTAAAGAAGCGGGCTTTCCTGAGGGAGTATTCACCAATTTGTTCATAGACCATGACCAATCCGATAAAGTGATCGAATACGCTGGCGTTGCCGGGGTTTCGCTCACAGGCAGTGAAAGGGCAGGGGGGCATGTAGCCTCTTTAGCCGGCAAAAACATCAAACCCGTGGTACTGGAACTGGGCGGTAGCGATCCTTTCATCATATTAGCCGATGCCGATCTTGACAAGGCCGCGAATATCGGTTGCCTTTCCCGAATGAAAAACAATGGACAAAGCTGCATCGCCGCAAAGCGTTTCATAGTGGTGAAAGATGTAGCTGACGCATTCATCGCAAAGTTTGTGGCCGAGGTACAAAAATTGAAGATTGGTGATCCATTGGTGGAAGGGACTACGATGGGACCATTGGCACGAAAGGACCTGGTGGATACCTTGACCGAACAAGTGGACAAAACGATTGCCCTGGGTGCACGGGCCTTAATTGGTGGGAAAAGGGTAGCCGGGAAAGGGTATTATTTTGAGCCGACGGTTTTGATAGATATCACCAAAGATTCGCCAGCCTATTCGCAAGAGATGTTTGGCCCGGTGGCTTCCGTTTTTGTAGTGGCTGATGTAAATGAAGCGATTGCCTTGGCCAACGATACCAATTTTGGGCTGGGGGCTGCGCTATGGACAGCCGATACCAAAAAGGCCCTTGAATTAAGCAAAGACATACAATCAGGCAGCGTATATATCAATACTTTTGTGAAGTCAGACCAACGCATCCCTTTTGGGGGCACCAAACGGTCAGGCACGGGCAGGGAACTGTCTGATATCGGGATCAAAGAATTTGTGAACATCAAAACCGTGGTCATTGCCTGAAACTGGAAAAGCCGCCCTATTGCTAGGGTCAAATGTTGGGGACAGGCGCAAATTCATCACGGATGCATTGACGCACATCGGGCAAACCGCGGGAACAATCATCCAAACCTCTTCTTTTTATGAAACTGCCGCTTGGGGGATTACCGATCAAGATAGCTTCCTGAATTTGGCTGTCTTACTGGAGACCAAACTTGATCCTCACCCTTTGTTACATGTCCTATTACAAATAGAAGAAGACCTGGGCCGCAAGCGAACCGAAAAATGGGGCCCGCGCATCATTGACATTGATATCCTCTACTATGATGATCTGGTGATAGATGCGCAGGGGTTGACCGTGCCGCATCCTTTTATGCAAGTGCGCAGGTTTAGCCTGGAGCCTTTACTGGAAATCAGTCCAGCTTGGGTCCATCCCATTTTGCACCTTAGCGTACAGCAAATGCTGGATGCCTGCCCTGATGAAGGGGTAGTGACTCGGTTGTAATTGCTTACTTCTTTTTCCCGCTTATCTGTTTCAGGGTTTCTTTGGCACCTTGGTTATCCGGGTCTATTTCCAGTATTTTGCCGAATTCTTCCTTCGCCTTGGCCACATCCTTATTGTTGTAATAGTAAGTGCCCAAGTAATTGTACCCTTCTATGATCTGGCTTTTGTATTTGGCAACCTCTGGGGTGGCAAGCACGATGAATTTCTCCCAGAAAGGCTTGGCCTTGTTCTTCGCCTCATCCGATTCCTGATAGGATAGGCTGCGGGCACGGCCCAAAAACCCGGGCGCGTACGTAGGGAAATAGACAATCACCATGGCGTAGGAGGTATCGGCCTTCACATAGTTGTCAGCATAGAAATAGTACTGGCCCATGTAGTAATAGTCTGTCTTTTCCACATTGGGCATGGTCTTCCTTATTTTGGTTTCCATGGTGGCTGCGGCTTCCTTGTATTTTTTCATTTTGCTATAGCCTTGGGCGATCAGGTCATACACCTCGGCATTGGCGCTGTCATTTTTCAGGGCTTTGTTCAGGTATATGATCGCCATGGAATCCTGGTTGTTTTTGGAGAGCAGTTTTCCATAATACAGGTAATCCTGGTCTATGATCTCGTCAGGTTTGGCAGAAGAAAACAGCCTTTGTATGGTTTGCAACCCATCAGGATAGGCCTTCGTCTGGTATTCGCAATAGGCCTTGATACGCAGGATCACTTTATTGTTGGGCAGGTATTTATAGGCTTGGTTGGCTTGCTCCAATGCGGCAGGATAATCTTTCAGCAAATACAGGAACGAGGCATATCGCAACCTTTCTGCCGGGCTGGAACCTACCAGGGATAGGAATTTCACATAGCTTTCGCGGGCTTTGTCAATATTGCCTTTTTGGGTGTACATATCTGCCAGTTCAGGATATACGGGCGGATAGTTGGGGTCAGTGGCCAATATTTTGTTGAAGGCTTCTGCGGCACCGTCATAGCTTTTGGTGTTCATCCATAGCTGTCCGATACGTAGCTGGGCCAGCAGGTATTTGGGGTCAGCCGTTACCAGGTCCCTGTATAGTTTCAGGCCTGTGGTGCTTTCCCCATTCAGTCGGTTGGCATCTGCCAGGGCTATCGTGTTGCGTGGGTTTTTCTTGTCCATTTCCACGGCTTTGGTGGCTAGGTTCAGTGCATAGGTGCCATCTTTCCCGTCCTGTTCCATCCATATCGCATCCACTATTTGCTGCATCACATAGGCATCCTTGTTGTTGGAAAGACTGAGCGCCTTGTCAAAATCCTGCCTTGCTGCGTCATAGTTTTTTGGGCGCAGTTCCAAAAGGCCCAGGCCGATATAGTTCAGCGGTTCTGATGCATTGATCTGTATGCCCTTGTTGAAAAGGTATTTGGCAGAATCCAATTGAAAATTATGGTATGCAATGATGCCCAAATGATAGTAAACCACCGCATTGGAGGGTTCTTTGGCCAAGATATTGGCATAGATGGATTTTGCATTCTCATACTTTGACAGCTCTTCGGCCTGCATCCCTTCTTTTAGGGTCTGGGCATGGGCTTGGCCCATGATACCCATGGCAATGGCAATAGTGAGCAGCGTGGCCCGGTAACCTGATCTTTTTAGCAATTTCATATTCTACTTCGCTTCGTTGTTATGATGTTCTTTATTGTGGTAACACTTCTTTTTTCGATTGCATCAGCCTGGTTTGCATGGTAGCTGGTACCAGCCCGGTATAATAGGCCCGTAGCTGTCCTTTGTCACTGGCAATGAAATCAATGAATCCGGAACCCAACCCGTTGAAAAATTCGGGGGTAATGGCATAGACTTCGCGGGTAAGGGGATAGTATTTTGTTTTGATCCAGGCCTGGAATGGTGGGTAATACGATTGTTCGGTGCCTTTGGCCGTATCGGGTGGGTTCAACGATACCACTTTCACCCGTTTCATAAAGGCATTGGGCATGGAATCGTCATTGGCAATCCAGCTCACCCCGATCACCCCCAGGGCATTGGGGTTCTGCTCCACATAGTTGATCACTTCCTGGTTGGTATGCACGGCCGAGAAATAATCCGGCAACTGTTGGCCCGCAGCCACATGGAATTTGGCTTTCATGTATTCCAAGGTACTGGAACCCGGGTTATCAAATACCAACTGGAAATGTGCAAACTTGCCTTTCAACTGTATTTTGCCGTTCATGATACTGTCCAACGTTGCCATGGTCATTACAGTATCGGAATACTTTTTGTTACGGATCAAGGCAATGGCATCGTATGCGATCTTCACGATCTTCACGCCATGTTTTTTATCCGTGTACATTTTTTGCTCGGCCTCGGTCAGCGTCCTGGGTATGATGATCATGCGTGCCGTATCGTTCCACATGTCTTTCAGTGCCTCGGCTTCAGAGGTGTACGTAGCATCCAGGGTCGTCTTCGTGTATAGTTGCATGAAGGTTTTGACCTCTGCATCCCCCAAGGGTTTCAATGATTCATCTATGCTTACTTTGATATGCCCGGATACAGGGGTATCTGGGTTTTGGGTGCCGGGGGTGGGTTCGGTGCAAGCTGAAAGCAACAACACCGTGCCGCCCAGCCATAATCGGAGTTTATTCAATGTCATCTTTCTTGCGGGTTTTCGTCGTCATTATCATCCTGTATGTCCGGAACAAAGCATAGCCTACGAATAGTATGCCAAGTATCATTGCCTTTTTTGTGTCCATGGCAAAATACCCGGGCTTGATCAACAGAACAAGCCCGAGGCATAATGATATGAATATCACCAGGTATCCTATAAAGCGGAATGGATTTAGCAAAACCTGTTCTTTATCTTCAATTGTTTATCACCATCTTCACTGACACATATCGGATCACTGGCACGGGTTCCCCGTTCATTTTGCCGGGTTTCCATTTGGGCATGTGTTCCAGTACGCGTATGGCCTCATCGTCACATCCACCCCCAATGCCCTTCAACAAGGCAATATCTACCACATGGCCATGTTCATCAATTTTCAGGGATAACTGTATAGTGCCCTGAATGCCATTTTCAACCGCAAAAATAGGATATTTAATGTTGCTTTTCAGATAATTTTCATAGGCCAGATCGCCCCCCTGGAAATTCCGCTGCCTCATCAGGAATGGTGATAAAGTGTTTTTCCGGGATTTTTATTTTTCTGTTCCCATCAGGGAAACCAGCTAGGTCATCCCCAAAACCATTATTGTCTGATAGCAAGCCGGCAATGCCCGTGGTGCTTCCTATAATGCCCGGCATAGTATCCAACGGTTCGGCGGTATTGGTGATCCTGTACCTGCCAGCGAATCTTCCCTTTTGGACCTGTTTTTTTGGGTGGACAAGCACCAGATCTTTATGTATTCTGATGATGTTGATCCCGGAATCGGTATCATTTTTAGGATAAGCGATCACGAAATGTTTGATGGGATTCGGCAGTTTTCCCAGCCCGATCAACAGGGCTATAAAAAAAGACACCGTGACCAAGAAGGCCACGGTGAGTCTTTTATCATAGTTCCGGCGCAGTTCATAGGCGCCATATCCTTTGTTCTTGTTGCGGAACAGCAAATCATCCAGGTTTGCGGGTTCCATTGCTTTTTGTGCGACCATATAGTTTATTTTTAAAGGTTAACAATACTTGCTTACCTACCGCACTGCGCGATAGGCACCTTTATTTTAGCTATATGTCCTCGTACAAAAGGGCTGTTCAGACCCTAGTGCACCACAAATTTTACTGGTATTACAAATCTTACCGAAACTGCCTGATGGTTCATCCTGCCTGGTTTCCATGGAGGCATACTACTAATTACCCTTACGGCTTCATCTCCACAACCATAACCCACTGGGTCTTTCTTGACTTTTACATCAGTCACTTGGCCGTCTTTTCCAACAGTCAATGAAATATATACCGTACCCTGAACTCCTGCATCTATTGCCTGAGCGGGAAATTTGATATGTTCGCTCAAAAATTTATTATAGCCCTCCTGTCCTCCTGGTGGTTCAGGTTGCTCATCCACTGCTTCATAGATTT
>Ga0206900_1080_pt2 | contig 27007 bp, 26 predicted proteins | sample Alteio_BWOrgHeat_46_FD_153235 | JGI IMG/M metagenome (GOLD analysis project Ga0206900, IMG submission 153235) | Enriched cells from forest soil in Barre Woods Harvard Forest LTER site, Petersham, Massachusetts, United States -... | ecosystem: Environmental > Terrestrial > Soil > Temperate forest >... | reverse complement strand
ACTAACAATAGTTCAAGGAATTATAGTCAATATCGGCAAATGCTTAAATCAAATAATCTATGGAAAGATGAAAATTGTGAAATTATCACATCTAGTATTGTGACAATCGAATATTTGGTTAGTTCATTGAAGATCAAAAGGGCATTTATTTTAGGAAATAGATTTTTAAAAGATGAACTTAGACAAGCAGGTATCAAACATTCGTCAATGAATGCTCAAGCTGTTGTCGTAGGATTTGATACAACGTTTACATTCAAGAAAATTCAAATTGCTCACGAGCTAATTTCATTAGGTTTGCCATTCATCGCTACACATGATGACAAAGTATGCCCTAAAGCATTAGGCAGCATTGTTGATTGTGGCTCAATAATTGAAATGCTAAAAACATCTTCTGGTGTCGCGCCTTTTATTATTGGAAAGCCTCATGCGACTACAGCAACTTATCTGAAATCAAAAATAGGAATGGGTGATAACCAAAGTTGCTTTTTTATTGGAGACCGGGTAGAATCTGATGGTAAAATAGCAAAATTGCTTAATTTTGAGTTTATTGATATAACCGAATACAAATCCCTCATAGACGTAAAATTATATATAGAAAAAAGGATATCTTATGGAACCAAGTGATAAAACGGAATATCTTGAAACAGGACAGTTGTTTAGGCAATATACAGGTTTTTTGATTTCAATTATGCAACATTTTATTGCCGGGAACGGCCTTCTTTTTATTGGTCTAACTTATGTGTCAAAAGATAATCACCCTGCAACGTTATCACAATTTTTAATTGCATTCCTTGGTTTTTTTGGCTGTTTGGGTAGCTGGATTGTTCAGCTAAGGACATTTAGATATTGGACAGCATTGCTAAACCACGCACAAAATATCGACAAAAGTCAAAATACAAATTTATATCTTGTATTTCACAAGACAAGCAAATCCAAAAAACGTATACGAAGTGCTCATTTTGCTAGGGCTATTTACTTGTTATTTGCCGTTTTCTGGTTAGTTGTGCTCTTAAAATTATGTGGAGTAGAGCAAATACACATAGCAGTATAATGGGTTTCTAAAAGCGGATCCTGTTTTGGAACATGTCCATTCTGGTTGCTAACTCACCACCTTTTATGCACCTAATCCTTATTGAGGATTCGTTGCCGGTTAAATCACTTTGACCAAATTCCAAAATCCCAATGCTTCCACTGCCACTGGTTCCATGCGGGAAAGGTGCATTGGGGCTGGAAATATTCATATATCCTAAAAATGATGCACTATTGTTCCATTACCTGAATACTATGCTTTCCGCTGTCAAGTACAACATGATTCATCCCCGTATAACTACCAGCTTCAGGAGATTCAAAATACATGATGTTACTATAGTTCTTGCCATCAATTACAAGATCTGCAGGTAGCTTATTAAGTGGGTTTATCTAAGGAAAAATAAGAGTCAAATGAATTCTCCTTATTCTGAACAATTGAAATACTGCTGTTTACGCTTCAGGGATGTTCAGAATTTTTATAGAATTCTTCACCACTCATTAAGAGAGTTGTGTCATTGATCAAAGACAATTGCCTAGTCACCAATCTATTTAGTTGAACATCAATACTGTTGCCTTTTACATGCCCAACTTCTTTGAAAGATCCATCGGTAACGTGCATATATTGGTCTATTTTCTGCCATATCGAGCAATCTACAAGCAAGTCGCCATTTTCGGTTTTTGTTATCGTAATTTGAGATTTGTTATTTGTTCCGTCATAACCCTTATCATGCCAAATGCCCAGAAATTTTTTATTTCCTCCTCCTCCGCAACTGGAGAATAATGTGACCACTAAAATAAACACGATTGCCTTTTTCATTTGAATGCCAATTTTTGTCAAATATAAGAATTCTTCCATCAAATGAGAACTTTAACTTATGCAATGAATCAATGCATTACAAAATCAACAATCCAAATAAAACGTTGATAAAAACCCCACACACCCCGTCAACCTAACTCTCTTCCTCAAAAAGAATGGCTTTTTGTGCATAATGACATCTTTTATGGGTTGGCCCGGGATGAAATGTCGTTTCGCGGGCCAATAATTGAAAACTGCGAGTTGATGCTTTGCCCAGCCATGGAAAGATTTTAATTCCCAAACTTAGTAATCAATGCAGCTTCAAGACCAAAGGCGATGGGATTATAAGGCTGATAGGATTTTGTGCTGCCGTCAATAGACTGATAAGTACCTTGATTACTTGAGGTATACAAATCCAAAAACCCGGGTCTAAAATCTGCTCCTATATTCAACTTTACATTTTTCCCTAACGGTATTGATGCGCCTAAAGCAATATTGCCGAACAACATAAATTTTGAATAATTGTCGGTAGAGTTGTTTGTGGTATTTATATCTTCTGAATATCCCTGGACAGATATCGTCCCAAATTCCGAATTGTGCACGCCAACGAGGAAAGCAAACCTTAACCCTGGCTTGATATAGAAATGCACTTTATCGAAATATCCGTCCAAAATATGGAATGTCAAAGGAATTTCAAGATAGCTGAAATTTCGCATCGCATTTACATCCCCTGTAATAGTCGCCGTAGTATTGCCATCATCATAGGATACAGGAAAGTTATAGCTTATTTTATCACTAAAATTAGCAAATCCCAGTCCAACACTCAATCCAAATGAACTTGAAAAATAATAGGTGCCATCAACTTCGAGAGTAGGAAAAAAATCCGGCAGATTTGGTAATGGTATGGTCTGAGGATTCATTTTGATTGCCGATAAGTGAAAAATTAAGGTTTGTTTGAACCCCAAAAGCAAAGAATCCACTGCCATTGTTGCTTTGATTGCCTTTGGAAGGGATTTCTTTCGCGATTTTTTCAATTTCATCCATTTTGTACACGAAGACATTGTTATCTCGTGTCTGTATTTTAATGGATTGATTCGGCACCTGTTCAATTATCACTCCATGTATAATGCTTCCGTTCTTTAAATATACTACATCCTCATAGTTGCCTTGCGCATTAATTGACAAAATGGCAAGAAAGAACGAACATAAAATCAGGAATGAGAGTCTGATAGATCTTTTCATAAAATTGGGGGAGGTAATTATCAAATGCATAGCTTTAACTTGGCTTTCGGCTAATAATTTGCTAAGATAAACTGTTCAAATGATACCACCAAATATTTTTATAAACACAGGCAGCGATCAATATCCTTTAGACTAAAAACAACTTTCCTGCTTTTGTTCCGAGCTTTATATTTGAAAGGTTCTTCATATCGCTCAGTCCAACTATTTCAATCGTGGCCAGTTTCATTGGCCATCCAAAAACCCCCTAGCTGGCGCGAATGTTAGCGTAGCATCATTCGTGACTCCTGCATTTCCGTCTCTGACGGCTACTTATTCGAATTAGTTTCAGCCTTTCGTTAGAAATGGTTCGGAATATTCTGCTCCCCTCTCTCAAAACCCCACACACCCCGTCAACCTAACCCTCTTCCTCAAAAAGAATGGCTTTCTATGCATGATCACATCTTTTATGGGTTGGCCGGGGATGATATGACGTTTCACGGGCCAATAATTGAATGCCGTAAACTGTAAATCAATTGTTTGCCCAGCCATGGAGAGTGGCACCTCAATCTCATAATACCCATGCCTATTGATATACACATACCCTACACCCTCCACTTTGATCATTCCATAGCTCATTGGCTCTGATCTGTTGCCATCATATACGTTCCCGGCACTTGTGATCCAAGTCACGGACCGTTGTTTTTCGGCAAGTTCCGGGGCCGGGATGGGTTTCAGTGGGTTTTCTATCAAGGGTCTGTCCCCAAGAACATGAGGCTGCCTGCGTACGGTATTGGCCGAGCCAGTTTGTAGCGCCGCGACCAGGCATCCCAGGGCAAAGGCCAACAGCAAGGGCCGCGCCCGAAAAAAAGAGGCGGTCACTGGTTCGGGGTAATAATATCGGTTCAGTTGCGTATCGTCAAATCGGCCACATACCTGCCCCTTGCCTTCGGTAATCGTTTTGTAAATGAACGCGGGGCCTTTATCGGTAAAATCAATCACGTTCTTGGCACAACTGCTGCAGAACCTGCCCGTATCACAAGCGGTCATCTTGTCCCAATCGTTCCCGCAAGGATCATGCAATGTGAGGAATATGGGCTTTTGATAGCTGCTCATAAATCAAAGATAAGGAATTTTTGCTTTTTGTTCTCGCTCGCGTCTCGAGTGTGAGGTACTGGGGCCTCTGGCCATTTGAAAATGAATGGGGCTATGATTTTTAATGGGCTGGATGTTTAGTGCCGTAGGCATGACATATCGGTAGGTAACAAGGAAGAACCACATTTTTGAGTGCTGTAGGCATGACGTATTTCTTGTGGCTGATAGAAATATGCCACCCCTACGGGGCTTGGTCAATATTCAACTGTCAATGTTCCACCAATATATCATCCCTCTGGGACTTACTGAATAGAGAGAAAACACCTTGAATATATACATTGAAAGCAGGAAATGCCAATGATCAAGGGACGGAGGGATACGTTCTCGCTCATGTATCGTCCCGCAAACTGCGGGATGATGGGACGCGAGCCGGGGCTCGCATTGGCGGTCAGGGCGTGGTTTGTGGTTCTTATTGGCAGCTTGTCTGTTAGGCACCCAAGCACGCCTGACCTTCAGTCTTCCCCTCCTTGTCTGGGGAATCGCGCCACCCTTTGTTTGCACACAAAATCGGTACTTTAATCCCAATACGCAATACTCATTACACAATACGAAATAAAACTTGCCCAAATATTTGGAAATATGACAAATTATACGTATATTTCGCCTTCGTTCTTTAATGTATTGTGTTTTTGTTCTTAGGCCACGCCTCCGCCGTAGCTACTGCGGTATTTGCTGGTAAGTGTTGCGGCTTATTAGGGCGCGGCTCATTTGCTCAGCGGATTGTCTCGTCCTGAAAAAAGTTTACAGTTTTGTTGTTTAGTCCTGTTATGAGTTTACGTTTTGTTTTAATCCTAAAATCCGTTTACAATATTACAATTTTCGGTGCCGTGGTTCAGGGAGCAGAAAGTTATTCTGCCCCTCATGCAGCGCCTTTCAAGTTGGGCATGCGGAATGAGGGGCGGGGATAACTTTCCCATACTTCTTGCTTTTCCAAAGCCTTTCGGTCTTTATGTTGTTGTTATGCACCTTTTCAGGGGTCAGCATCCCAATGCTCATGTGCGGGCGTTCATCATTGTACAGCTTTACCGCTTGGTGAAGCCACTGTTTTCCTTGGGCAAGGTTCGTGATTTGGTAAAGGTTCATGTACTCGCCCTTTATTATGCCGTTGATTCGCTCGGCAACAGCATTCTCCAATGGGTCGCCGCTTTGGGTCATGCTTATTCCGATACCGTTGTCCTGCAACAGCTTCACATAATCAGCACTGCAATATTGGGCTCCCCGGTCAGAATGGTGTACCAGTTGCTTTTGCGCAGGCTCGTACTGTTGCAAAGCCATCTCCAGTGCCTGTATTGTTTCCAGGCTTTCCAGGCTTTCGGCAATATGGTATCCCATCAGTTTATGCGAAAAGGCATCGGTTATCAAACTGATGTACAGGAACCCCTTTGGTATCCTCAGATAAGTTATATCGCTCACCCAAACTTCGTTCGGGCTTTGTGGAACCAGTTCCTTTATCAGGTTTGGGTGCTTGCGCATCCAGTGATGGGATTGGGTGGTGCGCACACTCCTGCGCTTTCTCCTCACCAATAAATGGTTGGATGCGAGCAGGCCGAACAACGCATCACGCCCCATCTTTATCTGGTGTTCAAGCATGAACGGTTCAAGCATCTCATAAAGTTTGCGCCCGCCCATCCGGCGATGGCGCGCCCGTACCTTCAGGACTTCTTGCAGGACAAGCTCTTCTTCCACGCTTTCAACCTGTTCTCTCCAGCCATGCTGATAATAGGCCTGAGGTGTAATGCCAAGTAACCGACAGAGCCTCGACAGGCTTGTTCTGGGGTATCTGTCTTTCATTTCACGGATCACTTGGTGTTGGCTTTTTTTCTGATGGATGTTTTTAACTCTTTCTCTGCAAGCTCTATCATCCTGCTGTAAGCCTCCGATTTTAACCGCTCGTCCTCCAATAACCTCTCAAGCTCTTTGACCCGCTTTAACAGTTCTGCTTTATCAGCTTCTGCTTCACCACTCCCGATAAATTCCATAGCTATTCCATTCCTGCCATTTAATCCCAAAGGTGCAGGTTTATCCTGGGAATCGACATACCCAAGTTGCCGCATCCAAGTCAGGATGGCCCCTTTGAACTTTATGCCATGTTTTGCCAAAAGATCCTGTTTGGGAATCCCAGTCCGAAGGAACTCTTCGATGACTTGCCTTTTGAACTGCTCAGAATATACCTGCCGCAGAACCCAATCGCCCGTTGGTTTTTTTGTCTCCATGTTGATTTACTTAGTGTAAACCTATTTCAGGACGAGACAGATTTCCCGCTATAGCGGGACTCGCAATGACCTATTGGGGAGCCAGCTAATTGATAACTGCTAACTGTTATTTGTTCTTAGAGACATCAGGTTTTTTGCGTTCACGAACTGAAATCGGTTTGTAAAAAATGGCGTTTGCAGCAAACCAGCCTGTTTTTTTACTGTTATCCATTGATACCTCTCAATGAGTTAGCTCGTTTCGTGTTGTAAATGAGCAAGTTATGATTTTGAAAATTTTATTTCCCTGTTATAACAGGGAAAACAGGCCAGCATGCTGGAAATGCGGTTTTTTGGGTGGCGAGCGGTGGGGTCAATTAGGGGATGTGTTTTTAAGTGTCTTATTATTAGCCATTTGAAATTTTGGTCGGATACAGGGCAGTAGGGAATGGAAAATTGGCTTAGATGCGTAAGATTTTGCGGGTAGAGCAACCCTTGCCTGTAGGGGTTCAAAATTTTGAACCCCTACTCAAAAAACCTTGACCCAACTCTTTTTAGCGTGCCTTTACACTTTTTGGGCCTTTTTGTAATATATAAAGGAACAAATTAATGATTATGAACATGTTGTACTGAAATCGCGCAAAAAAAGTGTAAAGGCATGTAAAGGCAGTTTAGCAGTGAGCAGTGAGCAATGAACAGTAAGCAATTCCCACGACCAACGACCCATGACCAACGACCCACAACCCACGACCCACGACCAACGACCCATGACCCATGACCCATGACCCACGACCCACGACCCATGACCCATGACCCTTTTCCCAATACGCCCTTCGCACTTCGCTTTTTCCCCTTAACTTCGCACCTGCAAAAATGCACATATCGCTATGTTTGAAAATTTATCGGACCGGATAGAAGGAGCCTTCAAGAAGCTCAAAGGCCAATCGAAAATAACGGATATCAATATCGCCGAAACCCTGAAGGAAATCCGCAGGGCCTTGGTGGATGCCGATGTCAACTATAAAATAGCCAAGCAGTTCACCGATGACGTGAAGGAAAAGGCACTGGGCGAAGGGGTCATCAAATCGGTGAGCCCCGGCCAGCAGATGGTGAAAATAGTGAACGATGAGCTGATCAAGCTCATGGGCGGGCAGAAAAAGGACATCAACCTGACGGGGGTACCGGCCATTATATTGATGGCGGGGCTGCAAGGTTCAGGTAAGACCACTTTCTCGGCCAAGCTGGCGGCCTACCTGAAAAAGAAGGGCAAAAAGCCGATGTTGGTGGCGTGTGACGTGTACCGCCCGGCGGCCATCAACCAGTTGAAAGTGCTGGGCGAGCAGATAGAAGTAGAGGTATATAGCGAACCGGACAACAAAAACCCGGTGGAAATAGCCAAAAATGCCATCGAACTGTCCCGCAAAGGGGGTGTGAACGTGGTGATCATAGATACGGCGGGCCGCTTGGGCATAGACGAGCAGATGATGAACGAGATCGCCAAGCTGGCCGAAGTGACCAAGCCGAGCGAAATCCTGTTCGTGGTGGACTCCATGACCGGGCAGGACGCGGTAAACACCGCCAAGGCATTCAATGACCGGCTGAACTTTGACGGCGTGGTGCTCACCAAGCTTGATGGGGATACCCGGGGCGGGGCGGCTTTGTCCATCATATCAGTAGTAGAAAAGCCCATCAAATTCGTGGGCCTCGGCGAAAAGATGGATGCGATTGACATCTTCTACCCCGAGAGGATGGCACAACGGATATTGGGCATGGGGGATATCGTATCCTTCGTGGAAAAAGCCCAGGAGGCCATTGATACCGAAGAGGCGGAACGCCTGCAACGGAAACTGCGCAAGAGCCAGTTCGATTTTGACGATTTCCTGAGCCAACTGAACCAGATAAAAAAGATGGGCAACGTGAAGGACCTGATGAGCATGATCCCCGGCGTGAACAAGGCCGTAAAGGACGTGGACATTGACGAGGGTGCCTTTAAACATACGGAAGCCATCATACAGAGCATGAACCCCTGGGAGCGCCGGAACCCGGATGCCCTGGACGGTCGTCGCAAAAAGCGCATCGCGGAGGGCAGCGGCACCAGCGTGCAGGAGGTGAACCAACTCATCACCCAGCTCTTTGAAATGCGCAAGATGATGAAGATGATGAACAAGTTCCAGGCCAGCGGCAGGAAGGGCATGCCTTTCGGGAAATAGGTTCTGGGGCGGTCTTCTCCCATCCTCTGAAAAATATTTTTTGGCAGGGGCGAATATTATATTTATTCAACCATATGTAAACCAACGACTTAGCAAGATGCCCTTTCTTGCTTTGCCCATTCCTAGCACTTTCTTGCTACCTTCATGTAACTTTTGATGCCGGATAGGGTACTTACTCCCTGAGACCGGAACGGATAATGGCAACAGGCAGCAAGGACATGGACGACAACGAGAAACAGGTACGGTTTATGGCACTGTACCAGGATTGCCATACGAGGATCAGCCGCTACTGCAGGGCGCTGGGGCGCGACAACGAAGATGCCCGTGACCTATTGTCAGATACCGTTTTAAGGGTCTATGAGAACTTTGAGAAGATCACCAAGCCTGAGAGCTTCTTGTACTTCCTGTTCGGTACCGCAAGCCGGTTGCACCGGAAAAGGACTAGAAGGCTGAAATTCAGGGGGGTATTCAAACAGACCGATGCGGATAACCTCATAGACCATGCCGCCCGCCCCGATGATGTGCTGGAGCTGCAACTGCTCTTCGAAGCGATGCAAAGGCTCCCCGCAGCACAACGGGAGGCACTGGCGCTCTTTGAGATATCCGGCCTGTCGCTCAAAGAGATCCAGGAGATACAACACTGTACCTTGTCCACCGCCAAAGCACGTATCAGCCGGGCCCGGCAGAAACTTGCCCTATGGCTAAGGGTACAAGACGAAGCGAAGATCCTCCAGATGGAACAACCCTCGCAGGAAGAAAAGCCATTGAAAACGATACTATTAACTGATTTGGCACAACCATGGAAAACAAGATAAGCAACCACCAATTTCTCGATGATTATCTGACCCATGCCCGGGAAATGCCCCCCATGGCCAGCTTGGAGCAAATTCAGGAACTGACCCGAAATGCGGGCGCGCATTCAAAATCCACGCGCCGTTCGAGATTCAAACAAAACATTAAATTTCAAATCATTATGACTTCTTCTATTATAATTACCGCGGCCATCGTCACCAGTCTGTTTTACCGGACCCATGAAACGATAGCCCCCAAGGCAACAACCCTTAATAACCCGATCCTGATCATGGCACCTGCTGCCAAAAACACCCAAGCACAGCAACCTGCCACTTATACTTCCCCACAAGGCACGCCAACTGATGCCTCCCATCCCCCACTTATGGCCTTGAGCAGCCTCCCAAACGACCCTATCGAAGGATTGGCGACGACAGGAGACCTCCACTTGCCAGCGATACCGCCAATCACGCTGAAGGATCCATCAAATCCACCTGCCGCCTCGGTATCTACCATTACCGTCAACCAATTGCAGGCGATAAAGCCCTTGGAACTGGACAAGGCGCACTTGGCGGAACTTGGGATCCTGTCCAGCAAAAATGGCCTGCAATATGCCGTGACCATCAAAGGCCTGGGCAAGATCCGTTATACCAATGGACTTGAGGGCAATAACCTGTTCGTAGACGGAGACCAATCCCGCGATGGTAAAATAGTGATGAACAAGGTCGTGATCAAAAAAAGCGACAAAACCGCTGAAAATGAACCTGATGTCATGGTCATGCAGCCAAAGTATCAGAAATCCGACTTTTACCTGGCCTTTGTAAGTCAGATAGGTTCGACGGATTTGACCAATGTTGATTCCCTGTTGAACCGCAAAGGCCCAAATGGTGAGAATGATTCTACTTCCAGGCTCCAGGTATTGCCCGTACTGGTGAAACAGGCTGATTTTGCACCATTTGAAGACAAACACGACCTGGTATTCTGGTTTACCGCTACTCCTACCCTATTTGACAAGCTGAAGGACATAAACGTTGCCGATGCAAGGGTTGTGGACATCACCCGGACATGGAACAAATCAGATGCGGAATTCCAGAAAGAGAACAGCTTGGACCCCGCAGTACTGCAAACCATCAAGCCCCTAGACCTGACCACGGAGCAGATGGAGAAACTTGGGTTTGCCTTCCACCGCCACAAGGTTGAATATGCGTGCACCATAGCCGGGAAAGGCTCCCTGGACTATTTCTGCGGTAAAAAGGGCATGGGCATCCGCGTGAATGCCACCAATGATGCGCCAAAGGAAGGCCAGGACTTTTACCCTGTCTTTATCTCAGACATGAACGGGGTGCAGCAATTCAAGTACCGGTTCAACAATGTGGATGACAAGGACAAATGGACCAAGGACTATTTTGTATCCGCCATACGCACCTTGGTACCTGTCCATGTGGTGCAAACCCAGCTAGGCTTAAAGGGAGCCAAAGACGCCATCTTCTGGTTCAATGTCACGCCAACCTTCCTCGAGGCACTGCCCGCTGCTATTGCCGCTGACATGAAAAAGGAGTACGACCAGCTCTCCCAAAAAGAACCCAAGACTACCCCGATCACTGAGGCACCCACGGTATGCAAGTACTTTGATGCCTGCCAAATGAACCTGGAAAAGGACCTTCAGATCAATGTGTACCCCAACCCCACATCGGACAAGCTGAACGTGGATTTCATACTGCCCGCCAATACTTCGGCTACACTTGTGCTCACTGACCTGGCTGGCCGCATCATCAAAGACCTTGGCCAAACGTATAGTGGTGCCAGCCACCAACATGCTGAAATGATGACGGGCAACACCAAACCAGGCATCTACCTCATCAACCTGAAACTGAGCAACGGTATCATCCTCAGCAACAGGGTATTGCTGCAGGGCCAAAAATAAACTCTGTTAAACATCAATCTGGTGAGAAAGGCGCTGTCCGGTAACGGATGGCGCTTTTTGCTGTCAGTGCCAGTGCAAGCTCCTGATCATGGTATCCATATCGGCATGGATGAAATTGATGACCGGGGCCAGGGAATCTTTGTTGGGATGCGTATTGAAGTAAAGGGCCGCACGTAGGTAATGGTTGGCGCTATCCGTGGCATAAAACTGCAAGGAGGAAGCCGTATTCCCCATGATATCATAAAATATACCGCTCACATGGTTGGTTTTGATATAGAACACACTGTCAGGTATTTCCTCAGCTTTCACCGAGTGCTTATAGGCAAAGGTGCGGGCATCCTCGGTCATTTCATAGAGGTTCTTGAAAGAAGAGACAGGCTTATATGTAAGGTGGACGGTTGCATTGAATTGCGGGAACTTCATATCCAAAAAGCACGGCAAGGCACCCTCTGAGCTGTCTTTCACTATAGTGGCATAGGTAGGGTATTTAAAACTGAACGGGCAGGCCGCTTGGTACATCTGATAGCTCCTAGAGGGGAACGCGATACGAGGGTATCCTGCGGGTTTGGGTACATAATTGGTACTGCAAGCAAATAACAATGCTGGCAGCATGAAAAGGAGATATCTTTTTGTTAGATTCATACGCTTTCTAATGAGAATGGACATATTTCAAAACGGCAACGGTAAGGGTTTGTGCCCCAATGATTAAAAGTATGGTTCCAGAAACACGGTGCAACCATAGCATGAATTTTGGGGTGACAAGGTCTTTTACTTTCCCAGCCAAAAAAGCTTTGAGAACATCCGTGCCAAACACCATGGATACGCAGCCAATGAAAAACCATAGCACCAGGTTGTTTTTGCCAGAGAACTGAGCAGATACTGTGCTCACCGTAGCGATCCAAAATATAAAAGCTGATGGGTTGAGGGTATTGATCAAAAACCCGCTCACCATACTTTTGATTCTGGATCCCTGCATGATGCCGTTGGTCACTGTTATGGGTTTCTCCTTTTTGAATATCATCGAAATGCCAAAAACGATTAGGAAAGCCCCTCCACCAAATCCCAGTATCTCATGAACCAAGTTGCTGTCTTTGAGCTGGGAAATCCCCAGAAATGACAGTACAAAAAAGCTCGAATCGCTGATTACCACCCCCAATGCAAAGAACAACCCCGTCAAGAACCCCTTGTTGATGCTGATCCTGATCAAGGCAACGAAAACCGGCCCCCCGATGAGCATGGCAAGGATCAACCCTGCTGCCCCTCCCTTAATTATTGCATCCCAAATTGCTGGCATCCGGTGTTATTGGTTTTGTACTTTGATACCCGCGGTTTGCGATAAATAGGCCACCCAGCTCTGGTATTGCTCTTTTTTCAACACCCTCGGGAATTTGATCTGGGCCCCTTCCTTTCCCTGGGCCTTTAGCCAACCATGGAAGTACTGATTGGGCACAAAATCCACAAACACATCTTTTAGGGCATGTTTCCTTTCGGTGATATAGTCATCGTTGGTTTGCTTCAGATAAAAGTCAAGCCTATCCCTTACCAGGTTGCTGTCAAGCTCGTTGTTGTCCATGGATATGAACCAATGGTGTGCAAACAGGCTGCCTGAATGGGTACCAGCCACTGTAAACTCTTTTATGTTGACATTGAACTCCTCAGACACCAGCTCTATGGCCCGGTTCATGTTTTCAATGGACAAATGCTCCCCGCAAAGGCTCAGGAAATGCTTGGTGCGACCGGTGATCTTTATTTCATATTGGGCCACATCGGTAAACTTCACCACATCTCCAATGATGTACCTCCAGGCACCGGAACAGGTACTCAATAGCAATACATATTCCTGCCCCTCTTCTACTTCGTGCAGGGTGAGGACTTCGGGGTTTTCTCGGATGTTCCCTTCATTATCTATATTCAAGTCGTTGAAAGGGATAAACTCGAAGAATATGCCCCCACGCACCAACAGTTTCATCCCCTCGCTTTCGGGCCGGGCCTGATAGGCGATAAAGCCTTCAGAGGCGAGATAGGTCTCCAGGTAGATCAGCGGATGGGCCAGCAGCTTTTCAAATCCCTTTTTATAAGGTTCCAAAGCGACGCCACCGTGCGTAAACACCATCAGGTTCGGCCATATATCATGGATGGTTTTCACCTTGTGCAGCTCTATGATGCGCTCCATGAGTATCTGGAACCAGGCTGGCACGCCCACTATGGCACCAACATCCCATTTATGGGCCTCTTTGGTGATCAGGTCCAGTTTCTCCTGCCAGTTCTTGGTCCGTGCTATTTCGCGCCCTGGCTTATAGAACGGTTGGAACCAGAAAGGCAAGTCCTTGGAGGTGATCCCGCTAAGGTCGCCTGCATAATAAATGCCGTTATATTCCAAGCTGGTACTACTGCCCAGCATCAGGATGTCTTTCTCGTAAAAGTTGTCGGGCAGTTTGCAATAGGCCAGTGACAATATCTGCTTCACGGAAGAATGATGGATGGCCTTGATCATAGTCCGGGTAACTGGGATATACTTCGAGGTCCCTGTACTGGTACCCGAACTCAATGCAAAGTAATCCACTTTGCCGGGCCAACAAACCGATAGTTCCCCTTGCAGGCTCATCTGCCACCATTTCAGCATGGCCTCGTAAGAATGGACCGGGACCGCTTCTTGAAAAGCCTCCACCATATCGGCACTGCGCAATATCTTGGAAAAGTTATATTCCTGCCCAAATGCCGTGAACTGCGCCTTTCTCAGGTGCCTGGCGAGGAGTTTTTCCTGCGTTTTATAGGGGTCTTTCTTCGGGCCGGGTATCCTTTTTGAAAGGGTTAGTCCATTTTTGATAATGATGCCGATTGACGCCATTTAAATCCTTTTTCTTAAATGTTAGCTTGATCCAATTCTTTCCTGAACAAGCAAATTAACGCTTTTTTAAAAACACAATCGTTGCCCCGTACCCAAATTTTTTATGGTCGGCATCGTCAAACCCCTGTATATAAGGGTTCAACCCTAAAACCTTTCGTATCTCCTGTTTCAGCCGCCCCTGCCCCACTCCGTGGATAAAGGTAATGCTATCCATGTCTCTGGCAATGGCTTTGTCCAAAAAGTTGTTGAACACCCGTATCTGCAGATCCAATGCTTCCTGCGGTACCAGCTTTTTCGGGGTTTCCGTCAGTTCTTCCAGGTGCAGGTCTATGATATCTGGGATAGCCTCTGGTTTGGCAGATGCCAGGTTCGCCTTAGGTACCGTTGCGGCATTCCCCCCCTTGGTCAAGTGCAGGTCGCTGAGGTTGAGCAGCAGCCCTCTTTGATTGATGACGGGGATCAATGATTGCTCCTTCAATAGGGCAACCGGCTTCAGGGTAAAAGGGTACTGCTGAGGTGCGGGGACCGTATCCGTAAAGTTTGCCGAACCGGGATAGTACATCACCTGTAGGAGCATGTTGCGGTATTCCGATACTTCAATGAGGGGTATCGTGGCAATCTTCATGGCGCGCGATGGCTCCATGGAACCATGTGCGATGCCCTTGATAAATCCTCCCGTGGTCTGCAGCAGGCTGAATATGGCCAGTTGGCTCTTGGTATTCACCAGGTACATTTTCACCACATAGCCCTTTCCGGTATCTTCCGCCACGGCCCCAAAATAGAGCTTGTCAGAAGTGTCCGCCACTTCCGCGATGATGGTTTTATCGTCGGCTGCAGGCGGCGGGCCAATGCCCCCGATCCGCTCCGTGACCACCAGCTCATTGGTGCTGGCGGGTATCTCAAACCCATCATCCAGCAGCAACAGCACCTGCCGCTTGTCTATAACCCTTTTTACTGTCCCGGTGAGCTTGTCATTCACAAATGCCACCCTGTCTCCGATCAAAAAACCCGTATACCGTTGCTCGTTCATATTTCAAATAAGGGGGAAAGTTAGGAAAGTTTTCCACGTTTGGAAGGTTTTCCTATCTTTGCCCCGCTTTCTCAGCATCATTCACTTGATCCCGTAGTTCAACGGATAGAATAGAAGTTTCCTAAACTTTTGATACAGGTTCGATTCCTGTCGGGATCACCAAAGCCCCAATAAGTCATTGACCATAAGGGGCTTTTTTGTGGGATCGATTCTGGATTATCCGTCAAGGTTTGGGAATTTTTAACGCAGAGACGCCGCGAGAAACTGCGGAGATCGCCAAGCCCATCCATACAGCCCGTCAACATCGCATCGGTTTATCCATTTCACCCCGAAACTGCCTTTACATGCCTTTACACTTTTTTTGTGTGATTTCATTACAACTTATTAATAATCATTATTTTAATTCTTTACTCTTTGCAAAAAAGCCCAAAAAGTGTAAAGGCAGGTAATAAAGGGTTGAGCGAAGGTTTTTCGAGTAGGGGTTCAAAATTTTGCCCCCCTACAGGCAAGGGTTTCTCCACCCGAAAAATCTTACGCGTCTAAGCCCATTTTCCATTCCATTCGGCCCTGTATCCGACCAAAATTTCAAATGGCTAATAATAAGACACTTAAAAATACATCCCCCAATTGACCCCAACGCTCGCCACCCAAAAAACTGCCTTTCCTGCATTTGGGCCTATTTTCCCTGTTATAACAGGGAAATAAAATTTTCGAAATCACAACTTATTCATTTACAACGTCAAACGAGCTAACTCATTGAGAGGTATCAATGGATAACAGTAAAAAACAGGCTAGTTTGCTGCAAACGCCCTTTTCTACAATGCGATTTCCATTTGAAAACCAAAAAAAACTTACGCGCTTAACCGTCATATCCCTCCCAATGCGGGCGAAGGCGTGGCCTCAGAACAAAAACACAATAAATAAAGAACGAAGGGCGCAATATACGTATATTTTGTCACATTTCCAAATTTTTAGGCATATTTTTGCGTATGGCGTACTGAGTATTGTGAATTGCGATTCAAATGCCGATTATCCCTATCAAGAAAGGTATTGCGCGATTCCCCTCCAGACAAGAAGTGGAAGACCGAAGGACAGGGGTGTTTGGGTGCCTAATAGAAAAAGCTGCCAATTAAGAACGCAGACCACGCCTCCTGACCGCCAAAGCGGTCAAACGTTTATAGCACAAGCAACCCCCACCCCTCCTTCCCGACCGCGAAGCGGTCGAACGTATGCACCCGTATCTGCCACAAACCACAATTAGCCCATGGATTCATCCATGGGCATCAAAATCAATGCTCGTTTTATGAACCGGTTTATGGGTCTGGGATCTTGGTCGCAAATACAAAAAAACCGTTGAAACGGTTGAAATACACATTGTTGGAACTATGACCCCATGGATGAATCCATGGGCTAAAATCGATATACGTGTGCTAGAATACCACAACTTGCCCAAGCTGTACCAGAAAATCAATATCTTCGTTGGATGGGATGTTCAAAAATGAATTACTAAAACAAATTTGTAAAAACCTTAAAATAAGTGCATTAAAAATATCATAAACCCAAAAGACTAAGGAATAGAATTTTATGAACCAATTTTTAATTCAGCACACTTTTGTTTTTAAACCAAGGAACTACTTTGTAGTCGCGGGAATAATTTTGAATGGGAGAGTTGCAAAAGGGATGGTATATAGTCCGACTGTTAATAAGAACTTGAAAATTATATCTGTTGAGATAATTACATATGAATTAAGTCATTCTGCGATAGCGCTGCTTTTTGCAAATGAAGAGACTGACCTATCATTTTTATTTAAAGTAGGAGAAACAATATTACTTTATTAGCAATACCTGCGAAATCGCCTAAAATCAGTGTTGTAGGCATGACTCATTTCCTTTAGCCAATAGAAATATGCCGCCCCGACAGGGCTTGGTCTCCATCCTCTTATCAAATTTCTACCGATATGTCATCCCTCTGGGACTTAGGAATAATATGAAAACATGAATTAAAACAGCCCAAAGGGAATTGCCATTGACTAGGAAACCAAGGCTTTCTTCCACAACGGTAGCACGCCGCAGCAACCCACATCATCGTGACGGTGGCGAGAGCGAGTTCACTGCTTTCAACGGTGGTTTGTGTGGTTTCGATGGTTTCGACAGGCTCCACCACCTCACCGCCTAAACCGCTGTTGAATGAGGTTTTGTGCGATACTTTATTTTCGAATACGGGAAAATTGCAGGTCCCTCAGCTTGCCGAAGCAGGTCCCTCAGCTTGCCGAAGCAGGTCCCTGAGCTTGCCGAAGAGGGTCCCTGAGCTTGCCGAAGAGGGTCCCTGAGCTTGTCGAAGGGCCCCAACTTTTTCCCAAAACCTGATTTCCATCATAATTTATGGTTGTGGCCACCTGTAATATTGTGCCGTGAACCTGAGTATGATGGATAGTAAACTGATAACCGACTTTTCTGACAAGGTATTTGATGATAACCCGTCCCAAATAGGAAACTCCTTTTTATTGGGAAGTGCCTATGACCATTTGTCTGCTAACAAGATCAATATCCCGGAAGGATTTGCCATTACACCTGCCGCATTTGCCTATTATCTGTCTGAGGGGGGAATCAAAACAAAACTCGTAGAACTCCTGGGAAACCTGGACAAGCAGAAATTCACCAATCTCAACAAAATCGGGAAATCCATTCGTGTATTGCTCCTCGAGTCAGACCTTCCACCCAGGATGCAAGCCCAGATCCTTGTGGCAAAATCTGGGATTGCCCACTCCGTCAAGGCTGCCTTGCGCCTCACCGTAAAATGTATTATCGGAAATAATTCAGCGGCAGATGGCGAAAGGAACAAGATGCATGAGCTGTTTTTTAATATCAGCAGCGAAGCTGATTTGTACAAGGCCATATTGAAATCCTATGCGGCATTGTTTACAGATGCTGAAATTCAATTCAGGGAAATGGGCGAAATAAGCCATTTTGATTTGGACATTTATCTCTTGGTGCAAAAACTGGTTCGCTGCGACCTGGGCTGTTCGGGCATCAGTTATAGAAACAGCGATGGAAACGAAAACCGGGAAAATCTATTCATCAATGGTTGCTGGGGCATGCCGGGCAATATCCTGTACGGCAGTAGCGACCCCGACCTTTATGAAATATCAAAGGCGCATGAAAATGGTAAAGGGCCGACCATTATTTCAAAATATATTGGGGCAAAAAAACAAACGCTTATCTATTTTGAATGGGAATCTCATTCGGTTGAGCCTGTTTTCATCAATATAGCCACCTCAGAAACCAAAAAGGGAAAACCGTCACTGACTGATACCGAAATCATGAAACTGGCCAGTTGGCATTGGATCGCCGAAGACTATTTTTCCAAAAAACTCCGTCTTTTATGGGCAAAAGATGGGTTGACTGATTTATTTTACCTGATCCGTGTGATTCAGGCCCTATAAAATCTTTTTATGGGAACTGATAAAATAAACATTAGATTTGGTGGTATGAACCAGGAAGAAACATTACAGTCCCTCACGAATGCCTTGTTCGAGTCTGCCACCGAGGGGATCATCCTATCAAACCCCTTGGGAGAGATCATAAAGATAAACCCAAGCGCGGAAAGGATGTTCCGGTATGAGCATGACGAACTGCTGGGCCAAAAAGTGGAAATATTGGTACCCAAAAGGGTGGTGGGAAAGCACGAGGGGTACCGGGCAGATTTCAACGCACACCCCAAAGCCCGTTCCATGGGCATGGGGATGGACTTGTATGCCGTGCGGAAAGACAAAACAGAATTCCCGGTGGAGATAAGCCTCAGCTATTTTCAAAGAAACAACGAAAATTATGTTATCAGTTTTATTATTGATATCACCCATAGAAAAAAGGCCGAGGATGAAATCCTGAGTGCCAAGACCCATTTGGAGCTCTATGCCGAACAACTAAAACTGTCAAACAAAGAACTCGAACAGTTTGCCTACGTGGCTTCGCATGACCTTCAGGAGCCCTTGCGCAAAATACAGGCCTTTGGGGACCGTATCAAATCGAAGGAGGGCAATGCCCTCACCGAAACGGGCAAGGATTACCTGGACAGGATGCTGAACGCTGCCAGCCGCATGCAAAACCTGATCAATGCCTTGCTCAGCTTTTCCCGAGTGAGTTCCCAAGCCAAGCCATTCAAAAAAATAGACCTGGCCCAGGTGATGAAGGACATCCTATACGACCTGGAAATAGCCATAGAAAACTCCCATGCAGAAATACAAGTAGCGCCGCTACCATGGATAGAGGCTGATGAGACCCAAATGTGGCAACTGTTCCAAAACCTCATATCCAATGCGTTGAAATTCCATAAAGAAGGGGCCGCACCCAAATTATCAATATCTTGTGAAGAGATAAGTTGCCTGCCTGGCTCAAAAAGAAAATGTGTCCAGATCATCATCGTAGACAACGGCATTGGGTTTGACGAAAAATATGCTGAAAAGATTTTCAATATTTTTCAGCGGTTGGAGAGTGCCAATTATAAAGGCACGGGTGTGGGCCTGGCCATCTGTAAAAAGATCGTGCAACGGCACGGGGGTGAAATAGTGGCCAAAAGCGTTCCGGGGCATGGTTCTGAGTTTATTGTGACACTCCCGATGGTACAGTCGGATTTCCTGGTGACAGAAAAGAATCAATTGTCAGAAAATGATTGACATACTGTAAAATAGCTATCTGTTTTCGTTTGTAAACAATAATTTCGAAACGATCAAAAAACAATTAAATTTGTATGCAAAATGAAATAAGACCCATAGTGATATTAATTGCCGAAGACGATGCGGAAGACCGCATGCTTATAAAAGACGCACTTGCAGAAAGCAGGTTGGCCAACACGATACAGTTTGTGGAAGATGGTGAGCAATTGCTTGACTATTTGCACAATAAAAACATATATCAAGACAAAACAAAATATCCGGTGCCTGGCATCATATTGCTTGACCTGAACATGCCCAAGATGGATGGCCGGGAAGCGCTGAAAGAAATTAAAAAGGATGCCAGACTGCGCATGATCCCCATTGTGGTGCTCACTACCTCTCAGGCGGAAGAAGACGTGCTCCGTACCTACGATCTTGGGGTCAATTCATTTATCACCAAGCCAGTAACATTTGCTTCTCTGGTAGATATCATGAAAACCTTGGGGAAATATTGGTTTGAGATCGTTGAATTGCCCAACAAAGCCATAAAAAATAAATTTTAGCCCCATCCAGGCAAGACGGCCATGCTCCATGATAAAGAAATTCGGGTATGCTTGATCGAGGACGATGAAGAAGATTATATCCTTACCAAGGGTTATCTCAGGGAGGTCACCCATCGTAGGTACAAGCTCGAGTGGGCAGATACTTTTGAAAAAGGACTGGAAGCCATAAAAACTGGAACCTATGACGCCTATCTGGTGGATTACAGGCTGGGCGGCGCCACCGGGGTAGAGCTCATCAAAAATGCATTGGAAGATGGCAGCAATGCCCCGCTTATCCTACTCACTGGGCTGGGCACGCCGGAGATAGACGATATGGCCATGAAGGTAGGGGCCGCGGACTATCTTATCAAAAGCAACATCAACGCGGAGACCCTGGATCGTTCTATCCGCTATTCCATCAACCAGTACCGGCTTTTGCAAGAAGTGAAAGCACTCCACGCCGAAAGCGAACAGCGCGTCACCGAGCGGACCTGGGAATTGGCCGGGGCGATAAACGAACTGGAAAAAACAAACCGGAACCTGATGGAAGAAATGGCCGCGGGGAAAAAGGCCAGGGAAGAAAAAGAAAAAAGCCAAAAACTATATTTTACTATTGGAGAAAACTACCCCAATGGTTTTATCGCCGTGTTCAACAAGGACATGGAATATGTTTTTATGGAGGGTAGGCTGTTGGATGATCTCGGCATGAACAAGGCAGAGTGGGTAGGCAAGCGATTCGGTGAATATTTTTCTCCGGTAGAAATAGCGAACATGGAGCAAAGCCTGCATACCGCTTTCCATGGCCACCGAAAGGCATTTGAGTTGGTTTTTCATGGCCGCACCCTTCAGTCTTATGCCTTGCCATTGCTGGAATCCGATGGCCATATAGAACAGGTGATGGTGGTGACCCAAGACATTACCGAACGCAAAAAAGCCATAGAGGAAATAAGCAATGCACTGGACAAGGAAAAAATACTGAACGAGCTGAAATCCAGGTTTGTATCCATGGCTTCCCATGAATTCAGGACTCCCTTAGGCACCATCCTTTCTTCGGTGAGCCTGATAGGCAAATACAATGCCCCAGGCGATGATGAAAAACGGGAAAAGCATATTGCAAGGATCAAATCGGCCGTGGCCAACCTGACGGGTATCCTCAACGATTTCCTATCCCTGAGCAAGCTGGAAGAAGGAAAAACATCCAATACCCCGCATCCCGTGAACCTACCTGAAATATGTGCTGAGGTAGTTGAAGAAATACAGGTGACGGCTAAAACGGGACAGGAAATACACCTCGAAAACAAAGGTGAACTATCAGAAATAAACATTGACCGACAGATCCTTAAAAACATCCTCATCAACCTCACTTCCAATGCCATCAAATATTCTCCAGAAAACAAGCCTGTATTTGTTTTTACGGAAGTCACGAAAAAAAACCTGGTGATCCGGGTGACCGACCAAGGCATAGGCATACCCATAGAAGACCAGAAACACCTGTTTGAAAGCTTTTTCAGGGCAGGCAATGTTACCAACATACAAGGCACGGGGCTGGGGTTGAATATCGTGAAAAGGTATGTGGACCTTTTAGGTGGGGATATTGATTTTATTAGCGTTCCTGACCAAGGGACAACTTTTTGCATAGAATTGGACTTGGAAAAACTAAAAAATCCTGAAACAATTTGGTAAATAAAACAGGAAAACAAAAAAAATGCTTATATTCGTTATAGCAATCAAAAGCTAGAGGGGAATGAAACAAATATTGCTGATAGAAGACAACCTGGAAATGCGGGAAAATACCGCTGAAATCCTGGAACTGGCCGATTATCAAGTCACCAAGGCCGAAAATGGTAGGGTTGGCATAGAAAAAGCCCGCGAAAGCAAGCCCGATCTTATTATTTGTGACATAATGATGCCAGAAATGGATGGGTACGCCGTGCTGCTTGCAGTGAGCATGATACCCACCCTTACCACCATCCCTTTTATTTTCCTCACGGCAAAGGCTGAAAATACCGATTTCAGAAAAGGGATGAGCCTGGGTGCCGACGATTACCTCACCAAGCCCTATGATGATGTGGAACTGCTTGGCGCCGTGGAAACAAGGCTCAAGAAAAACGAATTCATCAAAAAAGAATATGAACGAAATTCTGAAGGGTTTAGCTCGTTTGTGAATGAAGTGAAGAACTTCCCTGACCTGAAAGACCTTTCCACCAACTACCAGGTGCGCAAATATCCCAAAAAGAATATCATATACCATGATGGGGCCTATCCTCGGTTCCTGTACCTGATCAATAACGGCACCATCAAGACTGCCCGCAGCAATGATGATGGCAAAGAATTCATAACGGGTATCTACAAACCGGGTGATTTTATAGGATACGCTTCCCTGATTGAGGACAAACCCTATACGGATTCAGCTGAGACCCTGGAGACTACCGAGCTCGCATTGATCCCTAGGGAAGATTTCATCAAGCTCTTCAACAGCAACCGGCAAGTGTCTTCAAAATTCATCAAACTGCTCACGGCAGATATTACAGCATCAGAAGAAAAGCTGCTGAAGCTCGCCTATGATTCGGTGCGGCAGCGGGTGGCACATGCGCTTATTGATGTGGTAAAATCCAACAAATTGGAAACTGCTACCAAGCCTATTATCACGCTGTCCCGTGAGGACTTAGGCAATATGGCCGGTACTGCGACAGAAAGTGCCATCAGAGCACTGAAAGACCTGAAAGACGATGGCCTGATAGATATAGATGCCAGCAGGATAACGGTGCTCAACTATCACAAACTGACGAACATGAAGTTTTGATTTGCTTGAGATTATCAGACCCTTGCCTTAGCGGCTGGGCGCAAATTGTTAAAAACTGTTAAAGAATCCTTACATTTGCACCCCCTGTGATGGGCGATCTCCCCAGATATATGCACTTATTTTGCAAACCACTCGCAAAAATGTAAGCCCATCACGGTTTTTTCAGCCCTTTTCATCTCATTTACTTCCTAAAAGCACCTGCTAAAATAATTATTGGCGACTCGTTCCAAATTCAAAAATTTGGTTTAACATTGTACCACTCTTCAGGGGGAAGAGACCTCGTTATCGTATTGACAGGGAGCATGAGCCTCGGGAAACCGGGGCTTTTGCGATTTAAGCCCTTATCCCTTTATATGCAAGGTATTGCCACTCCGGGTCACGGTATAGGATTTGAGCCCAACGGATGCCGGGCCATTGTTTACAGATCCGCTGTCAGCAAAATCAGACCCGTGTGCCGGGCAGTAAAAGGTATCATTTTGTGATTGATATTGAATAGTGAATCCTTCATGGGTACATGCCTGAGCGAGGGCGACGTAATTACCTGTAGTCGTATAGGCTACAATAACGCCTTGTTGGTAAATATATCCGCCTCGCGCCAGCAAGGCACTGTTGGCAGATGAAGTAAGGTCTAAGGTAAAATCCACACTCGGCCCGGTAGGCGTGGTGGTGGTCTTGGTACATGCACCCACGCAGGTGAGCAATGCCGCTGCTCCTACACCGATGCCCATTTGCAATAAAAACTCTTTTCTGTTCATCGTCCTTTCTATTTCACTCCCGTCAAATCAAACTCCAATGAAGCTACCGCAAATATTGCACCATTGTGTATGGAGCTTGTTTTGACATATTAATTATTGATTTGTAAAAACGACTTCGGGTTTTGTACAGCAACTATGGACTTTTCCATGGCTGCTCTGTACAATATGGGGGCTTACATAAGGTATATTGAGGTCTAACCCTCTCAACACAAACAAAAGGCCCATAACGGATATAAAAACAGGAGCCAACCGCCTAAGCGATGATTTCCAAGCTATGGGTACCAGGTTCCGGGTCAGGATCACCCCGGTCATGGAAGGCAAGGTTCCCAAGCCAAACAATAACATGAAAAGTAGGCTATACCCTATGCTTCCGTGGTTCAGGGAAGCCGTGGCAGCGAGATATACCATGCCGCAGGGCAAAAACCCATTGAGCATGCCCAGCCCGAACACCGAAACGGTTGTTTTTTTGCTTCTGAGGATGGCAAATAATTTTGATGTGGCCCTGGACCAAAGTTTTAGCAACCTGCCACTGCTTGAGGACCGCTGCAATGCCATGATAACCACCCATAACAACAGCAAAACCCCGGAAACAACCGATAGCAATTGCTGATAAAACAAGAGCGAAACCAACTTGCCCAAAGCACCAAACAGCATCCCGATAAGCAGATAGGAAGTGATCCTACCGGTTTGATACAACATCGTCCGCAGCATCAACCTGCTGCCATTAGAACTGGCTGAAATCATGCCACTGGCCAACGGGCCGCACATCAATATACAATGTACACTGCCTGCCAACCCAATCACACACGCTGCCCATAAAAATGACATGCTATTTCGCCTTATTTTAACTTGAATGATTGTTCCACATAATATGATAGTGTACCCTGTTGCCATTCCATGCGCATTTTCCAACGTCCTTTTGGGTATTTGGCCATGGCTATGTCCGCGATGCCGGCATCATTGGGCACCAAGGCCAGGGTATCATCAGACTTTTGGTCGTTGGGCCGGTACAGGCATATCCGCCCAGACAATGGATCAGCAATATTGTATGCCGGAAACCGAACTTTTAAATTGTCCTGGATACTGTCTATGCTTATTTCCGGCTTATGGGTCATTTGTGCATAGTTATTGATCTTGTTGATCCGCTTCTGGTAATTGATCTCTTCTTTGTAGTAATCCGATACCACAAGGTCTATATGGTGATGTGATGCCATAATACCGAAACCTGTCATCACCGAGGCAAAAGCGACACATGCCCCGATAATCCCGTACATCCAGATGTTCTTTTTGAAGTTGCTCATTGTTGTGGTGCCATAAAATTTGTTTTCACCGTCTGTAGTTTTTTGCCTTTGCAGTACACCCCTATCTTTATGGGGTTGTCTGTTTCGTGTAGGGCCGTTTTAGGTATTTCGATGGATATGATGCCCTGGTTCATGTCTTCTGCAGGGGCCAATATTTCCGTACCCCCAATGATGGTGATCTTGCCTTCCATGTTTTCCAGTCTCATTTCCACGTTCATGGGTTTGAATGTCTTGTTCAACACGCTGATATTGTAGAGGTTTTCAACTGTCCCGTCCGATTTCATGTTGAATTCCAAGCCTGGGGTACGGAGGATACTGGCCTGTACATCGCTTCGTGTGGATAGCAGCAGGATCAGCCCAAAAACCAACACGCATATCAATGATATATACATCTTGCGGCGCGTGTTCAGCTTGAATTTTTCGCCCTTTTCTATCCCTTCCATGCTATGGTAGCCAATCAGGTCCTTTTCCTTGCCGATCTTTTGCATCACGTTGTTGCAGGCATCTATACAAGCCGTGCAGTTGATGCATTCCAGTTGCAAGCCATTCCTGATATCAATACCCGTGGGGCACACGTCCACACATTGTGCGCAGTCTATACAGTCACCGGCTTTATCGCTTCTTTTCCTGCCATGTTTTTCCCTGGGGTCGCCACGTTTATAATCGTAGCCCACCACCAGAGTCTTGTCATCCAACAGTACGCTCTGCAAGCGGCCGTATGGACATACGATAGTGCAAATCTGCTCCCGCATATAGGCATACACAAAGTAAAACACACCCGAAAAAACAAACATGGAAATCAACCCTCCTACGTGAAGCGCAGGGGATTCTGTCACTATCTTTTCCCAATCAGGCACCCCAATGATATAGATAAGGAACAGGTTGGAAATAAGGAACGAAGCGATAAAAAACAATGCGTATTTCAGGCCTCTTTTCCATACCTTTTCCTCATTCCATTCCATTTTGTCCAAACGGCGCTGCGCTGAGGCATCCCCTTCTATCATATATTCTATCCGCCTGAAAATCAATTCCATGAATATTGTCTGGGGACATGCCCAACCGCACCATAACCTTCCGAGAATGGAAGTGAATAGGAAAATAAATATGATGAATGCAATGGTCGCGATAACGAACAGGTAAAAATCCGCCGGCCAGAACACCCCCCCAAACAATACAAATTTTCTATGGATGAAATCAAACTGCAACATGCCATGGCCATTCACCTTGATAAATGGCGCTGCTATCAAAAATGCTAGCAAACCATAGCCTACCCATCGCCTGCGGTTCTGCCAGGTACCCTTGAATTTTTTGGCAAATACCCAAAGCCGTTTCCCGCTGTCATCCACCGTGGTCAGGGCATCGCGGTAACTGTCATGACCATAATGGTGCCCCAAATTATTTGCCGCTATGTTTTCCATGTTATATGGGTTTATTCACTGGTTTGCTTACGCTTACGGTGATCGAATCCGTATCCTTTATACCCTGAGGTGCTTTAGGGGTAGGTGGGTTGCTGCCCTTGAGAGAATATACAAACGATGCTACCTTTCTGATATCCTCTGGTTTCAGTGTCTTTTTCCAGCTTAGCATCCCTTTATCGGGTACCCCATTAAAGATGGTCTTGAAAATCTGCGGATACCTTCCCCCATGCAACCAATATTCATCGGTCAGGTTCGGGCCTATATTGCCTTGACCCTTATCTCCGTGGCATATAGCGCAATTGGTTGAAAATATGACTTTACCAGCGGTGAGGTTGGACGCATCCGTAA
>Ga0206900_1018_pt1 | contig 27118 bp, 15 predicted proteins | sample Alteio_BWOrgHeat_46_FD_153235 | JGI IMG/M metagenome (GOLD analysis project Ga0206900, IMG submission 153235) | Enriched cells from forest soil in Barre Woods Harvard Forest LTER site, Petersham, Massachusetts, United States -... | ecosystem: Environmental > Terrestrial > Soil > Temperate forest >... | reverse complement strand
CCAACAAGCCCCCACACTCGGATTGCATACTTTCTTGGAGCATACCCCACTTAAACATGCAAAGCAAATGATTTCAGATTCTGCGTTAACCGTCCAATGTAGTTTGTTGGTGAAAACACCCAACAAAAGCAGGGAGGTGGGGATTGGTCAATGGTAGTTTGTTGCCGCGGTTGGCGCCAATCTTATCTTAGCGAGATTCGTGACTTTTAGCCGTTGTTGATATTCTCCAACACGCTGACAAACAAACACAAAACATGCCCTTGTTGGGTGTTTTCACCAACAAGCCTCCACACTCGGATTGCAGGCTTTCTTGGAACATACCCCACTGAAACAAGCAAATGAAATCAGATTCTGCGTTAACCGTCCACTGTAGTTTGTTGGTGAAAACACCAAACAAAAGCAGGGCGGTGGGGATTGGTCAATGGTAATTTGTTACCCCGGTTGGCGCCAATCTTATCCCAACGAGGCTGGTGACTTTTAGCCGTTGTTGATATTCTCCAATACGCTGACAAACAAACACAAAACATGCCCTTGTTGGGTGTTTTCGCCAACAAGCCCCCACACTCGGATTGCATACTTTCTTGGAGCATACCCCACTTAAACATGCAAAGCAAATGATTTCAGATTCTGCGTTAACCGTCCAATGTAGTTTGTTGGTGAAAACACCCAACAAAAGCAGGGAGGTGGTGATTGGTCAATGGTAGTTTGTTACCCGGTTGGCCCAATCTTATCTTAGAGATTCGTGACTCTTTAGCCGCTGTTGGCGTTCGATTGTCAGCTCCCAAAATAGATCCCGCCTAAAGCGGGAAAGCCCTGACAGTTGTTGTGTGCGTATGTTTCCAACTTATCAGTATTTAGTTGCTCGCTCTGCGGTTTATCTCTGGGCCCTATGCGGTTTGTTTTTCTCAACCGCAAAGATGCAAAGGTGGCGCAGAGGACGCGAAACCCTGTTACCGCAGCAATCGTCCGCTTCAATCAAGGTTTATGCGTAGGTTGCTACCTCCCAAAATAGATCCCGCCTAAAGCGGGAAAGCCTAGGAAGTTGTTGTGTGCGTAGGTTACCAATTTGTCTTCATTTAGTTGCGCCCTCTGCGGTTTATCTCTGGGTTCTCTGCGGTTTGTGTTTCTCTACCGCAAAGATGCAAAGTTGGCGCGGAGGACACGGAAGCTATTACCGCAGCAATCGTCCGCTTCAATCAAGGTTTGTGCGTTGGTTGCTGCCTCCCAAAATAGATCCCGCCTAAAGCGGGAAAGCCTAGGAAGTTGTTGTGTGCGTAGGTTATCAACTTATCTGCAGTCAGATGTTACACTTTTCTAAAAAGTGCAACATATAGGAGAAGTCAGCGTACCTCTTGGGCCCTATGCGGTTTATCTCCGCGTCCTCTGCGGTTTGTGTTTCTCAACCGCAAAGATGCAAAGGTGGCGCAGAGGACGCGGAAGCTAAGCACAAGAAATATGTAAACTTGGTATGATCTCTATTTATCTTTGTACAAGAAAAGTATTGATCAAGTGCCAAACCTGTATATCATAGCTGGGTGCAATTCTTAAAAAGAAAAGATATGAAGGAATCAACAGAGGAAGAAATGCCAAAATTCAAGGATATTCGAGACAAGATGTTCAAAGGTCTTACGATTGCTTTTGAAAAACTTGTGGCTGAAAGGGCGAAAGAGGACGGCTATCTGGTACTATACCAGGATGGCAAGATCACCCATGTCCCGGCCAAGGATTTATTGAATGACAGCCCAAAAAACATGCCCGAAAATTTGGAAAATTGATAAATTATACGTAGTATTGTTGCTCCGTTCTTTATTTATTGGAAGCTTCTGAAAATTCTGTCGATTGGGAATTGGAATTCCTGACAAAAGGCACCCTTAACCGCGTAAGATTTCCTGGCCGGAAACCGTAAAAAGCCAATGAAGAAAACCGCATTTCCAGCCAATGGGACTGTAATTCTACTATTATTCATTGATAATTGTCAGTAAGTTAGCTCGTAAGGTGCTGTTTTTTAATGTGTTGATTTTGATGAAAAAAATTTTTCATTGTTATATCAATACAAAACGCGGCGTGGGAGATGGGCTCAGGCGGGTAAGATTTTTGAGATGTTCCACTTTTTTAAAAAGTGGAACATCTCGGAGAAGTCAGCGTACCTCTTGCGCACTCTGCGGTTTATCTCTGGGCCCTATGCGGTTTGTTTTTCTCAACCGCAGAGATGCAAAGGTGGCGCGGAGGACGCGAAACCCTGTTACCGCAGCAACCGTCCGCTTCAATCAAGGTTTGTGCGTTGGTTGCTACCTTCCAAAATAGATCCCGCCTAAAGCGGGAAAGCAGACTAGGTTACTTTATAGCTAACTAACTACTTATGTGCGTGGCGGCAGCAGGCCAGAATAGACCTCTCCTCCGTCGAGGGAGCCGATGAAGCTGACTTTGAGCTAACTCACCACCTCACTAACTCACCAACTCACCAACTCACCAACTCACCAACTCACTCACTCACCAACTCACTCACGACTCACGACCCACGACCAAAGACTTTTCTTACCTTTGCAAAACTTTTCTAAGCAAATACAAGTTCTGTCCTTGCAAAACATAACCCCGTACTCATTTTGACTACTTTAGATACACTCAAAGACATATTGTCCACCCGCATCATGCTCCTCGATGGAGCTATGGGAACCATGATCCAAAGGCATACCCTCGATGAAGCCGATTTCAGGGGGGAACGCTTCAAGGATTGGCACCGTGACGTGAAGGGCAACAACGACTTGCTGTCCATCACGCAGCCGGATATCATCCGGAACATCCACCGGGACTACCTGGAGGCGGGTGCCGATATCATCGAAACCAATACCTTCAGCAGCACGGCGATAGCCATGGCGGACTATGGCATGGAGAGCATCGTGTATGACCTCAATTTCGCCTCTGCCAGCCTTGCCAAGCAGGCAGCGAATGAATATACCGCCAAAAACCCTGATAAACCGCGTTTTGTGGCAGGTGCGCTGGGACCTACCAACAGGACCCTTTCCCTGTCACCCGATGTGAACGACCCTGGCTACCGTGCCGCCAGTTGGGACGAACTGGTTACTGCCTACAAAGAGCAGACAGGGGCTTTGATTGACGGGGGCGCGGATATACTGTTGATAGAAACCGTGTTCGATACCCTGAACTGCAAGGCGGCCATCTATGCCGTGGATGAAACTTGCCGCGAGAAAGGCGTGGCCCTGCCGGTGATGATATCCGGTACCATTGTGGACATGAGCGGGCGTACCCTCAGCGGGCAGACCACCGAGGCCTTCCTCATTTCGGTATCGCACTGCAAGAACCTGCTGAGCATCGGGCTCAATTGCGCGCTGGGTTCGCCCCAGATGCGGCCGTTTATTGAAGAACTGTCAGAGAAATCGCCGTTTTTCACCTCCCTGTACCCGAATGCCGGGCTGCCCAATGCCTTTGGTGGCTATGACGAAACCGCCAACCAGATGGCCGAAGTAATGAAAGACTATGCCGAAAGCGGCTTTATGAATATCATGGGTGGCTGCTGCGGCACCACGCCTGACCATATCCGGGCCATGGCGGAGTTTGCCACCACGGCAGAACCCAGGCAGATACCCGAGATAAAACCCTATCTCAGGCTCAGCGGCCTGGAGCCATTGGTGGTACGTGAAGACACCAACTTTGTGAACATCGGGGAGCGTACCAATGTAACGGGGTCGAAGAAGTTCGCCCGTTTGATCACCTCCGGTGCGTATGAAGAGGCGCTTTCCGTGGCGCGCGACCAAGTAGAAGGCGGTGCCCAGATCCTCGACATCAACATGGACGAGGGGATGCTTGATTCTGAAGCCGTGATGCATACCTTCCTTAACCTGATGGCTGCGGAACCGGAGATCGCCCGATTGCCCTTTATGGTGGATTCCAGCAAATGGACGGTGATCGAAGAAGGCCTCAAATGCCTGCAGGGCAAGAGCGTGGTGAACTCCATTTCCCTCAAAGAAGGGGAGGAGAACTTCATCAACCAGGCCAACAAGGTATTGCGCTACGGGGCTGCCGTGGTCATTATGGCGTTTGATGAGCAGGGCCAGGCGGATAGCTTCGAGCGCAGGATCGAAATCTGCCAACGGGCTTATGATATCCTTACTAAACAAGTAGGGTTCCCCCCACAAGACATCATTTTCGACCCGAATATATTGACGGTAGCCACTGGTATAGAAGAACATAACAACTATGCGGTGGACTATATCAAGACCACGCGCTGGATCAAGGAAAACCTGCCCCTGGCCAAGGTGAGCGGCGGGGTATCCAACGTGTCATTCTCGTTTAGGGGGAACGATACCGTGCGCGAGGCCATCCATTCTTCGTTCCTGTACCATGCCATAAAGGCGGGTATGGATATGGGGATCGTGAATGCAGGGCAGCTAGAGATCTATGAAGAGATCCCCAAAGACTTGCTGGAACTGGTAGAAGACGTGCTGCAAAACCGCAGGCCAGATTCTACGGAGCGGTTGGTGGATTTCTCTGAGACCATCAAACAAAAAGGCAAAGTGGAAGTGGTGGCCGATGCCTGGCGCAGCGGCACCGTACAGGAACGCCTGAGCCATGCTTTGGTGAAAGGGATCGTGGATTTTATAGACGAAGATACCGAAGAGGCGCGACAACTCTATCCCCGCCCCATAGAAGTGATCGAAGGCCCGCTGATGGACGGGATGAACGTAGTGGGTGACCTGTTTGGTGCCGGAAAGATGTTCCTGCCCCAAGTGGTGAAAAGTGCCCGGGTGATGAAGAAATCCGTGGCCTACCTGTTCCCATTTATTGAGGCAGAGAAAGAAAAAAACGAGAGCAAAGGCCCGGCAGGCAAGGTATTGATGGCCACCGTAAAAGGCGATGTGCACGATATCGGTAAAAACATCGTGGGTGTGGTGCTGGGCTGCAACAACTTTGAAGTGATAGACCTGGGTGTGATGACCCCGGCCAACAAGATATTGGAAACGGCCAAGGAAATGAACGTGGATATCATCGGGCTCAGCGGCCTGATCACGCCATCGCTCGACGAAATGGTGCATGTGGCGCGAGAAATGGAACGGCTGGGAATGAACCTGCCCCTGCTCATCGGCGGGGCGACGACATCCAAGACCCACACTGCGGTGAAGATTGCCCCGCACTACAAAAACCCCGTGGTGCACGTATTGGATGCCTCACGATCGGTGACGGTGGTGCAAAGCCTCATCAACCCTGAATCGAAAGCGGTATTTATGGACAACCTGAAAGCAGAATATGAGCGGATACGGGAAGAACATGCCAAACGCAAGGAGATCAAAGAATACCTGGAACTGGATGCCGCTCGCCGCAACAAATGGGACGTAATGCTGGAACCTTGGCAAGTGCCTGCCCCGCTGAAACTTGGGGTGACGGTATTTGATGATTATCCGCTGGAGAAAATACGGCCTTATATTGACTGGACCCCATTCTTCCAGGCTTGGGAGCTGAAGGGCAAGTACCCGGATATCTTCAACAACAAAGACTATGGCGTAGAGGCCAAAAAGCTGTTTGTGGATGCCAACAAGCTGTTGGATGAGATCATAGAAAACAAATCATTGAAAGCGCAAGCCGTGGTGGGGCTGTTCCCTGCCAATACCGTGGGGGATGATACCATCGAAATATATGATAACGAGGGCCGCACAATGGTGAAAACCAAGTTCGAAACCCTGCGCCAGCAAGGCATGAAAGCAAGGGGTATCCCAAATATCTCCATCGCTGACTTTGTGAAACCCAAGAGCAGCGGCCAAGCCGACTATATGGGTGGCTTTGCCGTAACTGCGGGTATTGGGATCGAAGCCGTGGTGCAGAAATACGAAAAGGATAACGATGACTATTCTGCCATTATCGTAAAGGCCCTTGCCGACCGTATGGCTGAAGCCATGGCCGAGCTGATGCACCAAAAAGTGCGCATGGAACTCTGGGGCTATGCACCGGATGAGAGCCTGCCGAACGAAGAACTGATCCGCGAAAAGTATCAGGGCATCCGTCCCGCGCCAGGCTATCCTGCCTGCCCCGAGCATACCGAAAAGCGTACCTTGTTTGCCCTATTGGAAGTAGAGAACCATATCGGGATGCAATTGACCGAAAGTTGTGCCATGTACCCTGCTGCATCCGTGAGTGGGTTCTATTTCGCCCATCCCAAAAGCAAATACTTCCCCCTCGGCAAGATACAGCGCGACCAAGTGGAAGACTATGCCCTACGCAAAGGCATGAGCGTAGAAGAAGCCGAGAAATGGCTGATGCCCGTGCTGAGTTATGAAATGGAGGTGGCGTGAGGGGGGATTGTGAGTTAGTGAGTTGGTGAGTTGGTGAGTTGGTGAGTTGGTGAGGTAGTGAATTAGTGAGTTGGTGAATTAGTGAGTTGGTGAGTTGGTGAGGTAGTGAATTAGTGAGTTGGTGAATTAGTGAGTTGGTGAATTAGCTCAAAACTAACTTCAAAGGCTTCCTCGACGTAGGAGAGGTCTATTTTGCACGCTGCCATCAATGCACGAAAGTTGGTGAGTTGGTGAAATAGTGAGTTGGTGAAATAGCTCAAAGCTAACTTCAAAGGCTCCCTCGACGTAGGAGAGGTCTATTTTGTACGCTGCCATCAATGCACAAAAGTTGGTGAGGTAGTGAATTAGTGAGTTGGTGAATTAGCTCAAAACTAACTTCAAAGGCTTCCTCGACGGAGGAGAGGTCTATTTTGCACGCTGCCATCTACGCATAAAAGATGATGAGTTGTGAAGTAGTGCCTTATAATTGAGGCTTTACAAATTCCCCAATACCTCTTCCACGGTCAAGACTGGAATAGTGCTTTTTTTGAAGTCCTTTTGGTTGCGGGTCACGATGGCTTCGATGCTGGGATTGGATAGGGCGCAATGGTATTGAATGGCGTCTTCAAAGTCATTAAAGCCCGATGCGATGGCATTTCCGATTATTTTGCCATCCACGTTTATAATTTCTACCAAATCTTGTGGCTCGTGTAAATTTTGAAGGGCTTCTTCTCTTGTTTTGAATCTCCTGATGATGTAGTAAATATTTGCACAAGAAAGGGCCGAAACATATAATCTTGCTTGTTTTTCCGATGCTGATTTAAACAAATTCAAGGCTAGTGCGGAAAATGGCTGACGTTGCGTCAAAAGATCGATAACCACATTGGTATCAATGAACAAGTGTTTCATTTCATGTACTTTTCCATCAATGCCTGCGTAATCACTTCTTTGTAGTCAAAATCATCGGGAACTTTCAAAGAGCCAGCCAATTTTTTAAGCGACCCTGACAATGGTTTTTCATCCTTCTTGGGTTCAGAATGAGTCATTAGTTTTAGATAATTCTCAATAATGGCCGATAAGCTCTTCCCTTGCTTTTTGGCAAATACTTTGGCTTGGGCTATTACATCCTCGTCCACGGATAAAGTTAGTTTCGCATGCATACGTATCTTCGTTAGAGCAAATATACGTATAAACGTAAAAAGGAGCAAGAATTGTTCCCGCCAAACAATTTTCCTGTTTTTGCATTTCGTATTCCATGGCACTAGATCTCAGAACCGGGAAGACCGTTTGGCAGCAAGATGGCTTTCCTCATTCCAAACATGAACCCCTTGCTGAAAACATTGATACGCAGGTAGCAATAGTAGGCGGCGGCATCACAGGCGCATTATTGGCCTATCAACTCACGCAATCAGGTTTTCAAGTGGTATTGCTGGATAGACGAGAGCCCGGGGCAGGCAGTACCACGGCAAGCACTGCTATCCTTTCTTATGAAACGGATGTGATGTTGCAGGACATGGTGAAGCATATAGGTGCGAAAAATGGCGCCCGGGTATTTCAGGCGGGCCAAGAAGCTTTGCAACTCGTGGAAAAGTTGGTTTCCAAGATTGGAAACACTTGTGGTTTTGAACATCGGGATAGTGTTTATTTCGCCAGTACTGAGGATGATTTGGCCATGTTGCATGAAGAATACCACCTCCGGAAAGAACTGGGTTTTGAGGTTGAATTCCTGTTTCGGGACGATTTTGTAAGGCAATATTCATTTGAAGCCGCGGGTGCTTTGCGCACACCAAACATGGCCCAGATCAACCCTTTAGCCTTCACCAGACACTTGATCAAGGCAGCGGAAGAAAAAGGCATGAAGGTGTTTTCTCAAACTCATGTCACGGGCTATAGTTATAACAAGGAACTAAAATTCAATACTTTGACAACGGAGCGGGGAGCCTTTGTCACAGCGCGCCATACTATTTTTGCAACCGGATACGAATCCCAACAAATGCTGCATCAAGCCCATGTGAAGCTGAACAGCAGCTATGCCATAGCCAGTGAGCCAGTATCCGGGTTTTCGGGATGGCACGGGAGGACTTCGCTTTGGGAAACAGCCCGACCCTACCTATACCTGAGAACAACCTCGGATAACCGAATTTTGGTGGGAGGGGAAGACGAACCGTTTGAAAATGAGCAGGCACGCGACTTGTTATTGCCGCAAAAGGCTGAAACCTTGTATCGCAAAGCCAAGGAAATGTTCCCTGACATCCCCTTTGAAGCCGCATTGGCTTGGGCGGGTACTTTTGCAGAATCCAGTGATGGGTTGCCCTATATCGGGCGGCACAACCAATATCCGGGGGCCTATTTTGCGCTGGGCTATGGGGGAAATGGCATTACCTTTGGAGCCATGGCCTGCCCTATGGTACTTGATTGGGTACAGGGCCGTGAAAACCCTGACGAGAAAATATTTGCATTTGGAAGATAGGTCCTGCCACTTTGTCAAACCCAAAACAATGGCAACAAAATTGCTCTGACGGCTATTAAAAGCAGAACACGTGAACTTTAAGGATTACTATAAAAGCTTGGAGGTAAGCAAGAACGCCACTGCCGATGAGATCAAAAAATCTTACCGGAAGCTGGCGCGCAAATACCACCCCGACGTTAACCCCGGCAACAAGGCCGCAGAGGAAAAATTTAAGGAGATCAGCGAGGCATACGAAGTGCTGAGCAATGCAGAAAACCGCAAGAAATACGATGAGTTGGGGGTTGATTTCAAGAAATACGAGCAAGCAGGCCATACAGGGGGTGGTGGTTTTGATTGGGGCAAGTATGCGCAACAGCGCGGGGGAAACCAGCGTCAATACCAGAACGCCAGCGATGAGGAAATGTTTGGCGGGGGCGGATTTTCTGACTTTTTCGAGAACATATTCGGCAGCAGTTTTGGTGGGAGGGGCCGCACAGGGACCCGCCAACAAACCCGTGCCAACAAAGGCCAGGACTACAGCACGGAAATGGAGATCAGCCTGCCCGAAGCATATGAAGGCAGTACCAGGATATTGAACGTGAACAACCAGCAGCTCAGGGTGAAACTAAAATCTGGGGTGGCTGATGGCCAAGTGATAAAACTGCCCGGAAAAGGAGCACCCGGTGCCAATGGCGGCCCAAGCGGTGACCTATATATTACGCTGAAAATTGCCAAAGACCCTGTTTATAAACGCAAGGGGAATGATCTGTACAAAGATTTGAACATTGATCTGTTCATGGCCTTGCTGGGTGGTGAGCTGCAAGTACATACCTTGGATGGTGATATCAAAATGAAGATCCCGGCAGGCATACAAAATGGGGCATCATTACGGATCAAAAACAAGGGATTCCCGATATATGGCCAACTCGATGCCTATGGGGATATGTACCTTAAAATTCAGGTGGATGTACCCAAAACCTTAACGGAAGAAGAAAAGGAATTGGTGCACAAGTGGAAGGCGATACACATTTAAACAGTTAGCAGAGAACAGTTAGCAGATTACAAATATCAGTTATCAATGATCAGGGAACAGGGATACATGAAGCATACATGATTTCAAGATCATTATTTTGCCAGGCTGTTCACGTAGTTGAGTGCTTCGCGGGCCAGTTCAGGCCAGGCATTGGCGTATTCAGCAGGCAGTTGCAGCCATTCTTTCATGGGGCGGCCCATCCCGGGATCGAAGAGTTTGGCACCTGTTTGTTTTAACCAAGGCTGTATGGCATCGGGGGGTAGTTTAAAGGTAGCTTCACCCTGAAAAAAACCTGCAAAGGCTTTTCCTTTTTCGTTTTTCAAACACGGCATCCCGAACATCTTAGAGGCTTTTGCTTCCCCGCCAGCTGTCATCATATCTACCAGGTGATCATATTCTTTTTGCGCTTCCATGGTCGTATTGTTTTGATGTTTTATCGCTAAGAATCGAGGATTTTCTCTAAAGCCATCCCTCTCGATCCTTTTATATAAAAAACAGTATCCTCGTAGCTTTGTTCCACAAACCATGCCTTTACATCGGCAGTATTTTTAAAGAACCGGGCAGGGTATTGTCCTTCAAACTGGTAAAAGGTTTCCCCAGCCAAAACTACCTCGTCAAATTGCGCATATTCTACCAGGTCGAGGACGTTTTTATGCTCTATCTCACTCTCATCCCCCAATTCAAACATATCTCCAAGTATTAGCCCCTTATGGTCGGCGGGGTACGAGGCAAAGTCTTTGATGGCTGGCAACATGCTGCTGGGGTTGGCATTATAGGCATCCAAAATATAGGTATTGCTGCCTTTTTTTATGATTTGCGAACGGTTGTTTTCAGGGATATAGCTTTCTATCGCGTTTTTTATCTGCCAAGGGTCCACCTCAAAATAACTTCCTGCCGCTGCGGCCGCCAAAATATTGTACTGGTTCACGCTGCCAAACAGGTGAGAACCGGTTTCATAATCGGTATTGTTTATGCTATCATTGATTTTCACTGCGATAAAAGGAAACTTCGTTGTAATCGAACCCCGGATATCTGCATCTTCCGCATAGGAACCATAGCTCAGCTTCTTGTACCTGCCCTTGTGCTGCCAGAGCCGGGTATCGTCATAGTTTACCAGAGCTGTACCACTGTTTGCTTCCAGGTAATCAAATAGTTCCAGGTTGGCAGTCGCAACCCCTTCAATCCCTCCAAAACCTTCCAAGTGGTCTTTGCCGATATTGGTGATGAGCCCCATATCTGGCTCTGCGATATCGCACAAAAAGGCATTTTCCCCGATATGGTTGGCTCCCAGTTCCAAAATAGCCACTTTGTGCGTAGGGGTCAGTTGCAAAATACTTAAAGGTAATCCGATATGGTTGTTGAAATTGCCCGGTGTGGCAAAGGTGCTCATTTTCTCGGCAAGCACCCGGTACATCAGTTCTTTGGTGGTGGTTTTGCCGTTTGATCCCGCTATGGCAATCACTTTTAAACCCAATTTCCTGCGGTGGTGGCGGGCCAGGTCCTGCAAGGTTCTCAGGCTATCGTGCACCAGGATACAATTGTCGTTCAGTTCATATTCCGCATTGTCAATCACGGCAAAAGCAGCCCCTTGATCAAATGCTTGTTGGGTGAACACATTCCCGTCCAACCGGTCTCCGCGTATGGCCCAGTAGATGCAGCCCGGAACCAGATGCCTCGTATCGTGACAGATATGCGGGTTTTGGAGAAATATTTCGTATAATTTGGTTATGTCCATAATAATGCCTAAAATCGTTACGCAATTTGAGCCAAAATATTGACATGAGGAAATTACTACTACTGCTATTGGTCGGGATGCCTATAGGTATTTTCGCCCAGACCACCCCGCTTTTTTATCAGTCAAACTACATCCGCGTGGTGCAGCCCAATGATAATAACAAGCTGGACACGCTCGCCAACCCCTTTACGGGGGGGATGAACAACCCAATGTTTTTCAATGTGGACCTGAACAATGACGGGATCAAGGATATCCTGGTTTTTGATAGGGATCCGAATGAAAATCAAGTCATGTTGTTTTCCGGGGTCAAGAAACTATCCACCGATTTCCGCTTCTCGCCCCAGTATGAGAGTTTTTTCCCACAAGACTTGAATACTTGGGTATACCTTGCCGATTATGACCACGATGGCAAACTTGATATCTTCACCCACCACCCCTCATTGAACACTGGGGTAAGGGCATATAAAAACGTGAGTTATATAGACCCACAAACCCATAAATATACCATCAAGTACCAAATAGCGCAGGATACGCTCTTTTACTATGATTCAACCAGTATGGCGCATACCATGGACGTATCCGCCGTCGCTTCCAATGCAGTATTTGTGGATGTGGACAAGGATGGCTACCTGGATATGCTTGCTTTCGACCAAAACCTCAATCAGGTGCAATACTACCGCAACCAAGGGAAGCACAAGGACAGCCTGAAGTTTTATTTTACCAAAAAGTGCTGGGGATATTTTGAAGAACAAAGGCCGCATCAATATGTCCCGTGGAATTGTGAATATGACAGCAAAGGAAACCCAGTGTACACAGGCCAGTGGGACCCAAAATATCCCAAGACAGGTGCGCACGGCTATACCTCTTTGTGTGCGTTCGATTTTGATGGGGACGGGGATATGGATATTGTTTTGGGTGATGGAGGCAACGATTCCCTGGCCTATATGCAAAACGGGCACGAGAAATATCATAAAGATACTATTGACAATATTACCACCACCCATGATGATGACAAATATCCGCGAGACGAGCCTGCTGTAATATCTTCCATGCCCAGTGGGAACATTTTGGATGTGAACAATGATGGCCTGCAGGATTTTATTGTATCCAGCGGACAGCCTACCGATACGGATACCTATCATTCCTCACGGATCAATAACGTTTGGTATTATCAAAATTATGGAGATTCCGTGGTTCCGGTGTTCCGGGAAAACCAAAAGGATTTCCTCCAGAATACGATGGTTGACTGGGGCCTTAACTCCGCCCCATGTTTTATAGATGTGGACAAAGATGGCCGCAAGGATCTGATCATGGCGGTGCGCGATGGTGGGGGAACCAAGGGGACCAGCCATGCCATATTATATCTCAATAAGCCCTCGACAAAAGGGGGAAAGCCTTACCTGCTATATAAGGACAATGATTATTTGGGGATGACATCCATAAGCCCACCCGTCATAAGACCTGTTCCAGCAGCATATCTCAATGGCAAAGACGGCAAAACGGACCTGATCATGGGCAATGCGGATGGACAGGTGATGTACTTTAAGGATAAAAGCACGGGTACCAGCCCAGCGGATTTCCACTTGGTGCAAACTGCGCTTCAATACATGTCAAAAACCGGGTTGCTTCCCATTGATGTGGGCTATAACAGTGCCCCAACGTCAGTGGATATCAATAAAGACGGAATGACCGACTTGCTTGTAGGTTCCAACCTCGGCAATGTTGCCTATTATAGATGTGCTGGCTACCAAGGTGCTGATAACATCCCTTATTTTGTATTGGTTACCAGTACGTTCGGCGGGATCAACGCTACACCGGGCATTGATTTCCAGTCTGCCCCCTGCGTGGCTGACTTAGACCGCGATGGCAAACCTGACCTACTCTTGGGTGACCGCTTCGGCAGGTTGTTTTATTATCATGATTTTGATACCGTTACTTCTCTTGTGCCCTCCAGCCAATCTTTGGTGTATGATTATGGCACCAGTGCGCGTTCCACCGGAAAACTGTTTTCTACCTACGTGATCCCAGCGGTGGCCAACCTGGATCAGGACACCATGCCCGATATCATGCTGGGCTGCAGAAGGGGCGGGCTGTTTTTCTTGGGCACGGTAAACAATGGGTTTGAAGTGCTGGGCAATTCGGCAATTGAACAACCAAAAGCAGATATCCCATTGAACATGAAGCTGTACCCCAACCCTGCGAAGGACTATTTCAGTTTGAGCTATAGCAATGCCTATGGCACCCGGGCGGCCACGGTTTTGGTATACGACATGTTGGGCAGGTCGCTGATCAAAAATGCGGTCAACCTATTGCCAGGCAACGGTGTGGCGACGGTACAAACAGGTTTGTTAAGCAATGGGGTATATATCGTGAATGTGGTAGCGGATGGGCTGGTATTATCCAACGAAAAGTTGGTGATTCATAGATAGATAGGGCGATGGATAAAGCAAACATTTTTGATTGTGGAAAAAATGCTGCAGTCGGGATAGTGTTGTTGTTTTTCTGCATGCTACACCCAAAGTTTGCATCCGGGCAAAATGTGCCGTTGTTTTACCAGTCCAATTACATCCGGGTGGTGCAGCCCACCAACGAAAACAACAAGATGGATACGGTGATCAACCCTTTTACCGGGGGTATGAACAACCCTACCTTTTTTAATGTGGACCTGAACAACGATGGCATAAAGGACATTTTGGTTTTTGACCGTGAGCCTAATGAAAACCAGATATTGTTGTTTACTGGCAAAAGAAAATCATCCCTGGATTATCGGTTTGCACCGCAATACGAAAGTTTCTTCCCGAGAGATCTGAATACCTGGGTATATATCGCAGATTATGACCACGATGGAAGACTGGATATTTTCACCCATCACCCTTTAGTAAATACAGGTGTAAAGGCCTATAAAAATACCAGTTATATTGACCCAGCAAGCCACAAATTTATCAATCAGTATCAGGTCGCGCAAGACACTTTATTTTACTACGATTCATTGGGGGCTAAGACCAATATTGAAGTTTCTCATGTAGCTTCCAATGCTGTTTTTGTGGATGTGGACCATGATGGATACCTGGATATGTTGTCATTTGATGAATCTCTCAATTCCATACAGTATTTCCGCAACCAGGGAAAAAACAAAGACAGCCTGAAATTTTATTTCACCAAGGTATGCTGGGGTTATTTTGAAGAAACCCGCCCGCATTTATATACCCCATGGAACTGTGATACATTTGCGCAATGGGACCCCAAGTATAAAACCAATGCTCACAGTGTTTCATCCATTTGCGCATTGGATGCGGACGGGGATGGTGATATTGACCTGCTACTTGGTGATGGCTTCAACGATTCATTGGCCTTTCTGCGCAATGGGTATCAAAAGTATAAAAAAGACACCATTGATAATATAACATTCAGTTATAACGACAACATATATCCAAAAGATCAAGCCGCTGTTATCCCATCTATGCCCATAGCGTCATTGCTGGACGTGAACAATGACGGGGCGCCGGACTTGGTGGTATCCGCAGGGCAGCCAACAGACACGGTCAAATATCATAAGGCACGAACCAACAATATCTGGTACTATGAGAACAAAGATACTTCCAGCCAAGCCAATGCTCCTCCGGTTTTTATCTTAGAACACCAGGATTTTCTCCAAAATTCCATGGTGGATTGGGGGATCAATTCTGCGCCATGTTTTATAGATGTTGACAAAGATGGGCGGAAAGACTTGATTGTTGCGGTTCGTGATGGGGCAGTACCCCGCGGCTCCAGCCATGCCATATTGTATTTGAACAAGCCAGGAACAAACGGCGGGAAGCCCTATCTCTTGTATCAAACCGATGATTATTTGGGGTTGTCATCATTCAGTGTGCCCATACAGCGCCCCGTGCCCGCAGCGTACCTCAATGGCAAGGATGGTAAAACAGATCTGATCATTGGCAATGATTCAGGGCACGTCATGTATTTCAAAGACAAAAGCACCGGAACCAAACCTGCTGATTTCCACCTGATACAGAGCAGCCTGCAATACATGACGAGTACCGGTTTGCAACCAATTGATGTGGGCAACAACAGCTCGCCAACGTCGGTGGATATCAACAAAGATGGGATGACCGATTTGCTGGTTGGTGCGAATTATGGAAACATATCTTACTATCGTTGCGCAGGTTACAAAGGCCCAGATAACATACCGTATTTTGTGTTGGTCACCAATACTTTTGGTAATATCAATCCTATGGCAGGCAATGATTTCCAGTCTGCACCATGTGTGGCAGACCTGGATAAGGATGGGAAACCCGATCTGCTTGTGGGCGACCGCTTCGGCAGGTTGTTTTATTATCATGATTTTGACACCGTTACTTCACTTGTGCCTTCCAGCCAATCATTGGTGTATGATTATGGCACCAATGCTCGGTCAACGGGAAAACTTTTCTCTACCAATGTTATTCCCGCCGTGGCCAACCTGGACCAGGACACCCTGCCTGATATCATGCTCGGGGGCACCCGGGGCGGGCTGTTTTTCTTGGGCAGCGTCAACAACGGTTTTGAAGTGCTTCATACCTCTGGGATCGAACCCACAATGGCCGATATACCACTGAGCATGAAGCTGTACCCCAACCCAGCGAAAGACTATTTCAGTTTGAGCTACAGCAATGCGTATGGCACCCGGGCGGCAACTGTTTTTGTGTATGACATGTTGGGCAGGGCATTGATCAAAAACACTGTGAGCATACTCCCGGGCAATGGCGTAGCAACCGTCCAAACCGGCATCCTGAGCAATGGGGTATATATTGTGAATGTGGTAGCCGACGGGCTGGTATTATCTAACGAAAAGTTGGTGATTCATAGGTAATGCCCCAGAAAAAGGCGTTAAATCCATTCCCTGCATTGGTATAGCTATCAATTATTTGTGCCGTTAAACCATTGGCGCCGAACCGTGTCTGTACAAGGAAGGCACAAGAGTTTGGCAGGATCAATGATTTGTCGTAAATTGAGTTGCCAATGGTATAGTGATTGCGAATGAAAAAAACCTTTTTGCTGATTTTGATGCTGTTTCCTATATATCTCATGGGTCAGAACACGCCTTTATACTATCTTTCAAACTATATACGTGTAGTGCAGCCCACCAGCAGCAACCCAAAACCAGATACCCTCATGAACCCCTTTACAGGTGGCATGAACAACCCTACGTTTGGCAGCATAGATCTGGACGGGGATGGGCTCAAAGATCTCTTTGTATTTGATCGGGACGCTGATGAGAACCAGTTCTTGTTGTTCAAAGCCCTGAAAAAGAACGCCCTGGTTTTCAGGTATGTGCCTCAGTTTGAAAGTGCATTTCCGAGTGATCTTCATGCCTGGTCTTATCTCGCTGATTATAATGGCGATGGTCTTCCGGATATTTTTACCCATTCCGTTACTAACAGTACCGGGATAAAGGTGTACCGCAATACCAGCTATATTGATCCCATTAGCAAAAAATACAAACTACAGTTCACGGCGTATAGAGACACATTGTTTTTCAGTGATTCGTCAAAAGAACTCCATGAAGTGGATGTGCCAAGCAATTCCAACCCCGTTTTTGTGGATGTGGACCGCGATGGGTTTCTCGATATCCTTTCCATGGACGTAAGCCTAAATAATGTACAATATTTCCGAAACCAAGGCATTTCCAAGGACAGCCTGAAATACTATTTCACCAAACGTTGCTGGGGCTATTTTCAGGAAAGCGGCAAACACCTCTATACCCCTTGGAACTGCGAAAAAAACAATGCCTATACCGGACAATGGGATCCAAAATACAAGACAGGCGCCCACGGGTACAGTTCCATTTGCGCCCTGGATGTAGATGGGGATGGTGATCTTGATATGCTCATTGGTGATGGGGGAAACGATTCCCTGGCATTGCTGAAAAACGGGTTCGAAACATATAAGAAGGATACCATTGTCAATATTTCAGAGACATACAACAACAATAATTTCCCGGTTGACCAGCCTGCGCTCATTTCCACCATGCCAACGCCCTCTGCCCTGGATGTGAACAATGATGGCCTCACGGACCTGTTGGTTTCTTCAGGCATGCCCACGGATACGGATACCTATCATAGTTCCAGGGTCAACAATATCTGGTATTATCAAAACGATGGTGATAGCGCCAATACCGTGTTCCGGCTCCATGCCCAAGATTTTTTGGAGAATACGACCGTGGATTGGGGCCTAAGCTCGGCACCCTGTTTTGTGGACGTGGACAAGGATGGCCGCAAAGACCTTATTGTGGCCGTGCGGGATGGGGGAGGCAAGCGTGGGTGCAGCCATGCCATACTGTACCTGAACAAACCCGGCAAAAACGGCGGGAAGCCGTATCTTTTGTACCAGGATAACGATTATATGGGATTGTCTTCATTGCCCGTACCCATTATGAGGCCAGTGCCATCGCCTTATACCAATGGGAAAGACGGGAAAACAGACCTCGTAGTAGGAGATGACTCGGGTAGGGTGATGTATTTCAAGGATATGAGTAGTGGGACCCATGCAGCAAACTTCAAAATGGTGCAAAGCGCCTTGCAATATGTGACTCAAAATGGCCTGCAACCCATAGATGTGGGCTATAACAGTGCCCCAACATCCGCTGATATCAACCATGATGGCATGACCGACCTTTTGATCGGTGCCAACAACGGAGCCATCAGCTATTACCGGTGCCTGGGCTATACCGGCACTAACAATATCCCATATTTCCAATTGGTGACGAATACTTTTGGGGGCATCAATACAGTCCCAGGACAAGATTTCCAATCGGCCCCATGCGTGGCCGACCTGGACAAAGATGGTAAGGCAGACTTGCTGGTGGGGGATCGTTTCGGCAGGCTGTTTTATTATCATGATTTTGATACCGTGGGTACCTTGAAGGCATCCACCCAATCGCTGCTGTATGATTACCGTACCTCGCAGCGCTATGCCAACAAGCTTTTCAGCACGTACGTGATACCTGCGGTGGCTAATCTTGACCAAGACAGTTTCCCAGACATCATGCTCGGGTGCCGCAGGGGCGGGCTTATTTTTCTGGGCAGTTACAATAATGGTTTCGAATCCCTGTTAAATACGGGGGTATCAGAACCTATAACGCCTATGCCGGTGAACCTGAAATTGTACCCCAACCCAGCCAACGATTATTTTACTTTGGGCTATACCAATCCGGTTGGCATACAGGCAGCTACCATCAAGGTATATGATGTGCTGGGTAGGGAATTTGTAAACAAACCCTTCGAGATGGGCATGGGGCAGGGAAAGGAGCAGGTTTCTACTTCCGGGCTAAAGGACGGATTGTATATTGTGAATATTGTAGAGAACAATCATTTGCTGTATAGTGAAAAGATCATCATCCATAAACAATATTGATCATGAAAAAACAGATACTCATTTTGTGTTTGTGCCTACTGCCCACCTTGTTTTGCAAAGCGCAGAACATCAGGTTGTATGCCAGTGGGGTAGGGGCAGCCGTCCTTGACAAAAACAATGATACCCTGCTCAACCCCTGGTGCGGGGGATGGGTGAACCCGCAGTTTTCCAATATTGACCTGAACGGTGACGGGGCCTCGGATCTGTTTGTGTTTATGCCAGGAAGCGGGGACAACCGGGTTTTGACTTTTCTCAACGCAGGATATGGCCGATATGTATATGCGCCTGAATATGAAAGCTATTTCCCATCCTTGCAGCGGTGGGCCTTGCTAGTAGATTACAACAAAGATGGGAAACCGGATATATTTACCTATTCGGCTGAAGGTGGGGCAATAGACGTGTATGAAAACGTATCCGACTCGGGAGTTATCAAATTCAAAAAAGTAACATCAAGCAGTAACGTGAACCAGGATTTCCTTTGTTATATCGATGATGCGAAGGATACTGTGAATATATATGTTGGGCCCAATAACATCCCAGCCATTGTTGATATGGATGGGGATGGGGATATTGATATCTTGTCCTTTGACCCCACCAATTATACCGCTTTCCTCTACAAGAACACGAATGTCGAGAACGGGAAGAGCCTCAATAATATGCATTTCAATTTCACCAACCCTACCCGCTGCTGGGGCAAGTTTGCCACTACGTTTTCAGTTACCGATCCGGTTTCCCTTGCGGTGGGATGTGGCAAGGCCATGAACAAAAATGCGCACGGTAGTTCCTCATTGTTGGCGCTGGATATGGATAAAGACGGTGACTTGGACCTCCTGTATGGCAACCTGTACGGCAACCAGATCATACAGATGGAAAATGCGCGCATCAGGCCGGGTAAATCGCCCCTGCTTACCGATTCTATGATCACAGCCGATTCACTGTTGGTAGGGGAACGAAAAAAAGTGAACATCAGCGTGTACCCGGTGCCATTTTTGGCCGATGGCACATCTGATGAATTGAAAGACATTATTGTTGCACCCATGGATGCCGCCAACGATACGCCCAACCATAAAACCTATCTCTACAAAAACAACGGCAGTGCGCCGGGCAATCAGTTTACCTTCGTTACCGACAATTTTTTGCAGGAAACCATGCTGGATGATGGCGAACATGCAGCGCCCACATTCCTTGATTTCAACGGGGATGGGCTGACGGATATGGTGATTGCCACCCGATCCAACCTTTATGGCGGGTATGCCTACGACCACTTGGAACTTTTCAAAAACATTGGAACCGCCAAGAAACCCGTCTATAAAAAGGTGGATGATGATTTTGCATCCATGGCCAAATACCAAATAAGCTATCTCGCACCCACTTTTGCCGATATTGACGGGGACGGCAGGCCAGATATGCTGGTGGGCAGGGAAGATGGGGCCACCATGTATTTCAAGAACATGGCAGACTCAGGTGGTACCTTGAGAATGAAGCTGATGGCAACAAATTATCAGAATATCAAAGCTGGCGGCTATAGTACCCCATGCTTTGCACACATCAGTTCTGATACTTTATTTGACCTGGTAATGGGCAGGGATTCAGGGACTTTTATCTATTATAAAAATACGGGAACCGCTACGGCACCGCTGTTCAAAAAAATAACTGATAGTTTCGGACGGATAAGAACCAATATCTATTACTGGGATTTTTTCCCGAACCCTAAAACCGGAGGGCTTGATTCTGCCTATAAATTGCAATCCATTGGTCGGTCATCCCCTGCCTTTGCAGATATGGACGGTGATGGCACCCTGGACATGATATCCGGTTCTTTTTATGGGGAGATGTATTTCTGGTTCAATATCAAAAAGAACCTTTCCGGCCCCTTTGTCCGTACTGATACCGTGTTTTACAATACCCTCACCAAGCAGAAGGAAAACAAGCTCTTGGGTCTGTATACCATGCCTGCTGCCACTGATATGGATGGAGATGGATTCCCTGACCTGCTTGTGGGCAATGACATGGGCGGCATCCTGTATTATGGCTCTAAAAAAATAACCACGGGTATCGATAATTATGGAATTCCGCCCCTTGGCGAAGCCGCATTCAATGTATATCCAAACCCTGCCCACCAGGCATTGCATGTGTCGGTCACTGACCCTGCCGTACACCCGTCAGTACTTACGATCACCAATATCCTGGGCCAGCAAGTGGTCTATGACAAATGGAGTATGGGAGTCACAAACGTTGATCTGGATGTTTCTGGGCTCAAGTCAGGGATCTATTTCGTGCAAATACAGGACAACGCCGGGCGCAGCGGGAGCAGAAAGATCATCATCCAATAATCCTTTATCCGTGCTCCAAAAAATTGCCATAACCATTGTCTTTTTCGGGTGTATTACTGCCAGGGTTTCTGCGCAGAATATCAGCCTGTTTGCCAGCCCAAATGGGGCGAAGGTATTGGGTAGCAATGGCGATACCTTGCTCAACCCATGGTGCGGGGGCTGGGTTTATCCAGAGTTCTCTAGCATAGACCTGAATGGGGATGGGTTGCAAGACCTATTCGTGTTTGTGCCAGGATATGGGGACAACCGGACGCTCACATTCCTCAATCTGGGAAATGGGCAGTACCAATATGCACCAGAATACGAAAGCTTTTTCCCAAATATGATCTATTGGGCCCTTTTGGTCGATTATAACAAAGATGGCAAACCGGACATATTTACCTATTCACAAGAAGGGGGCGCCATTGATGTGTACAAGAACATATCAGACTCCAACGGGCTGAAATTTACCAAGGTTACCTATAGTCCTAATCCATACAGGGATTATATATGCTTTGAAAATGGGAGCTCTCCCTTGAATGTGTATATATTATCTACAGACCTACCCGCCATCGCAGACCTTGATGGGGATGGGGATATTGATATACTCGCTTTTGACCCTACCATGCGGGGCGCCTTGTATTACAAGAACATGGCCGTGGAAAACGGGTATAGCCTTGACAGTATTCATTACAATTTCACCAACCCGAGCCAATGTTGGGGCAAATTTGAACAAAATACCGGGGCAGATCCCGTCATCCTGCACTATGGTTGCTTTGGGGCCAAGATGAAACAAGGCCATGATGGGGGTTGCAGCATGCTTGCTGTGGATGTGGACAATGATGGGGATCTGGATATTTTGTTGGGGAACCGTTTTTCTGACGGGCTCACCGAAATGGTGAACGGAAAGATAAACAATGGCAAAACGATATCCAAGAACGATACGATGATCATAAAAGAACCTGGCTTGGCGGGCACTTCGAAGACAGTGGGCCTCAGCGGGTATGTAGCCGCCTTTCAGGCTGATGCCACCAATGATGGGGTGCAGGATATCATTGTGTCCCAATACTCCCCGGCCACGGATACCACCTCGCATAAAACCTACCTATACCGCAATGATGGTACCGCCATAGGCAACCATTATACTTATGTCACCGATAATTTTTTGCAGGAAACCATGTTGGATGAGGGCGAACATGCCGCACCTGCTTTTGTGGATTTCAATGGGGACGGCCTCATGGACCTGGTGATTGCGACACAGGCCAACCAAAGCGGTGGATATGCGTATGATCATCTAGAACTCTATAAAAACATCGGCACGGCCAATAAAGCCGTTTATAAGAAAGTTGATAATGATTTTGCTTCCTTGACCCGGTACCAAATCGGATATCTCGCACCCACTTTTGCCGATATTGATGGGGATGGCAGGCCAGATATGTTGGTGGGAAGGCAGGATGGCAAAACCATGTACTTCAAGAATATGGCTGATTCGGGCGGTAGCCTTCAAATGAAACTGGTGGCCGTAGATTATCAAAATATCCGCGCGGGCGGGTTTAGTACCCCCTGTTTTGGCCATATCAGCTCCGATACTTTGTTTGACCTGGTGATGGGCCGGGATTCAGGCACATTTATCTATTATCAAAACATGGGCAGCCGTACCAAACCCGTTTTCAAGAAAATAACCGACAGCCTGGGTTCCGTGCGCACCAATATCTATTATTATGGCAATTGGGTATATGATTCCAAAGGCAGGCTCATAGATTCGACACGATACTTGCAACCCATTGGGCGTTCGGCACCTGTATTGGCAGACCTGGACCATGACGGTAAAATGGATTTGGTATCCGGCTCGTTTTATGGGGAGATGTTTTTTTGGTTCGATATACAAGATCATATGACGGGTACTTTTGCCAGAACAGACACTGTTTTTTACAATACCCTTACCAAAAAGAAAGAAAACAAGTTCTTGGGCCTGTTCACCATGCCATCTGCTGCAGATCTTGATGGGGATGGATACCCGGATATGCTTGTTGGCAATGGCATGGGGGGTATTTTATATTATGGCTCTCAAAAAATGAAAATGGGCATCGCACCTAGCACTTATGGTTATGGAGCCAATACCATTGATTTTTCCCTGTACCCCAATCCTTCTCATGGTAGCGTCTTCGTCACGGTACAAGACCCCCGCCATGGCAAAATAGAGATGGACCTTACCAATGCATTGGGCACGGTGGTACGGTCATTTCAATTCGATGGGCGGGAAAACCAGCAAGAAATAAGCCTGGTTGGGATGGCCCCAGGGGTATATTTTGCTTCTGTCCACGATGGTGCAGGCAGGGTGGGTGTGAGAAAAATAATTGTGAACTGAAAGTTTTTTATCTAATTTAGCGGTCGATAAAATCCAAATCGGCCCTTTATGAACAAGATTTTTACATTTCTTGCCCTCTTTTTATGTTTTGCAACCACACATTATGGCCAAACGGTGGTCAATTATTACAACAAGGGCAAATTCCTTTCAGATCAGGCCTTTAGCAAGCTGCCCCAGCTAAAGACCTTGGGCAAGGCCGAGGTCCCCAAGATCATTGAACTATTCAAGTCTGCCGCTGACAACTATCAACAAGCAGAATCTGCCATGCCCGGCACCCGGTACCTGGCCCGCTACAATGCCGCCGTGAACCTGTACCAAGCCGCCATATTGTATCATGAAAGCGGGGACGATGCCAATGCCTATGCTGTTTTAAAGCAATCCATTGATCTTTGGCCGAACATTGATGATATCCCCCTTAAAACCGTGGCGAAGGAAAAGTCCATTTACCATGATGGATTTATATACACTTTCCCTGCGGCCTGCGATACGGCCACCCGGATAAAAAACTACTATCTGATCCGGTATGAAATGACCAAAGTAGCAGCTACCCAAGGCAAAAAGGAAGAGGCCATTGCCTACGGCAAAGAAATAGCCGACCATGTGACCGACATGCCCGACCTGATCTGGGAATCTGCCTGCCTGATTGCCGAACAGGAAAACAAGGACAACCTAACCTGTGACGCCGGGCACTATGCCCTGATAAGCCTGGAAAATGCCGCCAAGATTCAGCCCAAGGGGGATGAGGCACGCATTGCCGCCCAAAACAAGGAAATAGATGAAATGGTAAACTATATTACCCTTGCCGATAGCCAAGGCTGCCTGAAGACGAGTATGTTGGAGCGTGCCGTAGTAGCAGTGGCCAGCATGCAGGGCAGCTGGACCATGCATCCAAAATTTGCCTACAACAAAGGGGAAAAGGTGTACAACGATGGCAGCAAGAGCTTTAATCTCTGCTATAACGAATACCGATTGGCACGTACCCACAATGATCCGGACATATCAGAGAAATGGCGGTTGAGATTGGTGGAAAACGGCAAGCACTTTACCTCGGAGGAATGGAAAACATTGGCTGACTACTACTATACCCTGAGCTATAACGAGGCCAGGACAGATGCCTTGGACCAATCCAAAAAAGCAGAACGAAAAGAACATACCGCATTCATGATAGCCGTGGAGCCAACCTGTGCGCCAATATTGGGACAGTATGCTGCCACCATTGGCTTTTTTGGGCTGAAGGTGATGCACGAGCTACGGTTTGGCTATATCGCCAGCGGACTGAAACCCTTTTTGAAGAGCGAATCTGACACCGAAAAAGTGCCGCTGTACCTGCTCACCCATTATCATGGCTACCAGGCATCCTATACCTTCAAGGTGCTGAGCAACGGGGACAAAAAGAACACCTGGAACTATCTGGGTGCTGAATTTAGGTACACGGACCGCGACTATACCGATAGCATTACCTATGCGGATAAAAAGAACCCCACCGAAAGGAAAACAGCCTTGATCAACCCGCATGCCGATGTGTTTGACGCTTGTCTGCTCTTTGGTAGGATACATCGCTACAAGCTGCTCTACACGGAGATATTTGGTGGCGTGGGCGTGGGTTACAAAATGCTCAGCTTTAACAGCTCTTATGATGCCACGGCCAATGTGATCGGCAATGCACCCTTCAAACCGGATATCTGGAACAAATTGTACATCCCGATACGTATTGGTTTCAGGCTTGGGGTGGCACTGCACTAGGCGGAGTGAGTTGGTGAATTTGTGAGTTGGTGAATTTGTGAGTTGGTGAGTTGGTGAGTTGGTGAGTTAGTGAGTTGGTGAGTTAGTGAGGTGGTGAGTTAGTGAGGTGGTGAGTTAGCTCAAAGTCAGCTTCATCGGCTCCCTCGACGGAGGAGAGGTCTATTCTGGAAGGCCCCATTAAAGCACAAAAAGCGGATCATGAGCCGTGTGTCTGGGTCATGGGTTAACGAACAACGAGAACCAATTTAGAACCTCAGCAACTTTACTGGCTCCCTCGACGGAGGAGAGGTCTATTTTGGAAGGCCCCATTAAATCACAAAAAGCGGATCATGAGCCGTGTGTCTTGGGTCATGGGTCAACGAACAACGAGAACCAATTTAGAACCTCAGCAACTTTACTGGCTCCCTCGACGGAGGAGAGGTCTATTCTGGAAGGCCTCATTAAAGCACAAAAAGCGGATCATGAGCCGTGTGTCTGGGTCATGGGTCAACGAACAACGGGAACCAATTTAGAACCTCAGCAACTTTACTGGCTCCCTCGACGGAGGAGAGGTCTATTCTGGAAGGCCCCATTAAAGCACAAAAAGCGAATCATGAGCCTTGTGCCTGGGTATTGGGTAAACGAACAACGGGAACCAATTCAGAGCCTCAGCAACTTTACTGGCTCCCTCGACGGAGGAGAGGTCTATTCTGGCACGATGCCATCAACGCGCGTAACGTGGTGAGTTGATGAGTTGGTGAGTTGGTGGGTCATCATGAAAGCAGCATTTTCTGCTCGCTCGACGGAGGAGAGGTCTATTCTGGCAGGATTCTTTCAAAGCTCAAAGTTGGATAGTGTGTCAGAATCCAGGCAAACATGCCGCTGGAGCCAATAGGCTCATTACTAGAAATTTTTCTTGGTTATACATGAACAAAATCCATATCCTAGGTATTTCCGTATATAGGCTAAGTTGTAGTAAGACGATGAAACACAAAGAAAATAAACCAGCCTATTTGGGCGCGTTTTTTATGTGTTTTGCGTTAATAAGTTAAAGCAACCAAGGCATAAGGACATAACGGAACAAAGATTTGTTTGTGTTTGAGTTTGTTGAGTAAACCGCCCCTGGATTTGAGACCCGGGGCGGTTTTGTTTTGGGGTATAGGGCAGTTAGCAGCGTAGGTGTCATTGCTTCTTTGCGTGCCGATTGCAAATCGGTATGCAAAGAAGCTATCCGCTGCTACGAAGAACTGAAGACAATATACAGACCCTTCTGTAACCCATCCCTAGTACATTTACTCAGCGGATTGCTTCACTCCGTCCCGATTTATCAATCGTGACTTTGTTCGCAATGACGTAACTTGCTCACCGTCATTGCGATTGGAGTGCCGATTGCAAATCGGTACGCAAAGAAGCAATCCGCTGCTACGAAGAACCGAAGACAATATACAGACCCTTCTGTAACCCCCCCCCGCCTTGGCTCGCGTCTCGCGAGCCTGTGTATCGACGGCCTCCGGCCAAGAACAATGGCAATGGCAAACTGGGGCTTAAGTCATCGAATCCCAAAATTTATTAACTTTGGTTCATGTCAGAATTCCGTAAAACTTGGCCCGGCGAATTGTACTTTGTTACCCTTACCGTCACAGGATGGGTGGACATCTTCACCCGGGATGTGTATAAAGACGTTATCATCAAGAACCTGCAATATTGCCAAGAACATGAAAACCTTGAAATATACGCCTATGTGCTGATGACAAATCATTTGCACATGGTAGTTCGCCGGGACAACCCGGAAAAGAACCTGACAGAATTGCTCGGGCGGTTCA